>Ga0315289_10014135_pt1 | contig 11157 bp, 10 predicted proteins | sample YL17G11_40_MG_FD_203452 | JGI IMG/M metagenome (GOLD analysis project Ga0315289, IMG submission 203452) | Sediment microbial communities from Yellowstone Lake, YNP, Wyoming, USA - YL17G11_40 | ecosystem: Environmental > Aquatic > Freshwater > Lake > Sediment | place: USA: Wyoming | collected...
GGACAAACAAGATGGCCGATATTCCAATTAATACTGGAACCATGCGTGCTTCTGACCAGCGGGCCTCGCAGCGCCGGCTGGTTGGCATCTCATTTCCATTCCGAAAGGAGAACGGAGAGTTTCCGGCCAGGGTCCGCGATGCAGATTGTGTGCAAAATGATCTGCTCACGCTTTTTAACACGGTGTTTAGAAATCGAGTCATGCGCCCTCTTTTGGGCCACAGCGCCAACAATCTTGTGTTCGACTCTATCGATGGTACTCTGGTGGCAAGACTTCAAAGGATCATCAGGCAGACAATAGTTAATAATGAAAACAGAATAAAAATTATTAGCATTACTATGTCTAGGTCTGGCACCAAGATCACTCCTAAATGCACATATGTTGTACAGGGCATCCGAGAAACCGTCGAATTGCCTACGATCGACACGAGCAAGTGAAAACCGCGAACTCGAGTTCGCACTTTGAAAATGGTGAACCAGAGTGGCTGTAACAACGCTCAACAAAGTTTTATATGTCGATGCAGACTTCTCGACAGCGGTTGACAGTGTCCAGAACTTCCTGAACACCAACTACCCAGAAGAGTTTAACGACTACGTTAACGCCAACATCGGCCAAGCTCTGATAGATATTATCGCTTACTCCGAACAAAACCTGATGTGGTATCTAAACCGAAAGGTTAACGACCTTTACTTCCCAACTGCCGTCACGCCGAACTCCATTTCAAAGGTGGCCAGAGGTCTGGGCTACAAGGCCAAGACGGCAAGTGCTGCCGAGGCGCTGGTAACAGTAAGGCTGCCCAAGGGGCCCTACAACTTCCCTGTGTCGATTAATCCAGGATTCCAGCTCAAGGGCCCCGCCAACACCATCTGGGAGTACCGTGGCGCCGTGGCGGTTTTGTACGCGCCTGGGGAGACATCCAAGACGTTCGTGATATCTCAAGGCCAAACGGTCGTGAACAGCTTTATCTCCACCGGCAGCAACGACCAAAGCTTCGTTCTTCGGTCGGTTCCGGTTGGAAAGTATGCAGCGGGCACTCCATTTACCGTTACCGTTAACGGAGTGGCTTGGGAGCAGTACCCGGTTATCCCTTACGAGAACATAGACGCTTACGAGACCAACCTATCCACCACGCCTCCGTCGCTGACGTTTGGCGACGGGGTTGAGGGCAACGTCCCGCCATTGGGCGCGGCCATCCAGGTGTCTTATGTGGTTTGCGACGGATTTAGGGGGCGCATAGCCTCCAACTCGATCAAGCAGCCTGTCGCGCAGTTGGTTGCGAGCTTCCAGAACATTCCCATTGCCATCAGCCAGGTGTCTGGCTCGGTCGGCGGCGACGACCCAGAAGACATTCGGTCGATTACGGTCAATGCTCCGGTGTTTCAAAAGACTCAAGACCGGGCCATCACCAAGACCGATTACGACTTTTTGTCAAACCAGTTTACCAATGTCGCCAGAGCCGACGCCCAAGTAATACGTGGTGTGTCAGGCGATCTCACGATCAACTCCATCTACGATGTTTTCTACTCCGAGATGCAAAAGCTGGTGAGCTCTAGTGCTCTGGTTGCAGTTTCTGGCGAGCCAGTGGCAAGCATTGGCTCCAACGTGTCAGGCTACATGGGCATTCTCTACGAATACCTAGACACGAACCTAACCGACAGCTGCCGGGCAAACATCGTTCAGGTGGCCGTTCTTGGCAAAGACTCGGCTAGAAAATATGTGTCTCCCCTTCAAAGCACACTCGATGGCATCAAGGCTTATCTTGACGCACGAAAAGATGTGGTGCACACGGTGGTGGCGGTTTCCGGCCTTAATAACGTAATTAATGCCAACGTTTTAGTTCAGGTCAGGGCTAGCGTTAACTCCATCGAAGACGACGTGGTTAAATCCATATCTGACTGCTTGGTTAAGTCGGACGTGTTGCCCCTTGGTATTCTCGTTGAGCGAGGCTTTAACCTCTCGCTTTACGTCTGGGAGATACAGGCTGCTATTAGGGCAGCCGTAGTTCCCAACGACCAAATCGACTACCTGAACATCAAGATCCTCGGACCCGCCGAATACTTAGACAGCGGTGGAAACCTGATATGCCCGAAGGGCTATGTGATTCAGGCGGGTACTGTTACGATTTCAAAAATCCTAAGATACTAGGCGGACACTCATGGTTCTTAAGGCGCCATTAAAAACTGATTTTCTGCAGCTGACCTATCCCGATGAAAACTGCGATCCGTTCTACGACCAGTTCGTGGCCTTTATTACGGAGTCGGAAGCGGTCATGTACATGTCGAAGGTCTTATCGAACATGTGGATAACCGCTGGCGGCACTAGAACTTGGAACTCGGTCGGAGGTATTTTCACTTGGACCTCTGACTTTATTGTTCCGGTGCCTTACTGGGGCTACAAGATTACGGTCCCGTTCGGCCCAGACGCTGCCACTAGAACCGCTGGTCTAGCCGATGGGAACCTGCTGGTTGTTAGCGTTCCAATGAGCTTTCAATCAAACGCCGTCAGTAACTTTCAAGTGGTATCTAAGCTAGACCCTAACCGAAACGACCAGTTTGTTTGTGGCATGAGAGTAGGAAATGCCTTGTATCTCAAGGGTATTGGAGAACTCACTTGAGTTTAAGAGATGGATCAGGATTCGGGCACTACCCGTTCGGACACTTCCCATTCGGCAACGCCGACTTTGGCGAAGACACCGTCGTGCGCTCGTTTCCGGATGAATATCTCTTTGACGAAACTTCTCCGACGAAAACCAACGACGTGCTTTTGCACTATCTGCTGGCGATCAAAGACTCTGCGAACAGGGTTAAGGCTCAGATCGATAGGCTTCCCAATCAAGTTGATTTTAGAAAAATAGATTCGGCCCTGCTTGTGTATTTGGGCCAGACCATCTCTGTAAATCTAGACGATGCCGAGCCAGACGAGTTCAGGCGTTCTCTTGTCGGCGGCGCCGTTCAGTTCTACCGCATTAAGGGCACGCTGCAGTCCTACCGAATTCGCGGCAAGATCTCTGGGTTCGATGTAACGGTTCGTCCGCTTTACCGCATCGACCCGGCATATGTACCTTTGTTTGACATCTCAAACATCTTTGAGCTGCCGTTTGGAAGCGGTAATTTCTACACGGACCTAGAGCCTGGAACCGTTCCGGGAACTCCGACCGAAGCTAGTTGTGATTATTGCCAAACGGCTTCGATTAAAATCGGATTTACAGTTGTCAAGCCACAGCCTCCAGCAGTAGTGGGTCAGGGTAACTTTTTTGACCGCTTAATCTTTAAGCTTAGAGACATTATTCCGATCCATGTGACGGATCTTCTCTATGAAATTGTCGCCAACATAGAGGTTGATGAGCATCAATACTTGTTGGCCGACCTGAGTTCTCAAGAAGACACTTTTACGCCGGCTTCTATGTTCGCTTATTTTGATGTGATAGCAGCCGACAGCATGCCACTGGATGCTCACGGCGGGATCTCAGGAACAGCATCTTTGGTTTGAAGGAAGTAAATCATGGCGATTCTTACCGGAGTATTTACCACCGCAGGCCGAGCTGCCTTAGGCAAGAGCTTTGGAAATTTGGCGGGCCTATCTGGCAGCTATCCAATATGTCGTGCCAGCTATTTTAGGATTGGCATGGGTGGCTACACCATCGTTGGCGCCAGTAAGTTTCCCAAAGACCCTGACCCAAGCCTGACGGCTCTAGAGGCCACGGGCGCTCCTGGCGACTTTTACTTTCAAAAGTCTTTAGCCAACCAAGACATCTCATGGATTGCTCCATCTACTCTCGTTATTCGGTGTAGACTTGATCCTATCGAATCAAACGACGATGGAACGGGGAACGCCCCAAGGTTTTTTGAGATCGGCGTGTTCGACGAGCACGATGTGATGATTATCTATTCAACATTCGCTGAGCAAACAAAGTCGTCAAACAAAATCTTGACGAACAACATCCAGGCCTACTTTTAATCTTGGCGGTTGACCAATGACGATACTAGACAGCAAATCGATCTTGCCCGAGTTCATTAAGCTCCGATGGAACGAGCCATATGTCTCGGCGGGTCTAAACCGCAAGACTTTTAAGTCGCTTCCAAGGGGCGTTTACAACGGATTTGTCGTAAAGCCTGGGCCTGGAACAAACCAGCTGCAGGTGGTTCACGACGACCCTAGGGGGTGGGCATCGACCTCAGGATATGCTGCCGGCGCCTTTGACATGGCGTCTGGCTGGTCGATTGCCGTGCATGAAAGCGTGCAGGGCTACAACGCCACCATTGCCATTCAGGCGGCTGCAAATCGAAACTTTATTTTTGATATCGCAGCTTATGCTGGGTCTACTATCTACCCAGCGCTTGATCTGCAGTATGTGCAGGGCCTGTCTACCACAGCGCAGGTTGAGCTGGTTCAAGCCGCAGACCTCGAGGCCAATCCTGCTCTGGTTGTTTTGGCCCGAGTTGACGTGCCCGGAAGCGGGATCGTTAATAGCGGCAACATAATCTACGACGATCCTCTTTATCCCCGAATTCGTCCCTTTGCCGACATGTACAAGTACGGCTTCATGTCGTCGGAGCAAGCCCAGACGCTGCAGTATCTAGAGGCCGTGTCGGCATCTCCTGCTTTTAACTACGAAGTTCTTATTACGGTAGACGGTCCGCAGCAGATTGACCTGCCTCCGGGTTATACCTATGTTTTAGGCTCCGATGATCTGTGGGTGTTTAAGAACGGTAAAAAGGCCACCAAAGGCAACCTTCGCGACTATACCGAGATCGACAGGGGAGATGGGCGCGGCGAAGCCATCTACTGGGTTGGTAGCTCCATTAGAGACGGCGACCGAGTAGAGCTTCGAATCCAGCAGTACGCTGCAGTCGCGACATCTACCACCAGAGTCTTAGATTCCGGCGCCCTGATCGAATCAAACACCATCGATCTGGAGTTCCATGGACCTGGCGTCACGGTGCTGCCAAACGGGCCTCGGCGCGTGAAGGTGGTTATTCCAGGCGGCGGTGGTGGCGGCGGTGCTGTTAAATCCAAGGTTGGCGGCCAAGCGATTCAGATGTTTCGCGCCGTGCACCTTCTCTCTGACAACTCGGTTATTTACTGTGATCCGGCCAACCCAGCGCACAACTTTTATGGCGTATCCCTCCAAGATAGTGCCAGTGGTGGTATCCTTGACGTGCAAACGGGCGGCATCTTAGCCGGAGCTGGCCTAGCGTCTGGTGTCAGTGGGTCTTCTATTGGATTAGACGTGTTTGTTGCGCAAGACGGGTTTGGCACCCTCACCACTTCCTACCCTGATCCTTTGGTTGGTTCTGTTTTTCGCGTGGGCATACTCGACGGGGCCGATTCGACATTGGGCGGTTCTCCAATGGACATTGTGTTTGACAGAGGGAGACTTGCCTGATGGCGACTCAGTATTTACTCAAGCTCGTTCAGGCGGGTCTTAAATATAAGCCCGTTGATGCATCGACAGACATATTTGGATTTAAGGCTGTAACGCTTGGTGGCGTTCAGTTTGACGAGACAAATATCGTGACCGTGTCTGGCGTGAATTCGCTGACGGCGGCCCTGGCGCCAATTAATAGCGACATCGCTGCAGTTTCTGGATCTGTAACCTCCAGCTCCTCTAGCCTTACGACCTTAATAAATTCTGTGTCTGGAGCTTCGTCCATAAGAGATGACCTTCAAGACGGCGTTGTTCGATCCGTGTCTGGAAACATTCAAAATCAGATCAACGCGATTACAAGCGACCACGCCAGGGAAGAACGATTTGAGGCTGTGTCTGGTCAAACTCTTTTCACTTTAAGTACGATCGTTTTTGATCCTTCGGCGAGCATTCGAGATATCGTCGTCTATAAAAACGTGGGCCGCGTGTTCATGTCGTCTACGGGCAGCCTGTCAGACGGCGACTACGTTAAGGTTGGAACCAACCAGATCAATTGGCTCTATCCCCTGCAAGACGGCGACCGGGTGGTGGTGAGAGAAGAGCGAACTGGTGGCGGAGGCGGAGGAGGCGGGGCTACGGACTTAGAAAACATTATCGTAGACCCTTCTCCGGACAGTAACGGCGGGCACGCCCTTGGTACTTCAAGCAGATCATGGTCTGGCGTTTACTTAAAAGACACCATGACGTCCAATGTTTGGCTTCTTCAGGTGGTTAGTGGCTCTTTCCAAACAACGCAAGTGGTCTGAGGTGGCTGGCGCATGACTCTAGCAAGCATTAAGGCTCAATATGTTGTCTTGGTTCCGGTGGCAGAGTCGGCGGTGCCAGCTGGGTGCCTTTTCCTAGACTCAGCAAATGCCAACCAAATGACGGTAAAGGGCACCGACTCCATTCCAGCAACCGTCAATACCGGGGGAGGGGGCGGAACCAACTATTTTATTAAAAGCATGATCGCCAGCGGCCCTATTGCGATACGCAGGCCATTAAACAAAAGAGCTGACGGCAAGGTTTCAGATGCCGATGCCACAGATTCTGATAACCGTCAAAATATTTGTGGCTACTCCCTTACTCCTTCGGCTTCAGACGGCGATGTTATTAGCGTTCTATGCGTTGGCCCGAACCTAGCAGACGCCCTGGTTGGTCTTGGCTTTGCGACTGGAGATGAGATTTACCTATCCGACGCTGGCGGGTATACTAATACGACAAGTGGTCTATCGGCTGGAATCGACAGCATCATCAAACTCGGGGTTGCCGACTGCGCATCTGGCACTGCCAGTGCCACAGCTACCGATCTAATTGGATTTAGTGATGTGGTCTCAAGGTAGGGTCTTTCTTAATGTTTGAGCGGGTTTTTCCGTTAAATAACGAGATTTAATTTCCGAAAACTTAAAAAGGGATCTTGCACATGGCTTCATTTGATCTATTAGTAGTAGTCGGCGGAAAACCAACAAGAAAACCATCGTCAGCTCAAACGCTTGACCTTACTGCCGTCAGGATCGGTGCTAGCAACCTTGCTATCACCGAAAGCTCTGGCAAGCTCGACTTTGCTGCAGTTGTTCTATCAAATATTGGAACGGCAACGGCCAACGGCCACGCTGTCGAGTATGCTCAGTACACAACGGCATTAGGCCTCAAGGTAAACACCTCTGCCGTTGGCGCTGCCAACGGTGTCGCGAGCCTTGACAGCGGTGGCAAGGTTCCACTCAGTCAGTTACCTGCCTCCCTCATGGAGTACCAAGGCACTTGGAATGCCACGACCAACTCGCCGACCCTGGCCGATGGTACGGGTGTGAGCGGGTATTTCTACCGAGTTCAAACCGCTGGTACTCAAAACCTTGGATCTGGTTCGCAAACCTTCGTGGTTGGCGACTGGGTTATGTACAACGGGTCGATCTGGCAGCTTTCTCACTCTGGTGCAGATGCCGTTCTCTCCGTGAATGGTCTCGCTGGCGCGGTTACTCTTACCACAACCGACATATCTGAAGGCACCAATCTTTATTACACGGCAGCTCGGTTTAACACTGCGTTTTCTGGTAAATCTACTACCGACCTAGCTGAAGGCACCAACCTTTACCACACAACCGCTCGGGCTAAGGCTGCTGCAGTTGCCAACTCCATAACCTCTGGAATAACCGACGTTGCTCCGTCGCAAGACGCAGTTTTCCAAGCGCTGGCTCTCAAAGCAGACGCAGCGACAACGCCTAGCCTCGTCGATGCTACCCTTGCAAACAACCAAGGGTCTGCGATTACGGTTCGTCAGTTCGTGTATTTAAGCGCTGCTGGCCAGGTACAACTTGCCGTTGCCACCAACACGGCCTTGGCTCCTTGGTCTAAACTTCTAGCGGTTAAGGACGCTTCAATTGCCAACGCGGCAACTGGCAACCTTTATAAGCCAGGGTCGGTTATTCCAGGATTTACCGGCCTTACTGTTGGATCTCCGGTTTACCTAAGCCACGGCACGGCGGGCGGGTTTGCTCTGGACTTAACGGCCATGGTTGCTGGCGACGCTGTTATTAGCCTCGGAAATGCTTTGTCTACGACCTCTTTAGAATTTAGCCCAGTCTATCTTTACACATACTAAAAAATAGTCCTCCTGGGCCCAGCGGGGTCCAGGGGGTTCTTCTCTTGAAATTTAAGGGAAACGGTTCATGGCTTTTAACTTCCTGAGAGTAAACAGCACCAACGGCGTTCCTAAGAGGCTGGCAAACTTCTATTCAGACCAGTCTTTTACGGTTGGCGGCGGTGGACAGACGACGTTTGTGATCACAGGAAGGACCATAAACTCTACAGATCCAATTCAAGTTTGGCAAAATGGCCTTGAAGACGTTGAAACCACCGACTGGACTCGCAATACTGGAACAAACAGTGTGGTGTACAATTCAACGGTGCCACAGAATGCTGTGATAAAAGTAAGAACATGGTTTGTTTGAAATTTATTAGCGCTTTTACGGCGCAAAGGCAGGGCAGATGAGCGCACCACGTCCAGAGAGTGTTACAAGGCTAACCGACATCGTCGTAGACAAAGTTTTGTCGCGCTTGGCTACCAGCGGTAGCAGTCTTGCAGACGATTTTGTTACACGGGTTAACCAGGCTCTTGGGAGCCCGGTTGAGATCACGCCTAATACTCCGGCCTCATCGGTGCTTAACGTGGGGGTTTCAACCTACACGCTTCCAAGCGGCGCACGCATAGGGATCTATGGAGACTCTTCGCTGCTAGCTCTCAGCGTCGGCACGATAGACTTTGCCAGCGGGACCATTTCGACGGGATCGAATGCTTCCTTTTCGCTGCCAAACCCTGCTGCAGGGCAGTATCTGCGGGCCCTTATACACTTTAGCAAAGATCTGCTGGCCCTAAGCGTAACCTTTGGCACTCCCGACGCGTCTTTGGCGGCTGCTGGATATCCTCCCGCCCTTGCCGGGTACTCTCCCTTGGTTCTTTTGGAGCTACACAGCACTGCGGGCGGCATTGGGTCGTTTGATGCAATTGCCGCTGGAAATATTATTTATCTGGTTGGATCTTTATCTTCGGCTAAAGGCCCGGTGCTGGAGCAACAGACCGTTTCTGGGTCCCCTCAAACGCTTTTTACACTTACCACTATTGTAGCTCCGGCAAATCGCCTGAAGCTAAAGGTGTCCGTAAACGGCGTCGAGCAATTCTATCCAGAAGACTTTAGCGTTCCGAGCAACACTACTGTAAGCTTTACCAACGCTCAGCCGATCAATGCGGAAGTATCCTTCGAGGTTCTCAACTAATTAGCGAACTCGAGTTCGCGGTGAATGAGGTAGTGTTTTGAGTACACAGCAAACCCACCAGATGGTTAACGAGGCGGTACTTCCCGTTACTCGCACGGCTGCTAGAGCGTCTTTGTTAGCCATTTTGCCAGCCCTAGACACCGACCTCGACCAGCCTCTTAGACTGCGTGCTGAAAACCCATCTTCTTCTAAGTTGGTGGTGGGTTCTTCGCAGCTGCAGACCTCCGATGGCGGCGCCCGCGTGGCTCCGGCGTTCCAGGGCATTACCGCCCTTTTTGCGCAGACCACAATCGACTTTCAAAGCGGCGCCATCGTCGGCGGCACGGTAACCACCAACGGCGGCACCTTCGCCCTGCCAACGGGCTCTACGGTCGGCAAGTTTCGCCGGGTGGCCTTGGTTTACAACCCAGTTACAAACGCCGTAGACACCACGTTTAGCGCCGAGCAGACGCTGGTGGCATCGCTTACCCTGGCCGGCACTCTCTGGGCGCAGATTTCAGGCATTCCGATCGGCTACGTGGACCTCGAGGCCACTGCCACGGCGGCCTTTAAGACGGCTGGGTCTGCAACATCTATCGTTGAAAACTCTGTCGGCGGCACAAGCCGGGTTTTTAGGGCAGTAGTTGGGTCTGGCGGCTCGGGCACCGGCAACGCCAACACGGTGCTTACCAAGATCCAAGACGAGCTGGTAGACAGCCCATACGGTTTTGTAACTCCGTCGATTTATGCACTTGATGGCTCGGCTAAGATTTCGTCGGTTACGGGTGCAGCCTACGACGCCGGCACGACCACTCTAAAGTTTACGGCCAATGCCCAGGTGGCGGTCTCCACCAACCTGTTAGACGTTGCCGAGTACCTGCCTCTAGGCCTCGACGTGGCGAGCATCGACCTCACTGCCTTTTGGAACAAAGGCACGACCTCCCAGGCTTTCTCGGTCCCATCGGCATTTACCTACGAAGTCTCTAGGGACGGCGGCACCAACTACACGACCCTGACGATGACCAGAGTCGGCACGACCGACGTGTTTAGGTCGAACCTCACGTTCGCCACCGAATCCACGCAGCAATCGCTTGCTACCCAGACCGGTTCGACGCTTAACCGCGACCTTGCACAGTCGAGCAGCGACCAGCAGCTATCCCAGTCGTTTGTAGTCCCTGCTGGTCAGACCTGGGTGATCACCAAGACGATCCTGAACGTGACGAAAACAGGAACGCCAGGCGGCAACCTGTATGTGTCGCTGGTCAATAACAGCGGCGGCGTGCCTTCGGCCCTTGCTGCGGATGTGCTGGGTCAGTCGAGTGCTGTGGTCGCTAGTTCGCTGACTACTGGTGCTAATACGGTTGTGCTGCCAAACACGGTCCTGGTGGCTGGTACCTACCATGTTGTGGTTAGTTCGGATGCCGCTTACAAGGCGACCGGGACTTTCGCCTCCAACAAGATTCAGCTGCAAGATGCCAGTACGCTAAGTGGCGAATCGACTTACAACGGATCGGCCTGGAGCACGCAGGCCTCTCGCGGTCTGATCTACACGCTGCAAGGTCGCAGTCTTGATGTGCGCCTACGCATCACGTCGGCAGGATCTCCGACCTACCCATGTGGTCTTGACGGCTTTGGGCTCTTCTACAGCCTAAACAACGTCGGCCTAGTCGGCGCGACCAAGAAGACCCAGCGCTTCGTGTTCAACTCGACGGTGGATAACACCAGCAGCTTTGCGATCACGGGCTTTAGTCCTGATCCGGATCTGCTGAGCTTCTACCATGTCGAGACGGGACAGGTTTACAAGATCCCGGCGTTTAACCTGAACGGCACGACGGCGACCTTTGCTGCGAACACGTTTAACAATGGCGGTGTTTCGACCACGGTGACTCTGATTGCAGATCAGAACAGCGGCGGGGCGATGGACAATAGTGACTCGAATGGTAGGCTGCTTAGCACCAACCACTTAGGTTCTACGTCTGGACTTGATGACAAATCAGCTG
>Ga0315289_10014137_pt1 | contig 11157 bp, 12 predicted proteins | sample YL17G11_40_MG_FD_203452 | JGI IMG/M metagenome (GOLD analysis project Ga0315289, IMG submission 203452) | Sediment microbial communities from Yellowstone Lake, YNP, Wyoming, USA - YL17G11_40 | ecosystem: Environmental > Aquatic > Freshwater > Lake > Sediment | place: USA: Wyoming | collected...
TAGATTCAAGAAATGCAACTGAGGAAAAGATTGAGTTGAGAACAAATGCCTCGTGCCGGAGGAGCGCTTCCGGTGATACCTGCCCGGACTCCGCGTGGTCCATCTCGATGGCATAGACCAGCCTGCATAATAATGCAGCCGACTGGATATACCGTACCGAGAAACAGTCCCGGAACCTGATCGCCGAATCACCGTCATTTGTTTCCAGAGGTATTTTATTCATCCTGATATTCCTTCTCCCTGCCAAGGTAAAAAAACAAGGGGATCAGGTATAAGGTTACGACTTGTCATGACAGTGTCCCCCCTTGCATTTTCAGGTACATTTCAAAAAAATCCACAGAAAATTCGTGACAGGAAAACATAGAAAAGTGGCGCCGGATAACCGGGGAACGCCCCATTCTTATTCTTATCAGATGACCCCTCAAACATACTACGAATAATTCTCTTACATCCCTGCGATACCATTAATATCACTCCGGCAGAATGAGATCAGGCACTTTTAAAATAAGTGCTGGCAGAAGTAAGTCCGACGTGCATCATGTGCACTGCCCAACGTGGCTTGGGATTACCGGGAGTCAGCAACCGCTGCTCTTTTTGGACTTACATAATGTCGTAAGGAGGTTATAGTATGGCAAGAATGCATGCCCGCAGAAGGGGCAAGTCATGTTCAGTCCGGCCCCACCGGAAGGAGGCTCCCTCATGGTCCAACACGGACATCAAGGGGATCGAGAAAGTGATCATCGACCTCCGGAAGGAAGGTGCATCGAGCAGCAGGATCGGGCTGATCCTGCGGGATCGCTACGGCGTCCCTGACATCAAACTCGTGACCGGAGGAAAGCGCATCGGAGACATCCTCAAGGCTCACAAGCTGGAGTCAGATATTCCCGAGGACCTGCGGGATATCATGAAAAAGGCGCTCGGACTGCGCAAACACTTAATCGAGAACAAGAACGACCTGCACAACAAACGGCAGCTCCATCTGATGGAATCAAAGATCCGGCGGCTTGTGAAGTACTATACCGGGACTGGCAGGTTGCCGGTCGGCTGGATCTACAAGCCGGAGACCGCAGAAATTCTGCTGTCGCGATAAATCGTCCCGATTCCCATGTCACTTGAGGCTGCCGCAATCCATGTCGCTGAACAGATTACGAGGCATGAGTACGTCGAGGTAATCGCCCATCATGACGCTGATGGCATCGCTGCCGGATCAATCCTCTGCCATGCGATGTTCCGTGCAGGCATCCGCTTCCGGCTCAGAATACGCAGGGAAATCACCGCCGCTGATCTTACGAACGGGCAGGCGTACCTGCTCTGCGATCTTGGTTCAGGCAGTGAGGATTTGCCCAGGGACACCATGGTTGTAGACCACCACCAGCCGCATTTCACAGGGGAATATCATGCGAACCCGCGTCTTTTCGGCATTGACGGCGACTCTGAGCTGTCAGCATCAGGGACGGCGTATCTCGTTGCCCGTAACCTTGGCGACAACCGCGACCTCGTTGGGCTTGCATTGCTGGGTATCATGGGAGACCACCAGCCACTGATCGGGAGGAACCTTGAGATTTTCAACGAGGGTGTGGGAAATGGCATCATTAACCCGAACCGGGGGCTGCGGCTCGCGGGCAGGGACATGTACGAACGGTGGTTCATGTCGATCAACCCGTACCTTGATGGCATCAGCGGGGATGAGAACGCAGTGAGTGCGATTATGGCGCAGGTAACAAAAAAAGACGCGGTGCGTCTTGACCTTCTCCTGTCGCTTTCCATACTCCAGGTCATCCCGCATGCGGACGCCAGCTGTATCGAAGAGATCTATGGTGACACCTACGCACTCGAACGCGAGGTAATCCCCGATGCCCACGCACTCGCCTCGGTCATCGATGCCTGCGGGAAATCCGGGCAGGGGGATCTGGGCGCATCGCTGTGCCTGAGGTCTTCCAGAGATGCAGGGGCAGCCTGGGAAGTTGCACACGCGCACCGGTTGAACGTCATCGCGGCCATCCGCACGGCGGCAGGCACTTTTTCAGGACAGGACAGCCTGTTCGAAACCGGGGATCCGACCGTTGCAAGCGATCTTGCAGATGCCCTCACCTGCCAGTCAGCCCGCCTATCGCCAATCGCGGTCGTCGCGCGGGATGGTGAAACGTGCAGGATCTCGGCACGGTGTCCCCCGACGTTGGACAGGGACCTTGGGTCGGTGCTCCGCATGCTCGCACAATCCTGCGGGGGGACGGGTGGAGGGCACAGGCACCGGGCAGGCGCAACGATTCCCTGCACACGGATTGAAATGTTCAGAAAAGGGTGGCAGGAGGCGGTCCTGGCATGATGCATATCGATGGAATGATCATAACGACACACCGGCACCCTGCCTGTGTAGCTGAAGCAATCAGCCCTGACAACCTTGCATCAATGAAGACATCTGCAACAAAAATCGGGGTGGAGACCGGGATCACTGGTACCCAGCTGAGATCCGTAATTGCATCGGTGGATGACTATCTGACAAACCTTGGAATAGCGGAGGAAACATGTTCGTTCGTTTCGCACTAACAGCAGAACTCGCCTTCAGCAGCGACATTCCGGCAGAAGCGAAAAACGCTGTTGAAAAAGCCGTGGCAGAATCGAACACTGTGCTGTTTAAAAAAGGCGTTCCCAAAGGTGTTGACGAGCGGGAAGTGGGCAGGATCACCAGCTGGAGCGTGGAGGCACAGTGCATCCGGCTCGTGATTGAAAGCGGCGCCTACACCCGGGCGCACGATGCCCTCTTCCGGTTCAGAAAACAGATCACCGCGGCGCTGGGGAAGTTCCGGCTGGGGTTGCGGGGCATTTCAATCCAGGAGTACCGGATCACGATGACCGGCGAGATCCCGGATGGCATCCATATCCCTGGTCTGCCGTTCATAAAATCATTTGACATCAGAAAGGACGGTCTCTCCCTCGACCTTGCGGTGAGTGCAGCAGACCTCGAGAACAATGTACCGGACCGGATCCTCAAGCTCATTGACGAGAAGATCCAGGCCACAGGCTACGGGGGCAAGGGCGAGCACTGGGAGCTTGTCTATGCGAGTGCACAGAGACCCAGACCATTCACCAGGGATCCCACCGAAGAGATGGTGAAGCGCAACTGGATACGGCACGGAGCTGCCCGCGGCCAGTGGATCCACGGGCCGCAATCGGTGCAGCTCTTCCGTGCATTCGAGCAGATCGTTGTGGAACAGATCATCCGGCCGCTCGGATTTGCCGAGATGATATTCCCCAAGCTCACACCGTGGGAAGTCTGGATGAAATCCGGGCACGCCAAGGGTGTTTACCCGGAGATCTACTATGTGTGCACCCCAAAAACCCGCGACCCCGCCTTCTGGGAGGATGTCGGTGACTACTTCAAGGTGACCGGGGAGGTGCCCATTGAGATGATCCGCGATAAGATCGACGGCCCGATCGGCGGGTTGTGCTACGCCCAGTGCCCATCGTTCTGGCCGTTCGTTCAGGGTGAGACGCTGGGCACTGCCAGCCTTCCGGTGAAAGTCTTTGACCGCAGCGGCACCTCCCACCGGTACGAGAGCGGCGGCATTCACGGGATCGAGCGGGTGGACGAGTTCCACCGGATCGAGATCGTCTGGCTCGGGACCGCTGAACAAACGGTGGACATGGCGGACAAACTCCACGAAGCGTATCATCATGTGTTTGAAGAGATCCTCGAACTCGAGTGGCGGTGCGCCCGGGTGACCCCGTGGTTTATGGCGCAGGAAGGGATGGTCGGTACTGGAAAGGCCCCGCAGTCTGTCGAAGGTGGTGCCTGCGGGTGTGGCGAGCGCGTGGGCACGACCGATTATGAGGCGTACCTGCCGTACAGCGATAGCTGGCTCGAGTTCCAGAACGTGAGCATCAATGGCGACAAATACCCAAAAGGGTTCAACGTGAAGGTCCAGAGCGGTGCAGACTGCTGGTCGGGCTGCTCGGGCGTCGGGCTCGAGCGCTGGACAGCGGCGTTTTTAGCCCAGAAAGGGCTGGATAGGGACGGGTGGCCGGATAACGTGGCAACTCTGGTCGGCGAACCAAAAGAGATTTTCAGATTTTTGTAGGTGATTACATGGCAAAGAAACAGGTTGGAAGAAGAGTAGAGGGCTGGAAAGCCAAGAGCTGGTTCAAGGTGTATGTCCCCGAAAACCTCGGCAAGGCATACATCGGTGACACTATTGCAAACGACTCGGAGAGTGTTGTCGGCAGGATCATGCAGGCAACACTGGGCGAGATCACAAACGACTATGCAAAGCAGCACATCAAGATGCGCTTCAAGATCTCAAGCGTGACTGGCGACGCGGCATATACCGAGTTCGTCGGGCACGAGGTGACCAGAGACTACCTGCGTGGGCTGATCAAGCGCCGGAGCACGCGGATCGATTGCCTTATCCCGATTATGACCAAGGATGGAAAAAAAGTCCGGCTCACCGTCAGCTGCTACACGCTCGCACGGGCGAATGTTTCGCAGATCCACGCGATCAGGAACGCGATGACGGCAAATGTGCAGGCACAGGCAGCGGTATGGGACCTTAACACGCTGGTGACCGGAATTGTCGGAGGAGAGATCTCCCGCGACATTTTCAAGGTCGTAAAACCACTGTACCCCGTCCGCCGGGTCGAGATCATCAAGTCAAAGGTCGAGCAGGTGGCAGCACCGGTTCCGACTGAATGAAATCAACAGGCAATTTCAATTTTTTTGGCTCTGTAGAAATCGTACAGGATCTGTTTGTAAAAACGCTCCTGGGGGTTTCGCCTCCGGTTCACCCCCCGCCGCTGAGGCGACCCCCACGATGCGAAATCTGTGGGTAATATATTGTTAACAATGTAATAGATAATAGATAAAATTTATCAAGCCACACTGTTTGGCGTTGTTGTCGGACTTGTGATGGGAGTTTATTTTGGGGTTATTGCGGCTGTGATAGGTATTCACCGTGGATTTGCCATAGGTGCAATTGCGGGAATCGTCCTTGTTATCGTCATGCCGATTCTTAGTGCAGGTTGTGGATTCATTTCTGGGGTAGTTCATGCATTCCTGTATAATGTATTTGCAAAATGGGTTGGGGGCGTCAATTTAGAGTTCCAACATTAACGAATTTAACCACGTTGAACGAGGGGGGCTCCATCCAGATCCCGTTCACCGAAAGATCAAAATGGAGAATGTATCTGGCGTGAACAGGTCTCCAACAGGTCACAGAAGACTACAAAAACTTGGCAAGCCCCGCGCTCGATTGCGATACGTGCAATCCGTCTGTTCTCGTTTTTGATCAAAAAGAGAGTAGATCTTTTTACTTCTTTACCAGTTCTAATTTATATCCCCCGAGCAAATTTGAGCGTCTGCCGATGCATAAGCGTTTGTCACAGTTTTTTCCTTGATTACCTTGCCATCTCGTAATATCTGCACTGTACGAGTTTTCGGATTCCCAACACCAATATCATTTTCCGTCCGAATATTAGTAATAGAAAGGCAGTTCTGCCATTTATTTATTGTATAGGTTGAATCACCCGTCCCCTGGATTTCAACGGATTTTAATCCATCGTAATAATGACCCTTCCATGATCCTGAGTAGATTACCTTCAGCTGATAATTCCCTGTAATATATCCCGGATATGTACTCCCAGACGTAATTGAACCACTAGGTGAACTTGTTGAACTTGGATAATTTATCGTTGTCTCTAAAGTTTGAGGCGTGATCTGACTCGCTTCGGGTGTCGCCGCCGAGGTAGGTTGTGTGGTCGGGATCATCACTGTCGGTGGGACGTATGTTTGAGTTGGTGAAGGATTAACGCATCCGCACCCGTTGCTAGAGCAGGAAGTTCCCGGTGGGCAAGATATACATACCCCTTTCATCTGACCTTCAGCACACCTGCCACAAGAAACATACCCCTGTGGCGTTGGACATGAATCATTTGAAGTACAACCGGATACAGCCAGCAGAATAATCAAACCGATGACTGAAAAAAACACGAATACATGTTTACTCATGCAAACCAACCCCCAATAATTAAATATATTCGTATGGATCGGTTAAAAGGTATAAATTTATCTTTTTAAAAGAATATTATAACTTCAGCATTTTATAATAATACACAATTGTTTACGTAAAAAATACAATCAATTTTGTTTATGACAGAAAAGTGTGATATCGGCGGATTCGAAGACAAGAGTAATACATATTCCTGCAGGTGGTGAGAGGTAGATCTTAGAGAAATCCGAAAATCTAATGATATAATTGTCGATACAAAACCTTTGCGACAAGTCTGAAAGAAACTCAAAGTCCTCTTCAAAAAAGAAAAATGCTGAAATAAAAAATAGGCTAAAATAGAGGAATGATTAAATTTATGTGGTTCTTGTTAATGTCAAAGATGGACCATCGTCAACCCAGCTTTCATCAGTAAAATCTTTCTTATATCCCATGCGCAAATTAAGAGTGTTTCCATTCAAAGGACCTCTGAACCAATAGTTGAAATATCCGCAGTTTCCACCGTAATCTGGATAACATTCGAGATTTGACTTAAAATCCAGACCGATTACAGCAATTCTATTTTTTAGATCGACAAACCTAGCAGTACCTTCGCCTTTGCCACCGAACGCAGAAGTATACAACACCTTGTTATCTTTTCTATATCCATGTTGCCAACCGTCAATAGCTGCATCAATACTCCAAGCATTCCAATTTGAATACTCTCTCTCGTCAAAAGTAGCTTGTGGGCTTTGGTGTTTTAAATCCAATGTAATTTTCCCATTCCCTCTATCCAAATCCATTCCACTATCGTCCCTCATATCCCAAGCATATGTTCCTTCCCAGTGTCCTTGTAAATCAGGAGATTTTTGGGCGATCGTCGCCACCTTTTGGGCGACCGTCGCCACCGAGGTAGGTTCTGCGGTTGGTTTCGTCACCGTCGGAGGGATATATGTTTGAGTATTTGAAGTACAACCCGATACAGCTAGCAGAATAATCAATCCGATGACTGAAAAAAACACGAATATATGTTTACTCATGCAACCCAACCCCCAATAATTAAATATATTCGTATGAATCTGTTAAAAGATATAAATTTATCTTTTTTAGGCTCTGTAGAAATCCTCGTTTTTCATAATGTTCTTGGGGGCGTAGGCAAAGCCGGAGCCCCTTGGAGCGTGAAAACTATTAATCAGAGTGTTAATACGGAAGTTTTTGTGTAAGAAATTAAGGGCTATTCAACACTTTCCCCTTTAGAAAATCATTATAACCCATTATTTAATTGCTAAAATGATTTTCAACCAAAAATAATTTCAATTTATTGTTAAGCAATAAATACCCATTATTTTGTAAGAGTAAATGGTTCAGATCGCTCTGGTAGTATTGTTGTAACATATCCACCACTACGATATTCACAACCTTTTGTTACCATAGTACCAGAAAGCGTATTTGCATTTACTACAACGAACTCCCATCCACTTCCACAATCCGTTTTGGCTGGAATTACAATTTTGTTATTACTAATGGTCCCTGACACCGGGTAACTAGTTACGCGATCTACATTACTGTCATATTGACCAATACAATGCCCCGCACGAAGTAAATCTTGTTGAATTGTGCCTTGTACGGTGTTTCCACTTTGAGTATACCGGAGTGCTATATCGTATTGACACCATACCGTAGATGGTGTACCACGTATCGTCATCGTTCCTTTGTAAACACCACCACCCGATGAAGATGTTCCACCGGATGATTGCTGATTATTCTGCGGCTGACTATTACATGCCCCATTATAAAAATAAGGATATGCGTCTGCACAACAGCCCCTTACACCTCGTAATATTGCGCAGTCATTCCCTTTAGGACAATAATCACATTTCCCATCCGCTGGGTCTCGACCGCAGGACACATAACCTGGTGATGGATGACAAGCACTAGACCATGTCGAAGGTCCGTTACCGCTAATTACTGAAATAACAACAAGGCCCATACCAATGACGAATATAATAAATAGAATCTTTGCCCCGGTTCCCATTGTTGCCCAAGGAGATTGGGGTGGGGGCGTCGGAGTCTGGGGGGTAGTACCTGATGGTTCTGATGGAGGGGGTCCACTATCAGCAGTCGTCCATTCAGGCATTTTTTCAGCTTCAAACGGTTTCTTAGGGAGTATATCAGGCAATCTCTTGGTGGATTCTTTAATCGGCCAATCAGGATGCGGGGCGCCAGGAGCAGGTTCAGGTTGAGTATCAGGCTGGGGATGCTTCGGCGGTTGCGGGACAGGTCTTTTAGAAAGATCTTTATTATTTTCATCAACTGACATCAATATACTCCATTCATGATTTATTTAATGTTTTAATAATTCATGTTAAAGATATAAAACTATGGAATTTGTAGAATACCTCAATGACCATCAGAACAAAAAATGAAGTGATCAATCTTGAGAGGTTATAGAGGATCACTTTGATTTTAATTTCCTTGACTTGGAGCCGGTATTTTCTAGCTTTAAGAGATTCCCCGAACTTCCTTTTCAGGACGGAGAATACAGTGTCGACTTTGGTTCTCTGATGATATTGATCAGGATCAAACAACATTACCATTTTTCTTCGATAATATCCGATGATTTGTTTCCGTTTTCTATCCCGAATCGGGATGAGAGAACAAGAGTTCAGCGTATCCCGGATCAGCCGGTGAATCTCTTCAGAGTCGTATCCTTTATCCATGACATAGAGGTCAGACTTTCTGGTTCTTTGAGTTTGTTTCAGGAGTTTTTCGGCGTGAGGGATATCGTGGATAGGATGTTGAGAGATCTTCAGACCGGTGATGATCTGAAAAGAGGTATCGACAGCGATAGAAGTTTTCAGGAACCGTTTTCTGGTCTTACCAGTTCTCATCGAATAGTAATGGCTGGCAATGGAGCTGGTGAACCCTGATGAATCGAAAGCGGTACAGGGTATCTTCTCACCCCAGTCATAGAACATTTTCATGAGCCGGTTCAATAACCGAGTGAAAGTGAATGATTTTATCCGCTGACAGAACTTCTGGATCGTCGTGAAATGGGGTACTTCATCGAGGTGGATCTTTTCCCTGATAGAGTCCATGAGATCAGTGAGTTCAACGATATCCCGGTAATCTTCTGCAAGGTACTCTTTCAGGAGAAGAAGAATGAGTAACTGGTGTTGAGTATAGGTCTTTTTTGAGAATTTGGATGAAAAGAGAGGAATTCTGGAATTTTTTATCAATCCGGAAGACAATTCAACAAACCTGATACACCGGTTTATTGACATTATTTCGTCTCTTTACTGTTTATTCGCATAACAAGATAAGGAGACACTGTACATTAGATCTTTCGGTCGTCGGTACAACCCAATTTGGATCAGGATTTCAACAGAGCAAAATTATTGCTGAATAATAATTCCGATTGAAAATTAGAATAAATAATCAAAATCAATTCAATTCTATCAAAACGATCTCCTTATTATTATTGTAGTCGATAAATTGAAAAAAATTTAGGAAAATTGATCCGGGAACATCATCTTACAGACCGTACAATATTGCCACACGATTGCATGCCATCGCTGCTTATCATCCTTTGTCATCTTCACATGGCAGCGGTGCATCGCTCAATGCGCTTGCGGGCATTGCCTGCTTTGGGACTTCATGCAGGATAGTATGCTATTTTTCCGGATAAAAAGGCAATCGCACAAAGAATTGAAGAGATTTTTCTTCTTAATTAATCCTTAAGATATTGAATTCCATTGTCAACAATAGATTAACTGTGGAAAAAGGTAAGAGATTGATTGAATGAAATAAGGTTTTCTAAAGAGCTAAATTTTTTTATCCCTTTTCAATCACGCAGCATGCACGGAGTGTTCATGACCCTGCTGACCGTTCAGCATAAGAGCTTTCATTACAAACCTATCCGTAATGACCGCACGCAAGATCCTCTTTTTGGTCCTTGACGGAATCTCCGACCGCCCGTGCCCGGAGCTCGCCGGTAAGACCCCGCTGCAGGCGGCAAAAAAACCGAACCTCGATGCCTTTGCCCGTGAAGGTGTCTGCGGGATCATGGACACCATTGCTCCCGGCATCCGCCCCGGCTCTGACACCGCCCACCTTGCCCTTCTTGGTTACGATCCCCATACCTGTTATACCGGGAGGGGTCCCCTTGAATGCGAAGGCACAGGGATCAAAATGGAACCGGGCATGATCGGGTTCCGGTGCAACTATGCGACACTTTCGAAGGAGGGTATTGTCACTGATCGTAGGGCAGGGAGAATCCATGACACAGCGACGCTGAGTGCTGCGATCCAGGATGGTGTTGACCTCTCGGAGTTTGGCGTTGAGTTTACCTTCCGGTCCGGTGCCGGGCACCGTGCGGCTCTTGCACTCAAAGGAAAGGACCTTGGGCACTGTGTCTCGTCCAATGATCCGAAAAAAGAGGGCGTGCCCCCGCTCACTATACAGGCAGTGAAACAGACAAAAAAGGACAAAAAGACTGCGGCTGTCTGCAACGAATTTGTCAGGCAGGCAACTCTCATCCTCGCTGACCACCCGGTCAACAAAGAACGGGAAAGGCGGGGGCTCAGCCCGGCAAACATGGTGCTGATGCGGGGTGCCGGTGAGATGGGGGACTTCGAGCCGTTCTCCACGAGATACGGGATATCGGGCAGTGTCATCTGTGCCGCAAGCCTGATCGCCGGTATCGGGACTGCTGTCGGGCTGCGGCGTGTCCATGTTGACGGGATTACGGGATCGCAGGACAGCAATCTTGCCGGAAAGATTGCGGCGGCACAGGACGAACTCCGGTCGCAGGATTTCGTGCTGGTCAATATCAAGGGGGCAGACGAATCCGGCCACGACGGGCTTGCCGGACAAAAAACGGCGTTTATTGAAAAGATTGATGCCGCTCTTGCCCCCTTACGTGCATTACAGGATACTATCATCGTAATCTGTGCTGATCACAGCACGCCCTGTTCGGTACAAGACCATAGTGCAGACCCGGTGCCGGTTGTGATTTGGGGCGATGGCGTCCGTACCGATGATATTTTCAGGTTCGATGAAATCTCCTGTGCACAGGGAGGGCTCAACCGCATCCCGGGGTTATCCCTGCTCCCGATCGCGCTTGACCTGATCAACAGATCCCGCAAGTACGGTGCGTGAGGGGGCAGCGTGGCGAAGG
>Ga0315289_10014139_pt1 | contig 11156 bp, 7 predicted proteins | sample YL17G11_40_MG_FD_203452 | JGI IMG/M metagenome (GOLD analysis project Ga0315289, IMG submission 203452) | Sediment microbial communities from Yellowstone Lake, YNP, Wyoming, USA - YL17G11_40 | ecosystem: Environmental > Aquatic > Freshwater > Lake > Sediment | place: USA: Wyoming | collected...
TCGTCCCGGTGCCCTATGAAGAACTGCCCGTCCTGCTGCCGCCGGACGCCGAGATCCCTGCGACCGGCGAAAACGCGCTGAAGTTCCATGCCGGCTTCCTGAACGTGAAATGCCCCCGGTGCGGCGGCGACGCGAAGCGCGAGACCGACACGTTGGACACCTTCATGTGCTCGTCGTGGTATCACTACGCGTATGTGTCGCCCTACTGGAAGGCCGGCGAGCGTCTGAGCCCGGATGACACGCCCTGGGACCCCGCGGCGGGGCAGTACTGGCTGCCGGTGGACCTGTACACCGGTGGGCCAGAGCATGCAACGATGCACTTGCTCTATACCCGCTTCTTCACGAAGGCCCTGCGCGACATGGGCATCGTGCCGTTCGGTGAGCCGATGTTGCGCCTGTATAACCAGGGCATCATCCTTGGCCCGGATGGCAATCGCATGAGCAAGAGCAAGGGCAATGTCGTCGCGCCGGATGAGTGGGTGACGCGCTATGGGGCCGACACGATGCGCGCGTACCTGATGTTCATCGGTCCCTGGGATATGGGCGGCCCCTGGAATTCTCAGGGGATCGAAGGCGTAGCCCGGTTCCTGGACCGCGTATGGAACGTTGTGGTCGACCCCAGGCCTTCGGATCGGGGCAAGGCCGGCGCGGGAAAGGATGTTGAGGCCCTGGCGCGCGATCTGCGCCACCTCACTCACCGCACCATCAAAAAAGCCACGGAAGACATCGAGGCGTTCAAGTTCAACACGTTGCTCGCCGCGCTGATGGAGTTCAACAACTACTTGATCAAAGCCAGGGAGACGGCGGTTTTCGGCACCCCTGCGTGGGAAGAAGCCATAGACAGCCTGCTGTTGCTCCTGGCGCCGGAAACGCCTCATGTCGCAGAAGAGCTGTGGCAGCGCCGCCATGGGCAAGGGGCATTCAGGGCAGAAGACAGCATCCATGTCCAGGCCTGGCCCACCTGGGATCCGGAACTGGCCAAAGCCGATAGCATCACCCTGGTGGTGCAGGTCAACGGGAAGGTCCGCGACAAGGTGGAAGTGCCCGCCGACATCAGCGAGGGCGAGGCCACGAAGGTCGCCATGCAGAGCGCGGCGATCCAGCGGTGGCTCGAAGGCAAGACGGTGCGCAAAATCATCTTCGCCGGCGGCAAGCTGGTGAACATCGTGGTCAGTTGAGGGGGACACTCATGCGGAAGATCATCACGACCGCTGCGGCCCCTGCCGCCCTCGGTCCATATAGCCAGGCTGTCCGGGCCGGAGGTTTCCTGTTCCTCTCCGGGCAGCTCGGGCTTGACCCGGCTACCGGCGCCCTGCGCGAGGGGGTAGCGGCCCAGGCCGAGCAGGCGCTGGATAACCTGGCGGCGGTCTTAAAGCAGGCAGGTGCAGGCTTCGGGGATGTGGTGAAGACCACGATCTTTCTGGCGGACATGGCTGATTTCCAGGCCGTGAACGCGGTGTGCGGCGAGCGCTTCCCGGACCGCCCTCCGGCTCGCTCGACGGTCCAGGTTGCCGCGCTGCCCCGCGGCGGCCTGGTCGAGATCGAAATGGTGGCTCACCTCTCAGATTGACCCTGAGCGGTCGGTCGCCCAACCGCCCGCTTGGATGTCCTCTGCCTGGCCCTCAGGTTGGCGCGCCGGGCGTTCAGGTGCTCCGGTCGCCAAGGCACTTGTCTTTTGCTCTTGTCCCCGTTATAATGCCAGTCATTCTTCAGCGGAGGGGGAGGAGGCATCATTCGCATGAAAAGGGAAGAGGTACTGCAGCCGGCTCCGGGTGCGGAAGGACCCAATCCCATGGAGACGCTGCCGGACGACGCGTTCGATATCCCTCAGTTGCGTTCCGGCGACATTCGAGAAGGTACCATCATCAGTATTACCCCCACAGGAATCCTGGTCGATATCGGCGCTAAGTTTGATGCGGTCGTCGACGCTCGAGAGCTCGAGCGCCTGGACGGCGACTTTCTCGCCAGCCTCAAGGCCGGGAGTTCGGTCACGGCCTTCGTCCTTCATCCTGAAGACAAGGACGGCCACGTTGTCATCTCCCTCTCGCGTGCCCAGCAAGAGCAGGACTGGCATCAGGCTGACGAATTGTTGCAGAGCCAGGATGTGTTTGAGGGTCTCGTCACGGGCTATAACCGTGGCGGCGTGATTGTGCGGGTCGGGCGCGTACGGGGGTTCGTGCCGGCGTCGCAGCTTTCAAGCCGCTGGCAGATACAGCAGGAATCCGAGGGGAACGCCGAGGATCGCTGGGCCCGGCTTGTCGGCCAGCCGATGCAGCTCAAGGTGGTCGAGCTTGACCGGCGGCGCAATCGGCTGATCCTCTCCGAGCGGGCGGCCATGCGCGACTGGCGCAAAGGCCAGAAAGACCTCCTAATGTCTCGATTGAGCAAAGGGGAGGTGGTCAAGGGCATGGTAACCAGCCTGGCCCCCTTCGGGGCCTTCGTGGATCTGGGCGGCGCTGACGGCCTGATCCATCTTTCGGAGCTGGCGTGGCATCGCGTGGACCATCCCAGCGAGGTCTTGCACGTGGGGCAGCAGGTCGAGGTCTACGTGATGAACGTGGACGAAGAGCGCAAGCGCATCGGCCTGAGCCTGCGCCGGCTGACCCCAGAGCCGTGGAGCATGGTCAACGAACGCTACACGGTCGGCCAGGTGGTTTCCGCCACGATCACCAAGCTCGCCAATTTTGGGGCCTTTGCCAAGATCGACGACTCGATCGAAGGGCTGATCCACATCTCCGAGATAGCCGACTACCGGATCAATCACCCTAAAGAAGTGGTGAATGAAGGGGACCAGGTGGAGGTGCGGATCATCCGCATCGATCCGCAGCGCCACCGGATCGGGCTCAGCCTGCGCCAGGCGAGCGAGGATGCCTATGTGCAACTTGACTGGCGAGATGAGGCCGAGACGGTGCTCGCTGCCGAGGCTGAACCGGTGAACGAGCAGCTACAGGCCGCCTTGCAGTCCCTGACGGGCGAGCCGGAGGGGTAAGGCTGTTCTGTAAACGCATACTCAGTCGTATCCCGAGGAGCGGAGGCGTGGTATGCCCCGCTCCTTTTTGCGGCCCCGTACCTCCTGTTGCCAGGCGGCAAGGGGATGCCTGCTTACGACACCCCTTCCACGGTGTGGTATAATAGAGCGTGGAATGACCGCGTATCGTGATGGTGTTAGGCGAGATGAGGAAGAAGCACTATGACAGACAAACTCGATAGATTCACAAAACATGCCAGGCAGGTCCTGCAGATTGCCCAGGAGGAGGCGCTGCGCCTCAACCACAATTACGTGGGCACGGAGCACCTGCTCTTGGGGTTGGCCAAGGAAGAAGACGGGCTCGCTTCGCGTGTGTTGCGCGACCTGAACGCCACTACCCCAGATATCGTGCGGGCCGTAGAACGCATGGCCCCGCGCAACCCGCGGCCACCATTTGGCAAGCCGACCCTCACCCCCCGCACTAAACGGGTCATCGAGCTGGCGGTGGAAGAGGCCAGGCTGATGGGCCACCCGTACATCGGCACGGAACACCTGCTTCTCGGCCTCGTGCGTGAGGAAGAAGGCATCGCAGCGGAGGTGCTGCGGGGGCAGGGATTGACGGCGGACCGGATCCGCACCCAAACCAATATGGCGATCCTTGAGAATCAGGTGCAGGAGAAGTCCAGCCGCAAGCGCGAAAGCAAAACACCCCTCACCGACCAGCTAGGCTCTGACCTAACTGCCCGCGCTGAGGAAGGCAAGCTCGACCCGGTGATCGGCCGCGAGAAGGAAATCGAGCGGGTGATCCAGATCCTCAGCCGGCGCACCAAGAATAACCCTGCCCTGATCGGCGAACCGGGCGTGGGTAAGACGGCCATCGTCGAGGGACTGGCCCAGCGGATTGTCAACGGCGACGTGCCCGAGCTGTTGATCGACAAGCGGGTGCTCAGGCTGGATGTGGGTTCGCTTGTGGCGGGCACCATGTATCGCGGCCAGTTTGAGGAGCGCCTGAAGAAGGTGATCGAAGAGATTACCAACTCGGACGCGATCCTCTTCATCGATGAGGTACACATGTTGGTGGGCGCCGGCGCGGCCGGCAGCAGTGTGGATGCCGCCAACATCCTAAAGCCGGCTTTGGCTCGCGGTGATCTGCAGTGTATCGGCGCAACCACGCTGGACGAATACCGCAAGTATATCGAGGGGGACGCGTCGCTGGAGCGGCGGTTCCAGCCGGTAGTGGTGGCGGAGCCCACGATCGAGGAGACCACCGAAATCCTTCGGGGCATCCGCGCGTCTTATGAGGCCCACCATCAGTTGCGCATCTCCGAAGAAGCGCTGAATGCGGCAGCGCGGCTCTCTGCCCGATACGTGCCCGACCGCTTCCTTCCCGACAAGGCGATCGACCTGATGGACGAGGCCGCGAGCCGGGTGCGGATGTATAAAGTGCCTCATGCGATCAGCCTGCGCGAGACGTTCCGCGAGCTCAAGTCCACGCAGCGGCAAAAAGAGGAGGCCGTAGAGGCTAAGCGCTACGATGACGCGTTGGGCTTGCGGCATCACGAGATCGACCTCGAACATAAGCTGGAGCAATTGCGCCAGGGCTGGCAGGAGCTGGCGCCACCCCCCACCGTCACCGAAGAGGACATTGCGGAAGTGGTGGGCATGTGGACCGGCATTCCCCTGCAGCGGCTGGTTGGCGAAGAAACGGCGCGCCTGATCGAGATGGAGAGCTACCTGCACAAGCGCGTGGTGGGCCAGGATGAGCCGGTGCGCGCGATTGCCAAGGCTGTGCGCCGCGCACGGACCGGGCTAAAAGATCCCAAGCGGCCCATAGGCGCCTTCATGTTCTTGGGCCCCACCGGGGTCGGCAAGACCCTTCTGGCCAAGAGCCTGGCCGAGTTCCTCTTCGGATCTGAGGATGCGCTGATTAAGCTGGACATGAGCGAGTTCATGGAGCGCCACAACGTCAGCCGGCTGGTGGGGGCGCCGCCCGGCTATATCGGGTATGAAGAGGGCGGGCAGTTGACCGAGGCAGTGCGCCGGCGGCCCTATTGCGTCGTGCTCCTGGATGAGATCGAGAAAGCACACCCTGAGGCCTTCAACATGCTCCTGCAGATCATGGAGGATGGCAACCTGGCCGATGCCAAAGGCCGGAGGGTCGACTTCAGGAATGCGATCATCATCATGACCTCGAACGTTGGGGCCAGCCTGATCAAGCATGGCTCGGCGCTGGGCTTTTCCGTGGCGCGCGACGAGGCGCAGCAGGAGGAGGGGGAGTATCAGACGATGAAGGAACGGGTCACGGAGGCGCTGAAGCGCACCTTCCGGCCCGAATTCCTGAACCGCCTGGATGGGGTGATGGTCTTCCGCAACCTCTCCAAGGAGCAGATCAAAGAGATCGTGGACCTCGAGCTCAGCCGGGTGCGCACCCAGTTGAAGGAACAGAATGTGCAGCTCGAGGTTGACGATGAGGTCAGGGAGATGATCGCCGAAGCCGGGTTTGACTCGGAATATGGGGCGCGGCCGTTGCGAAGGGTGATCCAGGACAAGCTGGAAGACCGGCTCAGTGAGGGGCTGCTTGCGGGACAGTTCAAGGCGGGCGACATCGTTCGGGTGGTTGTGGGCCCCCCCCCTGGGAAGCAGTTGGACCTTGAGGTGAGATCGCCAGGGCAGGCAATAAGTGATCCCGAGCTGGCCGAGGTGCTGCCAGGCTGAGAGCGCTCTATCGATCGTTGAAAACAGAATATGCAGGGGGAGCTAGAGAAGCTGGCTGAGAGGTCGGCCGTGGCACGTGTTTTCAAGGGCCAATGCCGACGACCCTATGAACCTGACCCGCGGTAATGCCGGCGTAGGGATGCGATGCAGAACAACGACGGGCGACCCGATGCCGGGTCGCCCTTTGCGTTGCCGGCAAAAGGCTCCCCTGGGGCCGGCTCCTGGCGGGTGCGGCGGAGGGAAACAGACGTGCGCACGTTTCTGGTGGCAGGGAGCCCGGTCGGCCTTCCGCCCCTGGGCCTGGCGCCATGGCCGGACGATCGGGTAATCGCGGTGGACCTTGGCACCCGCCAGGCGCTCTCATGGGGCTGGCCTGTTCACCTGGTGATGGGCGACCTGGATTCGCTGCCCCATGAAGATGCGATGAGGTTGGCTGCGGAGGGCATGCCCATGATCATCGCGCCGGCAGCAAAAGATGAGACCGACCTGGAGCTTGGGTTGGCGCAGGCGTTGGCCGAAGGGGCGCAGGAAATCTTCATTTGTGCGGCCCTCGGCGGCCGCACCGACCACCTGCTCGCCAACATACTGTTGCTGACCCGGCCCGACCTGGCTGGGCGGCGCATCACGATCGTGGACGGCCGGCAGACCGTGCTCGTGCTGCATGGGGATGATGCCGGCGACGACACGGCGCATGCCCGAGATGCGACCCATGGTGAGATAGGCCCCTCTGTGTGCGCGGCGTTGAGCGGGCAGCCAGGAGACCTGCTTTCGCTGCTGCCGGTGGGCGGCGATGCGGTAGGGGTCACGACCGAGGGGCTTCTATACCCCCTGCATAATGAACGCTTGTTGCTGGGGCGGGCGCGGGGCGTCAGCAACGAGTTCGTGTCAGCCGCAGCTCGGGTGTGGGTGCGCCAGGGGTCGTTGCTGATTGTCCACACTCGATGTGACGGGGAAACCCATAGCGGCACCTAGCCAATGTCCGCCCGAAGGCAGAAGCGGACGGCGATGCAGATGCGTGACTGACGAGAGCCTGGAGGTAAGCCATGGTCGCGAGAAGCCTTTTGCGGGTGATTGCCCTTGCCCTGCTGCTGGCCGGTTGCGTCCCCATTCAGCGGGCGCCTACACCGGTGGGCCTCACGGTCTCGCCGGCAGCAATGCCCGCGAGCCGGCGGACGGTCACCGTGATGACGCACGACAGCTTCAGCGTAAGCCAGAAGGTCGTGGACCAGTTTCAAGCTCAATGCGGTTGTGAAGTACGGTTCTTGAAGTCCGGCGATGCCGGACTTGCGCTCAATAAGGCGATCCTCAGTAAGGACTTTCCCCTGGCCGATGTCTTCTTTGGGGTGGACAACACGTTCCTGAGCCGCGCGCTGCGCGCCGGCATCTTCGAACCCTACGCCTCACCCGAGCTTGCCGGGATGCCGGCGGAGCTCAAGCTCGATCCGAGCAATCAGTTGTTGCCGGTGGACTTCGGGTATGTGAACCTGAACTACGACAAGAAGTACTTTGCCGAGAAGAACCTGCCCCTGCCGAAGACACTGCGCGATCTGACCGATCCCAACTATCGTGGGTTGGTGGTGGTGGAGAACCCGGCTACTTCGTCGCCGGGGCTGGCGTTCCTCCTGACCACCGTGGCTGTGTTCGGCGAGCAAGGTGACTATACCTACCTGAACTTCTGGTCAGATCTCAGGAATAACGATGTTCAGGTGTCGGATGGGTGGGAGGATGCTTACAACAGCAAGTTCAGCGGCGGCAGTGGCGGGGGAGAGCGTCCCCTCGTGGTGAGCTATGCCACCAGCCCCGCGGCCGAGGTGTACTTTTCCGACCCGCAGCCGGCCGAATCGCCCACCGGCAACATCCTGCCACCAGGCCAGAGCTTCTGTCAGGTCGAGTTCGTTGGCATCCTCAAGGGCGCGGCCCATCCGGATCTGGCGCGACAATGGGTGGATTTCATGTTGGGCGCTGCGTTCCAGGCGGACGTCCCGCTCCAGATGTGGGTCTACCCGGCGCGAACCGGGGTGCCCCTGCCTGAGGTGTTCCAGCGATATGCCGAGGTGCCGCAGCAGCCGGCACAAGTGACACCGGAGCAGATTGACGCTAACCGAGAGCGATGGCTTGGGGCCTGGACCCAGACCGTTCTGCTCTGATGGGGGGCGTGTGAAGCGGGCGATCGCGCTGCGTAACCTGCTCTATCTTCTGCCGCTGGCCTTCCTGGGCCTGTTTTTCTTTTACCCGTTGGCCAGGGTGGTGTGGGCAAGCCTGGCGCCTGAGGGCCGCCTAGACCTGTCCCCTGTCATGTCGCTCTGGCACGAGTCCTACTTCGGCCGGGCGCTCTGGTTCACCACCTGGGAGGCAGCCGTTTCGGCGGCGCTCACCCTCGTAGTGGGCATGCCGGCCGCCTATGTCTTTGCCCGCTATCGTTTTCCGGGCAAGTCCCTGCTCTTGGCCCTAACCACCATTCCCTTCGTCATGCCGGCGATGGTGGTGGCTGCGGCTTTCATTGCGCTGCTCGGGCCGCGCGGCTGGCTCAACAGCGTGCTCATGCAGTGGTTCGGCATGAGCCGCGGCCCGATCCGTCTTGAGCAAAGCATCGCCCTGATCCTCATCGCTCATGTGTTTTACAACGCGTCTGTGATCGTGAGGTTGGTGGGAGGGTTCTGGTCTCATCTTGATCCCCGGCTGGCGGATGTGGCACGCTCCCTTGGCGGCAACCCGTTCAGGGTGTTCCGGGAGATCACGCTGCCGCTACTCATGCCGTCAGTGGCGTCGGCGACGCTCCTGGTCTTCCTGTTTTGCTTCACCAGCTTCGGCGTCATTATGATCTTGGGCGGCCCACGTTTTGCCACCCTGGAGGTTGAGATCTACCGCCAGGCAGTGACCCTCTTCCGGCTGCCCGAGGCAGCCGCCATCAGCCTGGCGCAGATGTTCCTCACGTTCCTCGTGATGATCGTGTACACGCGTGTGCAGGCTCGTACCACGGTGGCGCTCAACCTGCGCTCTGCCGAGGAGACCGCCCTCCCGCCCACGACGCCTGCGCGCATCTTTGGGGTAGCAATGGTCGTCATTGGGCTGTTGCTCTTCCTGGTGATGCCGTTGCTTGCCCTGGCCGGGCGCTCGCTGGGCGTTGCGGACCCACTCCGTTACTATCGCGAGCTGTTTGTGGACCGGACCAACTCGGCGTTCTACGTGGCTCCCGGCACAGCCATCCGTAACAGCCTGATGTTCGCCGTCGTCACGACGGCTCTGGCCCTCCTCATCGGTGTAGCGACCTCCTACCTGTTGGCTCGTGGCGGAAGGTTCGGGCGCGTGCTGGATCCGATCGTGTTGTTGCCGTTGGGAACGTCGGCGGTCACGCTGGGGTTCGGCTACATCCTGGCGTTTGCGCGCTTTCCTTTCAACCTGCGCGCATCGCTCTTGCTTGTGCCCATTGCCCATTCCCTGATCGCGTTCCCTTTCGTGGTACGCGCGGTATTGCCCGCGCTGCGGGGCCTTAACCCCGACTGGCGAGACGCTGCTGCGGGGCTGGGCGCATCGCCGTGGCGCGTGTGGCAGGAAGTGGAGCTCCCCATCGTCGGGCGCGCCATTCTGGTGGGCGCGCTCTTCGCGTTCACGATCAGCATGGGCGAGTTCGGCGCCACCCTCTTGATCGCCCGGCCCGATTTCCCGACGATGCCCATCGTCATCTTTCGCCTTCTGGGCCAGCCGGGCCAGTTGAACTACGGGCAGGCGCTTGCCATGAGCACGCTGCTGATGGCCGTGTGCGCCATTGGCTTCATTCTGATCGAGCGCTTCCGCGTGGGCAACGTAGGCCAGTTTTAGGGGACAGCACCAGGATACTTACTATGCCGCTTCTCACCGTTGCCGGGGTCTCCAAAGCCTATCCAGGTTTGCCCGTTTTGCACGCCATCAGCCTGGAAGCTGAGGCGCGCGAAATCGTCTGCCTCTTGGGTCCCAGTGGCTGTGGCAAGTCCACCCTGCTGCGCATCGTGGCCGGCCTGGAAACGGCAGACAGGGGCCAGGTGTTCTTCGCCGGGGAGGACATGGCGGCAGTGCCGGCCCACCGGCGGCGTTTCAGCTTGATGTACCAGGACTACGCGCTCTTCCCCCATATGGATGTGGCCGGCAACGTCGCCTTCGGGCTGCGCATGCAAGACCGGCCACTGGACGAGATCGAGGCCCGGGTGAGCGAGATGCTGGCCCTGGTGGAGCTGCGCGGGTACGAGCGACGCCGGGTGAGCGAGCTCTCGGGGGGCGAGCAACAGCGGGTGGCGCTGGCCCGCAGCCTTGCGCCGGGCCCACGCCTGCTGATGCTCGATGAACCTTTGGGCGCGCTGGACCGGGCGCTGCGCGACCAGCTCATGAACGATCTACGGGCCATACTAAAGCGCGTCGGCGTGACGGCGCTCTACGTAACGCACGACCAGGAAGAGGCCTTTGCCGTCGCCGACCGGGTGCTCATCATGCAAACGCGCCCCGAAGCCGGCGAGGGAGGCCGCGTCGTACAGGCCGGCGTGCCGCAGGACGTCTATCGCTACCCCGCTACGTCTTACGTGGCGCGTTTCCTGGGCTTTCGCAACCTGATTGATGGCACCGTGATCGCTGCCCTGCCGTCTTCGCCCGACCGGTCCGCGATTCTTGGCGCCGACGTGACACGTGACTGCGCCGCCTGGGGGAGCGATAACACGGGGGCATGGCAATACATGGTCAAGACCCCCCTCGGCCAACTGCTTGTGGGTGATGCCGCGCCCGGCCGCGAGCCCGGAGACCAAAGTGTCGTCTTGATCCGTCCCGAGGCGGCCGAGGTGTTGCCGCTCACGGCCGCGGGATCGGAACCCAACATCGTGGCCGGCCATCTGCTGGATTGTTCTTTCCGGGGAAGCTTCTACCTGCTGCGCACTGGTCATGCAGGCGGGGTCGAGCTGACTTGCGAGATCTCGATCACCCGCGGCAGCATCCCCGCGATCGGTGCGCCGCTGGCCTTACGCCTGAACCCTTGCGCTACCACGCTGGTAGCCGGGCAGCAGAAACACGAACTTCTGTTCGATTCGGTTTGACATTTCTGACCCTTTGGGGTATCCTACGATCGTAGGGCCCGAAGGGGACCTCAACCACACGTGTTGTTCACGCCGAAAAGAAGGGAGATAAGACACATGTACCAAAAAACGATTGTGGTTGGGCATCTAGGCCGAGATCCGGAGATGCGCTACACGCCCAGTGGCGTTCCGGTGACGAGTTTCAGCGTGGCTACCACGCGCAAGTGGACCAATGCCAGCGGTGAACCGCAAGAGAAGACGACCTGGTTCCGGGTGACGGCCTGGAAAAAGCTGGCAGAACAGTGCGCTCAATACCTGACGAAAGGTCGTCTCGTCCTCGCGGAAGGCGAAATCGACGCATCGTCGTGGACCGACAGGGAAGGCAACCCTCGGGCCAGCCTGGAGCTGACGGCATTCAGCGTGCGCTTCGTCGGTGGGCG
>Ga0315289_10014140_pt1 | contig 11155 bp, 9 predicted proteins | sample YL17G11_40_MG_FD_203452 | JGI IMG/M metagenome (GOLD analysis project Ga0315289, IMG submission 203452) | Sediment microbial communities from Yellowstone Lake, YNP, Wyoming, USA - YL17G11_40 | ecosystem: Environmental > Aquatic > Freshwater > Lake > Sediment | place: USA: Wyoming | collected...
TTACGAGTTTCTCCTTTTCGAGGGTGTTAGCAACAGCCCGTGTGGTGGTGTCAAAACCGCTTCCTGGCGTTGACTGGGCGAGGAATATCACTGGTTTTGTTGGGTATTTGGCCTCTTGGGCAGGTGTGACCGACGCTCCAATAACAATCATAAATGTAAGCAAAAGAATTATCGTTACCAATGAAACCAAAAATTTTCCTCTCTCTCTGCAATGTACCTTGTTCATAACCTCCCTCCTTTCATTCAGTTAATGTTAATATATGTCCCGATATCTACCCTTCACTTCTACCCCATCTTGACCTGCTGATCCGGGGCTTTTTGGAGAACCCACGGCTTACCTGATTTCATGATGGCGCTGTTCAGTGGGTGGGGAACTACTTTCTGAACCATCTCGGACACGCTCATGAGGGCGTCCAAGTCGATCCCGGTCTCAATGCCCATCTCTGTCATCATGTTCACCAGATCTTCAGTGGCAATGTTTCCCGCTGCATTGGGAGCATAGGGGCATCCACCAAGCCCGCCGATGGCTGCGTCGAACTCGGTTACGCCCGCTTCCATTGATGCCAACGTGTTGGCCAATGCAAGGTCCCGGTTGTTGTGAAAGTGCATATTAAAGTGGATTTCCGGGTACCTCTTCTTCATGTGAGATACCACATCGTAAACCAGTTTCGGGTTTGCCACGCCAATAGTGTCAGAGATGCCAACGTTCCTGATGCCCATTGCAATGTATCGATCGACGATTCGCTCCAATTGTTGAACAGGCACCCTTCCCTCAAAAGGACAGCCAAGGGCGCACGCCATTCCACCGACTACGGATATCCCCGCATCCAGAATCATCGGGACGAGATTCTCGAAATCTCTCAATGACTCCTCAATAGAACGGTTGGCATTGGAACGATTATGAGACTCGGTGACGGACATCATAAGGTTGATCTTGTCTGGCTTGAGGGATATCGCCCGAAGGACACCCTTAAGGTTCGGCGCCGAAACCCTATAGGAGATTCCGGGTAATCGTTCGATCCTCGACATCACTTCCTCGCTGTCGGCTAATTGCGGAATCGCCTTAGGATGAACAAAGGAAGTGACCTGGATGTTCTTCAGGCCCGTTTTCGACAAAGCATTGATAATCTCAATTTTCTTGTCCGTAGGGATAAACTGTTTTTCGTTTTGAAAGCCGTCCCTGGTGCCCACCTCGACGATTTTAACCTTTCCAATATTACTTCCTAACATAGGTATCTCTCCATCAAACAGTCTTCATTCAACGCCGGTAAGAGTAAGATTCACGACTATAAACTTGCTCGACTTAATTTCGAGTTTTCCGTATTCATGGACTTGGGCGTGGCTTGACTCGGAACCACAATCAATTCCCTTGAATTCTCTATTAGCAATAGTTGTGCCAAGAAGCGAGAGATTTATAACTTATTGTTAATACTAACTCTTTATGTATAATTGACCCGTAAGCCGAAATCGGGGCTTGACTTTTTGTTTCTTCATGGGTATGATCCGTTTCAATCCTGAAACAAGATTGAAACCGGGAGGAGCCTTGTTCGGTCACAAATTAAAGATCGGGTTCATTGGCTCGACGAAACAGTTCATCAATTACGCCCAGACTCTGTCATACCAACAGAGCGAGTACGTTGAAGGTAGATTCGCGTTGGCCACCCTGGATGAGGCTGTACCGATCGGTAAGAGTATGCAAAGAGAAGGCATTGAAGTCATTATCAGCCGACGCGCGACGGCCCAACTCCTTCGCGAAAGTCTTGCTATTCCAGTCTTATCTGTTCCTTTCACCGCGTTTGACCTCCTTCTGAATGTAAAGGAGGCGGCATCACTTGGCAGAAAAGTTCTCCTTACCACGTTCCCCAGCCGTCTCGAGAACTTAGAAATTTTGGAGGGGATTTTTGACATTGAACTGGTGACAGGCGTCTTTCAGGACTCGAAGAGCCTTGAGAACGTAATCATCTGGGGCAAGAGCCAAGGCTGCAAGGTGGTCATTGGTGCCGGTAATTCCATGAAGTTTGCCCAGAAACAAGGAATGGTCGGGGTGGAGATACACACGAGTGAAGAGGCCATTGCCTCCACCATTGAAGACGCCAAATCGATTGCACGATCCCGGCGGGATGAACAAGAGAAATCCCTCCGGTATCGGGCAATCATCGATTCTATGTCCGAAGGCATCATCGCCGTTAACAAGAAAGGGGCGATTACAACAGTCAACCGGGCAACCAAGGACTTACTCAATATTATTGACGGTGAGGCCATAGGAAAACACATTGCCCAGTACATTCCTAATACCTCAATCCTCGAGGTTGTGGGTACGCAAAATCAACGGCTTAACCAAGTGGAGAAGATCAATCAGGATCACTTCGTGATTAGTCACATACCAATCACGGACGGTCAAGAAATCGTCGGTGGTATCTTGACCTTCAAGGATATATCGAACGTGATGAAGGCTGAAAATGAGGTCCGCCGCTCTTTTGCTAAAAGGTTAATCGCCAAATACAACCTCGACGATTTTATTCACAGAAGTTGGACCATAAAGGAGCTCATTAACAAGGTTCGAAAGTTCGCCGCTACTGATTTGACGGTTCTGATTACTGGCGAGACCGGAACCGGCAAGGAGATTCTGGCTCAAAGCATCCACAACCTCGGTCCACATCGAAAGGGTCCATTTGTCTCCATCAACTGCGCCGCCCTGCCCGAACAACTTCTGGAGAGCGAACTCTTTGGGTATGAAGAGGGTGCTTTTACTGGCTCGCGCCGCGGGGGCAAGCTAGGCCTCTTCGAGTTGGCTCACAATGGTACGATCTTCCTTGATGAGATCGGGGCTACTCCTCTCAGCGTCCAGGCCAAGCTACTCAGAGTGTTAGAAGAGAGGGAAGTTATGCGTGTTGGGGGCGACCGCCTGATCCCAATTACTGTTCGGGTTATCGCCTCCGCCAATCAGAACCTTAGTCATGAGGTTCAAGCCGGCCGTTTCCGTGAGGACCTTTTTTTCCGGCTCAATGTCTTGGCCTTCCACATTCCGCCCCTCAGGGATCGGATCGAGGATTTGCCGCTTCTGGTCAATGAACTAGTAATAAAATCCTCCTGGCGATACCGGTTCCCACCGATCGAGATTCCCTCGCGGTACATCAATATGTTGAAGCAGCTGCTATGGCCTGGTAATGTTCGTCAGCTGGTTAACTTTATTGAGAAAATGGTTATCCTTTCCGAGGGTGAATTCAACCCACAGGTATTCGAGAAATTGTATGCCGAACTTCTCGACTACTCCTTGATCCATGAGGAAGCAATGGGCCAGGCACGGCTGTCATTGCTACAAATGATCCGCCAAAAAACTCGCAAGGACGAGACCGAAATGATCCGTCGGGTGCTGGAAGAAGCCCAGTTCAGCAAGACCGAAGCGGCTAGAAAATTAGGCGTCAGCCGAACCACCCTCTGGCGAAAACTCAAGACTATGGGTTAGGAAGTTAGCATCTTTTTTCCGTGATAAAGAATTAGGCAGCATATCTGGCAAACTCTTTTCGGCGCTCTTCCCAATAGGTGTCCCATTCTCCATTCAACTTTAATAGCCTAAGTTTAAGAAGAGGGTTGGCATTTCTCTTAAACCAACTTATTCCTCGCTTCTTAAACCTATGCGTCACTGCAATATCTGCTGTCTTCTCCACCGGCCCAGATCCGTATCCTCCTGCCTTTTGCCTCTGAGTTAAATATTAAACTTCCCCTTTCAAACTTTTAAAGCGAGATTCCTTTGGGAATGACTGCAACCTCTTCGAGGGCCCAGATGTTTTGTCCCAAGAATCGGGTAAAGCTGGAAAGAGAGCGGTGCAGAAAGGGATAGGTAAGGGACTGAACCATCGAGGAGGTGTTCTTTTCTTTTCCCACCTGGATAAAGCTGGTGATAAAAGAGGAGAAGATTTTGAAGGAAGCTCTTGAAAAAGCTTTTGAGAAGCAGGATAACAATTTTTGGATATCTTGTTTGGCATTTTGGATTTTCATAGGCTGTTCTCCTTTCTTGGTTAAAGCAAGTACGTGCTTTCTTTAGCCAATAAAAATTTGGGGTCTGCCCTTGACATTTGATAAAATTTGGAGGTCTAACTTTCAAAAATCAATTTAAAAAATGGGACTAAATCTTTATACCTAAGGGGCTATTAATCCGAATCTCAAACTGTCAATTTTACAGATTCGCCCCTAAATGATGTTGTAAGAAAAAAGGTTGCGGGGTCACATCTTCAAATGTCAATATATTTTGCTAACGGTCATCCTGGTATGAGTGAATAGTGTAGACGCGACACCACTACAGGGGGGCACCCATTTAGATGGATGTCTATCCATCTCAAAAGGCAAATTGGAGAAGGTCCTTGGGGTTTTCGATTACAAAATCGGCACCAGCTCTGAGCAAGGATTCTTTCATAGCCTTCCGTTTGAAGTGACCACTTAAAAAACCGATGGCAACCATTTGTAATCTCTTTCGGGCGGCCTGGACGGCAAGCATATCATCCACGACATCACCGACATACCCGCATTTCGGACGAGGAATACCGACCTCTCGAATGACCCTCAGAAGGGAGTAAGGATGAGGTTTTAAAAAACTTTTCCGTCTCCCTGTGGAACGAAAAATACGGGTTTCCTCTTCCATGCATTCGTCGAGAGTAACCACGCTATCGAAATGAGGAAGAAGGCGGAATCGTTTCAGTGCCAGTTCAGCTTCAAATCTTGGCCGACCGCTGGCAATTCCCATCTTCATTTTTTTACGAAGGGATGATAGGATCCTTCTTGGAACCAGAAGCCTTTCCTGGAGATATAATCCTTTCCCTTGGTAAAAAAGGGGCTGAAGATGGTAAAAGGAGGTAAACTGTTTTCCCAGATAAACCTCTTGAAAGATACGTTTCACCAAATTCTCTTTATCAAGGTCCCCTGATCTGCAGATCCAGCCATTCCATGATCCGGTCAAGGTTCGGCGAATCCCCTTTAATCCCCCTCCTGATGATTTGACCTTTTCTAAGAAAGCAGAGAGATGTTTTCTATTGAGTCGAATGGTCGGTCTTGGATAGAGGCTGGAGGATTTTGTTTTGAGGTATTGGAGAGTTTTAAGAATTGAATTGAACTTTTTACGCTTTGGTAAAGGAGGAATTCCAGAAAAGGAGAGAAGATAGAGGAGGAGACCGGAAGTTAAATCCCAGTCGTTATTGAAACCACCGGCCGATTTGAAGAGGGCAATCTCTTCCTTCGAAATGAGTCCTCTTGTCCACGTTTCAAATCCCAGGCACATTCTGAGATAGATAAGAACGGTTTGTCGAATGGTCTCCCGATAAGATTTTGAGACATCGATCAGAACCCCATCCATATCAAAGATGAGAAGATCCAATGAGAAAGGAGAACGATTTTTCATGATGAATTGGCTCGAAGATCGCATGACACAAATAACATGGCCCACAAGGTGAAATGAATCTGTCGTCCTATCCCATCATCCAAATGTCAATTTTTAGCAGATTTTTAGATGATGGCAAAGTTCTAAAGACATTTTATGGAATGCCTGCATGATAGGAGAAAAATATTTATCCTTATGGTAAATCATATAATATTTTATAATTAGCTTGTCTTTAGGGAATCGGATCACCTTCAATAAACCCTCCTTTGCTTCTCTCTTTACTGCACTTATGGGAACGATTGACATTCCAAATCCGACCTCAACGGTCCGTTTGATTGCTTCGTGACTCCCCAATTCCATAACCACCTTAACTGAAACCTGGTTCTTCTTAAGTAACTCCTCCAATAATTCCCGTGTTCCTGACCCCTTTTCTCTCAGGATAAAAGGTTGGCCATTCAGTTTAGAAAGCGGAATGGTCTTCATCTTCGCAAATTCCTCTGAAGGAGAGGCTATCATAACCAACTCTTCTTCCCAAAGGGGGATAATGACCAGCTTTTCGTTAGGCTCCATGTATCCAATAAATCCAATGTCATCTCTGAAGGTGAGAATGTCTTCCATGACTTCTTGCTTATTCTTCACTTTCATCTGGATTTCGATGTCAGGGTATTTTTTTCTAAAGGCGGCCAGTAAGGGGGGGAGATAATAGGTGCCCAAAGTTAAACCTGCACTGATTTTTAAATTCCCAAACTTTATTCCTTTTATATCTTCCATGTGGTTGTCCGCTTCTTTAACCGTGTTAAATATCTTCTCCGCATATGAAAAGAGGATTTCACCGGCGTGGGTCAACTCATTTTTTCGGCGGGATCTCTCAATGAGTTTAATTTTATAAGTATTTTCTAATTGTTTGACCTTAATGCTAATCAAGGGTTGAGTTAGGAATAATGCCTCGGCAGCTCGGGAGAAACTCTTATATTTCGCCACGTTATAAAATGCCCAAAGTCGACTCAGATCCATTTTTCCCCTTTTCAAAATTAAAAGGCTATTAATAACTTTTATTGATTTTTAATAAGAAAGTCAAGATCCTTAAAAAATATATACATAAAAATAATTAATAAAAAATATAAATATTATTAATTTGACTTATATTTTAGAACATAGTATTCGACAGATTGATATAAGAGTCTGAGGTTATGGCGGTTGGATTGACCAGAGTCGTCGTTGGGTTATGCGGTATTAGATTTTCAGGATAAATTTTTAAGGAGGCTTAGAAAATGGGGAAAATTAGCATGGTGATGTTTGATCTTTCTGGGACGACAGTGTACGACGATACGGGGGTGAGGGATTGCCTATATCAAGCGGCTCAAGAGTGTAGATTGAAAACCACCCCCGAAGAGATTCTTTATCATATGGGAACGAATAAGATTCATCTCTACCAGTTTCTAATCGCCAGGGAGATGGGGAAGAAGATCGATATTGAAGATTTTGAAAAGATCAAGGATCCTGAGACCTATGACCTGGCCAAGAAGGTCTTTGACCGTTATCAGGAAATCATGCTTGAGTATTATAGAAAGCAATGCAAGGAAGTTCCCGGAGCATCAGATACATTTCGGTGGTGCCACGAACACGGAATTAAGGTTGCCACTGATACAGGATTTCATCGTGTCATCACGGAAGCGATCATGGAGGGGTTGGGGTGGATCAGGGACGGACTGGTTGATATCTCCGTGGATGTGGAACACATACCTGGTGAGATCGGACGTCCTGCTCCCTTTATGATCTTTTATGCCACGACGCAGCTTGATATCCAGAGCGTGCATGAGGTGATCAAGATCGGGGATACACCTGCCGACATGTTAGAGGGGCGGAATGCAGGGTGTCGGGGTGTGATCGGTGTTCTGAGTGGTCCTCGTCCTGTTACGGATTGGGGGAAATACTGGCATACTCACGTGATTCCCAGTGTGGCCGATCTACCTGAATTGGTCGAGAAGGAATTTCTATAAATTTTGACCTATTCCCTCCATTCCCCATCGGAAATTACGAAAAGATCACAAGGAGCACTGGAAAAAAGCCGCCTAGCAGTCAGGGCAGGAGGAGGATAAAAGGTGTTGCAAACTTCGAGAGCAGCTGTAATGGCTGAAGCAAAAAAGGATTTAGAAATCAGAGAGTATCCTTTACCGGAGCCTGAAAAAGGAGGGATCTTGGTCAAAATCTTGTGCTGCACAATATGTCGTTCGGACCTCCATTCGTGGTTGGGGCGTCGAAAGGCACCAACCCCGATCATTCTTGGACACGAAATCGTTGGAGAAATTGTGCAGTTGGGTAAGGGGGCCACCCACGATTCTGGTGATCGCCCCTTGAAAGTTGGGGACAGAGTCACTTGGACCATTATGGATAACTGTGGGAAATGCTATTACTGCCGTGAAAAAGGTCTAATGATGAAATGTTTGCATTTGAAGAAGTATGGCCATGATCGCTGTGACGTTCCTCCCCATTTGATGGGCGGTTTTGCTGAATACTGTTACATCCTCCCCGGCACCTGCGTCATTAAGGTCCCCGATAACTTGACGAATGAAGAGGTCGCTCCAGCGAATTGTGCGCTTGCCACCGTGGTCGCCGGTTGGGAGGCTGCGGAAGTGAAGCCCTTTGAGAATGTTCTCATTCAGGGAGGAGGAGCTCTTGGAATCTATGCAGCCGCCTTAGCAAAGCACTTCGGCTGTAACCGGATTATTGTGACCGATATTCTCGATCATCGCTTGGAATTTATTAAACAATTTGGAGCTACCGATATCATCAACACAAAGAACATGAAGGATGAAGAGATCGTTCAGACCGTTTTAAACCTGACAAATGGGTATGGCGTGGATGTGGCCATGGAAGTGGCCGGTGTTCCTGGTCTCATTCCCCTGGGTTTGAAAGGCTTGCGAAAAGGTGGTCGGCTTGTTGTCCATGGGACATCCTTTGCAGGGGCGAACTTCACCTATGATGCCTCCGACATTGTTTGGCGGTGGTTGACCATTCGGGGCGTTCATAACTACGACGTAAGGCATCTCCAGTGGGGGGTTGACTTTTTATCGCAAGCAAAAGGGGGGTTCCCTTTCCATAAACTGGTCACCCATCGATTTTCACTGGATGAAATCAATAAAGCGATGAACATGGCTGAAGCAAACGAAGGGATTCGGGTGGCTGTACTTCCTTGAGCATGGGGGTGAGATTTCAAGAGAGAGAATTTCTTTTGAGGAGAATGTGATGCCAAAGATAAGTCTATCCACGTGGTCTCTTTTTTTGAAGATGAATTACTTGGAATGCATGCAATTTGCAATTAAAAGCGGATTTCAGGGGATTGAGATTTGGTCCAACCCAGTCGATTTTTGGCCTCGGCGCATTACGAAAAAGGAGATCAACACCATCAAATCTCTCGCCCGGGAGAGTCGTATCTCACTGGCTATTCATATTTGCCAGGGAAATAACGACCTGGCCGATATCAATGAAGGCCATCTCAAGGAGACGATGAAACAGCTTAAAGAGACGATTCGAGTCTGCCACGAAATTGGAGGAGAGCTTGTTGTGATTCATCCCGGGATGATGCCATACCATCCCATGCATGAGGAGAATGGTTTGAATCCAATACTAACCCGCACAGCCTCAAAGCAAAGGGCAGTGGAACGTTTGAAGAAGTCTCTGTCCGAAGCGGCTTCATTTGCCGAAAAGTATAAGGTTGTACTGGGGTTGGAAAACCTGAGTCATGTCAAGGGGTGCATCCAATCCTCTTTTAAAGACCTTGCAGACTGGGTCGATGAGATAGGTAATCCTGCATTGCAAATTACCCTGGATACAGGGCATGCTAACCTTGAAGGCGGGATTGAAAAGGCCGTGGAAGTTTTAGGGACACGAATCAAACACATACATCTTGATGATAACAATGGCCGAACCAGTGACCATGGTGAACTTGGATCGGGAACCATTAACTGGCAAGCCCTCGCCCCTTTTTTAAAGAGGTTTGATGGTATGCTGTCTTTCGAGATTAAGGGACTTGGAGATCTGGAAAGGGCAGTCTTAAGGAGTAAGACATTTGTTGAAAATTTGTTGAAGGGGAACTGAGGTTTTTACCCCGTTAGAAAGCCCCGCTATTTATGGCAGGGTTAAAGCCCCGTCCTTTCTAACAGGGTTTACTTTAACGAGAGGTTAACCGTTAAAAAAGAAAGGAGGAGAAGGAGATGAAGGAGAAAATGAAAATCTTAAGAACCATTTTGGCAGCTTTCCTCATTGTCGTTTTAGGTGTTTTGGGAATGGGAATTTCACAGGCAAAGGAGCTGCGCGTGGGTCTCCAGTCATTTGACGATGGGAGCCCAGGCTTGGACACCTATCATACGCCGAACGCACAGGCTCAAATGCTCACCAGCATTCACGAGACGCTTATCGAGCGGGATCCTTATTCCAAACCATTGAAGTTCATGCCCGGTTTAGCTCAGAGTTGGAAGATGGTCCAGCCAACCGTTATGGAAATTAATCTCCGAAGGGGGGTGAAGTTTCACGACGGGACAACGATGAACGCAGAGGATGTCGCTTTTTCCCTCAACCGGATCTGGCAAAGGACCCGGCCGGAATTTGAGGGTGTTCAAGGACGGTTTTTTTACAATTTCGATCGTGTGGAGGTGATCGACCCCCTCAAGGTTCGCGTTCATACCAAGCGTCCTGAACCGCTGATTGAGGTCCTGCTATCGGCACGCAACGCAGCGATTACATCGAAAGAGTATCATGATAAGGTCGGATTTGAAAAGGCGGACCTTGCACCCGTGGGCGCGGGTCCGTACAAGGTGGTTTCCTTCAAACCAAGACACGAGCTTGTGGTTGAGCGCTTCAATGAATATTATGGTGAAAAGGCACCCCTGGACAGGATTACGTTCAAATGTATCCCTGAGATTTCTTCACGGATCACCGCTCTTGTGAACGGGGAGGTTGATTTTATCGTAAGCATTCCCCCCGACCAAGAGGCGCCGCTCCGAAATCGGAAGGACGTTAAGCTACTGGGCGCTGTCTGGCCCATGTTCCATGTTTACGTCCTCAATATGAGTCATCGGGTGACCGGAAACAAGAGGCTTCGCCAGGCGATGAACTTATCGATCGACCGAGAAACCCTCGTGAAAGGCATCTGGGAAGGTAAGGGTCTCGTCCCCAAAGCTCATCAGTTCAAGGAATATGGTGAGCCGCTCTATATGCCGGAACTTGAAGTCGTGAAGTATGATCCGGAAAAGGCCCGACAGCTCGTCAAGGAGTCTGGCTATGACGGTACCCCCGTGCTTTTAACCTTAGTTCAGCACTATTACACCTATGGCGACCATGCTGCTCAGGCAATTGCTGAGATGTGGCAAAAGGTCGGGATTAATGTAAAAATACAATACATTGATAGTTTTCCGAGTGATCTTCAGAAGGGAGGCATTATGATCCGGCCCTGGTCTAACCCTATGTATTATCCAGATCCTATGGGCGCCTATGATACCCATTGGTCGAAGGATGGGTGGCCTTATCGAAAAAATATGTTCAAACCCGAACATCCGAAATGGGATGAGCTTTATGAAAAGGCGCGTTTTTCATTGGATGTGAAGGAACGCCGGCAGGCCTATGCGGAACTTAATAGAATCGGGCAGGATGAGTCGGGCTACATCCTTCTCTATCAGCCCTACGAATCCTTTGCCATGCGGAGCGATATAGAATGGAAAGTTCCACCGAACTTGCGACCTTATGATCTCACTTTCCGCGCAGGCCATATTAAAGTTGGCAAATAAA
>Ga0315289_10014143_pt1 | contig 11155 bp, 13 predicted proteins | sample YL17G11_40_MG_FD_203452 | JGI IMG/M metagenome (GOLD analysis project Ga0315289, IMG submission 203452) | Sediment microbial communities from Yellowstone Lake, YNP, Wyoming, USA - YL17G11_40 | ecosystem: Environmental > Aquatic > Freshwater > Lake > Sediment | place: USA: Wyoming | collected...
CGCTGGAAACCCCCATCGGCGAGGAGGAGGATTCGCACCTCGGCGACTTCATCGAGGACCGCGGCGTGGTTTCCCCGGCCGAGGCCGTCATCAACCTGAACCTCAGGGAGCAGACCGATTCGGTCCTTAAAACCCTGACACCCCGCGAGGAAAAGGTGATCAAGATGCGCTTCGGGCTGGACGACGGCAGCGAGCACACGCTGGAGGAAGTGGGCCAGAGCTTCGCGGTCACCCGCGAGCGCATCCGCCAAATCGAGGCCAAGGCCCTGCGCAAACTCCGCCACCCCAGCCGCAGCCGCAAGCTGCGCGCCTTCATGGAAGGCGTCACCTACAGGGATTAGGCTGGAGGCTGGAGACCGTAGGCGGGAGGTCTGAAAACGGCAAAGGCCGCAGGCTGGCGACCGTTTCCTCCGGTCTCCGGCCTGCGGCCTCCGGTCTGAATTGCTCCCAACGCGCCGCGTTCATCAAACGCCAACGCGTTGGAAGCAATCCAAAGTCAATACAAACATCAAAGGCAAAATCAGTCCCCTCTTCCTCGGGGACCCCATTATACCTCAAGTGCGGGTCTGAAGGGCGAAGCGCTGCGCCCTCTCCTGAGACTTCGCACAGCCTGCCTGGGCGGCGGCTCGGACGGCAACTTCACCGCCGCGCTCGGCATCCCCACCCTGGACGGCCTGGGCGTGACCGGCCACGGCGCCCACGCCGCCGACGAACATATCGTGCTGGAGCAATTGCCGGTGCGCGCGGCGTTGCTCGCCCACCTGCTTGTCAGCTTCTGAGGGTGATATCACCACAGAGGCACAGAAAACGCAGCGCGGCCCCGCCGAATCTTTCCGTTTGGTTGCGGCCAGAGGGCCGCGCTGCGCGATCTGCTACTTTAAGATTCGGGTGAAGGACAGGAGAACGACGTTTCCAGCCACATTCTTGTCGCACACCGTTGCTGTCGCGCCCGCGGCGTCTCGCCGGCAACCCCTGGCGTCCGGTGCTCAGTTCAGGTCGCCGCGCCGACCCGGCGGGTGCCGGCGGTCCGGTCCCCGGCCCCGGCGAAGATCTGGCTCCCGATGAGCGGAAGCAACTGGAGCAGATGCTACAGGGAATCGGCCTTGCGTCCCGGCCGGACGCATGCGGGAAGAGCGCGGCAGGCCAAACCTAGCTGTGTGTTTGGGTTAAACAGGCGGATTCAAGAGATGAAGCGACTTGGTGTGGTCCCCCGCTTTGAGTGTGAATTACATCTATGCTATAATGACAGCTAGCCGGCGCGGTTGCCCATAGAGGAAGAGCCGTCGCCTGCGATCACGGATTGGGGGTGCGGATGCGAGTTGCGGTTGCTTCCAACGACAATGTGGTGGTTTCCAGCCACTTCGGGAGGAGCGCGGCCTTTCTGGTTTTCGAGGTTGACGAATCGGGGATCGTAGCGCGGGAAGTTCGGGATAATTCCTACACCCCACACGCGCTGGGCCAGTGCCGCGAGCAGCACGAAGCAGGATACAGGCCAAATCACGGCCACGAAGGCATCATCGGCGCGCTCGGCGATTGCCAGGCAGTCGTGACGGGCGGCATGGGCAGACGCGCCGCCGAGGACCTGCGCGGTCACGGCATCGTTCCATTTCTGGCGCCGCCCAATTGCGCCGCCGACGAAGCGGCGGTTTTGTGCGCTCGCGGGTTGCTGCCGGAGATCGGCACGGAGGGGTGTGGCGCACACTGACCCGTGCCGCGCGAAGCAGGCCACGGGCGGCGTGCGACCGCGCAAAGAGTGCGCCTCCTGCATGCCGCAAACGAATCACGCCACAGCGGGGCGAAAGGCAGCGGCAGCGACCTGCTGTCAGTAGGCCTCGACGCCCTCGGGCCATGTCAGATGTTTTGCATCTTCCGAGGCTTGGTCCATATCCCAGATCAGACGGACGTCGGTCTCAATTCTTGCGGAGTTCACATAGATGTTAGTTGCATCTAGAATACCGGAAATGGTAGGTTGATGGTGCGCGGAGGTTCACAATGGACAAAACCAGGAGCGTTGAACTGCTGAACTGTGCCGTGGCCGACGAACTGCACGCCGTTCACCAATACATGTACTTCCACTTCCATCTGGACGACCAAGGCTTCGGGCCGCTTTCCACGCTTTTCAAGCGCATCGCCATTGAGGAGATGGGGCACGTGGAGCGCCTGGCCGAACGCGTCTTGTTCCTGAGGGGAGATGTAGCGATGCGGGTGGCTGGCGAGGTGGAGCGAATCACGGAGCCGGAGGGGATGCTCGCCAAGGCTGCGCAGATGGAGGAGGGGAGCGCCCAAGCGTACAACGCCGCCGCAGTCCAGTGCGGCGCAAACGCCGATTCGGTCTCCAAGCAAATGTTCGAGCAGCTCGTGCAGGACGAAGAAAGGCACTTCGACGAGTTTGACAAACAACTGGACAACATCAAGAGATTTGGCCCAAATTACCTGGCTCTCCAATCCTTCAGCCAGGCGCCGCAAGAGGAGGCCAGCAAGGGTTGACGGCCGGGAGCCAGTCTCCGCGGCGAGCCTTCCTTGAGCATGAGTTGCGGGTGTCGTGCAATTAGAACCCGGCCGACGACGAAGTGTTGTCGTCGTCCCACGGGCAATGGACCCATTGCCCCACTTGGAAAACAACGTCCTGGGCGCTTGAAAAGGAACTGCACATGAGTCACGAGGAGAAACTCGTTACGATTGGCTCCGGCCCGCAGGAGCAACGGGAGCGCCAGTTGCGGGAGCGCATGGCGCGGATTCAACGCAGACTGGTTGTCGTTTCGGGAAAAGGGGGAGTCGGCAAGAGCACGGTGGCGGCAAAGCTGGCCTTGGCGCTATGTTCGCACGGGCACAGGGTTGGATTGCTGGACGTCGACATTCATGGCCCGAGCATCCCCAAGATCTTGGGATGCGAGGGCGCTTCCTTGATCTCTGACGGACACTCGATGCTACCCGTTGAGGTGCGCGACCGGTTGACGGTCATGTCGATCGGTTTCCTGATCGGTAACAAGACGGATGCCGTGATTTGGCGTGGGCCGATAAAGTTCAAGATGATCCAGCAGTTTCTCAGCGACGTTGCATGGGGCGAACTGGACTATCTGGTGGTCGATTGCCCGCCTGGAACCGGCGACGAGCCGCTGTCGGTCGCTCAATTGATCGGACGGCCTGCGGCCGCCGTCGCCGTCACAACACCCCAGGAACTGGCCGTCGCCGACGTGCGGCGTTGCATCACTTTCTGTCAGAAGGCCGACCTGCCCGTCGCCGGCGTGCTCGAGAACATGAGCGGTTATGTTTGTCCGCAATGTGGCAGTCATACCGATCTGTTCGGGTCCGGCGGCGGTGAAAGACTCTCCCAAGAGATGAGCGTCCCGTTCCTGGGGCGAATCGCGATCGATGCGCGAATCGTCGGGTGTGGGGACGCGGGACGCTGCCTCATGGAGGTCCATCCGGAATCACCCGCTGCTCAAAGCTACCTCATGCTGGCAAGCGGCCTGCACAGGCGGGACGACCTCTGGAGCGAAGGGGCTGCAGCGGCGCTGACATCATCCGAGGCGCCGCGATGATCGAGTGGCTGGGAATCACCGTGCTGTCGGACAACCAGGCCGCTGAGTTCGCGCAGCGGGCCCGCTTGGGCAAATGGAAGTGACGCGTAGGAAAATGAACAGGAACGCATTTCGTCGGTGAAGCACGCTCACCATTTCTTCACTGGCTCTTGGAGAACATTCTTGAACGAGCGAACGTTACGTGCAAACGAAGCGTCAAAATTAGACAATCCCGAGCGGTTACAATGGCTGCCTCCCGCCGAAATCATCCAGCGTTTTTGTTTGAAAGCGGGCGAGTCTGCCGCCGATATCGGCGCCGGCACCGGCTATTTTGCAATTCCGATGGCTGTCAGACTTGTCCCCGGGACGGTCCATGCCGTCGATCTTCAACCGGAGATGCTGGAGAGGTTGCGCGCGAAACTCGCCGCTCCCGATGCGCCGAGGAATATCGAACTTCGTCCCGGCGATGCCTCGGCTACCGGCTTGCCAGACGCCAGCGTTGATCTGGTCTTCATGGCCAATGTCTGGCATGAACTGGACAATCACCTCGAAGTTGTTCGCGAGGCAGGCCGCATCTTACGTCCAGCCGGACGACTGGCGATTGTCGACTGGCGGCATGATGTCAGTCCCCCACCAGGCCCGCCGCCCCACCACAGGGTGCCGCTCCAAAACGTGGTTCGTTGTTTAGCGAGTCAGGGCTGGAGCGTACGCAAAAGCGAAGAAGTGGGAATGTTCGGTTATCTGGTCCTGGCATTTAAAGAACACGCTTGAACTCGCGCTGGACCTCCCATAAACCTGGCCGCGCACGGCCCGCGGTTGGAGGCGTGCAAACTCAATCGTAGGTAAGCCGGACATCATCGTTCGCCACCACATCCTTGATCCTCTCCTGCCATTCCGGCGAGTCCCAGGTGCCGAGCGCCCGATGTATGAGGAAGTACTTCTGTGGTATCGGATGCGTGCCAACGATCACCTTGATGCCATACTTTTTCTCGATGAAGCGGGAAAACTGATCGATGTGCGGGCACGGAGGATACCCGACCACCAGGCCTGTCGCCAGGTGGATGACGTCGGCGCCGCTCCTTTTCATTTCCTCAGGGCTATACTCTACGTTTCCACCGGGGCATCCGTCGCAAGTAGTGTATCCCACCAATTCGACTTCCCGTCCCCGGTACAGGTGGAATGCGCCTTCTCGGGCACGCAAAGCCCTGAGGCACTTTCCGCCCGCACAAGCGCGGTAACGATCACAAATGATGATTCCAATCTTTACTGCATCGGGCATGAAAATGTTCCCTTCCGCAGAGCGAGACTGCTGCTGGTGCTGAGGGACAGTCTTGCACACGACAAGGACCATAGCAAGTCAACAGGCGTCGCGGCCTCGAGGCAGGAACAGCGAGATGTGTCCCTGCCCGCGAGGCGTACGTCGGATTCTCGCGCGATCACTTGTTGGCTGCGGCGGTCTCGCCCTCCGGCAGTTTCTTGAAGCAGAGGAACCAGTCGACGCAACGGACTCCCGGATCAGGAGAATTGACCCGGTCCCTGGCCGCGCCGCAGGAGCCTGGCGGCGGCAGGATGACCTCTTCGCCCGGCGTCCAATTGGCCGGCGTCGCAATTCCATAAGTATCCGAGGTCTGCAAGGCGATCAGCAGGCGCTTGATCTCGGCCAGGTTGCGCCCGACGGCCATCGGGTAGTAGAGAATCAGGCGCACTTTCGCCTTTGGATCGATGACAAACACGGCGCGTACAGCCTGGGTGGTGCTGGCGGCGGGCTGCAGCATGCCGTATCTGCGCGCCACATCCATGGTCAGGTCGGAGATCACAGGGAACATCACTTCAACATCCTTCATGCCCCGGAACTCCACCTTCTCCTTGATCGTTCGCAGCCAGGCGATGTGGCTGAACGTGCTGTCGATGGACAGCCCGAGAAGTTCGCAGTTGAGAGCCCGGAACTCCTCCTGCATGGAAGCGAAGGTAAGGAACTCGGTCGTGCAGACCGGGGTGAAGTCGGCCGGATGGCTAAAGAAAACGACCCAGCGGCCTTCAAAGTCTTGCGGGAAACTCAAATGCCCTTGTGTCGTTTCAGCCTCGAACGCGGGAGCCTCTTCGCCAATCAGGGGTAAACGATTGCCGGTGTCCGTCATTGTTCAAACTCCTTTCGCGCCATTAGATGCGCATCCCGCACCATCGGCTTCAAGAAATCAGTGCGCTGCGCATCGAGGCAGGAAATCCGCAGTCCGGCGGTCCTCGGAGGCGATCACCAGGCGCAAGCCTCGCGTCGCCCAGGCTGATTGATGTAAGTGTTAATTGCATCTACGTGCTGGTATATGCTAGCATTAGCGGTTCAGCCAGGCTTGTGTGTTTCTTCTTCCTCCTGCGCGTGGCCTAAGGTCACCAGGTGGGTGATGGTGGGCCGCGGGAATTGATCTGTCCATGAACTTTGCAGACATCGCGGAAGCCCGTTTCCGGGAGGGGTACTCCTGTTCGCAATCGGTTTTCTCGGCTCTGGCCGCCCAATGGAATATCGATCCCACCGTGTCGTTGAGAATTGCGGCGGGATTCGGCGGTGGGCTGGCGCGCTCGGCGGGGACATGTGGCTGTGTAACCGGGGCCATCATGGCCATCGGTCTCGCGCAACGTGGCATCGGCCCGGAGGAGAACCGTGCCGAGAAAGAGAAGACCTACGAAGCATCCCGGCGCTTCATGCGTGCATTTGCGGAGCGGAATGGTTCCATACTCTGCCCGGAGCTGCTGGGCTGCAACGTCAGCACGCCCGAGGGGCTGGCAGAGGCGCGCCGGAGGGGGCTCTTCCAGTCGCGATGCACGAAGGTGGTGCGCGACGCGGTCCAGATCGTCCAGGCCATGCTTGCCGGCGCCTGAGATGCTTGCCGAAACCGTTTTCTGCGTCACAGGCACCACCGCGACTTTCGACGCGGTCGCCTGCGGACCTCTGGGGTCGGCCACACGTCACCGGCTTCGTCCAAGGAGGAGTGCCCGGATGCCAGCAGGCTTTGCGATCCCGGAAGCAGGAAGGCAGTTGCGCGCCGAGCCGCAAAGCCGTTGTTTCGCGTGCGGACAGGACAATTGCCACGGGCTGAGGATACGGTATCAGCGCGAAGAGAGCGGAGAGATCACGGCCGCCTGGACTCCGACACCGGCGTGCGAGGGCTTTCGCGGGATCGTTCACGGCGGTGTGGTGACCACCGTCTTGGATGAAGCGATGTCGAAGGCCGTAGCGGCAACGGGTTGCGAAGCGCTAACCGCTGAGCTTCGAGTGCGTTTTCGGCGGCATGTCGCGTCCGGCGGGGCTTTCCGCATCCGAGGATGGATCGTTAAACGCAGCGGGCGAATCGTTGAGACTGAGGCCAGCCTCACCGCGCTCGATGGAACCGAGCACGCTCATGCCCGGGCGAAATTCCTGGCGCTGCGGAAAGCGAACGCCTGAGTTTCCGCGGTGCGGCGCGCGATGATGGCATTCGACACCGGCCTGCGGCTGTATGCCTGGACCGTGAACCGCGTCGGACCCGCATGACTCCCGGTGGTCGGCGAAAGGACCGGGAGGTGACTTGTGGCTTACGTTTATGGGCCGGTTCCCTCGCGCAGGCTGGGACGTTCGCTCGGGATCGACCCTCTCCCATTCAAGACGTGCAATCAGAACTGCGTGTATTGCCAACTGGGCCGGACAAGACCGCTGACCAGTCGGCGATGCTGCCACACTTCCGCGACCCAGGTGGTTGAAGAGGTACGATTGACGCTGGAGTCCGGCAAGGCAGGCCCGCTCGACTGGTTGACTTTCGTCGGCTCTGGAGAGCCGACCCTGCACGGCGGACTGGGCACGATGATACGGGCGGTGAGGCGCTTCGCGCCTGTGCCCATCGCTGTTATCACCAACGGATCGCTTCTGTGCCGGCCCGAGGTACGGAAGGAATTGAACTGTGCGGATGCCGTTCTTACCTGCCTTGACGCCGGAACCGAGCTGTTGTACCGCAGGATCCACCGCCCACATCCGGAATTGGTGTTCGACCAGTTGCTGGCGGGTTTGCTTGATTTTCGGAGGGCCTTCGGCGGCCAATTGTGGATTGACGTGATGCTGGTGAAGAACGTCAACGACAGCGACCAGGCGATAGAAGGCATTGCCCGAGTTCTGGCGCGCGTCATGCCGGACAGGATCCATGTGACCGTCCCCACCCGGCCGCCCGCTGAGCGCTGGGTGGAACCGGCCAGCCGCGAACGGCTCCTGTACGCACGCAGGCTGTTCGGAGAGATCGCGCGATCGCCCGGTTCTTGTTCCCATGCGTCGGAGGTGCCGCTGCCCGGCGATCCCGCCGCATGGCTTTCGCAAGTGATCGTTCGGCATCCATTGTGCGCCGATGATCTAAGGTCCTGGTTCGGGGCGCCATACCAGGGGGAATTCACGGCGGCGTTGCTGCAATTGACGGCGCGAGGGCAGGCCCAGGTAGTGCGCCGGTTTGGACGCGATTTCTGGGCAGGCCCGGCTGCCAGATACGAAGGGCACTCCCCCAGCTGACGCTTAAGCCCTTTGCCAGCCGGGGCATCAGAAGCCGAGGGCCATGATCATGGCGCCCGCCAGCAATCCAACTGTCAGATTGATCGCCTTGATTTCGACGAACTCCCTTCGGGAGTGCGCAAGCATGGGCAGCATTCCGTGACCGTCTTGGACAACTGAGCTTGCCAGAAGAACGCTGACCGGAACCAGGCCCTGGGCATAGAGGGCAACGAAGATCAGGTGTGGGCCGGATTCGGGCACCAATCCCACGAGACAGGCGGCCAAAAGCACAATCCACTTCCCTTTGCCTAGAGAACCGCTCAGATCCCACAGACCAGCCAGGAGGCGCACTGCCACCAACGCGCCCAATGTCCAGAGGAACAGCCGAGGCACGTGTTTCCGCAGCACGTGCCGCCAGAGATGCTCCTCCAGAAAATGGTCGGAGACGGCGGCGACGATGAAAATCGCTACGCTGGTAACCAGGGCCAGGCTCACCCTGACCCAGTTCCAGTCAGGCGGCCCCAACTGTCCAGTCACGATGGCGGCGAGAAAGAAAACGAGAACGGCGGCCACAATGCCGCGCGTCGGGGTGCAGTGTTTCCACCGGGCCAGGATCCGGTCTTTGGCGAACCACTCGCCCGGATCATCGGGGTGAATCTGAAAGCCCTCGCAGGCGACCGGCCGGCGCGTCTTTCGCGGCCCGGCCACGGCGTCAACGAGCATGCCTGCGGCCACGCCGAGCAGGAAGAGCGCGGCTGTGATCAACAGGGCCTGCCTGGGAAACAGGGCCAACATGACGAAGGCCTCGTCACCGCTGGTAGCGATCATCGTCGCTATTACGGCGCCGCGCGTCAGCAGGCCGTGCGAGAACATGCTCACGACGGCGAATGCGCCCAGGCAGCCGGGAGCGGCTCCCAGCAATGCCGCGATCACGTACTGTCCCCATCGCAGGCCGGCCAGCCTGCTCTGCCACGCGCCACTGCTGGCCACATTGAGGTACTCGATCACGAGCATCATGATCGCAACAAAGCCCGTGATCATGAGGGCCTCTTTGACAAGAGCGATCATGGATACATCGCGGACACGCTTGGCAGGCTGCCCCGGGTCCGCCGGGAGCGGTTTCGCTCTTTCGTAGCCCGGTCCTTCAGGGCAGCCGGATGTTCGCGTCGCCGCGTGCCCTTCAGCTAACGTCTCGCCGCAGTTCCTTCCCTGCGGCTGTGTGCTTCGGTTGCTTCGGTGGCGGCCCGTATTGTTGCCGCGAAACTGCACGCTCGAACCGTGAGGCGAGCCGGCGTTTGCCGCAGCGCCCCAGGCCCTGACCCGTCCGCGGTCCTTGCCCTTGCGGTCCCGTTCCATCTCTGCCTGGCACTTGAACCTTCCCTTCTCCGGGGATCACTCCTCGGCTGATTTCGCGGGCGCCGGGGCCGCCGCGGGCGCCGGACTGCCGGGCGCAACCTGCGTGGGCGGCCCCTGCTGGCCCCATCGTGCTCCGCGCCGGCCACGGTCGCACCCCGGGCCGCGGCCTTGCCTGCGCCCCATCCCACGGCCCCAACCGCGTTCCTCGGGGGAGCGCTGGAAGTTGCGGCTTCCGCAAGCCGGGCACTCGCCGGGCCGTCCCGTGCCGAACGGCACCTGCCACCTGTTTTCGCAGTCCGCACATACGAAAGTTCTCATGTTGTTCATCGCGTATTCTCCTCCCTCGATCCGCAGCGCCTTGCCCTTGACCAGGGCCTCGGCCACCTTCCGGTGGGCGGAATCGACGATCCGCCCGAATGTCGAGCGGGAAATCTTCATCTGCTCGGCCGCCTTCTCCTGGTACATCCCTTCCAGATCGGCCAGGCGTAGCGCCTCCAACTCATCCACCGCCAGCCTGACTTCATCAAGGGCGGCCAGCGGGATTCCCCGCGGCTTGAAGTAGGTGACGGCCGGCAACTGAGAAACCCAGCGGCACTGAGGCGGTCGCGACATTGGTTGCTTGTTTCCTCCATAGTAATTATGAGCATATGTTCATAATTATGTCAAGCCTTTTTCTGGTCAGCTTGGGTTGACTGGCGCACCGCCCCCTCCCGGTGCTCAGTTATCGTGTCTGTTGCGCGCCCGAGAACGGTTGGTGAAGCAACGCGGAGCGGGGTGTCCGTCCGTCTGCCATCAGCGGGCCAGCTTGATATAAGACACTGATGTCCTCACGCTCTTCCGTTAGAAGAAGCGCACCGTGTAGTGAAACCGCACGCCTCGGCCGATTTCGGGCGCGAAGTCCTTGATCAGGGAGGCGTGGTTCCGGTAAAGCTGGTTCGCAATGTTAAACACGTGTACGCCGAAGGATTGTAGGGAGTGCGAGCCGGTCAGTGTGTAGCTGAGCGCCAGGCTACCCGTTACGTAACCCGCCGTCCGGGTCTCATTGGTGTAGAGCTGGTTCTGGGCGTTCGCCAGCACGATCTCCGGCCGCACGCTCACGGACTTGAAGAATACATCGAGCCCGATGCGTCCACGCGCGGGCGGAATTCGCGGCAGCGGGCGCCCGCTCGGCCGCAGTTGGGCATCGACGGTGTCGAAGCCGAGCTTCAGCCAGGCGTTGCGGTGCAAGGCGGCATCCAGGCGCGCTTCAGCGCCTACATAGCGGCTGTCGGCCTGCACGTAGTTGGCTCTGACGAAACCTTCGGCGAACTCGGCGGTTGGCTCCATGTAAATGTAATTGTTCAGCCGGTAGTAGAAAAGATTTACCTCGCCGCGCAGCCGCTCAGCGGTGTGGCGAACGGCGGTCTCGAAACCGTAGCTCCGCTCGCGCTTCAGCTCCGGGTTGCCCACCTCGTACGCCATGTTGCCCGGGTGCGGGCCGACGTTGTAAAGCTCCTCGACCGCCGGCGCCCGGTAGGAGTGGCTGTAGCTGGCAACCACCGCGCCGTTGCGCCACAGCGCGGCATTCACACCAGCGGAACCCGAGAAGCCGGTGAACGAGCGGCCAGGCAGGCGCTCGGCTGGGCTGTAGCGGTTGGTCTCCAGTCGCCCCCCCAACTGCAGGCGGAAGCGGTCGAGGCTCAACTGCTGCAGCGCGAAGACAGCGAATGCATCCTGTGTGACCGGCGGGGTTAGCGCCTCTTCGCCGACGACGTGATAGTCGCGCCGCAACCCTTGC
>Ga0315289_10014144_pt1 | contig 11155 bp, 6 predicted proteins | sample YL17G11_40_MG_FD_203452 | JGI IMG/M metagenome (GOLD analysis project Ga0315289, IMG submission 203452) | Sediment microbial communities from Yellowstone Lake, YNP, Wyoming, USA - YL17G11_40 | ecosystem: Environmental > Aquatic > Freshwater > Lake > Sediment | place: USA: Wyoming | collected...
TAAGAAGCGGGTCTGAAGGGCGCATGCAGAAAAAATTGCTGGGCGAGATTCTGGTCGAGATGTTCGGGATCGGCGTCCAAGAGATCGAGAAGGCCCTCAAATTCCAGAAGGAATACGGCGGCCGGATCGGGACGATCCTCATCAATTCCGGCATCATTTCCGAAGTCCAGCTCCTGGAAGCGCTGTCCGCCCAATTGTCGATCCCTCTCTTCAAACAGTATGTCAAGGACCGGGCCGACATCATCAGCTTTCCCGAGATCGGCGCTGTCGCCCCGTCCTGGTTATTGGAGCAGCATATCATTCCTCTTCAAGAAGACGGGGACGCCTATGTGTTCGCCGTGGTCGACCCGATGGAATCGTTCACCCTGGAAGCCCTCCAGAACGTCCTGAACGGGAGGGATATCCGCTATGTCCTTTGCAGCGAAAAGGATTTTCGCGAGATCGCGGCCGATTATAAAAAGAAGTACGCCTTGAGCGAAACGGTCATCTCCTATGAAATGGACGAGGTCGAGAAGCTCAAGGATCTGGCCTCCGAGGCCCCCATCATCAAATTCGTGAACACAACCATCTCCAAAGCCATCGATTCCCGGGCCTCGGACATTCATATTGAGATCTTCGAGGACAACTGTCGGATCCGGTTCCGTATCGACGGCGTCCTGAACGACATGGAATTCCTGCCGCTCAAGATGCATCCGGCCATCACCACCCGGATCAAGATCCTGGCCGGACTGGATATCGCCGAAAAACGGCTTCCCCAAGACGGCCGGATCGACCTCAAGGTCGCTTCGAAAGACTTGGACATTCGCGTCGCGACCTTCCCCACGATCTTCGGTGAAAACGTGGTGATGCGGCTCCTCGAGAAAACGTCGATCGAGTTCGACCTGGCCACTCTGGGTTTTGAAAAGGACAATCTCGGGCAGTTCCTGAAGCTGATCAGGAACCAGTTCGGGCTGATTCTCATCACGGGTCCGACGGGAAGCGGAAAAACGACGACCCTTTACTCCACCATCAGCAAGCTGAATTCCAAGGAAAAAAAAATCATCACCATCGAGGATCCGGTCGAATATCAGATCTGGGGCGTGAACCAGATCCATGTCAAACCGTCCATCGGACTGACGTTCGCCAGCGCTCTTCGCTCGATCCTCCGTCAAGACCCCGACATCATTCTGGTCGGCGAAATCCGCGACCGGGAAACGGCCGAGATCGCCATCCACGCCGCCCTGACCGGCCATCTTGTTTTGTCCACCCTCCACACCAATGACGCGCCGTCCGCGATCACCCGGCTTCTGGATATGGGCGTCCAGGATTTTTTAATCAATTCCGCCCTCATGGGCGTCCTGGCCCAGCGGCTGCTGCGGACGATCTGTCCGAAATGCCGGCGCGAGGAAACGAATATCTCCTCCGATATCCGACGCGAGTTCAAGCTCGATGAGATGGTCGGAAAGTACGGAATTGGCCAGGCGAATTTCCGGCGAGGCGCGGGATGCGACTATTGCGTCGGGACGGGCTTCCGCGGCCGGCTCGGGATTTTCGAGCTCCTGAATTATGACGATCATTTGAAACGCGTTCTCCTTCAGCACCACAATTATCAGAAACTCAAGGAAGAAGCGGAACGCCTGGGGATGAGAACCCTCCGGGAGGACGCCCTCCTCAAGCTGCTGAAAGGGACGACGACGCTCGAGGAAGTCCTCCGAGTCACCTGATGACGTTCACCTACAAAGCGCTGAATTCCGGCCGGGAGATCATCAAGGGAGAAATCCAGGCATTGAATTCCTCGGACGCCGTGAAAAGAATCCACGCCCTCGAGCTGCTTCCGCTCGACATCAAGGAGCGGGTTACGAGGAAAACGCTGAAAAAATTGGCCCTCTTTCAGTCGAAAAACATAAAAAAAGAAGATCTCATGGTCGCGACCCGCGAGCTGTCCGTCATGCTGAAGGCCGGAATCCCGATCCTGCGGGCCCTCCGCATCCTCATCGACGCCAACAAGGAAAAAAAGCTGGGCGAAGTGTTCGAGCGGATCTACGAGCATGTTAAACAGGGGGAAAGTCTCGCCGCCGCTCTGGACAAGGAAAAGCCCCAGTTTTCCGAGACCACGATCAACATGATCAAGACCGGCGAAAAAAGCGGCCGGCTGGCCGAGGCCCTTTTTAACGTCAGCAAGGATCTCGAGCACGCTCTGCTCATCTCCTCCGAAGTCAAAAACGCGCTGGCCTATCCCGCTTTTCTATTGGCCATGAGCGGCATCGCCCTTGTCTTTATCTTTACCGTTGTGATCCCGAAATTCACCATCATCCTGGAAAAAATCAACGTCGAGCTTCCCCTGTACAGCCGGCTGGTCCTTAACACGGGTACATTTGTCCGGGACCATTTCCTCGTTATTCTGAGCCTTCTCCTGGTCGGCCTCTACGGTTTGTCGCTCTTAAGAAAGAAGGAAAACGTCCGGTATGTCTTCAATCGTTTCCTGGCCGAAGCGCCCCTCATTAAGAGCCTTATCGTCCAGATCGAGCTCAGCCGGTTTTCGCATGCGCTGGCGGTCCTTCTCAGCAGCGGCGTGGAGATCATCCATTCCCTCCAGATGTCCGTCGCTGCTATGAGCAATGCCTTCCTGAAAAAGAAATTCTCCGACGTCGCCGGCCGGCTCAAACGGGGCGATAGTCTCCACAAAGCCCTCCGGGACGTCGATCTTTTTCCGAGAATCGCGGTCAACATGATCGAAGTCGGCGAAGAAACCGGAAAACTTTCCGAAGTCCTGGACGAGATATCTTCTCTCTATATGGAAAAATTTCGGAACGCGATGAAAAGAGCCATTTCGCTTTTGGAGCCGGTGGTCATCTGCTTTGTCGGCATCATTATCGGCTTTATTGTCATTTCTCTTGTTTCGGCAATCATGAGTTTGAATGAGATACGGTTTTGATATGAGTCCGAAATCCTATCCAAATTTTTGGAATAAATCCAAATTTTTGGAGCTATCTAAGTATGAGAAGTCCAGGCAATCTAATTAACTTATTGATTATATGTAAATTGAGAAGTCGTGATCGCGAGCATTTGACTGGCATGAAAATTGCATATTATTCAAAAGGAAAAGAGGAAGAGTGCCTTTTTTAAAAAAAATACGAAAAAAAATTGATGAAAAAGCTTGACATTTCCAGGAAGAATCGATATTTTTGAGTGGAGAAATATACTTGGTAGAGAAAAGATGATGGCTCCTAACAATTTTCTAATGTCTCTTTATTACAGAAAAGGAGGTGAGAGTTCGACGTGCGAAGATGGAAAAAAGTCAAAGGGCATCTTTATCTTAAAATCTAAAGGAGGTAGAATGAAAAAGTTTTTTAGTGTGTTAGTGGGTCTTTTACTCGTCACCGCGTTGGCATCAGCGCACCTCTATGTCACCACCGCAAAGACGGGAACGCAGGAGTATTTCGGAGTTGCCACCAGGCTACTCGCCCCGGACGGCATTAAATGGGTTACGGGCGCCGTCTACAAATCCGGCGATTACTTGAAGTTCTATTTCACCTCGGGTAGCGGGTTTACGTTCCCTGCCACGGCAGCCGGCTACTTTTTGGTCGGCCGCAGCCGGGGCGACGGCCTTCTGCATGCCGACTTGGATGGAAACTTCACGAACGAATGGGGCCTGATCGGGGGCGGCGGAGGGTCTGCGTATACTCAATTCCGCATAACCGACGCCTATCCGGCGTACATGAACCCGCTCACCTCGTGGTTTCTCACCACGAATGCCAACCCGGGCGCCACTCCGGGTATCATTTATGTTAAAGCTCCCATTGCTCCTACAGCCACCGCTCTCGGGTCCGCGCACAAGCTCAATATCGACGTCAACGCCGACGGAATCAGTGGCCCTGTCTTTGACGGCACGCCCGCCTCAGCCACGTTCTTTACCAATTATTATGAATTTACATCCGTCATCACAAACACCAACAGCAGGATCGACGTGGCTCTGCAGAGAAAAGGCTTCGAGGGGTTAACCTATCGTTCCGGCGGCGACAAGGTGGACACAACGCAAGACCTCAGCAGGGATTACGACACAGGAATCCTCGGACTCCTGGCTACTGATTACTTCACGCACACCGTGAGCGGCGATATGACCGGAATTTCCTATGCTAAGTTCTACGCCACGACGAAGACGCCGGGAAGCGGCTCAGTTGCCGTCAATGTCCCCGCTACCACTGCCAACATCTTCGCCGGTGTCAACTCGGCCTATCTTGTGGTGAATGGAACCACTCCCCTGAACAACAGAACTATCACCGACGCTTGCGCTTTTGCCCCTGCCTCCCCCGGCAACGGCTACTACGGAAGATCTCTGTACGCCGCAACGACGGCCTGGACGTGGGATACGAACGGCACGGTTTTCCGGTCGACCTTCTTCACCACGGCGACGCTTGACGGCGTCTACAGCGCCTTCCGGCTTGCCAATCATGCCGCAACCGGAACGCCGGACGCACAGGTCTGGGCGGATGTCTGGCTGGATGATGGAACCAAAACGACCACATCCCAGTTGATCGGAGTAATTCCGGCCCAGGGGCTTCTGAGCCTTACCGGCTATGCTGTGGCCTTCAATGCCGGCCTCGCGCCCTCTCAAACGATGTCGGATGCAGCCTGGAAAGGCAGAGTGGTTTTTACTGTCTGGTCACCTGTGGAGACGACCTTCGGGACACAGACTACTATTATGGGTGGCGGTTACACCGAAATCTCTCTCGAAAAACAGATGAATGCCAACGTAGCGTGGTGGGAGAAGTAAGACACGGGCAGCTGAAAAAGATCGAACGCAACATTTGATGACGGGGAAGGGTCCGCGAGGACTCTTCCCCTTTTTTTCTTCCCGATGCCAGCGGCAGAGGAATTTTACGTGGTGCCGCGGCGTTCAAGCGATATAGTCTAAAAATATTTTTTTTCTAGTTTCCTAATTATGACTAAGAACCAAAAGCTCTTTTTTTTATCCGGCCTCTTTTTTATCCTCCTCATCTACGCGAACGGTGTCCGCGCTCCTTTTTATTTTGACGACATCGAGGTCGTCAACGATTCGCTGAAAGTTAACAGCCTTTCGTTGAAGAACATCGCTCACGCCTTACGCGTTTCTAACGTCAATCACCGGCCGGTCGCCGTGTTTTCCCTGCTCGTAGATTATCATCTCTCCAAAGAGGGGAAGACTATTCTCTTTCATATCGTCAACATCGCCATCCACCTCCTCGGTTTCGCCTTTATCTTTTTGTTTCTCCGGACTCTTTTAGGGCTGCCGTCTGTTCCCGGAAAATATAAAGATCGGCCTTTTCCTCTGGCCTTTATTGCGGCTTTCCTTTGGGCCGTCCATCCCATCCAGACGCAAGCCGTGACGTATATTGTTCAGCGGATGACCTCGCTCTGCACGCTCTTTTATTTCATGTCGCTCTATTTTTATCTTAAAGCCAGGGAAAAAAAGAAAGTCTGGCTTTATGCGGGGAGCGGCGCGGCCTTTCTCTTGGCCCTCGGTTCAAAAGAGCTCGCCGCGACCTTGCCTGTCGCAATCATTCTGATCGAAGGACTTTTCTTCCGGCCGAACAAGAAAAAGTTCACCGCCGTTCTTCTCCTCGCGGTTATCATCATCGCGATCGTTTCCTATGTTTTTATAGGAAATTATGCGAAGGGCACGATCCAAAGCCTCAAAAACAATAAATACGCAAACAGAGAATATCTCATTTCCGAACGGCTCCTCACCGAGCCGCGCGTCTTCGCCCATTATATCTCCCTCACCCTTTTTCCTTTTTATACGCGCTATATCTTGGATTATAATTTTCCGCCGTCCCATTCTCTCTTCGATCCGCCGTCGACATTCTTCAGCCTGCTTTTTCTTTTAGCGACCGTGGCCGTCGCGATCTTTCTCGCAAAGAAAAACAAAATTCTCTCCTTCGCTATCCTGGGCTTCTGGCTCGGCCACGCCATCGAAGGATCCTTTTTTAACCTCGAGATCGCCTTCGAGCACCGGATGTATCTGCCCGCGGTGTTTTTCATATTTTTAACGGTCCTCCTCGGCGCGGATCTTATCGAAAAAGTCAAAGTCCCCCGACGGGCCGTTATGGTTTTCCTCGGCGTCCTCGTCGTTTATTTGGGAATCAATACGATTCTCCGGAACGAGATGTGGGCCGATCCGATCCGGTTTCTAAGCCACAACGCGGCTAAAACGCCGAAAAATTTCCGCCCCATTCATAATCTGGGAGTCACGTACGGCATGCGCCGGGAATACGAGACGGCCTTGAGCTATTTTCAAAAGGCCCTATCCCTGTACGACAAAGTCCCGATCGTCTATTCGGGGATCGGCCAGAGTTATTTCGCCTTAAAAAATTATGAGGCGGCTATACCTTATTATCAAAAAGCGTTGGCCATGGGATTGGACTATCCCGATATTTATGCCAATCTGAGCATCAGTCTTCTCCGGCTGAAGAAATTCGACGCCGCCGTCGAAATCGCCGCCCAAGGATTGGCTAAACATCCGGATGATCCAAAAACCGAAGTCACCGTCGGGAGCGTTTATTATTTCACCGTACAGGAGACGGGTACCCAGGGTGCTGACCTGCTCAAAAAATACGGGCTCGATGAAAACCGGGCCTTTGCCGTGCTCGACGCCGGGTATGCCGGCGGAAATCGGGACGTCGATGTTTATGTTAATTTGCCATCGGCCTACGTCAAGGCGGCCCTAAAAGAGAGCTCCCCGGAGCGCCGAACGTCCTGGCTGACGAAGGCGGAACACGTCGCCGTCGAAGGAACGCGAGTGTTTCCTCAAGATCCCGACATCCGGAACAATCTGATCGGCATCTATCTCATGACGGAGCGATGGAAGATGGCCGCCGATTTCCCGGAGGCCTCCCCGGATGACCTCAATAAGCTTTCCGTTTATCTTCTTAGCGCAGGCCAATACCGAGAATCCCTGGACGTTTTAAAAAAGGCCGAAGAGAAATTCGGCCTGGACCAAGTGATCGAATTCAACAGAGCGATTTGCTATTATCAGACCGGCAGGGAACCGGAAGCGGTGGTCACTTTCAAAAAAATCATGGCCAATACGTCTTCACCGTCCATTAAGAGCCAGGCCAATTATTTCATCCATGATTGGGAAGTCGTCCATGTTCGAAAATAAAACCCTGGGCGTCGTCGTCCCCGCCCATAACGAAGAGCTGCTCATCGGCGAAGTCCTGAGGACAATGCCCGATTACGTCGACAAAATCGTCGTGGTCGATGACCAAAGCAAGGACAGGACTCGACAAATCGTCCGGCAGCATATGGAAAAAGACCGGAGGATCCTTCTCATCGCGCAGGAGACAAACACCGGAGTGGGAGCCGCCATCGTCGCCGGATATAAAAAATGCATGGAGCTGAATCTGGATATGGCCGCGGTAATGGCCGGAGATCATCAAATGGATCCGACCGAGCTGCCCAAGCTCCTTCGCCCGATCCTCGACGATCGCGCCGACTATGCCAAGGGCAACCGGCTGATCACCGGAGAAGCGTGGAAAATCATTCCCCGAGCGAGGTATTTGGGGAACGCCTCCTTGTCTTTATTGACGAAAATCGCCTCGGGCTACTGGCAGATCGCGGATTTTCAGTGTGGGTACAGCGTTATCACCGTTGACGCCCTCCGTATTCTCGAATTGGACCGGCTCTATCCCCGCTACGGCTATCCCAACCATCTCGTCGTCATGTTGAATATCTTCAACCTTCGGGTCAAAGACGTCCCCGTCCGGCCGATTTACAATATCGGCGAAAAATCCGGGATCAAGTTCCGGAAAGTCATTCCAAAAATCGGCTGGCTGCTTCTGAAGTGTTTTTTCTGGAGGCTCAAGGAAAAATACGTCATCCGCGACTTTCATCCCCTCGTCTTTTTCTATCTGTTCGGCTTTGTTTTCCTGCCCTTAGGGACTTTATACGGGTTCTTCATTTTTTTCACCCGGGTCTTCCTCCGGGACATCGTCGCCCCGTCGAAATTCTTGAATTTCGCCATGACCTTGAGCACGCCCTTCGGGATGCTGATCGATATCATTCTCATCCTGGCCGGCATCCAGTTCCTGTTGTTCGCGATGTGGATCGACATGGAATACAACCGGAATTTGAATTCGTGAAGGTTCTCTTTCTGACCACGTCGTTCCCCCGCGCTCCCGGCGATTACGCTGGCGTCTTCGTCTACCATTTGGCCGAGCACCTGGGCCGGCGCGGATGCCGGATCTCCGTCGTCACGCCCAACGACGGGCGGCAAAGAAGGGATGAGGTCCGGAACGGGATCAAGATTCACCGCTTTCCTTTTTTTTTAAATAGAAAGCGGAGCTTTTTCTTCGAGGGCGGAGGGATACCGGCGCATCTTTGCCGGAATAAATTCCTTCTTCTTCTGATGCCTTTTTTCCTGGCGGCTTTCCTGAAGGCGGCGCTGCGCGAAGCGAGACGGGCCGACCTTGTCCATTGCCAGTGGCTCCCTCTCGGCCTCCTCGGCCTGGTCGTCAGGCGCGTCCGGAAAAAGGCGTTCATCGTCACCGTCCGGGGAAGCGACAAGATGTTTTTTCGACGGCCGCTGCGTTTTCTCCTCGGGGCGATCCTTAAGGAAGCGAGCGCCGTTGTCTTCGTCGGCCGGGAATTAATGGCGGGCCTTCCTTCGAGCAAGAAATTTTTCGTCATCCCGAACGGCGTGGATGTCAGCGTAAAGAAACATTATCCTCTGAATGTCCCGGGCAAGATCATCCTCTATGTCGGAAATTTATCCCGGAACAAATCCGTTGAAACCCTTGTCCAAGCCGCGGCGTTATTGAAAGACGAGGAGGATTTCTCCTTAGTGATTGTCGGCGACGGACCGGAACGGGAATCTCTGATGTCGCTGGTTCAAAAGACCGGCCTCGCCAGCCGGGTCCTGTTTTTGAAAAGTCTCGCCCAAGAACAAATCTTCCATCTTATGGATAAAAGCACGCTTTTGGTGATGCCGAGCCTGAGCGAAGGACGGTCGAACGTTTTGCTCGAGGCCTTGGCTTGCGGATTGCCGCTCGTCGCTTCAAAAATCCCGGAGAACGAGGAGTTTGTCCGCGAGGGAGTGACGGGATTGCTCTTTGAACCAAAAAATGCCGAGGACTTGAGGGATAAAATACGTCGCTTGGTGCAGGATCCGGCACTTCGAGGCAGGCTCGCGGAACAGGGAAAACATTTTATCCGGGATAACGGATTGACTTGGGAGGCCACCGCCCAGGCCTACTGTAACCTTTATCACGATACGCTGCTCAAGGAGGCGTCATGAATCTTAAAAAAACGCTTATCATCGCGATTCCAATGGCCACCCTTTTTCTCGTCCTGGCGTTCGTTTTTCTCCGAAAGAACTCCGCCCCGTCGATGTTTCCCTTTCATGAGCGGCCCGAACTGACGGAGATGACCAATTTTCTCCTCGCTGAGAAGGATCAAGCGAAACAGATCGCCTATCTCAGGCAATTCGTCAAGGACCATCTCAACGTCATGGAAGTTCACCGGGCCTATCAGGATTTCATGCTCCAGTTTGGCCGGGGCGCGGAAATCGCCAAAGAATATCTCGAATCCCTACAAAGAAATCCCGAAGATCCGATGTTCAATTATCTCTACGGAAGGATTCTCTTCGGCAGCTCCGCCGAAGAGTGCTATAAGAAATCGCTGGAGATCGACGAAAACTATTACTGGGGGCATCTTGGCCTGGCTTATTATTATTTCAACAACGTGACTCCAAGGAAGGCCGACCTGGCCAAAGACCACCTGGCTAAAGCCGTCAAAATCGACAAATCTAAGCCGCATGCCTACTTTAGTCTATTAACCATCTACCGGGCGGAAAAAAACGAGGCTAAAATGCTCGAAACGCTCGACATTTTGACCAAATTCTTTCCGGACAGGGATTATCTGTATCTCGATTACGCCAGTTTGAAGTTTCCTAAGCTCCTCGAGTATAAAAAAGCTCTGGAGAAAAAGCTCAAAGAAATTCCCCACAGCTCATTGATCGAAAAAGCCTTGGGAGATATGGCCTTGTCCCAAGGGCAATGGGAGGAGGCCCGCCGGTATCTGGAATCAACTTTGAAAGATGAAAAATTTGATCAACAGCTATTGATGGGCGCTCATTATCAGCTCGCCGAACTATTTGGAAAAAAACAAGATACAGCCCAAACCCTGGCCCATTTAAAGGACGCGATCAAGAACGGCTGGAATGGACACGAAGAAATGAGAGACAACCCCAATTTTGCTTTTCTCCGCGACAGCGAAGAATTCAACGGCCTGCTCAAGACGATAGAGCCAAAAAAGACCGAGCCGTCCAAGACGGCGCCGGAGAAAAAATAAATCTCGGAAACCTGAAGGATTTATTCGCCGTCCATGTGCGGAATCTGCGGAATTCTCAATCGTTCCGGTCGACCGGCCGATCCTGTTCTCCTGGAACGGATGGCGACCTCGCTGACGCACCGAGGTCCCGATGATGCCGGCTACTACGTTCATGACCAGGTCGGCCTAGGCCATCGCCGGCTGAACATCATCGACCTGGACACCGGACACCAGCCGATCTTCAATGAAAACGGACGATGCGTCCTCATTTTCAACGGAGAGATCTACAATTATCTCGAGCTCCGGCGGGGCCTGGCCGAGCGCGGCCACGTCTTTTCGACGAAAACGGACACGGAGGTCATCCTTCATCTTTACGAAGAAAAACAAGAACGCTGCCTGGAGGACCTCCGGGGGATGTTTTCCTTCGCCCTTTGGGACGATGAGAAAAAAGAGCTCTTTTTCGCCCGCGACCGGCTGGGGAAAAAGCCGTTCTTCTATTATGTGGACGACGAGCGATTCCTCTTTGCCTCGGAAATCAAAGCCATCCTCAAAAACGATATCTCCCGGGACCTCGATACGGACGCCGTCTTTGACTTTTTCAAGTACCAATTCATCCCCTCGCCCCGAACGATCTTCCGGAAGATCCGGAAACTCCCTCCCGGGCATTTCGGCAAAGTTTCAAAAAACTCGTTCGTCCTCAACCGATATTGGGATATCCCGGTCCGGGAAGACGGCTTCCAAGGAAGGTCTTTAGCCTCCCTGGAGGACGAGCTTGACTCCCTTTTATCTGAAGCCACGAAAATCCGGTTGATCAGCGACGTGCCCTTGGGGGCGTTCTTAAGCGGAGGGCTGGATTCCAGCCTGGTCG
>Ga0315289_10014145_pt1 | contig 11155 bp, 9 predicted proteins | sample YL17G11_40_MG_FD_203452 | JGI IMG/M metagenome (GOLD analysis project Ga0315289, IMG submission 203452) | Sediment microbial communities from Yellowstone Lake, YNP, Wyoming, USA - YL17G11_40 | ecosystem: Environmental > Aquatic > Freshwater > Lake > Sediment | place: USA: Wyoming | collected...
CCATGATATTCTTTTTTTTAAGCAGAGATAAATTAAAAAAACTTGAGGAATATAAATTTGAAATAGGAACAACCATTATCTTTGGAATTCTAAGCATTTTAAGTTTTGTTGGTTATTTTTTCTTAAAGGGATTTCTTATAAACAATCCTATTTTTGCAGTAAATAATATTTGGTTGTTTTATCCTTTAAAAGAATTAGCTTTGATTTTAGGTACGCTTTTCCTTATTATTTTTGCTTTTGGCATAAAATTTTCCATTTTATTTATAAAGAAGTTAAAAAAAGAAATAATTATATCAATAATCATATTTATCCTGGCACTTTTTTTTATTATAGAATTTCAAAAACTTTGGTCTTATTTTAGCTTTGTTATTGCTAAATGTGTCTATTATCTGTTAAACTTAACATCTCAAACTACATTAAGTTTTTCTAACAACACACCCATAATTAGTCTTAATAATTTTATAGTTAATATAGGCAAACCCTGCTCTGGTATTGATTCTATGCTTATGTTTATTTTTTTATATGTTTTTATTGTTGGTTATGATTGGAAAGTATTGAATAAAAAGAAAGCAGTAATGGTATTTATCCCAGGAGTGATTAGCGTATTCTTCTTAAACATAATCAGAATATATCTTTTATTAGTAATTGGAGCATTTATATCAAGTAAGTTTGCTTTGGGTTTCTTCCATACAAATGCAAGCATGATTTTGTTCCTAGGATATTTTGCTCTCTTTTGGGGTTTGCTGTATAACTGGATGAAGAAGAAAGAGTTTAGAAAAGAAAATAACAAACAAGTTGTGGGTTTTATTAAAAAAATCTACAATAAAATAATGAATGATTCTCTTTATAGGAATTCAATTTATCTTATGCTAAGCACATTAATCATGTCAGTTTTTGGATTTATTTTTTGGATGATAAATGCGAGATTATTTACAACAGAACAGGTAGGGTTAGCTACAACAATTATCTCTGCGAGTGTTTTAATAACTTCTATTTCTGCATTAGGGTTGGGGGCAGGATTAATAAGGTATCTTCCGAAATCAGAAAGAAAAAACCAGAAAATAAATACCTGCTTTACTCTTATTGCCTTATTTACAATTGTTGTAAGTGTTATTTTCCTGCTTGTCATTGACTTTACTTCTCCAAAACTTCATTTTATTAAACAAAATATGATTTTGGCATTTATTTTTATTTTATTCATGGCTGTTAGCAGTTTAGGAAATTTAATTGACAGTATTTTTATTGCATATAGAAATACAAAATTTATTTTACTTGAAAATTCAATTTATTCTGTTTTGAAATTAATTTTTCCATTTTTGCTTGTAAGTCTTGGAGCTTATGGTATTTTTGGATCATATATGCTTGCAATAACATTAGGGACTATTGTCAGCTTTTTTATCTTAATTTACAAGTTTGATTACAAGCCAAAGTTTGCTTTTTATGATTCAATAATAAAAAAAATAGGGAAATATAGTTTTGGGAATTATGTTGCAGGCATTATTGGAAGCTTACCAACTCTTTTGCTTCCATTAATTATAACTAATATCCTAACACCTGAAACAACTGCTTATTACTACATGGCAATGATGATTGCAAGCACTCTTTTTATTATTCCAAATGCAACAAGCAACTCACTATTTGCAGAAGGAAGCTATGATGAAAAGAACTTAAAGCATAACATCTGGAAAGCAATTAAGATGATTGCACTGTTCATGATTCCTGCAGTAATACTTACAATCCTGTTCGGAAAATATGTTTTATTGTTATTTGGAAAATCATATTCAAGCGAGGGTTATATGTTTTTGAATTTAATGGCAATTTCTGGAATCTTTGTTGCTATAAATGCAATATTTACTTCTGTTTTCAAAGTTCAAAAGAGAATAAAAGAAATAATAACAAGAAGTATAATAGGCTCAATTGGAATTTTGGCATTAGCATATTTATTTATAAATCAGAGCAGAGGGCTTTTAGGAATTGGATATGCTTATATAATCGGGCAGATTATCATAACATTATTTTTTGTGGGGACATGGGTGTGGGGAAGAAAGAAATGATTAGGTTGAAAGAGAAATTATGTAACTTTTAACCTCTTTATCAAATTCTTCTAACAAAATAATAGAATTATTTAAATTAGCAATCATAACTGTATCTGCCTCACTTATTGGTTCTTTTTGAACAACCTTCCATTTTTTTAGGTCGTTTGAGATTGCTAATCCACTTTGCCAATCAGTTTTTTTGTTATATCCATGATAAGACATAAGATAATAGTTGCCATCTTTTATAATATCATCTGGGACAACATAATTATCCCAGTAGCTTCCACCAGAAAAAATAGGATTCTTCTTCTTTCCCCAATTAATTAAATCCTTAGAATATGCTATTCCAATTTTTCCATTATTTAAAAAGCCCCTACCCTCATATAACATAATCCATTCATCTCCATTAAGAAAAACTAAAGGAGAACTAACATCTTGAGATTGCCAACCAAGTATAAATATATTAGGATTTACTATTCCTCTTTTGAGAATAGTCCAGTTTTTAGCATCTTGAGATGTTGCTAAACTTATTCTTCTAAAAGGAACTTCCTCTTTATCTTCAAAAAACATATAAAACGTATTGTTATAAAGGATTATATATGGATCTTCTGCTGAGAAATTAGTTACTCTTCCATATTTTTCCCAATTTATTCCATCATTAGAATAAGCCATACCAACAAATACACTATTCTGCTTATAATCTCCATCATGACCTGAATAAAAAAATAAATATTGTTTTGTGTTGGGATTATAAACAGTATTCCCAATTTCTCTTATGTGTTCGTCCCAATCACTAGAATTGCCCGAATAAATAAACATAGAACTATTTCTCTCTGAAAGATTTATTTCTTTATAATTTGAAATTTCTTGAATATCTATTTTATTATTGTTTGATAAAAATAAATATACCAAAACCGATAATAAAAATAATAAAGTTAAGAGAACAATCTTATTTCTTTTTAGCATTTTTAATAACCTCCTTAAAAACCTTTAAATATTTTTTAGCAACCTTATCCCAAGAATATCTTAATGCTTTTTTTCTTGCATTTTCTCCAAGTTTTTTTCTTAATTTTTTGTTTTTCATCAATTTTAGAATTGCTTCCTTCAAGGCTTTTTCATTTTTTGATGGTATAATTATTCCATCTTTTCCATTTTCAACATATTCTGAAAATCCAAGAGGGGTTACAATAACCCCTTTTCCGCAAGACATTGCTTCAAGGCCAACATTTCCAAAAGCTTCTCTATGAGAGGGTAGAATACATATTGTAGCTTGATTGTATAATTTAACTAATTCTTCTGTTGATTTAAATCCCAAATTCTTAACATTTTTTCCCTTAATTTCATCAGATAGAGGACCTTGTCCTACAAACCAAAATTCATATTGAGGAAGTTGTTTTGCAACAACAAGAATTTCTCTTATACCTTTTATATCGATAAATCTTCCCGTAAAAAGAATTATATTTTTTCTTTGTTTGATGTTTTTTAGAGGTTTGAAAACTTTGGAGTCTACACCATTTGGAATTACAACAGTTTTTTTCTTATATTTTTCTGGAAGATTTTGAATTTGCCAAGAAGATAATGAGGTTATTGCTGAAGATTTTTCTAAAGCTTTTTTTAAACATAATCTATCAATAACTTCTTGGATTGTTCCCCCTCTTCTAAAAAAATTTTTAATTTCTCCTCCCCTCAAAGAGGTTATAGCAAAAGTATTTATCTTATTATACATATTATAATACATTATTTGTGAACCCCCTAAGTATAGGCTTATTAAATCAAAATTTGATCTCTTTAGTATTCTAAATAATTTTTTTCTTGCCCGATATGATAATAAAAATCTCGTTATTCTCCCTCCTTTAAAAAGTGGTCCAAAATCGTATATTTTTATATTAGATAATTTTCTATAATACCTCATAATTTCCTTATTTATTAATAAACTAACTTCTACTAAATTACCTAAACTTTTAACCGTATTAAAAACTGAATTTTCTGCTCCAGCCCAACCTTCAGATATTAATAAAAATGCGATTTTTAATCTTTTCATTTGAAAATTTCAGAACCCCCATTATTATAGATTTTGTTTTTATTATTATTTTTCAGTCTTTTAAATACCCTTAGATACATTTTAGCAACCTTATCCCAAGAATATCTTAATGCTTTTTTTCTTGCATTTTTTTCAATTCTTTCTCTTTTCTTAGGGTTTTCCATTAAATCAACAATAGCCTCTTTCAAAGCCCTTTCATCTTTTGCAGGGATAATTATTCCATCCTTGCCATTTTCAATATATTCTGAAAATGGAGGCGTGCAAATCAATGCTCTCCCACAAGATATTGTTTCTAAACCAACATTACTAAAACCTTCTCTATAAGAAGGTTGAATACAAATTGTTGCTTGATTGTATAATTTAATTAGCTCTTTTTTATTTTTGAATCCGAAATTTTTCACATTTTTGCCTTTTATTACACTTTCAAGAGGACCTTGTCCCGCAAACCAAAATTCATATTGAGGAAGTTGTTTTGATATATTGAGAATTTCATTTATACCTTTTTCTTTTTTTATTCTTCCAACAAACAAAATAATATTTTTCTGTTGTTTTATATTTTTGAGAGATTTGAAAAATTTAGAATCTACTCCATTTGGGATAACTATTGTCTTATTTTTGTATTTTTCTGGGAGATTTTGAATTTGATGTTGAGATACAGAAATAATCTTTGGTGATTTTTTTAACCATCTTTTTAAAAAGAAACCGGTTAAATTATTTTTATTATTAAGGAAATTATCTATTTCTTCCCCCCTCAAATTTATTATTATTGGAAATTTATATTTTTTGTTTATATTACATGCTATAAAAAGAGGAACATCAAGCATTAGGAATAATATGAGAGGTTCTTCACTAAGTAAACTTTTCCTAAAAACTTTATACATGCTGATGTAATTTAAATATCTAAATTTACTATCGAAGTTCATTATTCCTAAATTATAGACTTGAACATTCTTTATACTGTTATAATAATTATATATCTCGTTATTACAATAGATAACAGATTTTACTTTAATTTTAGATAAAGATTTAACTATGTTTTTTAAAGCATTTTCAGTTCCTGCCCAGTTAGGTGAAATTATTAAAAAACCAATTTTATTTTTTTTTATTTTCATTTAAAAATTTCAGAACCCCCGTTGTTGTAGATTTTATTTTTATTATAATCTAGGAATGATTTCGGGTAATCAAAAGAGAAAGACATCCCATTAAATATTTTTATTGTAACTTCCTTAATACTGTTCATATAACTAGAATAAACATATGACTTTTTTTGTATAATTGAAGGGATAATATCTGACTTTCTTTTTAATTCTGTTCTTTTAACTAAAAGAAATCTTAAATTTGCATAATTATCTAAATATAGATACTCTCCATTATTATTCTTAATAAACCAAGATGCAGATTTTAATTCATTTATATGACTATATTGTGAATCATACTCAAATCCTATATTATTCAATCTCATCGTTGCATTTATTCCTCCAGTTAACTGATAAATTACCCCTAAAGATATTAAGAAATATAATATAAAAAATAATGCTACAATAAAATAAGATTTATTTTTGAAAGTTGATTTTAGAATAAAAAATAATCCTAATGGAGAGAATAAAGATAAGATTATTAAAAATTGTTGATAAAATCTCGGTAAATCATAATAAAATGAAAAAAGCGGTAAAAAAATAAAAGTTACTAAAAAAATTAAAAATGAAATGATAATTATCTTTAACAGGGTCTTTTTTTTATCTTTCCATGAATATATAAAAAATAAAAAAATACCTAAAATAATAAAAGCTCTTGCTAAAAATTCAAATAGTGTTTTTATAAGTGAAATGTTGATATTATAAGATATCTTAGTGTCTAGACCTCTAAGAGCAACTAAATTTGGTTGTATTTTTGAAGCTTTCTCTTTGGGGTAGAGATCATTTACACTAAATCTTTTATTATAATCCTCTTGAACTTTTTTATTATATTCTATCCATTCTTCCCCATAATTTACTTTCTTTGAGAAAGGCAAAAGATTTTGTAATGGAGAATTTCCTTCAGCCTGTACATCTTCACTAAATATATTACCCATATTACTAATGCTTTCTTGAGCAAAGTTAATTAGCCCATCTGCGGTAGGGGTTATCTGACTATACCACAAAAATCCAAAAACCAACAATAATAGAATAATTATCCCTGTTAAATAAAATTGTTCTTTTTGTTCTGGTTTTAATTTTCCTTTCTTGATCTTTCTGTTCTCTAATATTTTATAAATTAAAATAAAAATGTATGTAAGCAAGAAAATAGCAAGAGCAATATATGCAGTAGAATAGTGTGAAATTATCATAGAGAACCCAAATATAACAAAGAGTAAATTTCTTATTTTTGGGTTAATTTCCTTGCTGAAGAGAACAAGTAGCATCAAGCTGAAAAAAAGAAAGGCAATTTCTTGCCTAATCGGTATTGTGATAAAATAAGGTTGTATAATAAAGAATAATGAACCCAAAAAGACAAGGGGGATATTTTTAATAAATTTTTTAAAAATTAAAAATATAATCAAGGGAACAAAAGAAAAAATTATTTGAAAGAATAATTTAAAGATAAAATAATCATTTACTTTAAGCAAATTTGATAATATTGTAGGTAAAATTGTTAAACTTAACATTGAACTATAATCTTTCCTTAATTGAATAATCTCCCAAAAAAAATTGTTTTTTGTAATCTGAAAAACCAAAAATTCTGCATTAGAGTCAATTCCTGAAACACACCAACTTCTAAACCACCAAGACAATAATATACTTAGAGATATCATCAATATCGCCCAAGGATAAACATTCTCATTTAGCTTATCCCTAAAAATAACTACTAACAAGACATATATAGCAATCCCTCCTAGCATTATCATTGTTAAGTAGTTTGGACCATTGTTATTTAGGATAAATGCTCCTAAAATAGCAAGAACTGGGAAGAAAAATGGAATTATTATGAAAATTCTATCAATCCATGAGAAGCTTGTTAATTTAGGAATAAAATTGAATTTACCTCTTTTCTTTTCATATTCATCAAAAGGAAAAATTAAGAGATGAACATTATCTTCATTTCTTTTGTGGGCAATAAGCCATAATGTTAATAAGATTGTATCAAAACAAATTAAAATTGGATATAATGAAAGAGGTTTGTCTGTTATATTAAACCAAGGCAAAATCCAGTTTACAGCTAAACCTGCAAACATGATAAAAGAAACACTCAAGCCAATTGTATAAACAAGATATTCCCAAAAATTAATATTTCTTATTTTCAAGCATAATATTATAAGCAAGCCCGGAATTGTTATCAAAAAAACAAAACCCAAAATTGCTCTTATGTAAAAATAATTTAAATTAAAAATTACAAGGATGTTTACAATCAGCATGAATGCTAAAATTCCTATGAAGAGTTTATTTTTTGGGGTCATTTTTTTGGGGTTGGTTGTAAATTTTTAAGATGTTTACTAGTATACACTTCATTTTACCTCTTAAAAATCCTATTAAGTATGGAATAAATATTATCATAAGTATTAGTTTATCATAGATATTTCTTTTATTAGTGTATGTTTTTGGCATGCCTCCCATAATTGCCCTTCCGTATCCTCCCCAATAAAATCTTTTCATAACCCAAGACAAATTCATTCTTTCTTTCTGAATTTGATGTTGGATAATGGCATTTCCATTATAAAATATTCTAAACCCTTTCTTTTTTGTTCTCTTACACAAATCACATTCTTCTCCACTTAAAAGCGAACCAGGTCTCCTACCTAAGTTTTCATCAAAAAAAGTCTCTTCTTTTAAAATTTTTTTATTTAATCCAGCATTTCCTCCCGTAATCCTGTCAACTTCTTTGATACCCCCTCCCAAATCTAAATCCGAATATGTCTCCATCAAAATATTAGAGTTATGATACCATTTAGGGTTGATTAACCATTTAGGATTTGTCTTTCCCCCGACTACAGCTATTTTCTTTTTTGAATTAAATATTTTTGCTAGTTCAAAAGCCCAATCTTGCAAAGGAATTGCATCAGCATCAATAAAAAGAATAATTTCTGTTTTAGATAAAGATATACCCTTATTCCTTGCATATGAAAGAGATTTAGCAGGAATATTTTTATAAATTATTTTAATATTTTTACTAGACAATTTTTCGCAGAAAGATTTTATTTTTTTATCTTTTTTTTGGTCTAAAAAATAAACATTTGCTACTATATCTTTTTGTTTAGATAAAGCAACCAAGCAGGGATTAATTAAACTATTTGGTTCATTATATCTAGTTACTATAATACTTACTTTTTTCATTTTTCTCTTTCTCCAAGAACAACCAGAGAATTACATCCAAATTCAAACATTTGATATTTAATTATTTTAAGATTATATTTTTTTGCTACACAAATAAACTTTTTGTGATTATATATATTAACATGTTCTTTAACAGCTTCTTTTGAGGTTATCCCTACTTTTGAAAGAATTGTATGAATAAAATTTCCAAACGGAGTAGGAGTTGTCATTACTATTTTACCTTTTTTATTTAAACAATTTTCTAATTCTCTGAATAAATTATCTGGTTCTTTTATGTGTTCTATTACAGCAAGCAATATAATCGTATCAAATTTCTTATTTAAATTGAATTTATCTTTTTCTAAATCCCTATCATAAAATTCTGCTAAAGGAAATTTTTCCTTTAATTTTCTGATATTTTCTTCACCTCTTTCTATACCTACATACTCTTTGATTTTGATTAGTTCATAAGTTGTTGCAGGACCACACCCAACATCCAAAACAGCTCCATTAATAAAAGGTTTAGCAATTTCTAATCTTTTTTTATTTAAATAATCTAAAAAAATTTTCATCTGCTTAATTCCTCCCTAGAACTTTTAGCAGTATTCCATCCTCTAGCTAAAAATGGGGATAAAGCCATAATTATTTGAGTGCTGATAAAAGAATAAGCAAATGGTCCGATTTTAGGAATAAAAAATCCCAATAACAATAAGATAATCAGAGGAATTTTAATGATTAAGATTAGATAAATCAAACTTATTGCTAAAATTAAGTATGGAGCCACTATATGTGTTAATAGTGCGTATGGGTAAACTATTGACCCAAACTTCCCTTTTCCCAACATACCAAAATTTTTTAAGTAAACATTTATAAGACCTCTAACTCTCCTCATTTTCTGTTTTGTTCTTTCAGCAGATTCTAAAGGAGTTACTTCATAAACTAATGAGTTAGAGTCATAAACAACTCTAAAATTTTTAGTTATAACTTTAAAAACTAATTCAGTATCATCAACTAAACTTGTAAGGTTTATCTCTCTTATTAAACCTGTTCTGAAGATCATTAAAGGACCATTACAAATAGAGATAGAATCAATATTACTTTCTCCTCTTCTCCATAGATCATAGAAAAATCGATAGTCTTTTTCTTCTTTGTAAGTTTTACTATCTTGACCTGGTTTTAATATAACTAGTTTTGCATTTGCACCACCAATCGTTTTGTTTTGAAAATACTGAACTAAATTTTCAACTGCATCTTCCTTAATTAAAGAATCTGCATCAGTTATTATTGTAATCTCACTTTTTATTTTTGGGAAAATATAATTTAATGCATTTGATTTTCCTTGTGCATTTTTGTTATTAATAATCTCAAATTTAAAGGGAAGGATTTTTGCTTCTTTTTTTATTATATTAATGCTATTATCGTCAGAATGATCATTTAAGAATAAAATCAGTAATCTATTTTTAGGATAGTTTATTTTAGATATATCCTCAATCTTCTTTTTCATAACTATTTCTTCATTATAAAAGGGAATTACTAATGTCGCTGTTGGATAAACTTTATCTTTAAATCTCTGTATGGTTTTTTTTGAGTAATAATAATACAATCCAGTGTAAGAACAAAAAATTATTATTACTACACCTATTAAAATTAACCACAATTTAAGTAAAAAAATCATGCTTTTATCTCCCCGGCTTCCAACCAAGATTTTTAATTAACATCCAACTTATTTTTAGACCATCTCTTATTGGGCGGAGTTTTGAATGCTCTTTGCCATTTCTCGAGTCATAGGTTATAGGAACTGAATATATTCTGTATTTCATCTTTGCCATTTTTGTTATCATTTCAGTTTCAATTGCGAAACCTTCTGATTTTATATAACCATTAAGCTTTTTTATTGCTTTTGCTGTCCATGCAAAATATCCAGTGCATGTATCTGTAACATTAGCAAAATAAAAATGTCTTACAAAAAAAGTCCATGCCCAATTTACAAATTTATGAGAAAAACTCATTGCATAGCCATTCATTTTTCCTTCTAACCTACTCCCTATTATGACATCACAAAATCCAGAATCTAATGGTTCTATTAATCTTGGCATTTCATAGGGCTTATATGTATTATCTCCATCTAACATCACTACAAAATCAGTATCTTTACTTATGTTTCTAAATCCTGTTCTGATTGCATTTCCTTTGCCTTTATTTGATTCATAGATAACCTTTGCACCTAATTTTTTAGCTATTTGTGCTGTTTTATCATCAGAATTATTGTCTATAACTAAAACTTCTGTTTTAAAGCCAAGTTTTTCTAATCGCTTTTTTGGAATATCTTTAATTACTTTCCCTATACTTGCTTGTTCATTATGACAAGGAATAATGATTGTAATTTTCTTTAATTTTTTGGGTGATTTTGCCATATTAAATTACTCAGAATTAGGCTCTGATGATACCACCACCTCTATATTATTAATAAATGTTGTGAAGTGTGAAAAGATAAAATTTTCTTTAATCTTCTTTCTTCTCACATTCTAAACAACACCATCTAGCATTTCCAACAAAACTTCCGGGACTTCCAAAACCTCTGCGGATATGTTCTGTTTTTTTCTTGCATTTCTTACATTTCATTAATTTCTTATAATTGTCCATTTTAATTTATCATAAAATATTGCAGTAGATAAACATTTTAATTCTTTTTGAGCGAGGATTTGGGTATTTCAACAACTAATGTCTTTATAGAAGCCTTATTTCTTTTAAGCAAGGGTAATATCTTACTCTTATTTTTTATGTCTATAATA
>Ga0315289_10014146_pt1 | contig 11155 bp, 8 predicted proteins | sample YL17G11_40_MG_FD_203452 | JGI IMG/M metagenome (GOLD analysis project Ga0315289, IMG submission 203452) | Sediment microbial communities from Yellowstone Lake, YNP, Wyoming, USA - YL17G11_40 | ecosystem: Environmental > Aquatic > Freshwater > Lake > Sediment | place: USA: Wyoming | collected...
CCTCTAGGGTTGTTTTAAGCAATGCTCAAATAGCTACTCTTTCATATGACTTGAAATTGACACCTAGGAAGTTTGGCAAAGTAACTATTCGTATTTTAGACGGTACCGAATCCCACAACCCAGATAGGGTTGTGTTGGCAGAAAAAGAAGTAACTATAGTTTAGCTTTTTTTAAAAAAAGAACTAAATAACTTAGCTACCCAATTACAAACACTAGCTTTTTGTTTTCTTTTTTTCCTTTGCTTCTTTTCCCACCCCTTGAGGGTTTGTGAGCAGCAATATAGTTCTTTCGGTGGCCACACAAAAACATAATCGTCGGGTGGTACTTGCAAAGACTTACCACACCATGAGCATACTATCCGCATATTTTTTCCTCTGTATCAAAAATTAATTCTGTAGAAAAGCAACCAGAGGCAGCTTTATGCCCCCCGCCACCAAATTGTTTCGCCAGTTCTGAAGCATCTTTATCGGGCCGTGAGGCATAAAAGCTCCAAGACCATTTTTGATCTTTGGTCATAGAAAATGGCACCATAAAATCATATTCGTTTTCATCCCACTTGGAAGCGAATACTTGTGAATTTCGTAGACTAGAATTGACACAAAGACACTTATACCCTTTGATATAAGCTGTAAATGAAGATAACATAGCTATTGTGTTTTGGTGGTCTTGATATTTCAATAAACTTTCTCCGGCAGCGATGGTGCTCAGTATGCTGGCACCTGCGAGGGAATGGAAACCATGCAGGAAAGTCTTTATGAAATAATCAAAATCAAACTCAGCTTGGCGCATACCCCACTGGAAAGCCATAACGGTTTCCCAAGAGGTGTCCATAATAAGTTTCTTCTCTGGCGTATTTCTCCACGTATCATACTGACCTAAAAGGCGTATAGCTCGGGGTATTTCTGGTACTATTTCTCCCGCGCTTCTTTCATTAAAATACATCCAAGTTAGTTCGCAGCCAGCGAGCTTAGTATCACAATAGAAATCTCTTCCTAGTATACCCTTTAGTGCTTTTCCTGCATCGGAGTTAACAAAGGTTATGTGGTGGTCTATAACTGTTAGGTTGTTAACTTTTTTTACAATCTCAAGCATTTCATCATAGGGTTGCACGGCAACGTCTACAAAATAAACGCTATCTTCAGGCGTAATGCGGTCATAGGGAAAAGGGACATTGTAGTTAAATGGAATCAAAACTACGTCTGGTACATAGCTTTTAACTATGGCAGCCGATGCTTGGCCGTCTAAATCTACGGAATGGTACAGACAATATGTGGTCATTTTTTAGTATCCCTTATATTTTTTTAGCTTCAACCCAAATAGAGGGTGTACTCCACCCATCGTAGTTAAAGAGTTTAATAATGCTAAACCCCGCACTCTCCAGTAGAGCCGTTAATCTAGTCTTGGTAAAGCCGGTAGTGTGGAATTGTCCTCGATCTACGGGCGGTAGGCCCGCGACGGGGTTGTGCGGGAGCCCCGGCGTTACTTGATACCCAAACAAAGTATATACGTACCAATTCCACTTAGAATCTTCGGAGACCGTAGGATCTAACAAGATATGCATAATTTCTTCTAGATCGGGCACGGCCAAAAACAAATTACCATCTTTTCGCAAAACACGGTGCCAGTTAACTAGGGCAGCATTGGCGCATCTAATCGGAAGATGTTCTAAGGCGTGCGATGAGTAGATGGTATCTATAGTATTTTCCATGAAAGGAAGCTCATACATATCATACTGTAATACTTGTTTGTCTTCATAGTATTTATCAATATTTATAAACCCCGCGAGAATATGTGGGCCGCATCCTAGATGTAAATGAGTACCTTTTTCGCGTGAGGGTATTTGTTTAATGTCTTCGAGCTTATTTAGCATTACCTGCAAATTGCTTGTCCACTCTGATCCTTTTGATCTCATCGCATGGTCCTTTATTTTTTTCTTTAATTTTTCTTTATATACTGTTACCTTGAAATTAGAGTAACGTAAACAAAAAAGTGAATAGGTCGGGATGTGATAGAGCTAGATACCCGTGTACGTAAGATTGCGCTCCCTTTGGAGCTAGACCCTGACTTTGGGGATCTGGCACCCGAGAATGTTCAAGGTTTTGTCTTGGATGTACTTACACGCAAAAATCGTGAGTATAGTTTAATTCTGTTAATGCCCATGATAGAATGCGAGGAAGAAATCGAAGAATTAATTTCTGAGGTACTTATGCGCTTTTTAGAGCGTAGGGCAAAGTATACGATACGAGACCTCGATGATGAAGATGTGGAAATTTTTAAAGACTTGCAAATCCCCGTTCTAAGTTTTCACCCAGCTTCTCTTGCAGATGAGAAGATATGCTTTTACTGGCAAATACCCCCAAGACACCTTATGCAGTGAAAATAACACGCTGCGTCACCAACTAAATATAAATCAACACTCTCACTACATTCTTATTTTAACATCAAGGGGTCAATCCTTTGACCAAACTATTATCTATGGGAGATTATTCTAATGGCACAACAGCTAGTAACTACCAGATATACGGCACCCGGTGTCTACATCGGTCAATTGATTAAACCGGGGGCAGGAAACCTAAACGCAGACGCTAGAGTTTGTAACTATATCGGACAGGGCTCTAAACTTGCCGTAGGTTCCAACTTAGGTATTCGTCGTTCTTTTGTTTACGCAGAAGAATTAATTGTCTCAACTTCAGCTCCATATGAAGCTACGCTACAATTCGCAGCAAATGGTTCAAAAGACCTTCCTGTAAAATTGTACGACTCCATTACAGGCGTTGAACTTCGTCCCGACCAATGGTCGTTCGTTAAAGTGGGAAGTGAATTTAAAAAAATTCAGATAGCCCCTTCAGCGTATAACCCACTTTCAGTATATGCTTTAGATTATCAAAGTACGGCTAGGGGCGTATTAGACCCTTTGCCCGTTGCCGATCTGCGCGTTATTAAAAGCTTGGGAACGGTACAAGGAAAAGCACAGTATGAAGATCTTGTAGATTTTTATATTCCTTATAGCTTTACCGGACCGACACCAAAAGATACCAACAGTATACCAGACCCGTTTCTTACATCTATTTTTCCAGACGCTGGAAACGTAGGTAGTGGCACTGCGGTTATTGACGTGGCAGCTTCTTATGTTCATAACTATAATAGATTCTATCAACTGGAAGTTACTGGTATCAGTGGCGTGTCTGGTGGCTATACGGCGACATTCGAATGGTCTTCTACTCGGTATTCGGGCGGCATCGGGGCACTTCCCCCCACCCCACTACATTCGACCGCAACCAAGCCTTCTTTCGTGGCTCAAGAAGCCGTGCCTACTAGTTTAATTGCAGATCTTGAGCTTGGCATTAAGGTTAATGTAACTTTTGATCTGGCGAACTTCTCCATTGGTGACAAGTTTTACTTTAACGGCGTCGGCCCTGGGCTGATTGAGTGGGACGGTCGTTTCGCAAACACAAATCAGTATTTAAGTTTTGAAGCTATAGATGCCCTCGTCTCTACGGGAACAGGCACCTTGTCTTATGGAAGTCTAAATACCTATACTGGGTTGCATAATACCCATTTTAGGTTGGAAGTCGTTGCATCCGGCGGCGGTGTTGGCTCACGTACCGTAACCTTTGTGTGGGCACAATACGGCGAAGTTATCGGTGCTGCTTCTACAACTTTGGTAAGTGAGGCTGTGAGCAATAGCTTTACGCTGACACAGGGCGTACAGCTAACCATAGACTGGGGTTCTTCTAACTTCAACATTGGTGATAGTTTTGATTTTGCTGTAAAAGCACCCAAGATGTATTACGAGAGCAAAGACAATCGTGTGTATAAGCTGACGATATCGGCGGCAACCAACCCAGGGGCTGATACGGGATTCGTCTCCGGCTCTTATTCTACGGGTACTTCTGCCGGTGGATTCGGCTCGTGGCAAGCTAACGTTAACTTGCTGAGCGGAGTTTCCCAAGAAACTGGTTATTTCGAGTTGCCGGACAATATTACGTTGGCCGTTCGTAACGCCATGCGTGGAAACATCAACGGTACTTCTTTTGCCTCTGGTGATGAAGCTACGGCTGCGGTTACCAGTGAGAGTGTGATTAACTGGGCCTTAACCCAAAAAGTTGAGGAAACCAGAGAAACCTCGGCGTTGTTAACTGATGTGACTGGTGCAGTTACTGGTACCGCAGGAACTACCTACATTATATTGGAAAACCAATATGAGTCGGGTACTGTCGGGGTAGTCGATGCCGATACCATGATACCGATCTCCTTTATTGAAATCCCTAATTCTAGGTTTGTTGCGTTTGTAACGACACCGACCAATACCGTCATTATTAATTATGAGTATCGTGGGGAAGAACCGTCGCCAGGTCAGCTCTACTACCTGACCGCCCACTACCTGAGACCTACCAGCCTATACAATGATCCTATGCTTGTTTTGGATCGTAGCGATGGTCGTTCTCTTCTTGGTCCTGCCGAGATGGAAAACCATCTTTATATCATGAATGAGCTGGTGTTTGATCAAGGGGCTCCGGGCGGCTACTACACCCAACCATACGATGCCGATGGCGATGGAATATTGACACGCACAGATATTTCGGAATCTTTGGCTGCACACGAGAAAGTAACCAGAATAACCGACCTTTGTGTTCTCTCTCAATTCGAGTCCTTGGGCGATGCAATGGCTGTTAGTGAGAAAGGTAACGATCCTTTCGAACGCAGAGAACAGATGCTGTGGGTAGGTACACCAATTGGCACACCTATCGGGGATGTGGATACTCCAGATTCCTTGGTATTTTTGTCACGCAATACTCTTCAAGTGCCTACTCAGTCCGTGGCACAAGGCACTCGGGTTTTGGTTGCACCTACAAGGGCCACTAAAACGATTAAGCTTGAAAACGGCGTGGATCAAACGGTAACTTTAGACGGTTCTTTTGTTGCGGGTGCTACTTCAGCCTTGGTGAACTCTTTTGCTGACCCAGCTACCAGTATCCTAAGAAGAAATCTAAGTGGGTTTGATTACATTCAAACTTACACGGAGCCTGAAAACCTTATCTTAGGTAATGCTTCCATTACTTGGATGTCAGATCAAGGAAATAGCATTTACCGTTTTGAAGAAGATATTACGGTTCATACGCTAAGCGAAGAATTCCAGTTGATTGCTGTTACTGTCCAAAAGCAATTTGTTGTCAGGGTTGTTCGCCGTGAGCTAAACAACAGTGTTATCAGTCTTGTTGTCCCTTCGGCACAAGCGGGTATCTCAGTTATTAGGGCTCGCTTGTCTGAGATTTTGCTTGGTCTTTTAGGTAGAGGTATTTTAGCTAACTATCAGGATGCAAACGGTAACGTTCGTGAGTTTGATACCCAAAAAGATATTATCGTTTTAAGGGATAGTTCAGGGTTAACTAAGTATAATCTATGGTTTTCTTTTTATGTAAGAAGTAATATTAAAAGAATATTCGGATTATATGCTGTTAATACAAATGACTTCGGCGCTTAATTAGTTATTAATGTTTTTAAGGCCAAGTAAGGAAATTTCTTACTTGGCCCTTTTTTGTCCACTCTTCTACGAGTTAGCTTGCTACTTTAGTTAGCTGCTCGATTTCTTCACTGGTCATATCTAGTTTTGTAACAAGACTGTCTTTAAATTTATCTTCGTCGATATGGGCAGCCCAATAATGTGGTGGGTTAGTCGTATACAAAATATCGTTTTCGATATCTGCCTGACCGTAGTTTAAAACATGGTCTACTTCTTCGGGAGTCAGAAGTTTTTTTAGCTCCTCATAGATATCTGCATATTCTTTGGTATCTAGCTTTCCTTTGAAACTATGCAAATTAATTTCTACGTCTTCTTTTACAGGCGCTCTGAAAATATAGTTGTCACCACCACGACCTGTGGTTGGCTCTATGTAAAGAGAGGCGTAAATCGAATCTAGCAGCTCTTTTTCGGCTAAGCCTTCTTCTTGTGCAATGGTAACTAAGGCCACCAGTTTATCGCTACCATAGTCGTCCACATTCTTTATAATTTCATTTAAGTCTACATTCTTCTTAGCTTCATTAATATACTTCCAACCTATTTCTTCATTTTCGGTTTGATCCATGAAGGTTTCATATTCAGCAAACTTTAAGAACTTCTCTAGGTTTTTTTCCAAACTAGTTTTTTTGCTATAGAAGACAGGTATTTTCATGGGAAATATTCCTTATAGGTTATGGGGGACTTATATCCCTAAGATAACAAAAATCTAGCCATTTTCTTTTTATCTGAAAAGTCATCCCCTAGTTATTTTAAGTATGGCACTTATATCTAGGTCATGGGTCTAGCAAATTTTAGATAGGGGATTACATTGTGACCACTTACCGCACACCAATCGTATCGGCCCTGCGTCATTTGGGCATAAGAATACAAGGCAATAAGGTGAATAAACGTGATTTACGGGCTATTTTCGGAGCCAAGTATAAAGAACCTGAGTGGATTTTGTTGCATGATTATAAACTGAATGTACCTAGAGCATATACCGATATAATCGAAACGGAAGAGAGCAAACTTGGTAGGGCTATTTTGCCAGCCAGCTATATAATTTGCCGTTTTGGTAATTTCTTAAGTGAAAAGGGTGATGCCACTACCGTAGATGCTATGGTTTATCAATATTCGCTCAAGGGTAATCCTAGGAATATTTGCTTTGCCTATAGACTTTTTCTTAATGAAAAATGCATTGCCAAAAGCTCGGGCATTACCACGTTGTTTGCTGCCAAAGATGAATGTGCTGTGGAAGCTAAACAAATCGTTGAGACTAAACTTTTTGATATAAACTAAGAATAGTGGTGGTGCCATGGCTGAAATAAAAATACCCAAGTATGAGTTTACTATACCCGTCCATAACTTAACGGGTCAAATACTGCAAATAAGTGTCCCTTACGGCGGCCATACCTTCCGTAATTTTATGATTGAAAAAAATAAATCTACTAATGTAGATAGGGATCTTTTTTTGATGGGGCGAGAAACTTTTCAAGCTCTTAGAAAAGAAGGTAAGATTTATTATGCCGATCATGTTCAGGTGCCTTGCGATGAGCAAGAACTTGGCTGTGACGGGGGTTCTGGGGGCACCGGAATTCAGGGAGCTACAGGCGCACAGGGCGTTACCGGCACCGCAGGTGGTGCGACGGGGATACAGGGTGCTACTGGACTTATAGGCCCTACTGGTGCCTACGGCGGTCCCCAAGGCGATACGGGACTTCAGGGGGTCACTGGGCCCTTGGGCGGGCCTATCGGAGCTACTGGGCTTCAAGGACCTCAAGGAGAAACGGGTGTAGATGGAACTAAATGGTATGACGGTAGTGGAACCCCTACGGGTATTTCTGCTAACGGAGATTTCTATTTAGATACTATTACCGGCGATGTTTACGAATATATTGGCGGTGTGTGGGTTCTTCAAGGAAATATTAAAGGAACGACAGGGATACAAGGAACCCAAGGTGTCACAGGCGCTGGCGGGGGTGGAAGTGGCGGTATTGAAACCGTATTTGGCGTAGTTAACCGCTATGAGGTTGAAAACAAAACTGATTCAGAGGTATGGGTTACCTCAGCTAGCATTCTTTACAATAATGTGACGTGGTCTAGATCGGGCACGACTCTAACAGTTACTCGATCCTCGCACGGTCATGCTATTGGCAACCGAGTTATTTTGCGGGAAATTAACGTCAACTATCTTTCTGCTATTATTACCGGTACCACGCTAAATACATTTACTGTCACAGTTAGTAATGTCGGTCCTTTCTCGGGAAGCGTTGCTCGGTATAGTTTAGGCTTTACTTATGCTCATGATGTCTCCGGTACTGGCGGCGAATTATTTTCTCCTACGGGTGGCGAAGTACAAATAATAAGCATGCGTATTCGAACGGGGGAACGTGCTGGTACTACTTATGACGTTATTGTACCGCCTTCGGTAGTAAATGGCGCGGGTCAAAACACAAGTCTTGGCGACGTATATATTCCAAACTTTAGCGTTAGGGCCGATAGCGATACTCTTGCGGCGATTGCGGCAACAATAGCAGTTAATCAGCTTAGCTTAGGTTATTCCACTTTTAGAATTGGCAACCTTGGTGTTGGAACTCTTTCAAGATTCATCCTTTTGCAGTTTTAAGAGGAATTATATATGTCTCGGATAATAAACGGTACGGTTTATGTCGAATTGTTTACTGCGACGATAAACGCGGGTGAATATACTTTTACGGGTGGTATTTACGATAATCAATCCGATCAAACTGGTAACGGTGCTTTAGACATAGCAATAGGCGATCTCTTATATATCCAAGCGAGAGACACTATTTCGGTTCTTTTGGTGCCAGGCGTCTTTCACCGATTTAAGATAACGGCCATATCCAATCAAACCTTCAACAATTTCGATGCCACTATCATGTGGGATGAAACGGGGCTACCTTCAGACGACCCCGCAGATCAAACCTTCGCTATGGTCAGTGAGCCAACACCCTACTGTAAATACGGGATGCCTCCGTCCTCCGAAGTTTATTTTAATTTACAAGGCGGTGGGCCTAACTATGCACTTAATCTTAATTTCAGAGACATAGCCGATTTAGAATGCACGGGATTCCCTAGTGGTGGTAGTGGTGGCATGGGTGTCACGGGTCTGGCAGGACCGACGGGGCCTCAGGGGGTTACGGGATTAGCTGGATCTAAATGGTATGATGGTAGTGGAACACCCACGGGCATGGGAAGCGATAGTGATTTTTATCTTGATATCACTACTGGCGATGTTTACCAAAACATTGGTGGTACGTGGGTTCTGCAAACAAATATAAAAGGCCCCACGGGACCACAAGGTCTTAGTGGAGTTACTGGGGTACAGGGCATTCAAGGTATTCAAGGGCCGCAGGGAGATCGTGGGTATACGGGTCTTTCTGGAGAGACGGGAGCCGCAGGCGAAACTGGCCTACAAGGCATCCAAGGGGAAACGGGTCTACAAGGTATCGTTGGCAGTACGGGAGCACAGGGCGATACGGGCGCAGTCGGTGAGACGGGGGCGGGTGGTGCTACCGGTCTACAGGGTCCGCAAGGCGAGACGGGGGTGGGTATTACGGGACCGGCGGGGTCCGTGGGCCCAGGTGGAGAGACCGGCCTTCAAGGATCAACCGGACCAGCGGGTCCAACGGGAGCACAGGGCATAACCGGAATAGACGGAGTACAGGGGTCAACCGGAAGCATCGGTGATACTGGCGCAGTTATCCAAGGCGAAACTGGATTAGTTGGTGAGACGGGTACACAAGGCCCTCAAGGCGAGACCGGTACACAAGGCCCACAGGGCACACAAGGAAATACAGGTACTCAAGGAATAGAGGGCCCCGCAGGCACCACAGGTGTTCAGGGTATTCAAGGTATTCAGGGTCCACAAGGTGATCAAGGTGTTACTGGAATAGACGGACTTCAGGGCATCACGGGACTTCTCGGCGAAACGGGTCTTGCCGGAGCCAAATGGTTTGATGGCAGTGGAACCCCGACAGGTATAGGCTATACTGGAGACTATTATCTCGACATTACCAATGGTGATGTCTATGAGAATATTGGTGGCACTTGGGTTCTTCAAGGAAATATAAACGGCCCCACGGGACCACAAGGTGAAACGGGGTTAGCTGGGTCTAAATGGTATGATGGCACGGGAACACCTACCGGAATTGGATATAACGGTGATTATTATCTAGATGTTATTACGGGTGACATTTATCAAAATATTGGTGGCACTTGGGTTCTTCAAGGGAATATAAAAGGCCCTCAAGGTGAGACGGGTATTCAAGGCCAAACGGGACTAGTGGGGTTTACGGGGGCTCAAGGCCAGACCGGTATCCAAGGGATTACAGGATCGGGTGCATTTAAATGTTTTGATTTCTATGGGGTAACTAGCCCCAGTTCAACCCAAAAAGCGTGGTATAATATTGGTAGCTACGCTACTTTAGACGCACTAAGCCCTACTAATTTTACTTTAGCTAGCGGTACTACTGAGTATACAAGTGTACAATATGCGGCTGAAAGCCAATTAAATATATCCGAAAATCCTTATACGAATAATACCAACAACGATGGTATTTTTATTGTATATTCTTTTGATATTTCTAGTTTTACCACTAATGAATTAGAAGTGGTTCGTATCAAGCCGACTACGTTTGCAAGAGCGGCAAGTAATGCTACGGGAGTAGATATCCCTTTAGCCACTTTTGAGATTTGGGATGACGATGCCGCTATCTGGACGCTTATAGATCAAGGCAGTGCTAATCCTCTAGATGTGGAAGAGTTGTCGGCTAACTTTGGTTGTACGGAAAACGTCGATCAATATATCACACCTACAAATAAAGTTTGGCTTAGAGCAAAATTGAGTAATGCTACGGGGGTAAGTGAAACCGATCATTACTACGCAGATTATACCTATCTTTGCATAGATACCCGAGGGCCTGGTTGTGTGGGCTCTACCGGAACTCAAGGCACCACGGGAGCAAAAGGAGCTACCGGTGTTCTCGGCCCACAAGGCCCCGTTGGAAATACTGGATTGCAGGGTCCGCAAGGTATTCAAGGACCCATTGGCAACCAAGGGGACACTGGGTTGATTGGCCCGCAAGGATTAGTTGGGCAAACCGGTATTCAAGGCGATCAGGGCGTCACAGGTCAAATAGGTAACACGGGTTTGCAGGGTCAAACGGGTGTTGTCGGCGTAACCGGTAACAAAGGTGATAAAGGTGATAAAGGTGATAAAGGCGAAACTGGCCAAGATGGTATTCAAGGGATTACGGGAGCCACCGGTATTCAAGGTTATCAAGGTGTCACGGGGTTAATAGGAATTACGGGTCTCGAAGGTCCAACGGGTGTTCAAGGCTATCAGGGCGAGACGGGTCTTATCGGTGATACGGGGTTAATGGGACCGCAGGGCGAGACGGGCCTTGGGGTGACGGGACCGATGGGTCCAGCGGGCCCAGGCGGTGAAACCGGCCCTCAAGGTACTACGGGAAATATAGGGCCAACAGGCCCAGAAGGACACATAGGTCCAACGGGCCCCATGGGTTTAACTGGAGCACAAGGAGATACCGGTCTATTATTGCAGGGAGCAACCGGTGTGGTTGGCCCCGCAGGTGAGACAGGTATTCAAGGCCCACAAGGTATTACAGGTAC
>Ga0315289_10014147_pt1 | contig 11154 bp, 12 predicted proteins | sample YL17G11_40_MG_FD_203452 | JGI IMG/M metagenome (GOLD analysis project Ga0315289, IMG submission 203452) | Sediment microbial communities from Yellowstone Lake, YNP, Wyoming, USA - YL17G11_40 | ecosystem: Environmental > Aquatic > Freshwater > Lake > Sediment | place: USA: Wyoming | collected...
CGATTCTGTTCTATGGTTCTTATTCATTATGGTTTGTACTCACAGTAGTCATTGGAAACTCTGGAAGACTTGCGATAACCAATGGAACCTTAGCTTTCATTCAATATGTATGGCTTCTTGCAATTTTGATGGGAACTGGTTTGCTGTTGGGTTTAGAGATAAATGTGTTTGAATCCTCAACCTTACTCAAGCAAATAAAAACAAAACGAGTCCCTAAACGTTGGTGGCATCTTTTTGAAATTTATCCCCCTGAGACCATTCGTGCAAAGGCAAGGTTCGCTGTGTTGTCAGAATTCCTGTCAAAGAATCATAGTGAAAAATCAATTACCAGAAAGTTCTGGCTTTTTCGTCAAGGAGTCAAAATATACAATACCCACTTGAAAGATGATTTTGGCTTTGTTTTATGCGAACCGAAACGTTTTTCAAATCAAGCCAGACTTGCCACACATTCAAAAGAAAAAATAGAGGATATTCGATTTGGATTAGAAGTTTTAACCGATGAAATGAAAGATGAGAAAGAAGAACCTTTAGAAGTTGTAAAACTATTGAAAGAGATGTTAAATGAGCCAGCTTCTTTCAAGGATGTTTGTTCAGAAATTGATTCCGAACCCAAGCGTATTAGGAAATGGTTATCCAAGAATTCAGAATCTTTGTTGGGATTGGGCGGTCTAATAGTTGGTCTTATAGCCATAGTTCCAATAATTTTGCAGAATATTTAGGGTATAGCAGATTTGTCCACTTTCTTTTTAAGCAACTTTTGCATAAGGGCTAATTAGTGACCTATTTTTCAAATTTAATGAATTGCGTAAAATTATTTGACTTAGATAAGTTAAGAGAAGTTTTTGTTACCTATAGAGGGGTCTACTCACGCAAACAAGAATCCAAACTATATAAAGAGGGGGTATAGACGAAAAATCGCACAACAGTCCTAAGCCTCCACAGCAACATTAAATTTATTAATCAAGCTCTTATGCTTAAGGTTAAAGGCGACTAAAAATGTCATTCGGATCTAAACTCAAAACAGCAAACATCAGAACGCTTGCACCTGTTACTTTTTACGGCGTAGTTGGAATTCTATTTCTTGTTTTGTTGCCTTTAGCCAATTTTCCTCCCCACCTCGGTTTAACAGGCATCTTAAGCCTAATAACTGCTTATGGCCTGTTCAAGAAAAGGTTCTGGGCACCATGGTTAGTTGCTGCACTGTTTTTCGTAGCAACAACCTTTTCCCTATACACTCTCTATTACATCATATTTAGCAACTGGATTGTGGGCGTAAGCATGATTGCCTACGCTATTCTAACATGGGTGTTCACAGCGTACACGCTTTTAAAAAGAAAGGCATCAGAAGCCTAAGCATCTTTAAAGAGTGCAACGTTAACTTTTTCATCCGCATCAATGAACTGCTGGTTTTCCGGGATTTCCACGAACCCATCAGCCTTAGCAAGCGTTGTTATAGCTCCTGAAGCTCCAGTTTCAACAGGCTCAGCAACCAGCCGATTTGACTTATCCCGTTTTAACTTAACCATAACAAACGTCCGTCTACCCTTAGCAGAAAACATCTTGGAACCAGCCACAGCCTCAGCCTTCGCAGCTTCCTCTACGGGTCTGCCAGACAAAACCTGAATAACAGGACGAACCAACAAATGAAACATCAACAAAGCAGACGTAGGATGCCCAGGAAGCGAAAAAACCGGCTTTCTCCCTATCCAAGCTACAGTCGTTGGTTTTCCAGGTTTCACAGCTATTCCGCAAACAATCAATCCCGGTTCACCGAGAGAATCCACTATTTGCGGAGTTAAATCCCTCGGACCCACAGAAACTCCCCCAGAAGTTATCACCATGTCAGCACAAGCCACAGCATGCTCCAAAGCCTTCCGCAATTCTGCCTTATCATCGGGAATAACGCCCAAATAAACTGGTTTTCCACCGCTCTCCAGCACCGCAGTGCTCAAGCTGTAAGCGTTTATGTCGTAAATCTTACCAAACGGCAACTCTTTGCCAGGCTCAGTTACCTCTGCTCCAGTTGAAAGAACCGCAACGCAGGGAACCATGTGCACTTTTACTTTTGCCATTCCCAAAGCTGCTAAAACGCCTATTTCCCGGGAACCCAGAACTTGACCCGCTTTAAGGATGATTTCGCCTTTTTTTATGTCACCGCCTTTCTTCATTGTGTTTCCACCGTTGGTTACGGCGCTGTAAACTTGAAGCTCAGTATTGTCTCGCTCTGTGTCTTCAACCATAACAATGGCGTCCGCGCCTTCTGGGACAGGAGCGCCTGTGACAATTTCTGCTGCTTCGCCCTTGGCAATGCTTATTTTTGGCGGTTCTCCCACATTCACTACTCCGCGGACCTTCAATTTTACGGGTTGATTTTCCTCTGCGCCGAAGGTGTCTTCCGCTTTGACTGCGTATCCATCAACAGTTGATCGATTAAAAGGCGGAATGTCCAGCGCAGAAGTCACATCTTCCGCTAGAACGCGGTCATGCGCTTCTAATAATGCTATTTCTTCAGTGCCCACTGATTCCTTCTTAAGGTGTAGATTTACCGCTTTTTTTGCCTCATCAAACGTCATCAATTTCCTAAACATCATCGTTCACCGTTTCCACGTCTCCAAACAAGTGAACCGTGACAAGTTCGCCTTCTGTCACGCCTTCCCTGTTCTCTGGAACGATAACAAAGCCGTTTCCTCTTGTCATAGTAGAGATTGCACCCGAACCTCGTGCGCTAACTGGCTCTGCAAGGAACTCGCCTTTTTTCTGGAGAACTCGTACGCGGACAAAAGTTTTTCTTCCCAGCGCTGTGGCTACTTTCCGTGCCATCATTGCCTTTAGCATTGGTCTGGGTTCTTCTTTTTTCATTCCCAGCATCTTGCATATTAATGGTCTCGCGAAAACCTCAAAGCCTATGATTGCTGCGACTGGATTGCCTGAAAGAATCATCACTGGCTTTTCTTCCAGCATGGCAAGCGCTGTGGGCATGGCTGGTCTCATTGCTACGCCGTGAATGATTACGCCTGGTTTTCCGACGTTGTTAACTGCGTCGGGAACCAAGTCGAGTCCTCCAACGCTGGTTCCGCCAGTCGTTATTACCGCATCGCACTTTCGGAGTCCTGTCTTAAGCTTTTCGGCGATTTCGTTTATGTCGTCTTTTGCTATGCCCAAATCAACTGGTTCAGCGTCCAGTTCGTGGCACATGGCTGAAAGCATAACGCGGTTGGATTCGAAAATCTGGTTTTTAGCGGGGTTGGTGCCTGCTTCGGCGAGTTCGTTCCCTGTGGATAGTATGGCAATTCTGGGTTTTTCCGTGACTCTGACTTCGCTATTGCCTAAGGCTGCGATTAATCCTAAGTGGTAAGGTTTCAAACGCGTTCCGGCCTTAACGGCGTTTTCGCCCTTCTTGATGTCTTCACCTTTTCTTGACACGTTTTCACCTGGCGCTAACTGAACCCAAACTTCGATTTTTCCATCGCGCCCTTTTGTGTTTTCTATCATGGCTACTGCATTTGCGCCTTTTGGGATGGGGTTTCCAGTCCAAACTTGCTTTGCTTGTTTATGGTTTACTTCGTCATTTTCTGTTGTTTGGAGGAATGCTGGTTTAAATTGTGATGCGCCACTGGTGCTTTCAGCTTTAAGAGCGTAGCCGTCAACTGCTGATTTGTTAAATCGGGGTAAGTCTTCTTTGGCGACTATGTCTTCTGCTAAAATGCGGTTCAAAGCTTTATGCAAAGGAATGATGACTTCTTTGCACTTTTTTAGTTGTAAAGTATTAAACCAAGTTCGTAATGCGTCGTCTGTGGATGTCAATTTTTGGAATCCTCTTAGTTTAGCCAAAACGTTATCCCACACAAGCATTGGCAATCTAGCATAAAAAGTGTATCCAGACAGGGTTGCTTGTTTGTTCTGTAGCGCGTGAGAAAAACTATACCCCCTCTATAAATAGGTTGAACCTGAGCTTGATTTGGTGAAGAGCTAAGCGGCACTAGTGCTCTGCGGAGACTACCCCTCCCTCATATAAAGAATCGAAATACAAGTTAAACTTGGAAGAAAACCGCCTAACTATCCGTTATTTTCTTTCTATCGCATCGCTGTGCCTTGAATGCTTAAAAGTATATTGCCAAAAAATTTTTCTGATTCATCAAAAACAATAATTTGAAGTTATTTTTAACCGTAAATTCAATTAATTAGAATAGACAATTTCTAAACGAGAAGCTAATCGTAAGCTTTCATCGAATAAAAAAGATGGGGAAAACAAATGTCAAGAATCTTTATAATAGGCGCTGGATGTTCAAAGAATTATTCGCAAAGCACAACAACCGTTCCAGAGCTTAAATGCCCTGGTGATAGAGATTTTTTTGAAATGGCAAAGAAAATTATTACAAAGTGGCCTTTTGACCCAGATTTTCATGCACCGATCCAGAGTTTGTTAGAAGATCTTACCGAGATGTTTGGAAGCGACCAAGGAGATCCCCTTTCAGTTCTTGATATGCCTAACCTTAGTCTTGAGAAAGTTATGACCGAAATTGCAATTCGTGGAGTGCTTTTTGATAAACGTGCACACATGTATGGATGGGAATACGAGACGCGTCCAATAACTGCCATACGTATGGCAACTTTTGTTGAATTAATTTCAAGAACACTCGAGGAAGCCCTTAAAGGTCCTACGTGCGAGAAACACAAGGCTTTAGCAGACCAAATGGAAATGGGTGATGTAGTTTTAAGCTACAACTATGACCTTCTTATGGATAACGCCCTCAGGGAAAAACAGAAACTGACTGATGAAAGTTACAAACTTTCCTTCTATAGGACTTATGATGGGGCTAAATGGTCAAAGCCTGAATATAGTGACGCATCGATTTCTTTGCTTAAGCTTCATGGTTCCCTGAATTGGATTCGATGCACGATATGCGACTCAATGCTGTTGTTGCGGAACCAGAAAATCGGAACTTGGTCTACAACTATTCCTACGCAATGCCCGAAATGCGGGGAAATCGGATTTTTGACACAAACGATGCGAAGAGTGCTTGTCCCGCCACTATTGACGAAAGATTACGCAGATCCTGTCATCAAATATTTGTGGTATGAAGCTGCACGCGCTCTTAACAATGTTGAGGAAATAATTATCATCGGTTACAGTTTGCCGCCAACAGACTTTGCATCAGAAGCTCTTCTACTATCAGGACTACGACAGAAACGAAAATTGATACCAGTAACAATTGTCAATCCTGACCTCTCTATGAAAAACAGGTTCTCTGAGATTTTCAGCTTTAAAAACGTTACACAGATAGAAACTCTTAATGAATTCCTCCAAAAAACGTAAAGCAGCCCATATTTCCCCATAGTAAGTGAAGGAGTATCATAAACAATCGTAGCTCTTCTTTCAACGTCTAATTTTTCCCGAACCATCGACTTAGGTTTTTATGAGTTTTGCGATGAAGAAGCCATTGCTCTGATGAATGTGCGGGTAAAGCCTCTGGCACTTGTCTAATCCTCTGAGACCTGGCAAGCCAAGCTTAGGATTTATCTCTGTAAGCGAGAATTCTGGATGCCACTTTAAGAAGCGCTCGATTATAATTTCGTTCTCTTCAACCGTGATGCTGCAAGTGGAGTAAGTTAAAACGCCGCCAGTTTTGACTTTCTCAGCGCAATTATTGATCATCTGCCACTGAATATCAGCCATCTTCTCAATCGACCGCGGGGCAAGCCGCCACTTGGCTGAAGGAAACTTCCCAAAAGCACCGGTGCTCGTGCACGGCGGATCCAAAACCACAACGTCTGCTTCAACCCCGAAGGGCAGAGAAACACGCGCGTCGGCAATCAACGGCTGAGCGATTTTCACGCCCATGCGGGACACTTCTTTTTTCCAGACTTGCATTCTTCGAATGGAATAATCCACCGAGCAAATCACGCCGTTGTTCTGCATAAGCTGTGCCAAGTACGTGGTTTTTGCGCCTGGAGCCGCGCAGACATCCAGAACAGTCATTGTGGGCTTTGGGTCTGCAACTTCCGCGGCGAAACAGCTCGCCTTGTCTTGAACGTAGAATAAGCCTTCTTGGAAACTCGCTGTCGCCATCAGAGGCTGTTTGGTGCTCAAGATTTTATAGGCATGTTTCAACAGTTCGACTTTTTCGAGTTTAATGCCTTCTGCTTCGAGTTTTGTTAAGATCTCATCCTCAGGTGACTGAAGCGTGTTAAGCCGGATGTAGGTCAGCGGCGGATTAACACTTGCCTCCAGAAAGGCTATGGCTTCGCTGCGACCGAGAAGGTTAAAACAGTACTTAACAAACCAAGTTGGGTGGAACGTTTGGAGCCCAACCTTTTGCTCGTCGTTGACCGCTTTCAGGATAAGCTCTAGTTTGCTTGTAAGCAGAAAGCCTAAGATAGGCTCGACTTCTCTCAGGGTTTTCCAGCCTAGAATCGCTCGCCCTAGCTTAGCAACTCGTTCAGCTTCTTCTATGTCGATTTCAGTCCAGCGCTTTGCGATTCTGGTTTGGTAAACGTAAAGCCGCAAGAATGCTTGAACGCCCATGCTGAATTCGCTTATTGTCTTGGGTTTTATTATGCTGTTGACAAACTTGTCTATGAGGTTTTTGCGTCTGATGGTTTCGACGGCAAGTCCGTACGCGTAACGGACAGCGTTTGGGTTGCCTATGCCCAGTTGCTTAACTGTTCTTGCCAGAGCCATGCGTTCACTAAGCTTCTGCATTTCTATCCAGCTTAGGGTTTCGATGGCAATAGTCCAAGCGTCCTTCAGCAACGTCTTCACTCAGTCTAAAGCAATGCAATCGTTCTAAATAAGAATTAACCATTTCACTTTATTCTTGAAGTTAACAAGTGCAACTAACCTTAAGAAACGTTCCCGCTAAAATCAAAGCTTCAATCTCTTAACCAGCGCTTTAACGCGTTCCTGATCGCTTAAGAAGTCCTCGATTATTGCGTTCGTCAAAACGTAAATTTTCAAGTCATTAATTATCGCCAGTTTCCTAATCTCCCTGTGCAATTCCTCGCGAATCTCCACCACCGTCCGCCTACTCTTATCCACACTTAACCACGCCTCGCCGTTTTGTACCTGCTCAAATGATCCATCTTGCTTCGCAGAGCAAATACGTAGTCCGCCAGCAACGGCGCTTCACGGCCTAATTCCAGCGCGGTTTCCAGCGTCTGCGTTTTCGCATCAACCTGATATTCGACGCTTAAAATGCGGAAGTCTCCATTAACTCCTTCATTAGGCAGTGTAACGTGCACTGTGTCGCCTGGCAAGAGCGGCGAATCACCATAATCAACAACGGTGCTTCTAAGCGTTAAACTCTCCGCAGGGTCCTTCAAACTCGCCAGCAATGCGTTGGCATGCGACGCGCACTCGTCATCGGTCCAAAGCTCCTCGTCCACCTCCACCAGCTCTCTCAAGCCGTAATTGTTCTGGCTACTGGCGTCTTCCTGCACTGAGCTGTAGCGGCGACCGCCAAAAAACAAGCCGTCAACCCAAAAGCTGCCCGTGTTCGCTCCGTCAAACCAGCACACTACGCGCACGTTCTTCACTTGCGTCCAGTCAAAGCCGTTTTCAACCTGCCACAAATCCGCGTTTGCAACACCGACACGCACCTGCGTTTGGAACCATTTCTCATGCCCGACCGTGAACTCGTGCCCTGCACTGCGCCCAGCCACGTCAAAAAGCGTCAGCGTTGCATTACCGTTGAAGCTGCTTTCGCGGCGTAGCCACAGGTTCAAAACTGGATGGAGCTCCGTGTTCACTTCTTTGCCTGTGTTAAGCGTGAGGACGCAGCCGCCGTAGTTGAGGTTCTGCGCGTACGTCTTAACGCTTCCAGTGCCTTTCACCTTAACTGCCCCGTCAAGGCTGACAGTGCCTGAAGTGGCGGTCCAAACGCCGTCTGCAGGCGTTAAGCTCTCGGTCCACAGGTCCTTGTCAGATGGCACGCTTTTGTCTGCCACACCGTAAATCACGGCTTTGTTGCGCACTCGATGAATGTCCAAGCTGTATTCGCTGGTTTCGATTCGTTCGCCAAGACTTACGCTGCTATGTTTACTGTTCCGTGGAAAAAACTCGAACTTGGCGTCAGGCGCGACTCGAAAATCAAAGCCAATAACGCCTGCTTTATCAGCGCTCTCAGCAATATAGCGCAGCACGTCGATGACCGGAGTGTTCTCGTACTCTAGTAGCGTGTACGTAGTATCCGTATTCTCAACCAACTCTGCACCAGCGCGAACATGGCTTAAACCCACATAATAGTCAAGTAAGTCCTTAACGATCTCCTCGCCTTTCTTGTTCTCGTAAACCTTCGTGACAACTCTGCGGAACAAGCGCTCGCCCCAGCATCGCCCGCTTACACGCACGTAACTCTCAACTGGCGTGGACTCGTACTTGACGCTCTCCACTCGACACGTCATCAACAATGGGCAACTGGCGCTTCGGCCTACGCTTAGGCTTCCGTCCACGCCCACGTTTATGGGGCTGGTGCCGCTTGGACTGAACTTGCCGCTCCAATTCTGCAGCAGCGCCTCGAAACTGCTCACTTCATTCGTGCAGCCCAAATGCATTCTAAGCTCGATTACGTCGCCTTGAAGTGGGGTGACAGTGCCAAATGCAATTGCCACTACAGGAGCTTGCACGCTCACTGTCTATTCCACTCCGCGCCTGTAAAGCTCCTCTTCGCCTGCCCTGCGAATGCCGCGAGTACGCGTTGGCGTTTCCGCTGTTGCTTCGTTAAAGCCTTGCACGCTTGCGGTTGCCGAGTTCATGCTGTTTGCAAAGCTCCACATGGCAGCTGCAGCGGCAACGATGACCGCGATGCCCACGCCCGTCAAAGCTAGAAAAGTTCCGAAGCTGATGTTTAAGCTATTCTGAACCATCGTGGCGAAGGCGGTTGCCGCAGCGTAAACCTTCTGCGCTATGGCGAGGCCTGTGCTTGTCCTTAGGAACATGCCCATTACGGTGACGACCATCATGGCAGAATTGAAAGTGCGCGTTTGCGCGTCGTTCAACAAGCCAAACTGGTTAGCGATGTACCCGACAGCCGCGCCTGTGGCGCCTATGCCCGCAAGAGCCGAACCCAAACTCTTAACTCGAGTAGCGAGACTTTCAGCGTCCGTCTGAATCCTGTTAAATTCTGCGCTTGCACGGTTAACGGCTCTTATGGTGACAGCTATTTCTCTGAAGCTCATAAACCCGCCTCCGTTTTAGCCAAGTCCAGGCCCTCTAAAAACAGGCATTCAAGCTCTGGCAGCCGCGCCTGAACCGCGGGATGAAGGAACGGCTTTGCCTGCGCATAACGAGTGCCGAATTCAACGTTAGCCGCGTAGGCAACTTCTGCGCCGATTTCCGTTTGCCATTCTTGGGTTCGCGCGTAGATGTTGCTTCGCAAGTTGCCAGTCCGCACGGGCGCGAGACGTGCTGCTTCTGTCTTGACGCTTTCAGCCCATTGTGCCAGCTGTTCGTGTAGGTGTCTCTGCATTTCCTCATCAAAGCGTGCTATTGCTTGCTTGAACTCTTCGGCGCCAGCGAGGTCACAATTAACTTCAACGCTCATGTTTTTTTGCCTCGTTTTCTGTTTTTTGTCGTTCTTCCTCTGTTTGCTGGTCTATCTCGTTGAGGATGACGGTGAATTGGTGGATGGTTCTGGCTGGTTGTTTGGCGAGCTGGTTTGGGGTCCATCCGAATTCTTTGCAGAGGCGGAAGTCTGTGATGGCTGGATGGGGCTTCTGGCGTCTGATGGCGCGGATAAAAAAGCCGTTTCTTCCCTTGTCATGGCACATAGGCTGTTGACTATTTGAGAGAACACCTCGCCTAGCGGTATGGGGATGCCGTTTTCTTCACTCAGCAGCCTTTCCAGCGTTAAAGCCATTTGAGGCGGCTGTTCTTTGAGCGCAGCCCAAATGGTTTCGGCTTGTATGGCTATGAAATCGCTGCTAAGCACTTGCCCAGATACAGGATGGTACCGCGTGTGCTTCTGGATTATGCGGCTTCGCTTGGCCCACGTGAGCTCTTGGAAAACGTATTTGCCCGCGTATTCGCTGCCGTATTCGGTTCCTAGTTCAACGGTTTCTTTGCGCATTCTGAATCATCTCCATGGTGGCTATCCTGTTGCTTATCGCCGTGTTCACGTCTTCGAGGATTATGCTCTGCATCCACTTTGGCAGTTTCAAGATGCGTTCGCCGAGCCTCTCCCACGTGCGAATCCACTTCTTGCGCAGCTCTGCTTCTCTGCCGAAATCCTCTAGCACCTTAACTTTCACGTCACTCATTTGCGTTTCACCCTTTCAGCTTATGGCGACTGTTTTGGCGATAAACGCGGCTTTTAAGCTGACAAGCTCTTCAACGCGTGTTGGCGCTGCAAGGTTTTCCCATTTGCAGTTGCTGAAGACGGCTTTGTGGCTGCCGCCCAAACCGAATTCCACAGTGAATTCAGCGTCGTTGACTACGTCGTCGAACTCTTCTTTGCTTTCAAACTCAAAAACCACTTCGCCGGTTAAATCGCGGTGCCTATGCGGCAAGTACTTCAGAATGTTTCCGTTTGGCGTGCGAATCACTGGCACCTGTTTAAGGTTGTTTTCGATAGTGAATTTCCAGTCTGTGACGCGGTCGAGAGCAACGGTGCCTTTTTTGATGTAGCTTTCGTAGAAGGGCACTGCTCCAGCATGATCAGCGTAAGAGGCACCTGCTATTTTGGCTGTTCCCGTCGCGAGGTCTTGGGCGAGCAGTTCAGCGCTGGCTTTAATAACATCTTCTATGCTGCAGTCGACGGTTATTCTTTGGAATTTGCAGCCCGTGTAAAGAAGGGAGATTATGTCTGTGGCAGAGGCGAAAGCGCCTTTATAGTACAGCGTTTGGATGCTTAGGGACTTTTCCAGTTCGGCTTTTGCGTACTGAAGAAAGTTTATGGGCGCGTCGCTTGGCAGCGGATAAGCGATTTTCAGGCTTGGCACTCGCACTCCTTTCTTGACGGCTTGCAGGTCAATTGAGCCTACGCCGCGGAGTTTGATGTTGCTCGGGTTTGCCGTTGGCTCCAAGCTCTCGGCTGGAACGCTCAGCATTGACGGGTTCGTTGGCGTTTGCCCATAAGCCGTTTCTTCCACGTAGTAAATTCGGCTTTCGTGGGCACTGTATGTTTCAGGCATTTTTTGTTTTTCACACTCCTATGT
>Ga0315289_10014152_pt1 | contig 11153 bp, 20 predicted proteins | sample YL17G11_40_MG_FD_203452 | JGI IMG/M metagenome (GOLD analysis project Ga0315289, IMG submission 203452) | Sediment microbial communities from Yellowstone Lake, YNP, Wyoming, USA - YL17G11_40 | ecosystem: Environmental > Aquatic > Freshwater > Lake > Sediment | place: USA: Wyoming | collected...
GGGGCACGCCACCACTCGCCCCACACACACAATTACACCTTGGCACGGTTCTTTCCCGCGCCAACGCAGCACAAGCACCTTGTGGATAACCTGTGGATAACTTTGGGAGCCGAAGCGGCAGCGGCACCCCAGAGGCGGCGGCGCTGCGGGAGGGCGGCAGTGTTGGCAAAATAAAAGTATTGACAAGTGTGTGCGTGCGTGGTATGTTCATGGACGGAGGTGCCCAAATGAGAATCGAACCTGTACGATGCAAGTGTCGTAGGACGGCCGCTCGGCGCTGCCCATGGGCAGCCAAGATTATCAAGGTCAACGGAGGGTACATGGTGTTTGAGTCCGTCGCGGACTGGGAAACGTGGAAAAATCAGAGATAGGACGCGCCACGGCTTCACAAGGCCGCGCGTCAGGGAGGAAAACATGAAGGTTGCAAGCGGTTTCCGGTGCTACCGATGCAAGGGGATTCTCGACTTTGGTATCGTGGCGGGAGGCCCGATTTTCTCTTCGGCCAGTAATCGAAACGGAACGGCGATTGTGTCATGCCGGTCGTGTCATGCCACATTCTACGTCAACGCCGTGTTCGACTTCGTATCGCGCACGCCCCCCGTGGCGACCATCGAGGAACAACGCGAGCTTGAAAACGCGCACATCGATGCGATAATCGGTGAAGGAAGATGAGACGATGAAGAATCTGACCATCAGGATCACATGCCGTGAATCGGGGTTTTCGCTTATAGACTGCCATGATGAGGAGTCCACAGTCAGCATCCAACTAACAGCGCTGTCGGTCGGGGAAGCGATCGACGCCGCGCATGGCCTGTTATGGTACTACCTCGAAAAGAAAGGAGAATCTAATGCGCAGTGAAAGCGTCATGAACACAAAACAGTCCGCTGCATGGACTAAGAAACGCGAGGCAGAAAGCCAGAAACGGCTTTCGGCTCATGATGCGGCGGAAGCGCGTGAGATTGCGCGCGATGCATGGCGAACACGGGCGGCGCCGTTCAACCAGTGCCCGGTCTGCAAGTCTTCTCAGGTACTTTACCGTCTGAAGACTTCGACGTTTGTATGCCGCCGTTGTGGGAATGTTTGGAAGGTCCACGATTCCCCGAAGAAAGGGAAGGTGAAGGAATGATCGCATGGCCGTGGCATTTCACCATCGCCCCGCTGCCGCCGGTCATTACAAGCGACCGTGCGCGCCGTATTCTGATACGGCTTAGGAATAAAGCGCGGAGGACCGTGGACCATGAAAAATCGGATTACTATCGCTTGTCGGCCCGAGCGGAGCTTGCCGCTTATGAAAGCGCTCTGGACATTTTCCTACGTTCCCTTCCGCCCCGCAGGGGACGGTAGAACGTAGGGCGCTGTTTTCGCCCCTTCGACAACGGAAACCGGGATTGTCGAGGGGGCCTTGACGGCGCGTTGCGCCCGTTCGATACTTAAGCTAGGGGGTGTTCAGATGACCTACAAGGAAATGGCGGAAAAGGCACAAGCGGAAGGGCGCTTGACCTCGGTGACGCCTAAGTTCACAAAACTGGACGTGATCGGGGCGGCCGTCACGGGTCGGTATCTCGCATGGGCCGTGGTGCATCCCGCTGCGGGTGCAGGGTCGGAGTACCGGGATTACACTTTCGGAACCGACGACGGACTGGTGCGGTTCCACCTCGGGGCGCAGACGGACAAGGAGCTTGACGGCGTGATGGTGGTCGGCGGAGTGTACGCGATCACCTACCGCGAGGACGTCAAGCTGGCCAAGGGGCGTCACACGAAAAAGTACGACGTGTTCTGCATCGAGCCCCCGGGCCGTCAGCCCGGCGTCGACGTATTACCCTTCTAAGGCGCTTGGAAACCGAACATGCCAGCACGCAGCACCAGAGAGCGCATACAGGATCAACTGGACAAGGCGGTCGTCACGCTTGACCGGCCTGTCCTTCATCTCATGAGGGCCGATGTACTGCAAAAAGGCCGCATGGTGGAACTGGACACCGCGCTCCCGGCGATTCTAGGGGCGATCGAAAAGGTCAAGGGCGCCATTATGGAATTGAGGCATCAGGTCTAGAACCGTCGGCCCGGGGGTGGCTTTCCGCCCCCGGGCTTTTCCTTTCATAAGGGGGCCACCATGGCAAGAGCCACAAAACTGTTTTGGGATTGGGTGACCGACAGGGCCATGCCGTTCATGATCGCGGGGAACTATTCGATTCAGGGCGCGACGAATTGGCTCAATTCCCGGGGAGTACAGTTTTCCGAGCGCCGGTTTGTCACGGCGTATCGCAACGCGGAAAAGCAGCTATGGTCTCAGCCGATCGTTTCAAAACTGCCGCCGACAGCGGTCGTGCCGACGGAATTGCGTACAAGCCGTCATTTCGGCGTGCCAGAAAAGTACATGTACCATTTCAAGATACGCACCATCGACGAAAAATCCGGCAAGGTGACAATGCGAAGCCGTGCTATATATTCGATGCGTGAGTTGACCGTCGGGGCCGCGAGGGCCATGGCAGAAAAAACCTTCCCATGGAATTACCAAAATTACGGATTTGCCGCGACTCATGCCGTCTTTGACTACATGGAAGAAAACGAATACCAAGCATGAGCCGACGCGATATCAGCGGGCACCTCATGAGGAGAAACAATCGTGTTTCCATGCCAGAGCGTGTCGTCGTTTTCGATACCGAAACCGAACCGTCGGGACATGGAAATGATGAAATACAACGGATGAAGATCGGCTGGACCGTGTACGTTGAGATTGACGGGCGGGGACGCGCCACCTATGAATCATGGAACTATTGGAAATCGCGATGGGAAATGATGAAGTATATCGGAGGGCTTGCACAAGAACGTGGAGAACTTTGGATCACTGGCAATAACGTATACTTCGACCTTCAAGCATCAGATTTTTACCTGCATTTCGCCCGGTGGCAATGGAAGCTTGACTTTTTCTACGACTCGGCCATGACCTATATTTTGATCGCGCGCCGTGACCGCAGCGTGATCAAGGTCGTATCCTTGACAAATTACTTGTCAGCATCGGTCAAGGACCTCGGGGAAATGCTCGGGAATCCAAAAATACAATGCGATCCCATGACGGCGCCCGTCGATGAATTGTGTGTCTATTGTTTCCGCGATACTGAAATTACACTTGACGCCTTCCTCGGATGGTGCCGTTTCATATCGGATAATGACCTCGGGGATTTTTCCCTGTCCCGGGCGGGCCAATCACTGGCCGCGTTCCGCCACCGTTTCATGTCAACTTCGATACTGGTACATCAGGAAAAAGATATCAAGGAGCTTGAAGGTGAGGCATATTTCGGTGGACGAACCGAGGCATTTTTCATCGGAAAGCCTGAAGGGGGTCCCTTCGTCCACCTCGACGTCAACTCCCTGTATCCGTTCATCATGCAAGCTTTCCAGCTTCCGACCGCGCTCCTCGGGGTGTATGCCAATCTTTCCGTTGACGATGCGACCTCGATTCTCCTCGAATACGAAGCGGTCGCCCGGGTGGAACTTGAAACCGAGGAACCGCTTTACGCGGTCCGGAACGGGGAGAAGGTGATATTTCCAATCGGCCGTTTCGATACCTATGTTTGCACGGAAGGATTGCGTCAGGCAATCATGCGGGGGCATCTGAGGAACGTTTACAAGCTCGCAGCCTACCGAGCAGGCAAGGTGTTCAGTTCATACGTCGATTATTTCTACAAAATGAGGACCGACGCACGTGCCTCCGGGGACCGTGTCGGGGAGCGCAATGCCAAGCTGATGATGAACTCATTGTACGGCAAATTCGGGCAGAAACGTCCCGCGAGCGTGACCCGGACACCGTGCGACCCGGGTGAGTATTTCCGCGAGCCCGGCTATATCGTGGAGACGGGTCAGTACGTCACCGTGACGCGCATGTTTGGAATTGAAACCGTCGAGATCGGCCTTGAATACGGGCCGCAGTCCGTCGTTGCAATTCCGGCGCACGTCACCGAATTCGGACGTATGCTTTTATGGTCGATCATCGAGGGAATAGGGGCCGAGTGTGTGCTTTACTGCGATACCGATTCCATCATCATCAGGGAGAGGGACCTCGCGCGGGTCAAGTATCCGATTGACGCGTCACGGCTTGGCGCCCTGAAAACGGAAGACCGTTATAGTGATCTAGAGATAATCGGAGCAAAGGATTACCGTACCGATCATACGCGTAAGCTGAAAGGGATCCCGGCATCGGCCGTGGAAGTAGGGCCGAACCTTTATCAATTCCCGCAGTTTTTGCGTCAAGCGACGCACCTCGCCCGGGGGCTTTCGAGCGGGTACTTGATCGAGACCGTGACGAAGCGGGTTTCATGCGACTATGACAAGGGATACGTTGAGAGCGACGGTCGCGTGACTCCGTTCATTTTGCCTTTTTACCAGCTAGAACCTTCGAGGCCGCGAGCACCTTAGCCTCCCGGGCGAGGGCCGTCAAGTTCAACTCGACGGATTGTTCCGTCAGCTTCACAAGGTCGCGCAACTCTTGAAGGGTGGAACGCGGCATATCATCCTCCGGCCCCGCCCGAAAGCGCGCGGAAATACAGACTCGCGAGATCGGCCGGGTACCCGTTTCGTTTCATGTACGATTTGTACTGCGACTCCGTTATCAACTTCGCACGGTAGAAACGGTCAAGGTCCGATCGTGTAGGAAGCCGATCCTCAACGGTCTCCACAACGGACCATTGTCCGACAAGCGCCGTGGCAAGGTCGAAAGCAAAACCGTCCGCGATCAACCGCGTGACGGCCTGAGCTTCCGTCATCTCCCCTTGGAGAAGTCCGGCCTTGATTGCATCGCGCTTGACTTTGCGTATCTCTTCGAGGTCCGCGATTGCTTCTTTGCGCCGCGTTTGTTCATCGATCAACTCGCGCTTCATGGTCCACACGGCGAGGAAACCATCGACCATATCCCCTGTGATGTCGAGGGCGAGCAAGCGCGATCGCACCGTTGCCTCTTCGTATACGTGCGATGTATATGCAGCGCGCAATGTTTCGACGATATCATCCTGTGCCGCCGCCGACCTTTTTTGATCGGCTAACTGCAATTGAAACGTTATCTTTTCCGCCGGCCAGCCGGATACTCCGAGCATACGCCCCGCCTCGGCGCGCTGGAGAAAACCTTTCGTATACGCTGCGATCACTTCCGCTGCCGTCGCGGTCGTTTCCGTTTTACCGTATTCAGCGGCGGTCCAGTCCGCGAGGAGCTTTGCGTCCTGAGGGTCATAGCCGATTTTCCGGTATCGCTCCTCGACGTCCGCAATCTCGATCATGCCGTCTTGATACATGCGACGGATATCGACGCGCGTGACGGGATTGTATGAAAGCTGAATCAGCTTTTCCCGCCAGTACGTCGGGTAGTCGAGCACCTTCAAGAGATCGGCCACATCGGAGCTTTCCAGTAATCCCCGGTGAAGCATTTCAAACGCCTGTCCCGGGCTGATATGCTGCCAGTGAGATCGCCAATAACGCTTGACCCACTCGGGGTCAAGCCCTTGCTTGCCGGCCCATAGGGCGACCTCGCCCGGGTATTCATCATCGAGCCCGAATTTCATCGAGGCAGAATCGTTGAACGCCTCTTTCACCATCATGGTAATGAGGTCCCCGACTCCGGGGATCACAGGCCACGATTCTATGACCTCTGCAATCCGTTCATCGGTCAGGCCGTTTTCCCTCAGTCGTTTGTACGCGAGGGCTTCATCCTTTCCACGGCGGAAATACAACGCCTGAACGGTGCCGGGATCCTGGGGGGAATACGCGCTTTTCAGCAGCAGGTCAGCATCCGCTTCCTGGAGCCCCGCCCGGCGCGTGAGTTCCCGCCATCGGGTGATCGCGGGGGGATCAATGAACGCGGCCCGCAAGACTTCTCCAGGGCCTGGGATGTTCGGGCGGAAGGATTGATTGATCGCCTGTTCCGAAATACGGCCTGTTACGTCCACGATCCCTTTCAGGTATTCCCCGAATATCGCCACCCCCGCCACGACCATAACGATCGGCGAGAGTGCTTTCAGCGGGGCGAGCCCTTGCAAGAATTGCGCGTGTATCTCTTTCGGCAGCCAGCCGCTATCAAGCAGCCACGCAAATATTTGATCGGATATCTTGTTCATCAGCGGCCCGAGGGCATCGTTGAACCACTTCCATGCGGCCCCCAGGATACCCGGGGCGGCATCCACTCCGCTCGCGGCCTGCAATACCGGCATTGCCTGGAAAGCGGCGGTCAACATGGCGCCGATATTCCCGGCGGTGCTCGGATCGGCCTGGACCCTCGCGATCGCGTCTTCCATCGACTTGGTCGATATCCCGAAGCGCTCGATATATGACCGTTTGGGGGGTTCTTCCATGGTTGCTATCCTACATACCAAGAGCGGCCGTCAGCTTTCTGGCCGCCAGGCAGATACGGGTCTGCCCCTGTTTCCTCAAGCGCCGGCTCTTCGATAGCAGTCGGCCCCGGAGGGAGCTTGACGAAAAACACCCTCACGACTTCCTCGGGAACTACCGGCAGCGGCGGGTTATCGAGGAGAGCGATCCCCTCGGCAATCAGGGGGGCGAACGCGGTCGTGAGTGACTCGATCACGGGGAGTATCTCCGTGGCGGGTGCCGTTGCTACCAATTCGTCAAGGTCGGCCAGAGCTTCCGCACGTATCTCCTCAGGGAGCATGAGCACGGCCCGGAGCATATCAACGGGGGTGTTCAAGGTATCCTGAATCGCTTGGATGTCAATATCATGCCTGAGAAAATGCGCTTCGATAAGACCCTGCACCTCATTGTATTTCGTCCAGAACGGGTCCCATTGCAGGGATACGAAATCATCGAGAGACTTTTTCATCGGGTCGAACCATTTCCTCACTTCTTCCTGAAATTCCGCCGGCATCCCTGCGAGCTTGACCTCAATTTCGTCAACCAATGCAATCACGGCCGCACCGCTTGTATTGATCCAATCAGCGGCCTTGTCAATCGCGGCCTCGGCCGCTGCAAAACGTTCCGCCGATGCATCGGTCCGCACCGCTGCTATCGCGGCCTGTATATCAGTGAATATGCTTTCAGGGTCCGAAGCATAACCGGCAAGCTTGTCAGTAAGTCCCCTGAGGAAGATAACCAACGCGGAGGAAAAATCCGCTTCCGCCTGTGACGCGCTGCCGCCGAAAATCGCATACGTTGTATGAATCATCGAACGGCCGACTTCGAGGAACGACGTAATGAAATTGAATCCTAGGGCCAATTCTTCAGAAAGGTTCCCCAAAGAAACGTAGACCTTGGCGAGTTGTTCATAATAACCGGCGTCAAGGAGCGCCCTTATTGTCATAAAGGTGAGAATCAAATCGATATGACACCATGCCATGACGTTCCGTATCGTTTCACCGATGGCCGCCAATGTGGCAATGACTTTCTGGACCGCTGCAAGCTTCTTCAGTTGATCGTAAATCCCCTGAAGGGCGATTTGAACAATCACCATACCGGCGATCGTCAGAATCGCCCCCCAAGGGTGCGCGGAGGCCGTCATCAACGCTTGGATCATCGCGCCGCGTAAAGCGGCAATCTTGGCGGCAAGCCAGTCGGCAACGGCGATGATCCCGTCAAGGATCATCGTACCGATCGACTTGATCCAATTGCCTATGTCGGCCAACCATCCCATGGCGTCTACTTCCTCGCGCCGAACGTTTTCATCAGGGCTTCACTGGACACCCTTAAGCCTTTCAGCGTGGCTTCCAAGTCTGAGACGTCCGCTCCGGCCATCTTCAGGCCGGCCATTTGTTTCTCCAGTTGATCCATGACGCCCGATGCATTTTCGATTTGTTCCTGCAAAGCCGGCGGCATGAGGAACGGAGCGATCGGTTTCGGTTCCGGCATTTCGTCCCCCTTTAACTCGGCAAGGGGAGGCCGAGCATCCGGATGATGAATCCCGCGAGGAAATCATCCCATGGGTTCGGTGTCGCTTCAGCCTTTTTATAGAACGACACGGCGAACTTTTCCAATTCCGTTCGGAGCATAGGTGTCAGCATCGCTAACACCGGGCCTAGTACGGCTACCAGTAGATTGATGATCCACGTCCATGTGGTGCCGGGGTTGGCTTTCGGGATGACGATCCCTTGCACTGTTTTCCGTCTGGCCATTTTGGCCTTCCTTCCGCGCCGTCAGTCCTGCGACCCTCGCCACTCGATGTGGAAATGGTCGGGATGCGGCGCTTTGATATGGACCGCCCGATACCGGGGGTCAATAGTAGAAAGCATTTTCTGTAATTCCAGAAACGCTTTCGCCCTATCCACGAAATTACTGGACCGGAAATCCCATGCATAGCCTCGCACATGTAATGGTTCCTTGCAATACACCGCCTCGACTCCAGCCCCGGTGAGAACGCATGAGACGCCGTGACGGAAAGATATCATGTACATCGCAAATCCCGCCCCGTACCACGGCGTGGTGATCCGCGAAAAACGGACCTCGGGAAGAACTTCGATTGCATACGGTTTACCATCCGGGGAAACGCTGACCATGCTGCCCTCCCATTTTACGACGGTGGTATTTGAGCTTGGTAGCCACTGCCCATGCAAGGGAACCGGCAGTGATAAGCACAAAACCAATATCAGCGCCCGTGGCAATCTCGATGATGAATCCCCCGATCGATGCCGCCATGCCGAGCCACTGACCAATCTCGCCAATTCGAAACACCTCTTTTCCCTTCAGGTGACCACATAGTGCATGGTTTTGTAGTCCACCGTCACGTGCGTCGCGGCAGCGCCGCTGTTTTGTACTTTGAATTCAATTGAATCGTGGAACGGTATCTCCCGTGCAAGCTCGAACCTATAGTGATAAAGCAAGCGGTCAAAGTGTATGACGTTCATCAATCCGCATGAACCGCCGAGGGAAGTAAATAGATACAATTGATCAAGCTTTTCCGATTCAACCAACACCCCATCAATATACAAATGCAGGTAATGGGAATTTGCAAGGTCATCGCATACAATGACAAACGCCGCCTGAAAAAGAACGCCGTCCGCTGTAATGAGAATGATCGTGTCATTGTTTCCGCCGTGGACAACTATAGCGGCGCCGGTATTGATGGTGGGCGTGCCGTACTTTGGCCAAATCGACGTACCGAAAAAGTCAGGATAGCCTTTCGCCATGATTCACCTTTTTTGCCTACACATCAACCAACACACCGTGGAATTGAGCATAAGTGTAACTAGCGGCCACAGTATTCAAAACGCAAACGTCGTAAGCTTCCGGCACTTCGATCGGGACGTATAGCCCACAACCTCCGGATAAATCGGCAGCGGCCGCAAAGTAATGGTACGAAATCCTGAACCACATTGCATCGAGTGCGTCACGAATATAGAATATCGAAACGTTGGTTGCCGCACCGCGCATATCGACAAACCACCCGAAAATGAGCAATTTCTGCGAGGCAGGTACGGTATAAAGAACCGCCGTTTCGACGTTGACGGCGTCATCGAACTTTACAATCTGCGCTCCATCGTGCCCGGGCCGCACACCGACCCACCGTGCGCGATTTGGTTCCCGGAATAATGCAGAGGCCATGCTATCCTCCGAAAAATGCGAACCGCGAACGAAGGGCTTCCATTTGCGCCGCTTTCGTTTCTTCCTGCTGAATCGAGACTTTGGCCATGATTGCGTCAATTGCCTCGGTCTGCATCGAGGGCAGGTATCGCGCTTGGTACTCTTCCTTGCTCACAACCATCATCCGCACTTGGAGCACGTGAGCATACGTGTCGTCTAGATTGAAAGTCCATATGTCAAATGACGGGGGATCGGCTCCCTTGTCGTAAAGCTCCTCAAAGGACAGAGTGAGATTGTCGCCGAAAAAGTCCGTCCCGGGGCTCGCAGGAAAAGCCTGGTAGCTGCCGTCGCAAATGCGAACATGCATGAGACCGGAAGATCCCGGGGGGAAAAAGACCTCCAGCTTGACCACCAGGCCAAGAGCCACATTGAGCCGAGTCATAAGCTCGGCGGCGGGAAGAGTGTTCGCGGGGGTTATGATTGTCGCCGCGTAGATCATTCCGCGACCGTCTCCTCAACTCCAGGGTAATACGCAATGGTCAGGAACATCGTCGCCACGTCGATCGTTGCAAAAATGCCCCGCTCGAAGAGCATCCCGTACACGTTGCACCGCGTGATCGTGATGTTCGCGGGCACCTGAAGCGTCGCTTTTCTCTCGCTCAGGATATTGTCTCCGTTGTACAATATCCCGATCCCGGCAACGCCGACTCCCGCCCCGGTGACTTCCACGACCAGGCACGGACCCCGTGCGATCAACTGTGTTGCGTTTATCTCGATTGATCGGGGCGGGACAGATTTGTCAAACAGGTACATACAATTGCCTCCCATCGGTTTAGAGAAAGGGGGCGCGGGCCCCCTATCACACATGATCGTACTTTAGTAGATGGAAAGCTGCTGGAGAACAACCTTGTTAACCGACGCCGCCCCGACAGGGGTGCCAGCCGTCAGCCGGGCAGTGAGTTGTTTCGTCCCGGAGGGGTTGTACCAGTCGTCAGGGTCCCACGGGTCCCCGCATTCCAGGGCGACCGTCGCGAACGGCGCCAGTCCATGAATGGTCGCCTTGACGTTGCCGACAGCGGCGCACGTCAGCCTGATGTTCCCGCCGCCCAGGTCGACCACCTGCCCCCAGTTGTTCACGGCATCGGTCCCCGACAGGGCACCGTAGGGCTCGAACACCGGGGCGCAGAACGTGGTCAGGTTCCCGATCACTCCCGCCGCGTAAATCTGTTCGTTGATCGAGGAAAGATCGGCCGCCATGTTCACAATCAGATCGGACACGTTGTTGTCGAGCGGTACGCGCTTGTCATTATCCTCACTGATTCGAATCCGGTTAATCTGCTGGAGTAAAGGAATCAAGAATGCATCCCCCTGGAACAGCATCATCTTGATCACCTTGTCGACCGGCAGGTCCACGAGTTGATTCTGGAGTGCAACCGGCCCATACCGGAAATGCTCCCGCACGCGCAGGTACCCTGCAGGGGCGATTTTCTTTTGGTCGAACATGCACGCCATGAGTTCCAGCGTCCCCGCAGCCATTCCGTTCCCGCCGCCCGCCAGGTTGACCGTGATAATCACCTGAAGGTTCTTGAACCTCGCCGGGTCAAGCGCGTACAACGGATCAAACTGCCAACGGCCGACTGGA
>Ga0315289_10014153_pt1 | contig 11152 bp, 9 predicted proteins | sample YL17G11_40_MG_FD_203452 | JGI IMG/M metagenome (GOLD analysis project Ga0315289, IMG submission 203452) | Sediment microbial communities from Yellowstone Lake, YNP, Wyoming, USA - YL17G11_40 | ecosystem: Environmental > Aquatic > Freshwater > Lake > Sediment | place: USA: Wyoming | collected...
ATGCCCCTAATCACGTGGTGGCCGATTACGTCAGGTTTAACGAGGCAGTGCTGGGGCGTGTGGGGGGCGGCACTGTACCGCACGGCGCGGCGGGCATCTCGGTGACCGTCCGGATCAGCCAGGCGACGTATTTCATGACTTTGATCGGGATCCACTCGTCTGGCGCTTCAGCCTTTGCGCTGGCGATGAGCGGGCCACCGGCCATCGGTGGTGGGCTGAGGCCGTTCGGGATCCCCCGCCTGGTCATACTGAACCTTGCCGTTGGGGATTGCTTCGACATCAGTTTCGGGAACTGCGACCAGGAGCAATGCAACGTGACCTATACGGATGGCCAGACCGAACATCGGGGTTGGATGAACCTGTCTTACGTCTGGAACCATACTGAAGCAGACGAGTTCCCCCGCGCCATCACCGGTAACCCCGGCGGCCAACTACAATACTGGATGAGCCACGGTTGGGACGGCGTGCTGTATGCCGATGGCCTGTGGAGCGAGGGGTATCGCAACGGAGACTATATCCACGCCAAGCCTGGTACTGAGCAGGACGTGATCAACGTGGCTCCGCTCGATGAGTTGATCTACGTGCCGGTCTACGATGAATTCCCGGACTGTGACGGAGATGCGCCCGATATCGCTCCGCCCTATCCCCACAGTCCAGATGCGTGCACCGGGATGATGGGGGCGGACTATTACCACATCGCCGGTTTCGTAGGGGTGCGGGTGGCAGGGATCGTCAAATCCAGTCATACGCTCCACCTGTGCCTGGAAGAAACGGTCATGGGCAAGGGGCAGCCAAGTCCGAATACGGGCTATGGGGATGGAGCGAGCGTGTGCGCGCTGCACACGATGGTAGTCACATTGTGGAAGTAAGTGCTTGAGGTGGGGGACCTTACCCTCACCCCGGCCCTCTCCCTGGGAGGGAGAGGGAGAGCCACCCTCACCCCGGCCCTCTCCCTGGGAGGGAGAGGGAGAGCTCTTATAGCACGCTCACCGGGTCCACGTCTACCCGCCAGCCAGGGGGGATCTGGACGGCACGCAGGAACTCGGCCGGGTCAGGGTGGCGCAGGAGTATCTGCCAGCGGTAGCGGCCTCGCAGGCGGGCGAAGAAGGGTGGGGTAGGGCCGATCAGGTCGGTGGTAGGGAGAGCGCGCCGCGCCAATGCATCGCGCAGGGTAGTGGCCAGCGCTGCGGCCTGGGCGCGGGCACGGGAGGGGCTGGCGTCCTCGTAGAGCAGTTTTACCAGGCGACGGTAGGGTGGGTAAGCCTGTTCACGGCGGAAGGCCAATTCTCGAGTGGCGAAGCGGGCATAGTCGTGGGCGGCGGCCGCGCCGACCGCCGCGTGGTCGGGATGATAGGTCTGGATGATCACCCGTCCGCCCAGCAGTCCTCGCCCCGCTCGCCCGGCCACCTGTGTCAGCAACTGAAAGGTGCGCTCACTGGAGCGGAAGTCGGGCAGGTTGAGTGCAGTGTCGGCCGAGATGACGCCGACGACCGTCACCAACGGCAGGTCAAGCCCCTTGGCGATCATCTGTGTGCCGACGAGGACGTGGGCCAGGCCGGCGCTGAAGAGATGAAGGATGGCAGCGTGAGCGGCGTGGTTGCGGGCCGTGTCACGGTCCCAGCGCATGGTGCGGACGTCGGGCCAGCGCTGGTGGATGGCCTGTTCCACCTGCTCGGTGCCCAGGCCGAAGTAGCGGATGCGCTTGCTGCCACAGCGGGGGCAACTGTCCGGTTGGGGCTCGCGGTGGTTGCAGTAGTGGCACACCAGATGGGCGCGGGCACCGTGGTAGGTCAGCGGAGTGTCGCAGTGCGGACAGCGCGAGACGAAGCCACAGTCGCGGCAGAGGACGAAGGTGGCAGTCCCCCGCCGGTTCAGGAACAGGATGGCTTGTTCACCGCGGCCCAGGGCCTCGTCCAGCGCCCGCTGAAGCGCACGGCTGAAGATGGAGCGGTTGCCAGCGCGCAGTTCAGCCCGCAGGTCCACGATCTGCACCGATGGCAGCGGCATATAACGGGCCTCGGCGGAGCCATCGCCCAGGGTCTGATAACGGATATGGGGGGCCTGATAGCGGGCCTGGAGTTCCTGCAGGCGGCGGGTATGGCCCATGATGCGGCGTGGCATCTCCAACAGTGTGAACTCGCCGTGCTGAGCGCGGTAGTACGATTCCAGGCTGGGCGTGGCCGAACCCAGGACGACGGTGGCCCCGGTGAGGCGGGCCAGTTCCAGGGCAGTGTCGCGCGCGTGGTAGAAAGGTGCCAGCGGTTCAGCCGGCAGGCGCTCGGGCAATCTATCCCCTTCCTCGAATTCGATTTCCTCCTGTTTGTAGCTGGCGTCGTGCTCCTCGTCCAGGATAATGAGACCAGGGTTGGGAAAGGGGACGAACAGGGCAGAACGAGGGCCGATGACGACGTCCACCAGGCCAGCGCGGACACGACGCCAGGTATCGTACCGCTCACCCTCCGTAAGCGCGCTGTGGAGAATGGCAATCCGTTGGCCAAAGCGTGCTCCAAACCGGTGCACTGTCTGTGGTGTCATGCTGATTTCAGGTACGAGCGCGATAGCCTGGCGGCCCTGCGCAAGGACTGCTTCCACGGCCCGCAGGTACACTTCTGTTTTGCCGGAGCCGGTCACGCCGTAGAGCAGGAAAATTGCAGATTGCAAATTGCAGATTGCAGATTGCACGACGTTCCAGACAGCCTGCTGGTCTGAGGTGAGGGGTGGGGGAGTGTCGGGGACGAAGGTTTCGTCGGCCAGTGGGTCTCGCCAGACCTCTTCAATGTCAAAAGCGACGAGGTTGCGTTTGGCGAGTTGATTGAGGTGGTAGCGGGTGCAACCGGTCTCAGCGTAGACCCAACTGACGTCCACCGGCCCGCCCTCGGCGCGGAGGAACTCGACGATGGCCGGGTAACATGGGCTCTGTAGCCCGGCCAGTGCCGTACCCGTGTCCACGTCGCGGGCGATCCACTCGACTGTGTGCACTTGCCTGGGATGGGCACTGGGTGGGGCCAGAAAGGAGGACTTGACGACGACCCCCCGGCGGGCCAGTTGCTCCCCAGCACGACGCCATTGCTGGCGGGGTAACAGGCGGTCCAGTTGACGCCCGTGCAATGGGCCTTTGGCGTCCAGTATGGTGATCAACTGTTCCTGGGCCTCTGTGCGTACGTCCCGGGGCTCGATTTCCCTGCCTAACTCGACCTGTACGTCGGCATAGCCGACCACGCCCGGCGGCAGCATCAGCGTCAAACATCGCCAGAGCGGTGCCAGGTACTCGCGGCTCATCCAGCGGGCCAGCGCAAGTTGGGCTGGGGTGAGGACAGGGTCGGGGTCCACCAGCGACTCGACCGGGCGGGTCTCGGGGACGGGAGACTTGTCGCTGAGAGCGACGACCACGCCGTAGAGCCGCCGGGGCCCGAAGGGGACGACGACGAGGGCACCCGCGGCCAGCCGGCCTTGCAGTTCATCCGGCACGTGGTACGTAAAGGCCTGCACGACTGTGCCTGGAGCCGGTACCTGGACCGGCGTAAGAACGACTACCTCAACGAACGGGCTGTCTGCCATTATACTTCTTCACCGAAGCGGGGACTGTAGCGCAGAAACACCAGGTAGCCGACGACGAGCACGATCAATGCGGTGACGGCGGTACGCAGCAGAAAGTCCAGGCCCGTTGGCGCACCGCGGTAGAGCAGGTCGCGGTAGGAGGCGATGAGGGAGGCCATCGGGTTGAGGCGGCGCAGCCAGAGTTGGGCGTCGAATTGGATTCCCAGCACGTGGGCCTCTTGTGGGATCCTGGTGATAGGATAGAACACGGGTGTGAGGAAGAACCAGGCCACCATGATCACACCCAGGATGATCTGGGTGTCCCGATAAAAGACGTTCAGCGTAGACAGGATGAGCGTCAATCCGATAGTGAAGGCTACCTGGATCAGGATCGTGACCGGCAGAAGCAGTACCCAGCGGGTCAGCGGTGCGCCGAAGATGAGCGCCAGGGCGAAGAACAAAGGCAGAGCGATGAGAAAGTTGACCAGACTGGACAACACGATGGAGATGGGCAGCACTTCACGCGGGAAATAGACCTTCTTGATCAGGTAGGCGCTGTTCACGACACTGCCGGTGGCCTGGAGCACTGAGTCGGTGAAGAAATTCCAGGGCAACAGTCCGCACAGGAGGAAAACAGGATAATACGGGATGTCGGCGTTGTGCAGAAAGATGGTGAAAAAGATGGTATAGACGACCATCATCAACAACGGGTTAAGCCACGACCAGGCGATACCCAGGACGGAACTCTTGTAGCGCACTTTGAGGTCGCGCACAACCAGGTTGTAGATCAACTCCCGATATTGCCAGAGTTCGCGCAGATGATGCCCGATCTCCATATGTCCTCCGGTAGGAGCGACCCTTCTAGCGGTCGCCTGTAGGGGTAACCCTTGCGGTTGCCCTCAGGTCTTCGATGCCAGGACGGTGCGATAGATGTTCAGCAGATGCCGCCCGGCGCGGTCCCAGGAAAAGTGACGGGCAGCGCGTGCCCGCAGTTGACGTCCTAATTCTGTGCGTCGCTGTGGATCATGCAGCAAGCCAGCGATGGCATCGGCCAGATGCGCCGGGTTGCCGGTCCGCCCGGCGTATACGCCCAGCGTGCCCAGATATTCCCGGCTGACCGGCGTATCGAAGGCGACGGTGGGCAACGCCATGGCCATATAGTTCAGAATCTTGCCGCAGCCCTCGGTAGCCGAGAGTTTAGGAGCGACGGCGACGTCACCCAGCGCCAGGTGAGCAGGTATCTCGTCGTAGGGCACCTTGCCGGTAAAGGTCACCCGATCACTTACTCCCAGATCGGCCGCCATCTGCCGGTAACGGGGGACGCTCGGGAAGCCCATGATCAGGAAATGCGCGTCTACCTCGCGCTGTTTGAGAATCTGCGCCGCCTGCACCAATAGCGGTACGCCCTGGTAGTCGGCCAGGAGGCCCAGGTAGGCGACGACGGGACAATCGAGAGGAATGCCCAGAGTCGCCTTGCGGGTCGCGATTTCCTCGGGAGCAAGTATGCCGGGCTGGAGAAAATCCAGGTCGACGCAGTCCGGCAGTGGATAGACACGCCGTCCACTGCAGTTAAAGTCGCGCTCCAGCATATGGGCGCACAGTTGGGTGCTGGTGACGATGGCGTCGGGGAGGTGGGCGATGCGCAGTTCCAACAGCCGCACCCAGCGGTACCACGGCCCATCAGGATTAAGGAAATGATGATCTACCATTTCACTCGTCATGCTGCCCTGGAAATCTGCCACGAGCGGAATACCCTGCATCCGGCTCAAAACATAGCCGATGAGTGCGCCCTCGTGTATGTGGCCGTGGACGATGTCGAAGCGGCGGCGCAGCATGGTCTTCAAGCCCGTCCAACCCAGGAAAACGTCAAAAGCGATCTTGTGCAGCGAAGAGCCGACCTCGTACTCGGCGCGCCAGGGCGTGGGCCGGGTGCGCACGATTTCCAGATCGGGCAAATCGCGCCCCAGGTAGTAGGTGATGATGGTCACCTGGTGGCCCAGTTTTTGAAGTACCCGGGCCTCCTCCAGGATGCGTATGTGACCACCATAATCGGAGAAGAAGGAGGTGGGGGCGACCATCAAAATGCGATACGTCTCAGTCAATGGGCCTGGCCTGGCAGGGAGATGTTGGGACGTCGTGCTACTTCTTGCGTGGGGGCTCTGTTCCCTTCTTCAACCGGGAGGCTGCGTACCCACCAAAGATCATCTGCCCAAGCTGTTCGCCCCGGCTGGGTATCTGATCTGTGCGGACGGCGCGTTCTTTGAGCCACATGCCCTGTCCCCGTTCCTCGATCCAGCGCTCCCGTCCATCGGCGGTCGCTACGAAGGCCTGCTCTAATGTCTCCGCGTCCTCTTCGGTCAGCATATCGCGCAGGCGCACGAGTTCGCTCAACAGGGAGTTGAGCCGGCGCAGGATGTGCTCGCGATTGAGGAAGACGGAGAGGTGGCGCTCGCGGGCGTCAGACGCGGCGGCGGTGGCAGCCGCGAAGCGATGGCCGGCGAACTTGCGCATCTCCTGCCAGCCGGGGGTGTCCACCGTCGCGCGCAGCAGTGCGATGGCCAGCAAGTCGGCCAGTCCCTCGACGCCAGCCTGTAGCCCGTCGTGCTCGGTGACGTCAATGAAAAATGGGGTGGCCCCCAGCATCGTGGCCAGCCCGGTGAACACGTCAATCGCGGTGCCGGAAGTTCTGATCGGCGTGGTGAGGCAATAGAGTGCTCCTCGCAACAGGTCGCTGCTGGCTGCTTCCAGTCCCTCCAGTGGTGTCGAGCCGACGACGGCTGGGTTGGGGATCGGATGCCCGCCGACGAAAAAGACGTTCTCCGGCAGGCGTTCCTCGGCCCAGCGCATCACCGGTGCCTTGAGGGGCGCGGTGTCGGTGACGAAGCAGCCGGGCTGGAGGGATGGCGCGATGGCAGCGAACGTCTCGCCGATGGCGGGGAGGGGCACGGCAACGATGACCAGGTTGGCGTTCCGGCACGCCCGCTCTGGCCAGCGCTCCACCTGATCAAAGGCTCCCTTGCTGCGGGCAAGGTTGGCTGCCTGGGCATCGGCGTCGCAGCCGACGATCCTGGGTGGCGTCTCCTGTGCTTTCAACCCCAGCGCGATGGAGACACTGATGCAGTCAGCGCCGATAATCGCGACTTGTGTAAGATCCATAGTGGTTTCTCCTCATTAGTTCATACTATCGGCTGCTTGGAGGGCGGCCAGCAGTTGATCCTCCTCGACAGCGAAAGACGAGCCGATTGCCAGCCGGTCCTGGTGTCGCCGGATCAGGGCGATCGTGAGCGGCGAGCAACCGGCCTCTTGGGCCCAGCGCGCTCCTACTTCTGGATGCCGGGCGTGGACGACGTAGACACGACGCCACCCTCGCGACTCTCCCTGGCTCAAGGAGGCCAGCAGGCGCGGCGCGCAGTGCTCCAGAAGCACGATCGCGGCCCGCTGCCAGGCCGGCAAGCGGGCGGCGCTCTTACCCGCGTCGTGCAACAGTGCCGCCGCCAGGAGTTGGGGATGCGCGTGGCCGGCCTGGCAGAGCGTGTGGTATACTGCCAGGGCATGACGCTGGTCTTGCGCAGCCTGACGGCGGAAAAGCCCTCGCGCTTCCGGCGTCAGAATGTGGATTGCCTGTTCCACTTCTTCCTCTGGAACCCGAACGGTTAACGCCCGCAAAAACTGTGCCACGCGATAGCAGGCCGTCTCTACCATCCCGTACTCAGTACACCAGCAAGGCACGGATCATAAAATCCATGGCTGGACCGATGAGCAGACTGAGGATGCCGAGCCTCGATAGAAGGTACAGGATCAGCATCATCCCTGCACCTCCGAAATACTCCATTCGGTCCATCACGCTGGCCCACCTCGGCGGCAACAACCAGGTCAAGACGCGCGAGCCATCGAGGGGTGGAATGGGAATCAGGTTAAAGAGCAGCAGGGCCAGGTTGATCCCAACGAAGTTGAGCATGATCCCTCGCAGGCTGACGACAGAAGAGCCACTCGCATAGAGGCTCAACCAGCCCAGCCGAAAAGGAATCGCGGCCAGCATGGCCAGCACCAGGTTGGAAAACGGACCGGCGACGCTCACCAGCGCCCAACTGGCGCGCATTTTCCCACGCAGGCGGTACGGGGCCACGGGCACTGGCCTGCCCCACCCGAAGCCGAACAGTACCAGGCTCAGCGTGCCGATCGGGTCCAGGTGGGCCAATGGGTTGATCGTCAGGCGGCCACGCTGCGCGGCCGTGTCGTCCCCCAGTTGGAAGGCGGTCCAGGCATGGGCCCACTCGTGGATCGGCATACTGGTCAGGAACAGGATCGCCAGGGTGATGAGCCGATCCGGGTTGAGCAAGTTCATGAAATCCAACGTGTTTACCTCACTTGGTCGCGATAAGAAGCAGGGTGTAATTATAACGACTAGGATTCATGCGGCGCGCAGCCGCCGCATAATCCGTGTTGAACTAAGCCGGTCGTACTGACCTGTAACTGAATTGTACTCCCACTTGGGGATTAAGGCAAAACCACGCTTGGGGGAACGCGCCGCGGACTGAGCCAGGGGCAGCCCATCCGCGCACGTGAAGCGTCACCCGGCCCGGGGCGAACGGCTTTTGGGCGAGTCAGATGCCAGACCAGGCGACTCTCCGGCAGGTGTGACGGTCTGGCGCAGCCCGTTTTTCGGCAGCCAGGCAGGCGCAAGCGCGGGTGCAGGGAAACGGTGCCCGCGCCCTCGAGGTGGAGAGCCGGTTTGTGTGCAGCGACGTTGCTCACGGCGGTTGACCTCTTTCAGGATGAGCGAGCGGGCGCGGGCGCATGGTCTGGCCACAGGCCGGGCAGCGGACGAAGGACTGCGGTGGTGTGAGAGACGGTGGCGCGTCAGCAGCCTTTGCACTCGAATCGGGATTGGAGGCGTCGGGGGTGGGGGCCGCAGCGTCGAGTTGGCGACGGATGGCGGCGAGCCGTTGGCGCAGGCCAGGGCTGAAGAAGCCATAGTAGCGCACCTCGACGAAGGATGTGCAGAACTCCGACCAGGCCCAGTTGTCCACCGACGAAACGCGGGTCACGGGCCAGGTATTGAGCGGCCTCTGCCGAGGTGCGGAAGAGCAGGTCGTAGCAGAGCCGCTGGTGGCTGCGGGCGAGTGTTCTCAGTTCGGCAGGCAGGGTGAAGGTGAGCAGGAAGTAGGGGACGGGCAAGAGCAGGTCGCGCTGCGCCTCCAGCCATTCTTGCGCGTTACCGTTTTGACACTTGGGGCAGTGGCGGTTGCGGCAGGAATGGTACAGGTAGCGCGACTCGCCGCAGTCGGGGCACTCGTAGACCTGTCCGCCCAGGGCGGGTGTGCGACACTGCTCGATGGCCCGCATTGCTTCGTGGTGGCTGGGCAGCACGTGCGGGCCGAAGCGGGCGCGCTAGGCCGGGCCATAGCGCCGGAAGATCTCGGCGAGTTCTACCACGCCAGGCGGCTCACGACCTGCTCGATGATCTGGGCGGCCTGCTCGTTCGCCTCGACGGTCAGATGGGTGTAGAGGGCGGTGGTTTGGGGCGAGTTGTGCCCCAGGTAAGCCTGGATGAGCCGCAGGTTGACCCCGGCTTCGAGCAAGTGGGTGGCGTAGGAATAGCGCAGCGTGTGCACGTGTGGGCGGGTTTCTGCACCCCGCTCTCTTGCAGGGCGGCTCGAAAGGCGCGCTGCACCCCGCTGACATCCATCGGTTTGGTGGCAGCTGTGGGGGATGACCCTGCCAGAGTTCGGGCCGGGAAGAGCCACACCGAGTGACGGTGTGTGACCCAGTACTGGCGCAGCAGCAGCAGCGTACATTCAGGCAGCGGCACGTAGCGGTCCTGGCTGCCCTGGCCGTGCCGCACGTGGAGCATCATCCTGTCACTGTCAATGTCCTGCACGTGCAGGTGGACGCCTTCTTGGAGGCGCAAACCGCAGGTGTAGATCGTGCTCAGGCAGACGCGGTAGCGCGGGAGACGCAAGCAACCCAGGATGCGCTGGACTTCGTCCACGCTGAGCACGACGGGCAGGCTGTGTTCGCGGTTGGGGCGCACCAGCTCGAACGTGGTCCACTCCCGCCGGAGCGTGTGCTGGTAGAAGAACTTGATGCCGCACAGCGCGATCGTGAATGCGCTGGAAGAGGCATGTTTGTCGTTCTCGAGGTAGAGAAAGTACTGGCGCAGTTCTTCTTCGCCGATGCCGTCGGGAGACTTGTGGTAGTGCTCCGCCAACTGGCGCACAGCGCGCACGTAGGACTCCTGAGTCTTTTCGGATAGGCCGCGCAGTTGCATGTCCTCGATCATGCGTTGTCTCAAGGGTGTTGTCATGACTATACCTCCGTAACAGTGATACGGATAGTATAGTCCTGTTTGGCAAGAAATGGGGAAATGTCAGGAGACGTGTCGCGGCGAGCAAGCCCTGCGCGAAGCGCTTAGTTCAACTATGACACAAATGGCGATCTGGTCGCCGTTACCAATGCTAACAGGGGCGTGCAACGGTTCGAGTACACCGATCACCAGATGACCAGGCTGACCGACCCCGAGGGCATCTTGTATCTGCAGAACTTGTACGATGCCGAAGGCCGGGTCGTTGAGCAGATCGACGCCAGTGGCAGCCACGACTACTTCAACTATGACACGGAAGGCCAGACACCTTTCACCGACAACCTGGGCCATCAGACGCAGGATAGCTACGACGACCTGGGCCGCGTGACCGAGACGGTGGATGCCCTGGGCAACGGGGAACAGTTCGTGTACGACGACGATTACAACGTGACCACCTATACCGACAGGCGGGGCAACGCCTGGCACTACGAGTACGACGACCGCGGCAACGTGACGCGGTCCGAGTGTCCCACCGGCTGCGTCACAACCTATACGTACAACGAGACTAACGACCTGACCAGCGTGACCGACGCTCTGGAGCGGACCATCACCTACGTGTGGGAAAATGGCAACCTGGTACGGATCGAGCGGCCCGACGGGACGGCCTTTACCTACACCTACGACGAACATGGCTAGGTGCGCACTGCCACCGATCCCAACGGGCATAGGACCACATTCACCTATGACGGTCAGGGAAACCTGATCGAGGTGCGCTCCCCCCTGGGCTATACCACCCGTTACGAATATGATGCCGTGGGCCGGATGACGGCCATGACTGACGGAAACGGCCACACTGTCAGGTTTGAGTACGACGACAACAACAACGTCATTCGCATCACCGATCCGCGAGGGCATCACACCGATTTTGAATACGACCGTAACGGCAATCTGGTGCGGATGGTGGATCGGCGGGGCGGCGCCTGGACCTACGGGTATGACGAGAACCTCAAGATGATCTCCGAGACCGACCCCGGGGGCCATATCACTACTCACACCTACGATGAAATGTATAACCGCACTAGCACCACCGACCCACGGAGCAACACCACCTATTTCCATTACCATAATGCCTATCGCCTGATCGAGGTGGTGGACGCGCTGGACAACGTCACCCGCTACGAATACGACGCCAACGGCAACCTGACCAGCGTCGTTGATGCCCTGGAACAGGCGACCGAAATGGAATACGACGAGGTGAACCGGCTGGTGCGGATCGTAGATGCGCTGGATGGCGTGACCGAGTACGAGTAC
>Ga0315289_10014155_pt1 | contig 11152 bp, 11 predicted proteins | sample YL17G11_40_MG_FD_203452 | JGI IMG/M metagenome (GOLD analysis project Ga0315289, IMG submission 203452) | Sediment microbial communities from Yellowstone Lake, YNP, Wyoming, USA - YL17G11_40 | ecosystem: Environmental > Aquatic > Freshwater > Lake > Sediment | place: USA: Wyoming | collected...
GCCTTTCGCAGTTGTGGTAACACTGGTCGGAGTACCACTCTCGGTCGCCATGGGCTGGCTTCACATCAAACGCACGCCAGCATACAGTTCAGAATTGGATATCGGCGTGGAAGCAAACCCATACTACTACAAACTCCCGCCTGGCTACAACAGGGAAGCACTTGCTCCGCTCTATCTTGAACTACTCACGCAAATGACACGACTCCTAGACGCACAGAAACTCCTGACAAATGACGACAAGTCTCGAATTCAGGCGTTGGATCAGAAGATGCGACTACTGATTGAAGGTGGCTTGGTGGGAACACCAAGAACCAGAATGAGACGCTGAGGAGTCTCTACCGATCGAAGCATAAACCTTTCCAAAGAAACAACAAGGTCCTCTGCATTGCAGGCTGACCGTTTCGAGTTGATAAGAGATGCTTCTCATGCCCGCGGTTCAGGGTCGTCTAGTCTTCGCTTCTGAAGCGCTTAGTTTCGCTTCTTAGATGATTGATCGTTTCTTTTAGTCCGTCTTCAACTGAGGTTCTTGGCTCGAACCCAAAGGTCGATCTGGCTTTCGTGTAGTCGTAGCACATCCGCATGATATCCTCTGCCTTTGCAGGCCCATATTTCGGCTCAGCATCCACTGTCAGCAGCTGGGATATGAGCCGGTAGACTTCGTTGATACTCGTCTCCCTGTTCGTTCCCAAAATGAACACTCCACCACTATTCGCTTCAGGCGCTTTGGATTCCATCGCCTGAACAACTCCTGCGACCGCATCTTTGACATACAAGAGATCTCTGGTCTGTTTCCCGTTTCCGTCTATGTTTGGGGCCTCACCTCTAAGCAGTTTCGTGGCAAATTCCGGTATTACAGGTTTCCACCCGAGCTTCTCGTTCACGCGTTGGCGAGGTCCATAGATTGATGCAAAACGCACCGTGACAGTTCTGATGCCGTAGTACTTGTGGTAGGCTTTCAGCATGTATTCGCTTGCGAGCTTGTGCGTATCATATGGAGTCAAGGGATTCGGTGCGAAGGTCTCGTTTACTGGGAGACTTGGGGGATTCGAGACGATCCCTGTGTTACTTGTGAAGAGCACCTTGGCTCCGGTCTTGCGAGCCAGTTCCGCGCAGAATATGGCTCCAGTCAAGTTCACTTGGCAATCTCTTATGGGATCTGCAAAAGAGATCTGACGCGGGTAACAGGCCAAATGGTATATCTCGTCCAGCTTCTTCGCTTCTTCCAGAGTGTCCAATCCCAGAGTAATGTCATGTTTCTTGAAAGTGATCCTAGATTCAACTGCAGTGAGGTTATCGATCCTGCCGTTGCTCAGGTCATCCACAACGACCACTTCTCTGCTTCGCTCTAGCAGCTCCTCTGCTAGGTGGCTGCCGACGAAGCCGGCTCCACCGGTCACCAGACTCCGGATCATCTATCTCATCTCGGTTGATTTCTGAGGAAGACTTCCAACGTATACAAGTCCCAAAGTTTGTTGATCTCCACTACCGATGGATTGTCTTTCTCTAGGATCTTTCTATAGTAGTCTCGACTGACAAAGCCATTTGAAATCATCATGCCGTCAAGCACAATATCCTGAGCCTCCGGCGCAAGTTCTTCGTAGACTCTTGCGGCGGTCGGACCGAACCCTTGTTTCCTCTTCTCCATGGTTGAGCTAGGCACCAAATCCCGGACAGCTCTTCGGAAGAGTATCTTGGTTTCGCCGGTTGCTGGATTGAATTTCCATTCAGGCGGGATGCGCAAGGAGAAGTCTATGAATCTATCATCGACCCAGGGGTAGAACACTTGGATTCGTAGTGGATCCGCAAGTCTCGCGAGCGGGATGAAGTTCTGTCTACATTTCGCGTTGTAGTCCGCTAGGAAGATCTGATCCAGAATCGCGAGATGATTGTCAAAATATGGCAGCAAGGCGGCCCAATCCACCTTGAGCCTCCGGAGCTTCTCCCCAAACAGATCAGATTCAGAGGGTACATAGTCATTTGGATGAGCGCCCAGCACGTAAGCGTCAACTCTGTTCATCCCATCATTTGCCAGCCGCATCGCTCGTTCATAGCGGAAACTGTAGCCCCCGAAAAATTCGTCCACTCCGAGGCCATCAAAAACATATTTCACACCTGACTCCTTAACGAATTTCAATGCGTCGTAGTAAAAACAAGCCGCGCGGTACGGCTCATCAAGCACGCGATTTGCGTCAACCGTGGAAGATAAGATCCTGTCGAGAACCCGCACATGATGGGGAACCCCCAAGAAGTCTGCAGCCATCCTAGCAGATTCTATTTCGTCATTCTCGGTTCCGAACCCTATGCTGTACGCCTCAGGCAAATACCCAAGCTTGCAGAGAATTCCCATAACGGCTGTCGAGTCGATACCGCCGCTACTGAGAACGCCCAGCTTCTCTCCTCTGGGCACCTTCTCGACACTAGACCGAACAATATCGAACAGAACAGTTCGCAACTCTGTATCTGATCTGTCGAGCGATTCCTTCGCAGTGTCAACTGCGTACTCGTCCGCTGACAGCTTCCTGACCATGTTATTCTTCAATCCGCGGTCCACTACGAAGCACTTCGGCGACGGATTGAACCTTAGAGTGAGCCAAGCTTTCAATAGTTCAGGATAGAAGGCAATGTTCGGCATATTCTTGGACAATCTGTTTACACACTCACAGATACTTGCCGAGCAAGATACATCTTCTAGACGGCTTTCGCAACGCATCGCGTCTCCTCGTATTTAAAAAGGAGCATCGGAACGATTCCCTGTAGACAGACGGCGAAATAGGGGTACTCACTTCGACATCAATCCGTGCATGCGATGCAGCGGCTAATCACCATGTGCGTGTGCCGTCTGGCAGCCCCGCGGCCTCCGGGCTTCATGCGTCACCCAAAGGCAAGTCGAGCCTCCCCTTGAAGAAGACCTTTGGCGCTTTCTAAGATAGAGTCCAATAAGACTCATCTTCGGGAAGATACAGTAGATACGCCACGAGATTCGAGATTGGCGACTTGCATGAGGCATCCTGAGCTGGACGAGTTTGACTACCAATGGAAGAATATTCCCAGCCCGTCCATCGAATACAATCAGGAGCGTGCAAGGGAACTCCTGAACTTCACACGACTTCCGTCGTCCTACTTTCTGGGAAAGAAAGCTCTAGATGTCGGCTGCGGAAATGGCAGGTACACATTCGCCCTTCAGCAACTGGGGGCGAGCGTCGAATCATTTGACGCCTCAGCTGGAGCCGTAGAGAAGTGCAGAAGAATCAATCCGAATGCCTACGTGTTCGACCTTAGGGACTTGCAGCCCAACAGGTCATATGATTTTGTCCTGTGCTGGGGGGTGCTTCATCACACTCCGAACCCTCGCGAATCATTTCGCAAGGTAGCGTCTCAGGTCAAGCCGGGAGGTATCCTTCACATCATGGTATATCACGTAAAGACTCAGAGAATATACGAAGAAGGGAGACGCCTCTGGAAGGCTATGGACTTGGAAGAGAAGAAGAGATATTGTGAGCAGATGACCAACCTCTATGGAGGAAACCTCCATGGTTGGTTCGATGCCTTAAATCCAGAATTCAATTTCTCATTCTTACCCAAGCAAGTCAAGAGCTGGTTCGAGGAAGAACAATTCGTGGACATCACCCACGTCAAAGCATATAACATAAACATGCGTGGAATTCGCAAGTGACAGTTTTGGTAATTAATCAATTCTAGGAAGAGGAGGAGGCTGCTAGATGATTCCTGTCAGCTGGTTGAAATCAGAGTTCAATTTGCATGCAGCTCTCTCGGTGTAGACGTCGTGATTTGAACTTTTTTGTCTCTGGGGAGCCTTTAGTGCGCAACCAAGACACCGGGACACTACCACTATGACGTGTGAGGCTGAGCGACCGTTGAGCTTCATATGCCCCCAATTAGCAAATCAAGCCTCCCTTTTGGAGAAAGCCTTTGTCGAGTTTGAGGGCTTTGAGAATACTGTACACGCCTGTATTCAGCAGATCGACGTTTCCTTGGCATCTGCTGATTCCAATTGATGAATGCGGTCAGACGGGTAATAAGACTAACGCACAAGACAGCGAGCGACGAACCGAAGGGGAAGAGCGAGACGGAAAGCAAGGAGAAGGTTCAGATTATAAGCGCTGACACGGAAGCGTTGATCGAGAAGATTTGTCCGCACGCAAACGCGACCGCAAGTGGAAGGAGGAATGGACTGGCATAAGAACAGGAGAGTCGAGGCCACGAACTCGCGGAGTCAAGGGAAGAGAGAAGGAAAGGGAAAGTTCCGACTTCGGGGGATGGGAGGAGGGGCAAGGAGCCGAAGTCGATGGAAGCCAAGACAGAACAGACAAAGCAGAACGAGCCATCAAAGATAGACATGACATTCGAACTAGGCTCTGTGTTGGGTTCTTCACACAGAATATATATTCAGGGAACGAGAGGAGCGGGTTTCCATCCCCAAATTGAGGTCAAGAAGTGCTATTGCTATCTAGGATGGCAGGAAGAGTTACGCGTCTCTTTCACACGGGACCCACGAAAGAACTACTGGAGATTACGGATACTCCGGTCGGTAGGTTTCTTACCTGCGACCATGACTTGGTTCTAGCTACAATAAGAAAGACAGGCTATTGGGACAAACATCTCTTGGCCATCTTCGAGGCGAACATAGACAAAGAGAGTATTGTGATCGACGTTGGTGCGCACTGTGGCTTTTTCTCGGTCTTCCTCGCGAAGAAGGTAAGGAAAGTCTATTCCATAGAACCCCAACCCTACATCTTCTCAATCTTGGAGAGGAACATCTCACTTAACAACTGCCAGAATATCCAAGCCTTGAACATCGCCGCGTACGACAGCGAGACTACCCTTTCGATTGCGCCACAGAAGGAACAAATCGTGCCCATGCCGACCAAAGATGGCCAGATAGACTACGACAGATGCCCCAACTCCGCGGGACTTGCTCTGTCGCCGAGACCGGGCGATATTCGCGGAGCGAGGATGGATGACGTGATACCCAAAGACGAGCCCGTATCATTCATCAAGTGCGACGCACAAGGAGCCGACTTGAGAGCTCTGAAGGGTGCCGCTAACATCATTCAGAGATGCAGGCCGACGATCCTTTTCGAGTTCGAGGAAATGCTGGCGAAGATATATGGCGATACGTGGAGCGATTACGAGACCTACTTCGAGCGGATGGGGTACAAGTTGGAACCTGTCCACAATCCAATGACTCAGCTTGGTGAGCAGCCGTATCAGGAATACCTCTGCAGGCCAGTCTAGCTCAGGAGAATCACACATCGAGTATCAGCTATCATGTTTCATCGTCCATGCGTGATGCTTGAGGTTAAGAAGCAGGACGCGTCTGATCGCCCGAGCTAGGGAGAGGTACAAAGAACCGGACTTGTCCATTGTAATCACCGCCGGAGCCAAGATAGTAAGAGAAGAGATCAAGGTCGGCTTCTTTCGAGCTCGCCCGCGAAACCTGCTACAGACAGCCAAACCGGGCAGAGTTCGAGCTCAACGGACAGGCACATCCATACCTCTCTCGGCGATACAACTACACATAGGTTAACGAGAAGTCAGTCGAAATTCCAATTGTCTGAAGAATCACGCAGCAGCATATTGGAAGAACTCTCAAGGCTGGAAACGTCTTTTCCCACTATTCTCCTTGCAGGCACGTTCTGGATAAGTATGAAAAAGGAAGGCGGGTGATTGACTGGGACGCAGTGCACTTCAAATCGTCGAATAGGTACGATCTGGTTGTCCTCCTCAAGAAGCTGATCAAGCTCGAGCACTAGAGCACGCCTTGTCAAATTCAAACTCAATACTTCTCGCCAGCATCTGAAAAGGCTAAATGTTTAGAGGGTGGAGTTCGGGTATACACTCGCGTCAATGTAAGCGTTCGCACATATTCCAATTGCTAGGAGGTTTGAAGGACGACCAGCGCCCTTGTTACTGGAATAACAGGTTTCGTAGGCGCGCGCTTAGCAGGAAGGCTGGTTGCATCAGGCTACGATGTCTTCGGACTTGTCCGTCCCTGCGCAAGTAGAGATCTCAAACCGATCGAACCGTTTGCCGACGACATTGTTCTGCTAACCGGAGATCTTACAAGCCTCAACTCGATGACAAACATAATGCGTACCGCCAATCCAGACGTGATCTTCCATCTGGCTGCGTTGTCACCAGTGAGGTATTCATTTGAGCATCCCTTCCAATATCAGGAAGCAAACTACCTCGGCTCACTGAACTTAATCCACTCGCTGATGTCACTCAGCGACTTCGGCAAGAGGCGTCTGCTAGCGGCCTCGACGGCGGAGGTGTATGGAATCCAAGGGAATCGCCCCTTTGTGGAGGAACTCCCCCTGAGACCCACTTCCCCCTATGCCGTTTCTAAAGCCGCCATGGACATGTACTTGCGGATGGCGGCCCGAGTTTTCGACCTCAACTGCGTCATTATGCGGCCGGCTAACAGCTATGACCGTAGACGAGAGAGAGACTTTATCGTCGAGTACTTGATCACATCGATGTTGGCAGGCCGTAGAGTATACGTTGGCGCTCCAGACTCTGTCAGAGACTACATTCATGTTGATGATCATGTGGAGGCCTACATTCGAGTGGCAGAACGCGAGACTAAACCAGGAGAAGCATTCAATTTCGGATCAGGTCGAGGGATATCCAACAGAGAACTTGCGATTCGATGTTCAGAGATCACTGATTTTGACGCCTCGGACATCGAATTCGGGTCGTACCCTCCCGGGTACCCAATGCGCCCGTTGGTCTCGGACCAACCATACATTGTGCTTGACTCTACAAAGGCAGAGAGAATTCTGAGCTGGAAACCTAAGATTCAACTCGAGGACGGCCTTAAGATGGTAGCAGAGTACTGGAGAAGTAGGATTTCGCAATAACATCAGAGAACGGCAAGTTTTGGAGTGCTTCTAGAATGCCACTTCGGACCGCAGTAGTTCTTGCTGGAGGCGCTGGTCTGAGGTTGCGCCCCCTTACGAACGACCGGCCTAAGGTCATGATCGAAGTAGCAGGCAGACCACTACTTGATTGGACCCTTGAATGGCTCAAGAGAAATGGCGTTCATAAGGTTGTGATCGGAGTCGCATATAGAGCAGAGAGTATCATGAAGCATTTGGGCGTCGGAAAATCGTTCGGACTTGAGGTTGCATATAGCCGTCACACCGTCGAGGGTGGAACGGCAGAGGGATTCAGACTAGCGATAGAACGACACGTAGCAGACAGCGATTTCTTCGCCATAAACGGTGACGAACTCACCAACGTGAAACTTCAGCAACTCGCAGCTTTGCACCTGCAGCACAAGAGCCCAGCTACGATCACTGTTTCTCCACTGCCTAGTCCATTTGGAGTAGTTGAACTGAACGGAGCAGACGTTTTCGCATTCCGGGAGAAACCTTTACTGAGTTCGGTTTTCGTGAGTGTCGGAGTGTACGCCTTTGGTGAGCAGATAGTGAGTTATTTGCCGCGAACTGGTGACATTGAGCGAACCGTCTTTCCCCGGCTAGCGGAAGAGAGATTGCTCAAAGCGTTTAAGCACGACGGATTCTGGATGACTGTCAATACGGTCAAGGACTTGGATGAGGTAGAAAAAGTGTTGTTGAACCGAGAGTCCGAAGATCTGAAATCGACTCGACAGTCGATGCATAGTCGGCGACGACAAATCAACGAAGTCTAGAGCAGGAGTAGAGACGTGTCTCCATCTGACGCCGGTTCGGTTGAGGTTTCAATACGAACGATACAAGAGTGTATAGTGTGCAAGGCCAATCAATTGGTGAATGTGCTGGATCTAGGCGAACAATATGTCATAGATTTTGTCGATGACGTGAGAGCGAACTCAGACAATTTCAAGGCTCCGCTAGTACTGGCTCTGTGTACGAAATGCGGCCTTGTCCAGCTCAAGCACGCTGTTCCTAGAGATATCATGTATCGAAAGTACTGGTATAGATCTGGGGTTAGCCCGTTAATGACCAGAGCGTTGCGAGACGTGGTTGCCTCCGCTGAAAAAGCTGTTGAGCTCAAACCTAACGATGTTGTTGTCGATATCGGAGCGAATGACGGAACCCTGCTTAGACAGTATACGCGTCGTGATCTTCGTTTCGTCGGCTTTGAACCAGCGGCAAACTTGGTCGAATTCGCGAGAGATGCTGGTGACATAATAAATGATTACTTCAATGCCGCTGCATTCTTCAAAGTATGTCCGAACAGAAAAGCCCGGATAGTAACTGCTGTTGCGATGTTCTACGACCTAGAGGACCCTAATCGATTTCTACAGGACATCAAGAATGTCCTGGATTTAGACGGATTGTTCTTGATCCAGATGAACTACCTCGGTACAATGTTGGAACGGAACACTTTCGACAACATTTGCCATGAGCATCTGGCCTACTACTCCATTCGTACTTTGTGTTTCCTTCTCAAGAAGAACGATCTCGAAGCATTTGACGTTCAATTGAACGACATAAACGGCGGCAGCTTCAGGGTCTACGTGCGACACAAGGGTAGCCAAATAGGTGGTCGAGTCTCTGCAGATGTCAGGAGGCTGGTCAGAATCGAAGACGAGAAAGGCCTTGACCAAGTGGGCCCCTATGCGCAATTTGCCAATAATGTCACTGAGATCCGAAGGAAACTCTACCATTTCATCAGTCATGAAGTAAGAAATCGCAAGAGAATCTACATCATAGGCGCCTCGACTCGGGGGAATACCATCCTCCAGTACGCAGGAATTGACAAGCAGCTCATTGTGGCGGCGGCAGACCGGAATTCTGAAAAGTGGGGTAAGCACATCATCGGAACCGGTATTCCTATAGTTTCAAAGGAACAAGCGCGCAGAGAAAATCCTGACTACTTCCTCGTTCTGCCATACGGCTTCCTTGACGAGATCAAGAATGAAGAGGTAGAATACCTCAGGTCGAATGGCAAGTTTATTGTGCCTATTCCATTCCCCTATGTAGTGAGCGAGGATGGAGAATTCCCAATCTAGTCTAAGATCTTGCTTCCCTGTGCTGGCGGGACTGGGCAGCACCAACTCCGTCTTGAAACCAATTGGACCGGGAATAGCTCGCGTGCACTAATCGGCCCGTAGCCAAATGCGCTTGAACAAGCTTCGTCTGAGCAATGACGAAAGAATCACCCAAACTATTACCCGCGCCAGCGCCCAAGGATGCTTTCTGTTCCTCCAAAGGAACTTCCTTATAGAGAATTCTGCGCGCCCAGGGGTATTGGGATAGAACAACATGTGCTGAAGGGACCGGGCGTTGCGAAGCAACAGGTCCCGCCTGCATCTTTCTACGCGTTCAACGTGGACTCCGGACCTTTCGTAAAGGTCCAGCAGCTCTTGTAAGCGAACCAGCACGAGGAGCGCACTTTGATCAAGCCATTCTTGTTCGCCGAAGAATGCGATCACACATGGTGTTCCAATATAGTATGCGGGCCTCCCGATGGTTGTATGAGCTAGTACAACTGCAGTGGGGTAGGTCTTCTCAAGAGACGGGAAGATCTCCGCTGATTCCATCAACGAAGGGCGATATTGCCTGAAACGCGAAAGCCGGTAGACCGAGCACATGACCGAACCGAAAAAACCATGGTCGATATCCGGATCGAGCAACTCCTCACAACGGATCGAATTTCTGTCCGGTCTTATCCCGTTTCCTACTGTCGAAGAGAGATCGAGCAAGTTGGGAGAATAGGAACGTTTTTCGCAGGTTTCTCGTTCAGACGAGAGCTTTGTTGCGGTATTAACAAAGATGTAATCAATTTCGGGATGGGATTTGATGACATGCAGCACACGATTCACACCATTGGGGAGGACGATATCATCATCACCTATCACCCAACCGAACTCACCTGTGGCCAATTCATGGGTCAACTTCAAGATGTTGCCCGCCACCCCGAGGTTCGTCTCATTCCTATGATATCTGAGTTGACCCCATTTCTTTTGGGCTTTTTCGACAACGACCTGTGTTTCGTCCGTTGAGCAGTTATCGGAAACGACTAACTCGACTTCGCCGCAGGTGGCCTGTATTTGTGGCCCCAATGCTCGCAAGGCAGCTTCCAGAACGCGCGACCGATTATAGGTGGGAATACAAACAGAAAGCAGAGGGCGATTGGGTGTCAGCCTCGGAAGCGTGGACAAATGACCGTCCTCTTGAATAAGTTGGCTCCTTGCGTCTCGCATTAGACAGGCCTCAAATCTCTTCGCGGTTTAGCATCCATAGAATGCTCTCGGTTGCCACACAACATCAGGCGGCATGAGCCCTTTTTTTGAATTGTGGCGCGAACCAAAACGCAGGCATCCTGCAAGTTGGACCCAATGTAATGATGACAAAGGGCATGACTGAAAAGGTGTGGGTCGCCCGTTGCGGCAAACCCCTGTCCCAGGTAACGGCCTTCATTGCCATGAGTGGAAGCTAGGACACACGAAACCGGGGAGATCACGTTCCGCGCACAGAGTGTGTTTGCATATGACACGCCCAAATGGGGGTTGAGACAGAATCGACAGTGCAATCGCCATCTCTCCTACTGTCCAGCCAGCCGAAGACATGGTCAGCTATTTCGCGTGAAGTCATGCCAGCGTTTGATTACCTATTCCTTGAGTATACCGCAGATTATTCAGGGCATAGCGTTAATTGTGAGCAGGTCCTTCCACATCCGCGCCTAGACGAACCTTAGTCCGTCTTCCCGCATGCAGTAGCCGGTTGCTGATCTAACCAACGTGTTTGCTTTCAGGATTACCTGTAGAGCCCCCATCGTGAAGCGTAATTGGGATGAACCGTTCGAACGAAACACAATTAAGTGAATCGGCGCGCGTGCTAGGCTCAAAGATGGCTCAGATTGAGGATTCTGCATTGCGAACACAATGGCGCGGGAGTCGTCATCAGCAAGAGTCTGCAGAAGATGAACATATACAGTAGAGTACTATCCTCGGCGCCTCACCCATTCGGATTCAAGGAGGATTTTCTTTTCCCCCCTCTGAGGCTTGGACCATGGGGAACTCTGCGGCGACGCCTTGAATGGAGGAAATACTATGACTTCGACATCCTCCATAGCCATTCCGAGTCGCAGCTTCCCAAATATGTTCTTTCGCATTGGCGACGGAAGCTGATCCAACACTACCATGCCGCGAAGGTTACCGGCCCACTGTACTCGGCTG
>Ga0315289_10014158_pt1 | contig 11150 bp, 9 predicted proteins | sample YL17G11_40_MG_FD_203452 | JGI IMG/M metagenome (GOLD analysis project Ga0315289, IMG submission 203452) | Sediment microbial communities from Yellowstone Lake, YNP, Wyoming, USA - YL17G11_40 | ecosystem: Environmental > Aquatic > Freshwater > Lake > Sediment | place: USA: Wyoming | collected...
CCCAGTTGCCAGTGACTATGCGTCTCGGGTTGATCCATCTGAAATCGATGAAACCGTGCTCCATTGCCATCCGCTCGATCTTCCTCGAAACCAACTTGATCATCTTGCCTCCCACATCATGCATCTACATTCCTGTGCTCGAATATGTTGATTAGCGTGATGACATGTCGTCGTTGCAGGAGTCTCCACCTGTCGGCTTCGTATCTGTGGATTTGAGTTTTGGAGTCAACTCCAATGAGCCTCATACCTCTGCGTTCGAAACCACCTTCTAACGCCTTTGGCGACACATCGTGTTGTGACTCATTGCCACTGATCATAACAGACGAGCGCTTTCATCGGTTTCCGGGTCTTGGGTTGGGGGTGGTCCGCCGGGTAGCCCAGCGTCATCACCTCAATGACCTTAGCATTGGCCGGAATGCCCAGCACCCTGCGGACCTGATCTTGGTCGAAGGAGCCTATCCAGCAAGTGCCCAGTCCCTCCGCCGTCGCCGCCAGTGCTACGTGCTCCAAGGCGATGGCCACGTCTACCGGGTCGCCGGGCACGCCGCAGCTCATTATTCGGTCAGGCATGAGTCCCACGCCAGCGATGACAACGGGTGCTTGGCCAACAAACTCTTGATTGGAGCAGGCCGGCACGAGCTTCTTGCGCATCTCGGCGTCGCGAACAAGGACGAACTTCCACGGTTGTCGGTTGGAGCCAGAGGGGGCCAGTCTCGCCGCGTCAAGTATGCGGTCGAGCTTCTCCTGCTCCACCGGCTTATTCAGATACGAGCGGACGGAATAACGCGACTTGATTGCTTCGTAGAGATCCATGACAGTCTCCTCAAGCTGTGTTCCTGCCTTCTAGTCATTCGACTCGCCTCTTCACTCTTGCGTAATGTACTATCCTTGGTGCAAACGTCACGGCAAACGTCACCATGTTCCGAGATTTCCCTGATCTGTGAATACGCGCTCGAATCTCGTCCAGTCCTTGGTGGTTTTTGTGAGTAGTTTTCCTTCTTCGCTGCTCATTCCGCGTTCTCCCCACGTTTGGGGAGGCTGCTCCGCTTTTTCTACGCGTTTGAATTGTTCTGCTCAGTTGTCAGGTCTCTTCCAGAAGAAGACCGCGACGGCTCCAATGACTCCGAATAACGCCAAGTATGGTGCGAAGACTACGAGCTTGTTCACAGGCTCCATGAAGCCGCCAACGGGAGCGCCAGCTGCGACTGAAGTTATCGGGTCTATGTCTACTCGGATCAGCCAATCTCCGGTTAAAACATTGGTCAATCCAGCTAGGTTGGCACCGTCGAACGAACGGCCAGAATTGGCAGCGTCAGCCATGGGGTTTCCGGTCCCCTGCGCCTGCGGCTGAACGATAACGTAGAAGTCTCCTGTGACCGTTATTCCCAAACCGGAAACATCATACCCACTGCACGAATGAACCCACGTCCCCGGACATCCCACTCCAGTTCCGGTCGCCACATTAAGTATGGCAGGAGTCAGGAGAGTGACATGATCCGGTCCCGTCACGTAGATGTTCAGTTCATTCGTAGCAGTAATACTCCAGTCAAACCGTATGTACAACAACTTTGCTGACGTAACCCCAGTTGGAAGCGAGAACCGAACACCACCATAGATAGGCAAAACGCCGGAAACTGACACTCCATCATCATATGCCAACTCAGTCACTGCGAATGCATTTTGCGCCGAAGACAACGCCAACACGACAGCTAGAACCGCAACAGCAAGTATCCTGAACGAGCGGGTCACCTAACTCAATCCTCACATGACGCCACAAGGTCTGCCGCTAGGCTACATATTACACTTGCGCGAAGGCGAAGGTGACTGGTGCCGATCCGTCCACTATTTTTTTCCTAAATTCGCCGCGCCGGATGAAGGACCTAGCGTTTGGGGTGTAGTGTGTTCGGTGTGCGGTAGGTAGGGTAGTGTAGGGTGTAGGTGTGAGGTATCAGTCCTAGGAAGCGGAGTCATGCAAACGAGGACTGTTCGACTCCAAGAAAAACGATGAGATAACTAAAGCAAGAGTCTTAAGGAAACGTGCGCGTATTTCGATTTGCTGGTTCGCAAGGGTGGGGCGGGTTGTCTGGCGTTAGATGCAGGTTCTCAGCCTCAGTAACGATCCAACTGGCCATCTTGATCTCGGTGATTGGCTTGTTGGTTTTGTCTCCGTCAGTCTACGCTGATACGACGTACTGGGCAAAGAGCTACGGTGGAACAGATCGTGATACGGCGTTCGCAGTCGAGCAAACTTCCGACCTCGGATACATTCTCGTGGGCGACACGTGGTCCTTCGGATCCGGAAGATCCGACGTGTGGATTCTCAAGCTGAGCGCGAGCGGCAGTGTAGAGTGGCAGAGAACATACGGTGGAGCAGAGGACGACGAGGCGTTATCAGTTCACCAGACCCAGGACGGAGGATACATAGTAGCCGGATACACGGCCTCCTTCGGTGATCTTCTCTACGATATGTGGGTTCTGAAAATCGACAGCTCAGGAAACATCAGTGACTGTCTGCCAATAGGATCCTCCAGCGCTAGCGTGGTGGATACCCATGCAACTGTCGTGGATACGGATGGAACGGTATCGTCCATCTCCGAGGTTAGAACGGAAACAGACGCCACAATTGCTCCGACCTCCGCGGTTATGAATAGTCAATGCTTCGAGAGCAGACCCAGCCAGGGATTGGCAGTGGGCGGTTTCATGGAAAACGTCAACAAGGCCGCAGTCTTCGCACCGTACTTGGCGTTATTCGGATTCGTCGCAGCCGTCGCAGTTATCGTTTGGAAGAAACGCGAGAACTGAGAACTCCTCTTCAGGCAGGCGCAGTCTAGCGCCGCTCGACAACGAAAACACGTGTTGTGGAAGGTTTCAGCTTCTTCGCCGACACACAGGGGATTCCGCGTTACTGAGCAAGTGTAATAGGTAACCTAGTGGCGGACCTTATCGTGTAACGTGGGTACTAGTCATGCGTTCTAGACTTGGAATGAGGATGATTCCGAAGTTAGTGTTTGCTTTCGTATTGATTGCCATGATGGTTTCGGTGGCGTATGCTCCAGTTTTGCCAGCGGCACCGTACACGCTCCTTTGGAGCGATCCGGTGAATGTGGTGGACATCGCAGTGTCTGAGGATGGCAGGTACGTGGTTGTTGGGTCGGACTCGCTAGACGGTGGGCAGGTTCGATTCTATGATCGAACCAGCGCCAATCCAAAAACGCCAATCTGGACGATTCCGAATCCTCTCGTTCCATCAGTTCATGTTTATTCTGTTGCAATCTCCGCGGACGGAGACTCTGTTGCTGCGGGTATCTCTGTGTCAAACGAAAGGATTGAATACAGAGTTGCTTACTGGAAGAACGCTAGAACACTGACGAATCCATACCCACCTACTTGGGAGAGCGGCAACCTGGGAGGTCCGATTGAGAAGCGAGCATTGGACATGTCGGATGATGGAGACTATGTTGTGGCATGCGGGACAGGCCTGAACGTCTTCTATTGGGCTGGCGCGGAAACAAAGTCAGGATCTGATGTTCCGACGACTTGGAGTTACGGCTTCGCTGCCAATGTTGAGGCGGTTGACCTTTCGAGCGACGGAGACTATGTGGTGGCAGGGTTTGGGACCGATGTTGCCTACTGGAAGGGCGCCAAGACCCTGACTGGCGTGAATGCTCCTACTTGGACGGCGCTTGAGCCAAATTTTGGAGTCGTCGCTGTGGCTGTTTCGGATGATGGGAATTATGTTGCGGCTGCCACGGCGAATCCTACTTCGGTCCACTACTGGGCTGGAGCGAAGAGTCTGGGCTCCAACCCTCCAAGCACATGGTGGGGTGGAGAGGACGTTTATTTCACTTCATTGGATATGTCAAGTGACGGCAACTCGGTAATAGCCGGATCCAGTACTGGAGTCTACTTCTGGAGTGGAGCAAGAACACTCACTGGGAAACCGCAGAATCCTAGCTGGATCTATCCCACTAACCCGGTATCAGAGGTAGCGATTGATGATGCAGGAGACTACATGGCGGCTGCCAACTCACTTGAATCGCCGCACATCGTCTATTTCCTCGACAGCAGCGGCAACGCAAAGTGGACCTACCAAGTTGATTTGCACGTCAACGCGCTATCAATCTCCTCTGACGGTGGAACTCTAGCAGTCGGAACTGAACCGCTCGGAGCGCTCAACACAGCTTACCTCTTTGACACAGGCTTCCCGATTCATGTCGGTGCGCCTGTGGGCGGATTCATTGAACCCGTCAACAGACTCGTCGTCTTCGCACCTTACCTGGCGTTATTCGGAGTCGTTGCAGCCGTCGCAGTTGTCGTTTGGAAGAAACGCGATAACTGAGAACTTCACTCTCAACGTTCTATGAGATAGTAGACTCGTTGCTGTCGCTGCATCTCTATCTCCCAAGGGGAAGACAGAAACCGAATTGGGGAAGGTTTCAGCCAAACGCCCGTTCGTCGTCGGGCAGCTAGAAGGCCACGCTTGTGTGCTATCCTAATCTGCTATTTCACATGCGTTTGTCTTCTTCTGCGTGACACAAACCCTACCGCCGCTATTGATACTACCACCATGATGAGGACGCTCGGAAACTCGGGTACAGGCAGAGAGAATGTGAGTTGTGCCCAACTATTGGGGACCCTGTAGTCGCCTGCTGACGGGAGATACATCCAAGACGATTCGCCTTGCGCGCCTGCGAAGAAACCGACACTGGTGACAACCGTCGAATTGTCTAGTATCGATCTCGGCACTTGAAACTCGAACATGAGATGTGATGTCTTGGAGTATGGGTCTTCTGTTGCATCAGTTGACGAGGCGCTTAAGACGCCGAGAGAGGATGCCGGGTTGAAGGTTCCCCAGCCTGTTCCTGTTCCCTGAGCTATCGATGAAGTATAGCTAGTCTTGTCCGTGTATCTTAGGATTAGATCATAATCGTCAGTCTTGGGTTTGCTCCCTCCATCGTTCTTTTGGTCCCAAACGACCCAAGCAAAATCCCCCTTAGTTGGGGTAAGGTCTGCAGTATGATCCACGAGCACATACAAGAAATCGCTGTCGTCCTTTATCACGAACCAACCATGCGTTGGTTCCGCAACACTCACACCGTCCGTCCATTCATCTGCATATGTCCATTTGCCGTCGAGAGTAACGGGATTCTTCAGCGTAGAACTCGTTATCGTCACCTTTCCTGCCCCAACAGCAACGGGCAACAAGAGAAGAAGGCAGATCAGAACGACGCAAAACGGTATGACTAATCTCATCTTCTTCGGTGACCGCGTGGCCAACGAAACCACTCTAGTTTCGACATCGCAAGGTTCAGGTATAACACATTTCCTATGGCGGAAACCGAATTGTGGAAGGTTTCAGCTGCGCTGTGTCCGCGACGTGATTGCAGTCCGCACATTAGAGTAGTCGCAACGCGTGCTAAGAAATTCATGCCTCAGATCGAGGCAGGCTTGGCCTTGACTCTGCAGGTTTCGGCCCCTCGGTCAGGTTTGCTTCTCAGCGGGCCTTATCTGGGCTGACAGCTTAAGGAACGGTATTGCGCAGCTACCATGTGGGATGATATTGCATGCCATGAGATCTCCCGTCACTTTCAGAAGAGAGAAGCTCTACGCCGTTCTTTGTCTGCTCCTAATCGTCGGCTTCTTGGTCTGCACCAATCAGAGGTACATCTTCTGGGATGAGACTGAAAGAAAGATAGTGGATGTTCTGCCCAAAGACCCGTCACAAATACCCCCCATCTATCATCCAACCTTCGTCTCCGCCGCGGAATCCTACCTAGGCAACGACGATATGGTCGTCGGTGTTCTCAAAGATGCGGAGGCAAAAGCCTATCCCGTCATGGTTCTCGAACGACATGAAGTTGTGGACGACGTCATAGGCGGTGTACCGGTTGTGGTCTCCTACTGCCCCTTGACTGGCTCGCCCGTGGTCTTCGAGCGGCAAGAGAACGTTGTCTACGGGGTATCCGGCAAGCTTCTGAAGAATAACCTCGTGCTCTACGACAATAGAACGGAAAGCCTCTGGAGCCAAATCATGATGCGAGCGGTAAGAGGCAATCTGAAAGGAACGGCTTTCAAGATCCTTCCGAGTCACCTGATGAAGTGGGGCGCCTGGGTGAGGCTCTTCCCCAGCACGAAGCTTCTGGCGCTTCCCTCAACTCTCAGACAGCCCCAGTACTTCCAGATGAACTACGCAGAGTACCGAGAGTCTCCAGCCCCTGGGATATTTCCCTTGGAGAACATCAACGGAACCTTTCCGTTCAAGCAGTATGTTCTCGGCGTGCAAACGGAAGGAGGGAGTAAGGCTTACTCATTCGATGTTTTGGAAAGAGAGACTATTCTGCACGATCTTATTGGAAATGAACGGGTGGTCCTGACGTTCTATGGGGGCTCAGGACAGGCTTTCAAGAATGCCGGCCACGTTTTCCAGTTTCTTTCAGACGCATACATGAAGGATGAGACGGGAAACATCTGGAATGTTGTGACCGGCGAACTGGCGAACGGAACGGAGAGGCTTGAGGCTCTCGTCTATCTACCCGTGTACTGGTTTGCGTGGTACGACTTTCATCCTGATACGGAGATCTACATCTCCAACAGAGAGCGCCCCCAAGATCTTAAGTATCCAGAGCGTCACAACCTCGTTTCAGTAGGTAGACCGAGTTTTGAAATGCTCCAAATGTGGGGCGGAGAATCCTCCGAACAATAGGTTCTGCTATTCATGCGGTTCGCCTACTGGGCTCTATGTTTCAGCGGAGACTGTCAGAGGAGTCGAGCTGAGACTTTCAAGATTCTTTTCTTTCTCACCAAGGCTTCTTCCGTTCTCAAACAGACTGTCAAGGCTTTTTGAGTTAGATACGATGCGCACCATCAACCCGATCGTTCTTTTCCTGCCGATCGCCTTTACTCTTCTCCTCGGTCTAATGCCAAGCGCGAACGGCCACATCGAAGCTACACCGTATCTCTTTCAAATCCTTCCGATCATCTCGGTGTTCAACCCTTTTCTCGGCTACCTTTCATCTCTGGCGTTTGCGGTCGGCGACATCATCCAGAAACTGATCATCGATGACGTATACTACGGCGGCGCTGGTCGAACTGCCGCCGACTGGATAGGTGCGAGAATCGGCTTCCTAATCTCTTACACCTCTGTCATCCTCTTTGGTCTACTGCCTGGAATACTTGGCAGACAATTGAAGAACTACATGATTCAAAGACAGATGGCGGGTCGATCGACGGATGGCGCAGTCCCTACACTGATCTCGAGCTTGATTCCGTTTGTTCTTGGGGGAGCTATTGGGGCGGCGATCTGCGGCGCCGCCGCGATAGGGCTGGAGCTGCCCTCGTTCTATCTGAGAGAGAACCCGGATGTTTCATGTGCCACTGCGATGATCAATGCCAACATAAGATACACGATTCCAACGGCGGCCGCGTCTGGGTTCATCGGTGGGATCGTGGGTCCGATAGCCAATTCGTTTCTTCCGAAGATAATGCCGCCTACAACAGTAGCGACATCGACCGAAGCTCTTGGCCCCGTCTCAGAGGGCATCGCCACTGGCATAAGTCAGCTCAGGGGACTCCTCGACAAGTATCTACCGGCAAGGCCGCCAAGTGGACCGGCCCAGCCGGCAGCCAACACGTCAGGACGCATTCCGGCGACGCCCGGATCATATCCGCCTAACGGATACATCCGGATTGGCGACTGGTATGAGCCGCTGAGCCCTGCCCAATGGGCTCCACCCACAGAGGTTGAACCTGCCACCGAGACAGCTCCAGTAGAAGTGGAGCCCGCTACGCCAATCGCGCAGGAGCCTGAGTCCGTGAGCGAGACACCTCCTGGAGAAGATGTGCCTGCCGAGCGGACTTCGCCCGTGGAAGAACAAGAACGTCAGGGCCTGCTGACTAGGAAGGAGCCGGACATCTCAGACCTGGCGGGCAATATCGCGGACGAAATACTGAACACGGCCATCCCCCCCGGAGAGGCGCTGAACGTCTTCGACGACGACAAGTGGAAAAAGCTTACGAACAAGAAGAAAGCCGCCATAATCGAGTCGATCGCGAAAGTGACAGCGGAAAAAACGGGCATCTCCCAGCCCAAACTCTCATACCTCTCATCTGACGCACTCGCAAAGAAGTTCGGAGGCAACTACAAGAATGTTGCAGCCGTATATGATCACGAGACCGACATCGTCTACTTCAACCTCGACGCTCCGGGCTGGAACAGCGCCATTGAGTGCGCTGATACAACCGCACACGAATTCAGGCATGCCTACCAGTACAAGATCAAGAACCCCAAAGCACCAGAGGGGAGCTTCGAGCGGGACTGCTACGAGACATACGAGCACCCCATTGAGTTCGAGACTGATCCGGTCAACAACATGAAACAGATAACCGAGAGAGACGCCCGCAATGTCGGCGGTAGGGTAAACGACAGGATCCTTCAGAGGCTGTGGGAAATGAAGTACCCGAAGGCGGGCAAGTGATGCGGCATTTAGACTTGAACGTTGAGACTCGAAGGAGAAGGACCATTTGAGATCTTCCAGCCCAGAAGAATCATCAAATGCAAAGCCGCCTGACGGTCAAGACAACGTCACGGAAGTCCTCATGAAGCAATTCAAGCTCCAGAAGTGGCATGCAAAGGACGCAAGCCGCAGACTGATGAGGGATAGGAAGATACTGGATGACTTCCTAACTTACTCTCGCACGCACCAGCTGCCTATCCTCTCTGTGAGGAAAAACGGTGGAGCGGATGAGTACACTGTCCTTGGGTATACTGTTACGAGGCTAATGAGGGACTACGACTTGGCGCCGGTCGGCGCTTTCCTGATGCTGTCTGAGCTCTCCTCCAACCCGGAGGAAGGGAAGATCATCCTACAGCAGATAGAGCGACACGGGTACATGAAGATGGAAAGAAACTCCAAAGGCGACATTGTCAGAGCGCTACTGTTCAGACCGCATCCGGTCAGGCCAGCTCAGCAGCCTCTTGCCTTCTGTGAGAACTGTGGCAAACAGATTCCTGCTGACTCCGTATTCTGTGTGCACTGCGGAGATAGGCAGGGAGAGTAAACCACCGAGCGCCATCGAGCATTGTGGTTGCGTTGACCCTGCTCGCGAAATTGGTCCTGGATCTTGTCAACCCATTACTGGTTCCGTCAGTGTTGTTCTTCGATGGGCTCGTCGTCGGGTACCTTGGTGCGCACACACACATACCACACACAACAATCGCCTGACACACTACCCGCAGCAACCGCATGGACCCCTCAGGGATACACGCAGCAGGCGCATGGACACCCTCCAGGACTACCACCCCACCCGTCAGGACAGGAACAGGACAACCCCACGAGCGTTGGTCTTTCGCGGCGGGCGGCGAAAAATAGGAAAAAACCTCAGTTGTCTTGTTTGAGCAAGAGAAAACCCAACCTATTCACCGACTACTAAAGAAGACATATGGCGCAAGAACTTAGTCAATTCCTACCCGCAGATTGCACTATGTTGAACCTTCGGTACAGTGCTCACCCCCGGCGCCATCCATTCTCTAGCGCTCAGGCCCATGAAAAAGCGAAGAGAAAGGCAGATTATCTCCTAGCGTGGGTTCCATGTTCGAGCTTGTCTTGGAAAGAAATGTCAGGGTAGGGAAGTAACATGAGAGCGAAGAGTCTCGTTGCTAGCTCCGTTGCATTGCTTTTCTTTCTATTGCTCATTTCACCTGCGGTAGCAGCTTCAACTTTGACGCCGAACGATATCAGGGGCGCCTACAATGTGGCGCTACTTCACCAATCTGGCTACACCGGAAAAGGTGTGACTGTGGCTGTCGTGAACAAGGGCATCGACAGTACCTTCTACGACGATGTGAAGGCTTTCAGCTCAAGGTATGGTCTGCCGAATGCGACGATCTCTGCAGTCCGTCCTTACGGATCAGCGGGAACTGATCAAGAGTTGCCTGATGGAGAAACAACAGCTGACGTTGAATTGGTTCATGCGATGGCGCCTGACGCACGAATACTTTTGGTGCTTGTTGGACAGAATAGCCTTCTTGACGGTTTCTCTTATGTGATAGACAATAACGCAGCGGATATCGCAGTATTGAGTCCTTCGTGGGCTTACTGGGGTCAGGGAGCAAGAGAACTGGTTCAATCGTACAATTCGAAGTACGCTCAATCGATTGACAAGAGGATTACGCTCGTTGCCGCTTCGAACGATTGGGGATCGAACAATACGGTTCCTTGGGGAACTGTAGTCGGCGACTTCTGGACTGATCACTTGCCGGATTCCTACCTAATGCCGCAGTACAGCCCATATGTGACGGCTGTCGGAGGCACAGTCCTCACGGTCAGATCCGGTTCCTATGGTTCGGAGAGAGGCTGGGATCGTAGCGGCGGAGGTCCGAGCAACCTCTTTGCTCAGCCTTCGTGGCAATCCGGTTCTGGTGTGCCTAAGAACGGGTTTCGCAACATTCCTGACTTGGCGCTGAATGCCGCCTGCGAAACTGCGTACAGTTACTATTGGAAGGGGGGCCTGCAGAGTTTCTGCGGGACAAGCGGTGGCGCTCCTGTCTTCGCCGGCATCATTGCTGACATTGTTCAAGCTGCCGGCGATAGGTTGGGCTTCCTAAATCCTGTACTGTATTCGATTGCATCTTCAGATCCATCAGTATTCCATGATGTGACATCCGGTTGCAGTCTCGTGAAGGTTGGCTCAACGATTCGGAACGGATATTGCGCCTCGCAAGGTTGGGATTTCGTCACAGGCTGGGGAAGCCCCGATGCTGTGAAACTGGCTCAACACTTGGCGCCCAATGCCACCATAGTCCCGGAGTTCCCGGACAGTAACAGTGCAGTACTTGTGGCAATGCTTGCTGTCGTTGCAGTAGTGGCTCTAACGCGGCGCCCGCGAGTCACGGTTTTTGAACGTCAGAACTGACGGCATCTTCCTATGTTTGGCGAAAACTGCATTCAATACCCCAAGTCAGTGACAGGATCCCGTCGCAAGGGAAGGATACAAGGAAACCGTAGGTGTCCTTGTCACGTCGTCGCGTCGTCGTTCGTGCGTTTGTCGTCCGTCGTGCGTCGTTCGCCCTGACAGTATAGTCGTTGTGCTTGTGGTTGTAGTCGTTCAGATTAGGGCTGCTTTGGCTTGTATGGCTAGTTCGGGTGTCTAGA
>Ga0315289_10014160_pt1 | contig 11148 bp, 9 predicted proteins | sample YL17G11_40_MG_FD_203452 | JGI IMG/M metagenome (GOLD analysis project Ga0315289, IMG submission 203452) | Sediment microbial communities from Yellowstone Lake, YNP, Wyoming, USA - YL17G11_40 | ecosystem: Environmental > Aquatic > Freshwater > Lake > Sediment | place: USA: Wyoming | collected...
GGAAAGCAGGAAATGTCTGACAACCTCGGGGTGATGCCGCTTAAATATTTCCCGGATCGTCAGGAAATTTCCCAGGGATTTAGACATTTTCTCGGCATTGATATTGACAAACCCGTTGTGGAGCCAGTATCTGACAAAAGGCTTCCCCGTCGCCCCCTCGCTCTGGGCGATTTCGTTTTCGTGATGGGGGAAAATCAGGTCCTTCCCGCCCCCGTGGATATCAATAGTCTCTCCCAGGTATTTCATGCTCATCGCCGAGCATTCGATGTGCCAGCCCGGCCGGCCATCTCCCCAGGGGGAAGGCCAGGAAGGCTCACCCGGCTTGGCCGCCTTCCAGAGAGCAAAATCCAGGGGATCATGTTTCCGGGGATCCACATCCACCCTGGCCCCGGCGATCATCATGTCCTTGTCGCGGTTGGAAAGCTTTCCGTATTCCGGGAAAGCCTCGATCCGGAAATATACATCTCCGTCAACCACGTAGGCCCGGTCCCGATCCAGGATTTTCCGGATCAGCATCTGGATCTCGGGGATGTGATCGGTAACCCGAGGGACAATATCCGGGGGCCGCGCCCCGAGCGCAGCCATATCCTCTTCATACTCCCGGGTATATTTCTCGGAGATGCTCCGGGAGCTGGTCACCTCTTCCTGGGCCCGCTTGATGATCTTGTCATCAACATCGGTAATATTGCGGACATAGGTAACCTTCAACCCCCGATACCGGAGGTACCGCACGATGACATCGAACACGACGGCCGCCCGGGCATGTCCCAGGTGGGCGGAATCGTAAACCGTCGGCCCGCAGACATAGATTCCAACCTTTCCTTCCTCCCGCGGCTGGAAATCCTCTTTTTTCTTGGTCAGGGTGTTATAGACACGGAGAGTCATGTTGGTAACTTGCCGGGCGAGACGCCCAGCCTCCTGTTGGTCTGTTGGTCTGCTGGTCTTTCACTCTCTACTCTTCACTCTTTACTAAAAGGACCACGGCATACGCTGAGATTCCCTTCCCCTCCCCGATCTCCCCCGTCCCTTCCGCGGTTTTAGCTTTCACCCCCATCGCGTCGGGAGAAATGCCCAGTAAAACCGCGGCCTCCTCTTTGATCGCCGGGATGAAACCGGAAAGCTTGGGCTTCTCCGCCACGATCGTGGAATCCACATTGATAATCCGATAGCCTTTTCCGGCGATAATTCCGAGAATTCCCTCGATGATTTTTTTGGAAGAGATATCCTTATTGCGAGGATCGGTATCAGGAAAATGATGACCGATGTCCTTCTCCCCCGCCGCTCCCAGGAGGGCATCCCCCAGCGCGTGGAGGAGAACATCGGCGTCAGAATGTCCGAGCAGTCCCTTCGCGAATGGGATTTCCACCCCCCCCAGGATAAACTTGCGCCCCTCGACCAGCCGATGAAAATCCCAGCCAAACCCGACCCGAAGATCCATGGTCAAATCAAAGAATAGCTTATGGCAAACGGCGGATAGCTTACGGCAAACGACTCTGTTTCAGCGCCAACAACCCATTTCCCATCGCTCATAATTCACCCTGAGTCTGTTAATGTGCTCATCCTGCTTTTCTGCTTTTCCCGGGCGATTGCCTCCGCCATCCAGAGATCAAATTGGGTGGTGATTTTGATATTTTCCGGCTCCCCGGGGATCACCCGCACTGGGGCTCCCGCCAATTCCACCAGGCTGGCATCGTCGGTAACCATTAAACCGCCCTGTTTCAATATCTTGTACCCCTTAACCAGAATTGAAAGCCGGAAGCCCTGGGGGGTCTGGATCTCCCGGAGCTTGTCCCGGGCCGGGGTCTTTTCCACGAGACTATTCCTGGGATCAACCAGTTTGATCGTATTTCTGGGCGTCAACCCTGGAACCACGGCCCCATATCTTTCCGCCGATTTTATCACCCGGCGAATCAATTCCCCGGTGGCGAGCGGGCGGGCTCCGTCATGGATCAAGATAATCGGATCTACGGATTTCCCCGCCGGTCCCCGGCTTTTTCCCAGGGCTTGAACCAGCTTTATAACGGCATCCAAGCCGATCCTTACCGAGTCCTGCCTCTTCTGCCCTCCGATGACAACTTTGATCGGCTTTTTTAGCCCGAGCTTTTCCGCCTCTTTCCGGATGGCCAGGACCTGGGCCCGGGGAACCGCTAAAACGATGGCCTTAACCGAATCAGAATCGGCAAAAGGCTGCAGGGACCGGAGCCAGATAGGAACGCCCCCAAGCTCAAAAAACTGCTTGGGCACATTTCCCCCGAATCGTTTTCCCTGCCCGGCAGCGACAATTAAGGCGATTACCATAATAAAATAGTATGAGCCTCCGCTAAATTTTGCAATCGGAATCTTTGGCTCCGCGTTTCCAATACATTTAATTGTCATCCGCGGCCTTCTTTACCAGCTATTGACAAGGATTTTAAAGAGACTGATAATTCACGTCGAAGTGAACTATTTATTGTAGGATTTGCTTGTGATATAGTTTGCGTTCAAGATACAGTTCTTTTATGTCAAATTATCATTTATTTAATCTTGAACGGTTTCTTCCCAACGCATCCTAACTCTTTTCATAAACTAAATGAGAAAAACAAATCTTAACGAGCTTGAACATCTCGTTAATCTCAGAAACAAGCTTTTTTCCTTTTATCACCATCCCCCTCCCGCTTTTTGAGCAATAATTCGCTGTTTATCTTTTTTTTCACTAATTCATGGTTGTTTTCTAAATAATTGCCGAAAGGAGGCAAGACCAAGATGAAAAGTTTTAAAAGTGTAGTTGCAGGGTTGGCATTGGCAGCCGGGATATTAATGGTTCCGGTCCTTCTTGCTCACGCCCAGACCGCCCCGGCCGCTCCGGCTCCCGCCGCCCCGGCCCTGGCGGCCCCCGCTCCGGCGGTCCCGGCCCCCGCTGCTCCGGCCGTGGCTGCTCCTGCCCCCGCGCCCGCCGTGGCTACGGAAGTGGTGAACATTAACACCGCTACCGTCGATCAGTTGGAACTCCTCAAGGGAATCGGTCCCAAGCTGGCCAAGGCCATTGTTGACCATCGGACCAAGATGGGGGACTTCAAAGCAGTCGAGGATCTCAAAATGATTAAAGGGATCACCGACAAGCTCATCGCCAAGATCAAAGACAAGGTCGTGCTGGCAGGCGAGACCACGATGAAGGCTGTGGAGAAAGCCACCCCGAAGAAGAAAGCCGTTAAGAAAGAGCCCGTCCCGAAGAAAGAGGCGGCTCCCAAGGTTGAGGCCCCCGCTGCTCCGGCTCCGGCCGCTCCAGCCCCGGCCGCTCCCGCGGCTCCTGCTCCCGCCGCTCCCAAGAAATAACGCGGCAGATTTAAATCTCTAGAACAAAACGGGAGGGGAACCAATTGGTTCCCCTCCCTTATTTTCTAGACCTGTTAATCGCTTCTTTTTTGCAAGGCGCAAGGCTAAAGCCTTTGCCCTACTTTCCAACCACCTGACTACCCAACAACCAAGCCACCTATCTTTAGGGCCTTCCCACCACCGCCACGCAGGCGACCGTGCCCGGCCCGCCCAGGGTGTGAGCCAGCCCCACTTCGGCTTTTTTGACCTGTCTCTTGCCGCAGCGCCCCCGGATCTGGTCGCAGACCTCTGAGATCATCCGGATTCCGGAGGCCCCGATCGGATGCCCGGAACATTTCAGCCCGCCGCCGGTGTTGACCGGAAGCCGTCCCTCGAGCGTGGTTACCCCTTCCTCGATCAGCCGCCAGCCCTGGCCCCTCGGGGCGAAGCCCAGATCCTCGTAGTTGATGATCTCGGTGATGGTAAAACAGTCATGGCAATCGGCCACATGAATCTCCTTGGCCGGATCGGAGATGCCGGCCTGCCGGTAGGCTGATTTCGCGGCCTCCTGGGTGGCCCGGAAACCGAGAAAATCAAAATCCGGATCGAACTGGATGGTGAAGTAGCCTCCGCTCGTGGCCGCGCCGAAGCCCTTGATCAGAAGATAATCCTTGTTGAACTTCGCCGCCAGTTCCTTCCGGGTCAGGATAACCACGGCCGCCCCGTCGGTGGTCGGGCAGCAGTCAAACAGTCTCAGGGGCTCGGCCACGGGGGGAGCCTTGCGGGCCTGCTCGAGGGTGATCTCACGCTGGAAGTGGGCCTTGGGGTTCAGGGAACCGTTATGGTGGTTTTTAACCGCCACCTTGCCCAGGATCTCATCGGAAAGCTTATTGACATGGAGATATCGGCTGGCCAGCAGGGCGAATATCCCCGGGGCCGTCCGTCCCTTGCAGTAAACCGGGTGCCCCTTCTCCACGTGCTGGGCGACCAGGCTCCCCCGCCCCGGGACCTCCCGCATCTTTTCCACCCCGCAGGCCATCACCACGTCGTATTCCCCGCAGGCCACGGCAAAGGCGGCGTTCCGGACCGCCTCCAATCCCGTCGCGCAGTAATTCGAAACCCGCACCACCGGGATCGGAGAAAGCGCCAGGGTGTCGGCCAGGGTGCTTCCCGACACTCCTTCGAATCCCCAGGCATAGGGAAGGTAGGTCCCCAGCCAGGCCGCTTGGATCTGCCCGGGATCAATCTTGGCGTCGGCGTAGGCCTGGTAGGCCGCGTCAATCATCATGTCCTTATAATCCCAGTCGAAGTTCTCCCCGAACTTCGTGTACCCGGTTCCGAGAATGGCTACTTCACCCGCGATCGGCATTGCTTTCCCTCCTCCCTCTATAATCTTTTGGCGCTTCCCCCCTCACCTTACCTCTCCCCACCAGGGGGAGAGGCAGAGCTGGGAAGCTTTTTATTTGTTACCCTTCTTGCTTTTCACTTTTTACTAAATTGGCCGCATTTTCCAGAAATAATTGATGAACCCCGAGCCCTCGTGGAGCCGGCGGAAAGTCAGTTCCACCTCCATTCCGATCTCCGCCTTGGCCGGGTCGCAATCGGCCATCTGGCCGTAGAAGCGGCCCCCACCCTCGATATCGGCGGAGGCCATGATCACCGGTGGATCCGGCGTGGGGGGCAGATGATCCTTGGTCAAGGTATAGATTTTCCCCCGCCGGCCGAGTTTCCAATCCTCGAATTTATCCTTGGCCCGGCATTTCTTGCAGATCCGGCGGGGCGGGAAATAGCGCTCCCCGCAATTCTGGCAACGGACTCCGTGGAGGCGGATAATGGCCGATTCCTCGCGGTTCAGGATGATCGTGGAGGTATAAGGGTTGACCTTCTCCGCCGGCAGGTTGCCGCGGAACTGGAGAAATTTTCCATAACTGGAAATCGCGCGGCGGGACTCCAGGGCTTGGGCCAGTATTCCCCGGTTGGGAAAAGACCCGATTTTATCCGTTGCTTCCAGCAGAAAGGCATCACACCCTCCCCCGTAAGCCAGCCAGAGAATCCGGTCGCCCGGTTTGGCGGTCTCCAGGGCCTGGATTAACAGGAGAACGGGCAGGGCCGCCCCTACATTTCCGATCTTCTGGTAAAGCTCAACCGCCGGATAGGAGGTTTCCGGAAATCCCAGGGATTTCTGAAAAGTCTGGGAGGTCCGGGCGTCCGGGGCCGTGTAGACCACTTTGTTAATCTTGTCCTTGGTCAGGCCGGCCTTTTTCAACAATTTCTCCGCCGCTTCCTTCAACAGGGGCAAAATGGCGTTTTCCCGGATAAAACGGGCGTCTTCCTCGTGGGGATAGATCTCCCCTTCCCTCCGCCAGACATCCACCATCTCGCGGGTGAGTGAAATGGTTTCTTTTATTTCGGCGATGACGTTATCCGATCCCACCATCAGCCCGCCCGCCGCGTCCCCGACCTCGAGCTCGGCCGGCGAACCGGGTTCGGCCTGCCGGAGATCCGAAACCGCGACCAGGATGGATTTGGCCATCCCGGCCTTGACCCCGTTGACCGCGGAAAGAAAAGCCGAGGCCCCGGCCCGGAGCGAACCGGCAAAATCAGCCGAATGAATATCGCGGGCCAGGTCCAGGGCCGAGGCGACCAGGGCGGAATTGCCCATTTCGAGATATGGCAGGGAGGTCGAGGCCAGGTAGATTCCCCCGATTTCTTCCCGGGATTTCCCGGCCAGGCACGAATCGAGCGCGGCCCAGGCCATCGTGACCGCATCCTCGTCGTAATTGGCGACCGCCCGCTCCGTCTTTCCTCCCGGACCTCCCCAGGCCGCCCCCACGACCTGGCCGGTCAGACGGTAGCTCGGGATGTGAACGCCATAACCAGTGATACCGACCATGTTTCCTCCTCGGGTCAAAAGATAAAAAGTTTCGTGTTTCGAGTTTCGAGTTTGGTAACTGGCAATTTTAAGTAATCTCAAACCTTTTCTAGCGTAGTGAGTCTAACGCTTCTTTACATTTCATTATATGGATTTCTTAACCGTCATTCCCGCGAAAGCGGGAATCCATAATTAAAACCTGGATTCCGGGTCAAGCCCGGAATGACAACAAATGTAAAGGAATTTACGACGCAGTTCACTAGCTTAAAAACTGTTTCTTGGGATCAAAGGTCCGCAGCCGCCAGATCTCCTCCCGGGTGGGGGGAGAAATCCTCCGGAGACCGGGAGCCGCCTTGATCTCGAAGCCGCAGGCTTCCTTCGCCCGGCGGACCGCTTCCTCTTCCTTGATTCCCGCCGGCCAATCGGGATAGGCGATCATCGTGAGCTCTTTCTTCCCCTGATCTTTACCGAAAACCGCGAGGTCGGAAACCACGAAGCTCACGCGGTCGCCCGGGCTGCTGATATAATTGAGTTTGTCGACGTATCTCCGCTTCCCGAGCGGCGCGCTGACCACCACCTCCTGGGCCATGGAGGCCACATCGTTGCCCCCGCCCGGGCCGGTGAGATAAAGCTTCTGCTCCGGGATTTTCGTGGTGTTGATATTCCCGAGCTTGTCCACCTGCCCGGCCCCCAGACTCCCGATGCAGCGGGCGTTGGCCCCGCCCATGAAAATACCCATCACCTCGTCGATCTGGCTGAGCATCCGGCAGGTGTGGATATTCCGGAGATTAAAAATAAAGGGGTCCGCCGGGCAGGGATCGTAACCGTAAAACCCCACCTCGGCAATCAGGCTGACCGGGTTCCCTTCCTTTTTCAGGGACTTGGCCGCCAGCCAGGCCGCCAGGTTGGCGGTGCCGATCCCGGCCAGGATGGTTTGGTGATCCCGTTTCTTCACCTGCTCCTCGATGATCCTCCCGGCCATCACCGCCATTAACTCCAGTCTGCTGGGGGGCGCGTCCGGATTCTCCCCCAGCCCCATTTCGCGGAAATCGGAAACCCAGGAGTCGGCATTGGAGCGGCCCTTGAGATAAAGCACCCGGTCCCGGCCCAGGCGGGTGAGATATTCCTGTTGATCCGGGCAGGAAAGAATCCATTTTTCCACCCATTCCCGGAGCGCCTGCGGATCATGGTAGACCTTCCGGAGGTCCACCATGAAATCATAATCGTCGGCATAGGCGGGAAACTCCGGGAGCCCATAATTGGAAAGCCCGCCGGGATGCGCCCCCAGCTCGGCCGGGCAGACCGCCTTGACGGCGGCGGAAGGAATCCGGACCAGGTGGGAATGCGACCGGATGAATTCCGGGGAAACCACCTGTTCCACCGAAGCGATCACCCCGCCCCGGGAAGCCAGGGCCCCGTAAATCCCCTCCCCGTAGGGCGGGCACATCAGGATATTCCCCTCCGGGTCGGCCGCCTGGCCGTGGACGAAGGTGAGATCGGGCCTGAGGGCCCGGGCCATTCCGATTTCCCGCCCGTCGGGAAGCTTGACCTTGCAGAGATCGTTTTTATTCTCCTCCTCCATGCTGGACCCGAAAACCGAGGGGATCGGGATCCATTCCATCCCCATCGCCCCGGCCCGCATCCGGAGGGGAAAGGAAAGAATCGTCCAGGATTCAAATTCGCAGGTGCCGTTCCGGTAAGCCTCCTGATAAATCGGGCTGGGAAGCGCCGCCGGATAGGAATCCCCGATAAAAGTGGACAGCACTTTTTTCACGAGCTTCCCGTAAACCAGGGCAAAAGAGGAGGAGGTCAGTCCCAGGCTCAAAATCGTGAAACCCGGGTCTTTCCCCCAGAACTGCCGGACAATCTCGTGGATGGCGGCGTTCGGCCGGGTGTGGTGGGTGCTGAAATGCAGGGTCATCCCGGGGCGGACGAATTGCTTCACCGCCCGGGAAAGCTCCATCACCTTGCCCCGGGACTTGAGGCTCAGGTCATAATTGTCTTCAAAAATAAATTTTTGCAGATCCATCGTGGTAAAAATTTCTCGAACTAATAATTTTTAATAATCTCCACCGACTTGTTCTTGCATCTTTCGAGGCAGAGCTCGCAGAAGGTGCATTCGTCCTCGTTTTCCGCGACCACCTTCACCTTGCCCCCCTCGAGCTTGAAGATATTGACCGGGCAGACATCGAGACAAGCCTTGCACCCGTCCTGGCACCTTTCCGGGTTCAGTTTGACCGTCACGAAAAGCCCCATCTTTACCCTCCTTCAATTGATTTAGTACTTCGGAATTTCATTGTTTTTTCCCGCCCTTTTTGGATTTTCTGTTTTTCCCGATCTTTTTGACGGCCCGTTTGGCCGGGGCGGCTTTTTTCCGCGGGACGGCAATTTTTTTACCCGCCGCTTTTCCTTTTTCCCGCAGAAGCTCCCGCAACACTTTCGGAATATCGGAATATACCTCCACCACCTTGACCCCGGCCTGCTGGAACAGGCGGGTTTTGTCCCTGGTCGCGCCCGAGCCGGGCCGCACGATCACGGAGGCATGGCCGAAACGCATCCCCGGCATGTTGTCCACGAACTTGCCCCCGAAAAAGGCTACTACCGGCTTGGTGAAGTGCCCGGGGATCCACTCGGCCAGGACATCCTCCTTGGTCCCGCCGGGCTCGCAGAACAATACCATCGCGTGGGTTTCGGGGTCCTGCTCGAAAAGCGGGAAGAGATCCAGGTAGGTCGAGCCTACTACCGAGTCACCCCCCATCCCGATCGCGGTGCTGATTCCCATCCCGGCGTTGGAAACGAGGTTGGCCACTTCCGTACACATCCCGCCGCTCCGGGAAATCACCCCGATGTGTCCGGGCCGGAAAGCCCGCTCCGGGTTGTTACCACCCAGGAATCCGAGTTTGCTCCGCTTCGCCGGGCTGATCACGCCGGGGGAATTGGGACCGATAATCTTTACTCCTTTCAGGTCGGCATAAGCCACCATTTCAATCACGTCCCGCTTGGGGATCCGCTCGGTCAGGCAGGCGATCGGGGAAAGACCGCAGTCCGCCGCCTCCATCACGGCGTCCTTGGCGAAAGCCGGCGGGACGGAGACCACCGCGGCGTTGGCCTTCTGCTTTTCCACCGCTTCCTTGACCGTATCGAAAACCGGGATCCCGTGCACCGTCTGCCCCTGCTTCCCGGGGGTCACCCCGGCCACCACCTTCGACCCGTAATCCATCATGTCCTTGGTGAAGGTCGCCGCTTCCCGGCCGGTGATGCCCTGCACGAGAATCCGGGTTCTGTCATCTATCAATATTGCCATGATCAGCCTCCGTATTTCGTTAATCGTCTTACGGTTGCGCAACTCGTCTCGTTCATCGGAAACGTTTTTCGTCTTGGTTTAAACCCCCCAACCGATTGACGCAACCGAAACGAGCCGCGCAAACCCAACCGTTACCTCCGCCTAACTTTTCCCCATTTCCACGACGTATTTCGCCGCTTCATCCATCGTGTGTGCTCGTTCGAAGTACTTGATCCCGTATTTATTGAGAATCTTGAACCCCTCGTCTTCCCAGGCCCCCGGCACTCGGAAGACCACCGGGAATTTCTTCGGGTCGATTCCCCGATTCAGCATCCCCTTGATCACCCCCCGGGCCACCAGGTCCACCCGGGTGTTGGAAAGCACGTTGGTGATTACGGCCAGGCGCTTGACCCCCGGTTTGGAAAGGATGAGCTCGGTCAGGAGCTGGACCTTCTTCACCGTCGGGTTTCCGCCGATTTCGCAGTAATTCGCCGGCTTTCCCCCGTATTTTAGGATCGCGTCGAACACGGTCAGGCTCGCCCCGCCTCCCCCGATGATCAGGCCGGTGTCGCCCTCGAATTCCACCACCCGCCCGGCCACGCCGCGGTGGTCCACCCGGTCGATCTCCGCCCCTTTCCTTTCCAACTCGGTAGGCTCCCGGCCCCGCTCCTCCCGGGGGAAGATCCCGAACGATTCCAGTTCCTTCTGGCGGAAAAGCGCGTCGTCATCAATCTCCACCCGGCAATCCGCCGCCAGGTAGGAACCGTTTTTGGTTTTAACCAGGGGGTTGATCTCGGCCACGCTGGCGTCGAATTTCTGCGTCAGGCCGTAAAGCCGGCTCACGATATTGGAAAGCGCGCCCAGCCCTTTATCCGCAGCCCCCAGGTGCTTGGCCAGCTCCTTGGCCCGAAAGCCAGGAACCCCAATAAAAGGGTCGACATGAAACCGGGCGAAGCCGGCGCCGGGTTTCTGGGCAATCGCCTCCACCTCGACCCCGCCGGTTCTCCCGGCCAGGAGGATCATCCGCTTCTTGATCTCGTCAATCGTGATTCCCAGGTACATTTCCTCGACAATCTCCAGTTTCTTTTCAACCAAAACCTTTTCCACCTTCCGGTCCCGGATCTTGCCGGCCAGCATTTCGCGGGTAAGCCTCTCCGCCTCTTCGGGATCCCGGGCGAACTTGACCCCGCCGGCTTTGCCCCTTCCGCCGAGAAGGATCTGGGCCTTGATCACCACCTCGCCCTTAAGATCCCGGGCTACCTCCCGGGCCGCCTCCGGGGAATCCACCATTTTCCCCGCCGGGATCGGGATCCCCACCTTCTGGGCCAGGATCTTTCCCTCGTATTCATAAAGACGCATGGTTTACCTCCGCTTTTTTCCTGATTTGCTTTACGCTACACGCTACTTACCATTCATTCCACGTTATCTCGATGCCAATGCTATATCAAAAAGGGATTAAAAATGGAAGTCCATTTAAAACAGCTTATAGCGTATAGAATATAGCATATAGCTTATAAGCTGATGGTCCAAAAATAATAATATAAATTTTTGCGACAAAGGAAGAAGTTCTATCTGCTATCTGCTATCTGCTATCTGCTATCTGCTATCTGCTATCTGCTATCTGCTATCTGCTATCTGCTATCTGCTATCTGCTATCTGCTATCTGCTATCTGCTATCTGCTATCTGCTATCTGCTATCTGC
>Ga0315289_10014162_pt1 | contig 11147 bp, 11 predicted proteins | sample YL17G11_40_MG_FD_203452 | JGI IMG/M metagenome (GOLD analysis project Ga0315289, IMG submission 203452) | Sediment microbial communities from Yellowstone Lake, YNP, Wyoming, USA - YL17G11_40 | ecosystem: Environmental > Aquatic > Freshwater > Lake > Sediment | place: USA: Wyoming | collected...
TGGTTAGGAATGGGCAATCCCCCGTAGTTGAAAGGATTGATTTTGAATACTGGACCCTGTCAGATCTATACAAAAATCATCCTAACGGTAAGTCTCCTGAATTCTGGTTGGCACTGCTAGAGGCTATTAGGGCACGAAGGGAGAAGTTGATGAGACAATCGGAAGGAAGTTCTGATTAACTTCAAGAAATGAGGAAAGTCTTAAGGATGGGATAGATAGGATGGATCTATCTCCAATAAGCGATGAAGATCTCCATAAGATGGCGAGGGACAAGTTGCTCGGCATAATGACGAACAACGGTGCGAAACAAAAAGTGATCATTTTATCATTTAATGCCTTTACTATTTCTTCTTGCAAAAGGGGACTCAAAGGTGCATTACTAGTTGTTGAAGCTGAAAATGTTGCAAAACCTTCTATAAAAGATGATAATGCTACAGATCTTGTTGCTCTTTTAGTTGCTCTCCAATATAGTCTATCGAATAAATAAGTAATATATTGTTAAACCAGAATTCCTTTAATCTAATTATTTTTTTAAATAACATGTCTGATCATTCTCTAAATTTCATCTTCGAATAAACAATGTTATTTATTAAAAAAATTAACAATGTTTAAATATTTTTAATATTTTCAATTTATTTTATATTAATAATTTAACAAAATCTTATATAACACAGAAGTAGTACATCGACACAATGGTATCGAGAATGGTTAAAGAAAGCGAAAGCACAAGCCACAAGATAAAGAGAGCCCTTTCAAAGATAATCATCAAGGCAAAAAGAGTGCTGAAAAAAGAAAGGAGAACATAAACGTATTAAGTTTAGAAGATAAACAATTATCACACACGAAAGAGGAATCCGCTGCACAGCGTGCAGCGATGGTGTTGCCAACACCAGCATCGGATAGGTTCTTTCCAGAGGGAAAGGGAACCAAGACGCAAAAGCGAACCAAGGAGCAATATGGCAAGAAGCAATATACAAAGGCCGAGCAGATCTTAGAGGCTCAACTGAGTAGCCACAAGATTCCGTTTAAGAACCAAGTTTCATTCACAAGACAGGGAGAGGTTACCAAGGAAGGAATCCCGAAGGTCTACATTGCAGACTGCGTTATAAATAACCTAGTCTTTGAATTGGAGGGTCCAAGAACGAGCTCCGACAACATGGAATCAGACAGATTCTTCAAGAAGAACGGTTATCATGTGATCCATATTCCAAATGCATTGGCCATAAAGTATGGCGACGTCCTTGGAGCTTTAATAGACGGCCTCTATAACAAGCTGAAGAAGGATGTTACCTCTGGCTGACATCTTCGGAGAGTTGATGACCTAGGCAGCGATTTGATTCGAATGATGATTAGGTTAGATTCATAAGCTTGGGACAAAGTTGTAGACATAAGTAGGACTATTCCAGATGACAGGTATAGGTGAAACCCTAAACGAGAAAGGAAATCTCTCGCTATTAAGTTTATAGTTGAAAATGAACATAGAAAAAATGTTATGTTCTTAGTTGGTTCACGATCTAATCACCTGATATGTTAATATTTTTGATCTTGTTCAAAAGTACATTGACATTTTACCTTCCTCGCATGGTATCAAAGTCTATAATCTTCGGCTGGTCTCTGCATGCAATAAGCGTTCAAAAATAATCCTAGTTGCCAAGGCCTAGAGGAAGTGTCTCAAAAAAGGCTTGTTGTCAGATACTTTAGCCCACTGTCAGGCAATACTGCGACAATCGTTTTTCCTTTCCCGAGTTCCTTGGCTTTATTCAGGGCAATGTACATTATTGCACCAGAGCTTATTCCGATGAGCAAACCCTCCTCCCTCGCCATTCTTTTAGCAACCTCAAATGTCTCAGGCACCTCTTCTTTTGATATTTCTATAACTTCGTCAAAATATTCCTTACGAAACAATTGTGTTGGGTAAGTCTCTCTAGGGTTTCTCAGTCCTTGTAAACTGACACCCAGTTTGGGCATGACGCCAACTATCTTAATGTTCTGATTGTATTCCTTCATACGCATAGATATACCGACCCCAGTTCCCGCCGTACCAACTCCGATAACCACCGTATCCACCTCTCCTCTTGTCTGTTCAAGTATCTCCCTGCCAGTCGTTTGGTAATGCGACAATATATTTGCGGGGTCTTTAAACTGATTCAAATCAACATACTTCTCCGGACTCTCATCTAGAAGCTTTAGCTTGAGTTCTATGGCTCCACCAGTCCCCCTCTTCCCCGGAGAAAGAATCAGATCAGCTCCATATGCTTGGATAATCTTTCTTCTTTCTATGCTAACCGATTCAGGCATGACAATAGAGATCTTGTAGCCTTTGGCAGCTGCAATCATCGCAAGTGCAATGCCTGTGTTCCCTGATGTAGCCTCCAATATGGTTTTATCCTTCTGTAACTTTCCTGCTGCTTCAGCATACTCGACCAGATAAAATGCCATCCTATCCTTCACCGATCCGCCGATGTTGTACCATTCAAGTTTGGCGAAGACATTTGCGTCGTCCAAGTTTGTCAATTTGTTGATTCTGATCAAAGGCGTATTTCCTATGAGATCAAAAATGTTGTTGGCGACTTTCAAGGTCAAATTCATTATCACCCAATTAGAGTCTCTAAATCTAGTTGATAGGTTTTTAAATAAAAGAAATGTTATACAATTATCCGTACAGGAAAGAAACCTAAAGATTCCACATAGAACATTATAGAATACCCTACAGAAAAAAATCACTTTATTCTTCGCTGCCTTGTAATATTCCTTTACCAAAAAATTTAGCTCCTTAACTAAGGAGAAGTGAATGGAAAGATAAAAATCACCGAAGATTTTCGGGAAATCTTTAATCCACTATGCATTTTATATAATGCGATAAAGATGACACCAGAAGAATGTCCAAACTGTAAAGAACAGATTTTAGTTTATCCTCTTCTCTTAAACCTATCATATATCTCTAGACCTACCCTTTCTACCTGCATCTGAAGATTAACGTATAGGTCAGAGTCTTCTCTATAGTTTGGAAGAAAAGGGCCTAAAGTTGCTCTATCTCCTCTAGCTATGGACCATGCCCTTCTTTTGTCCACAATTAACTTATCACCCTTTTTCTGATATTTTAGTATACCGATAGTTTTCCCACCATTCTGCTGTATAGTCGAAAAGCATGGAATATCGGTGGGGCCATCACCCAAGTAGATCATATTGGGGAAGGGTATTCGCCGTCTATCCCTGATGATGACATCGTTTATACTAGATGGGCTACGGCGTAGCTCGATACCACTGATTCCCTTGTTGATTGCGTACAGAAACTTTGTCTTTTCAGTAAATGTTACGATGCTTTTTGGAATTAAGCGGCCCTTTCTTTCATCAAAGGTGCAGCCGAAGATGTCTTTCATCTCGCTAGCTATGGAGGTTCCACGAATTATTTCCTCAAAGGCTCCGGATATGATGTAGAACTCAATCTGTACGTGAGCTTCCTGAAACTCCTTTCTAACGTCCACAAAGGATCTTAGGCGTTGGAATAAATCTGACACTCCAGTATAGAGATGAACTTTCTTTCCCAGTTCCCTAAGCTCTTCATTTATTACCTTAAGCTTGACCTTTTCAAGACTTGTAAAAATTCGGTCGATATAAGCAAGAGGGGGATCCCATCCCTTTGTAACCAATCTACTTACATCCTTATTCCAAAAATCTTTGATTTCTTCTTCGTTCATTTTCAGCTTTTCCTTGAGGAACAGGTTAGTGGTATCATCACCAAGAGTGTCGTCAAAATCACAAATGATAGCAATAATATTCTGCATAGACATTATTGCTCATCACCTTCCTCCATATTTTTCTTCAAAGGACATCGAACCATGTCATGGAAATTAGATTCCCTGGAATTATCACTGCTATCATATACCTTTGAAAGTGAACCTATAATCCGTTGTACAAGATTTTGACGTAAACGTTCAAATTTCGCGTGACCAAGGGTATTAAGATTATACTTGGACATTGTTAATCCTTTACAAACAGTTTACCTGAAGATCTATATAAATTAGTTACGTCACACATTATGATCATATATTCCTCTGAGGATTGATGTGCAAAGCTCATCGTCAAAGCTTAAACAACATTGGGGGTCACGCTGGAGATATGATGGTTCCAAACCTTATCAGAAACTGTGAAAAGTTTGCTATGATTCTGGTTTATTTTAGTAGATTCGAGCGTGTCCAAATGTTTCTGAACATATCCGAGTGTATTGGATTCTTTCTTCAACTATAGACTTGTCATATATCAAATTTTGACTGCGTATTGCATCATTGTAACTTTGCATACGAACTTGAACCCTTTTCGGTATAAATCTGGTTGAGGGATTCTATTATCTGGTTCCAATCTATATTCACAAAAGCAGCGTACTTTATACTTACAAGGAGAAGGAAAAAAAAGGAGAAATGAAATCACCTCGGTGTGAGATAATAGACCATCCACTTAACTGGTACATCTATAGAGTCCAAGGTTCCCTGAAAAAATCAAACTGCAAGACACTTTTATATCTTGGATAAAAGAATTCAGTAATGCAAAAGGGTTAGAAGGGTTCCTGAACAGAATTCTAAGTCTTGGTGTGCTAGACTAGTCAACATTTGATATTATTACGCTGAAGACCAAGGCTAAAGCTCAACCTGCCAAAGAAGACTTAGGTTTACCTTTAGCAGTCTTATGACTTCTTCATCGCTGGTTTGTGAGAAGTCCTTATAGAATTGTCCTATGGCGTAGAAGAATTCTGGGGTAGACAAACAGATCACTCTATCGGCCTCTTTTTCCAGATCCTTTACTGTCGATCGTGGGGCCACTGGAACAGCTACTATAACAGATTTAGGTTTTTTCTTGCGAATCGAGGCAATGGCTGCCTTTATTGTTGAACCAGTGGCTATACCGTCATCCACAAGGATGACAATGCGATCCTGTAGCTCAGGATAAGGGGTGTCCCCCCTGTAGAGCTTCAGTCTGCGTTTAATCTCTATAATCTGCCTTCTGCTCTCCCCCTCTATGTATGTTTCAGGAACGTTCATGTACCTAACCGCTAAGTTGTCCAAGCTTAAAGTTCCATCTTCTGCAACCGCTCCTATAGCTAGCTCTGGATTATCTGGGGCTCCGATTTTCCTCGGGACTATAATGTCCAAGGGAACTTTTAACTTGTGAGCGACCTGGTAACCTATTACAACGCCGCCCCTGGGTATAGCTAGAACTATCGCATCTTTGCTTGAGTATACAGTTAATTCTAAGGCTAGCCTTTTTCCCGCTTCCTCTCTATCTGGAAAAGGCAGTTTTATACTTCCGTTCATAATCCTTTACTACCCGCCTCTATTGTTAAAGATGGTATTCGATTTCCTAGATTATAAAGTCTTTACAAAACACTTTAACTTAAGAATTCTACCAAAAGATACCTTTTAACTCTTACAGTAGCTTAGAGTATGGTGCTCTCCGTCACCTGATCTTGCTTGTCAGATAGTTGTTAAACCAAGCAGTTGCGAGTCTAGCTACTTTTTCCAGTGCTCTAGGCTCTTCAAAGAGATGTGAGGCGCCAGGAACAATTTCAAGTTTCTTTACTGTTTGAAGATATTTAATAGCTTGCTTGTTCATTTCGATCACCAGCACATCGTTTCCTCCTACGATTAGGAGGGTGGGCACTTTGACCATTGGAAGGTAATCTATTGCGAGGTCAGGACGACCCCCTCGCGAAACAATTGCTTGAACATCGTTCGGGTTCTTTGCGGCCGCAATAATCGCTGCGGCAGCACCTGTACTTGCCCCAAAATAGCCCGTGGCAAAATTTCTGGTTTCTGCTTTCTCTTTAAGCCATTTTGTTACATAAATGAGTCGATTCGAAAGCATTTCTATGTTAAATCTAAACTCCGCAGTTAGCACGTCAATTTTCTCATCGTCTTTTGTTAGAAGATCTATTAGCAAGGTAGCGAACCGTTCTTTTTGGAGTGCCCTCGCGACGTATCTATTTCTTGGGCTAAATCTACTGCTGCCACTGCCGTGGGCAAATAGCACGACTCCTTTTGAATCTTTGGGTACCACAAGATTACCTTCTAGGGTTATACCACCGGCTTTAACTTCCACATCACTTTCTTCGTTTTCTCTAGATGTATTCATTGCTCCTTCTCGCTCCAACTGAATAATTGGGCTTGTGCTGAGGATCGTTGGAATTCAATGGTGGCAAAAAGGTCTTCAAGGTTTTTCATCTCTTTCCCCATATGTAACTGTTTACTATGTTCTTTGTAATCTATAATAAACCTTTGCACGCGTCTATTTTTTTACGCTATTGATAACACAAAAATGAAAAACCCTAATTAGTCCGGAAAGCAGCATATCCAATCTTCTTCGAATAATTAATCCAAAAAAAGTCAAGTGCAAAAAATTTGGAACAACTAGAGAGAACGCTTAGGACAATCTGAATAAATTGCAGGACAGAGGAATTGTCATACTAATATCAACTCCAGAAGGGGTAAGGGTCCAGCTGACAGACAAAGGCCTACAAATGCTGCGTTAAGAAAGCCAACTTAACAATTGACAGACATCCCAGAGAAATCTATGAAACAAAAATCCAATGCCAACTTTGACGTTAAGAATTAAAAATTTAACGGAAAACTTAACGCGCAACTTAACGGCAAACTTAACTAAAAATTTAACGCCAACTTAACAGGCTTAACGGCCCATTTATCAAAAGACACATTTAGAAAATAGTATATTGGCTCCAAGCAAAGACTATATTTATGCTATATTCTATTACCATCAGTGTCTTCTGATGGCATCGGATACTTTCAACAGTCTGAAAACATTCGCAGATGTTTGTGAGAGGGTAAAGGGAAGGACAAGTAAGAATCTGAAAGTAGAGATATTATCAGAATATTTGAAGAAGTTAGATGATACTTCTCTGAAAATAGCATGTGGCCTTCTTTCTGGAGAAATCTTCCCACCACGGCAAAACGTTGTACTTCAAGTAGGATATTCTACTCTTGCTGAAATCATAACAGAATTGAGTGGAAAAGATAGGAGAATGTTGGAAAAAGTTTTCCTTAGATATGGTGACCTTGGTGAAACTGCTGAAGAAATTTTGGCAAAGAAATCTATAGCACCGCTCTTCAGTGAGGAATATACACTTATCACTTTCCACGACAAGCTTGCAAAAGTTGCTGAAATTACAGGAAAAGGATCTTACTCCGAGAAGAGAAAGACCTTGACAGGACTATTTTTGAACATGTCTCCAGTCGAAGCAAAGTACTTCACCAAGATTCTAACAGGAGAAATGAGAATAGGACTTGTAGCAGGCCTTGTCATTGAAGGGATTACAGCGGCCTTCGGACAAAAATTTGATGAGGTGAACGAGGCATATCTGCTCACATGCGACATAGGGGAAACAGCCATACTCGCCAAATACAACAATATAACAGATGCCAAGCTTGAACCTTTGCATCAAACCAACTTCATGCTTGCCGAGGCCATGCAGACACCAGAGGAAATTGAAGAATACTTTGGAAAACCGATGATCTGCGAGTACAAGCTGGATGGAATTAGAGCCCAATGCCACAAGAAAGGAGATATTGTCAAAATATTCACGCGCAAAGGCAATGAATCAGGAAATTCTTTCCCAGAAATAGTCGAAGCACTCGGCAAGATAACACATGACTACATTATTGATGGAGAGATAGTTGCATTTGACAAAGGAAAGATTCTTCCATTTTCACTCTTGCAGCATAGATTACAGAGGAAAGTGATTACTAGAAAGGTAATTGATGAAGTGCCACTGACAATCTTCGTCTACGATATATTGTTTCTGGATGGGGAATCTGTTTATAAGAAGACCCTTATAAAAAGAAAAGAGGCTTTAAAGAAACTCCAGCTATCTGAAAAGGTCAAGATGCTAGGCTATAGTTTTGTTTCGAAAAAGGAAGAGATGGAGGCTAAATTCAATGAGAGCATAGAAAGAGGATATGAAGGATTGATGATAAAGGACCCAGATTCAATATACATGGTTGGAAAAAGGGGAAAGAACTGGGTTAAGCTCAAAAAGGAATTGGACACATTAGATGTGGTAGTAGTGGCATCTGAGAGAGGACATGGTAAGAGGGCGAATGTCTTCTCCGATTGTGTTTTCTCGGTCTGGGATAACGGTGAACTAAAGACTATCGGAAAAGCCTATTCAGGCCTTACAGATAAAGAACTCTCAGAGATGAATGAAAAGCTGAAAGAAATTATGGTTAAAGATGAAGGATGGAGAATAGTGGTCAGACCCGAAATCGTGATCGAGGTCGCGTTCAATGGAATCCAAAAGAGTGACAGACATGAAAGTGGTTATGCACTACGTTTTCCGAGAATTAAACGTATACGTTATGATAAAAGCGTAGAACAGGTAGACACCATAGATAAGGTTAGATCCATATTCGAAAGGCAGCTTTCAAAAAAATAGTGGGAAAACATATTAGATATTTACTCTTATGAGCTGGATATGGCGATTGTTTCAGCTCTTGTTGCAGTCAGCCTTTTAGCAGGTGCTGTACAAGACATCAAAGAAAATCAAATCAGCGATTACACATGGATTCCTGCAATTTTGGGTGCGGTCATAATGACATATGACAATCTGAATAACTATATTTTTCTGATATTAAAGTTCGCTATGATTACAATAATACTAACGGTCAGCTACTTCTTCGGAGGAGGAATAGCCGACATGATCGGACTAGCAGTATTGATCATTGATGATGACCCATTTGCACCAATCGGGACATTGGTCATTTTTATGGCTCTAACTGTACCCTATGCAGCCTTCAAGATTCTGATAAAAAAAGAAAGAAAGACAATGATACCCTTGAAGGATTTTATGAAAAAAAAGAATGCCTACCCTTTGAAAGTATATGTGGATGGAAAAGAAGAGAAACTGCCAAAAACCGCAGACAAAGCGTACCAAGTTCTTGAGACATTACTTAAGGATAACAAGGAAGCTGTTGTCGAAGCAGAAACTGGACTCCCTGCTGTCGTTCCAATGTGTATAGGATATGTGATTAACATGATGATATCTTTCTATGTAGGAAAATCTTGGATTAGCATTTTGTTTAATACTTTAGCAAGGTAATTAATGATGAACCCCTGACTTCACGTTGGAAGTTTTATAAATTAGATTCAATCTTGTATGCTCTTGCTGGATTCTGGATTAGAAACTTGTTTATCAATTCTTGTTTGAAACCTTTTCTCAACATAAGAGGTATAAAATCTCTAATTAGATAAGCGTAGCTCTGAATTTTGCCTCCCTTCTCCTCTCCGACCTGATAACATCCTGCGTCTTGGGATAGAAGAAGCCGATCCTCAAAGCCTTCATCAACAATAAACTTTACTAGGTTCAGTGTTCTTTCTGCGTACTCCTCTCTCACAGCATCATATTCAACCCAAGCTCCTTGGTTTGCGATCTCTAGATGATATTTCAGGTTAGTTTCGCTGTCACAATGGACGACTATCAATCTTTCGGGGTTCAATCCCTCTTCATTGATAATCTCTAGTAGATGCTTGGCTGCTATTCCACTGACCGTGTGGCATGCGATGACGGCGCCTGTTGATCTGCTACAACGAGCAGCCGCTCTAACAATCTTCTGTTGGATTGGTAAGATTACACCCGGGTTAACAGCAATTTTAATAAATCCTGCTTTGATAGGCGTTCCATCCGTTCCCTTTTCGATCTCATTGACCCATAAGTCTGCCAGCTCGTCTGCTGAATATTCGTAAGCATATCGTGGAAGGTAAGGTTCCTTATAGAGCCCTGTGTTGGTTAGGATGTGCAGGCCGGAGGCCCTTGACAGTTGGGCAAGTAGAGAACTGTCACGTGCCATGAAAGCTGGGGTGCAGTCCACAAACCCTGTAACCCCAAGTTGCCGAATTTCATCCAAGAATGGCAGCATGGTGTCGAAGACTTCTATGGAGTTGTATCGTTCTCGGCTGGCTTTGTCAGCTCCAATGAAGTCAACAAGTACGTGTTCATGTGCTAAAGCTAAACCAAACTTGTCTGGAGAAATATCTCCCAAAACTGTTCTGATCCTGGTCATAATTCCACTTTTTGTTGATTTTCATCAATGTTCTGTTTATATAAATTTGATGCCTGTGTTGAGGATTGTAAAGAAAAACTGGACGAGTACGCATAGGAGTCTTAGACACCATTCTCTTTTGCTTGACAAGCTTCTGCAAATCTTTGATCATTAAACTTCTTTCGATAATCCGAATATATTTGGGAAATATTTATGTATATATTGACTCTTTACAGTACATAAAATAGGTGAATAAAAATGGCTGAAGATTGGGAGTCTAGATGGTATCGAAGAAGGGCATGGCCGTTCTTTAGAAACTGGTTCACAACCGACATAGATGAACTATTCAAGGAAACAGAGAAGATGATGGAAGAGGAATTCAAAGAGCTTTCAAAGAAGGCGCCCAAGAATCTTGTTAGAGAAAAGACCCTACCAGATGGAACCAAGGTAAGAGAGTGGGGGCCGTTTGTCTACGGATACAGCGTGACTATCGACTCCGATGGTAAGCCCAAGATCAAGGAATTTGGCAATATAAAGATGGACAGTAAAGCAGGAAAACCGTTATTAGATGTGACTGAGAAAAGAGAACCATTAGTTGACGTTATTTCAACTAACAAAGATATCAAAGTAATCGCTGAGCTTCCTGGTGTCCAAAAGGATGACATTAAACTCAAAGGAAAAGATAACCTATTGACCATTTCGGTCGATACACCTGAACGCAAATTCTTCAAAGAAGTGGAGCTACCTGCAATAGTCGATCCGAGGAAAGCAAAATCAACATACAAGAATGGTATACTTGAGGTCACTTTACCCAAGAAAGGAGAAAAAGAGCCTGAAGGAGAATATATAAAAGTAGAGTAGGGAAAGAACGACCCATCAAATTTCTTTTTTTGGAATATGTTATTTCGAAGTGTTTGTTATATAGTTTATACCATATTTCTTAATTTCATATTTTCCATAGCTAAAGAATAAGATATAAAGAAACTGATAAGTTACTATGATTAACAAGATTTTTAAACTAGTTGAAAGGAGAACTTTCAAGGTAAAATAAATATGGGGTTAATGAAGTCCAGAGTAAAGTTGATTGAAAATCATATGCTTGCT
>Ga0315289_10014163_pt1 | contig 11146 bp, 12 predicted proteins | sample YL17G11_40_MG_FD_203452 | JGI IMG/M metagenome (GOLD analysis project Ga0315289, IMG submission 203452) | Sediment microbial communities from Yellowstone Lake, YNP, Wyoming, USA - YL17G11_40 | ecosystem: Environmental > Aquatic > Freshwater > Lake > Sediment | place: USA: Wyoming | collected...
TTGGGCGGTCACTTTCACCGAGTAACTCCCGGGCGGCACTCCGACCAAGACGTACCGTCCGGCAACGTTGCTCGCCACGGTGCGCACGACGCCCGTGGCGGTGTCCTGCAACTGGACGGTGGCCGCTGGGATAGCGGCTTCCGCCGGGTCGGTGACGAGTCCGAGCACGGTGCCGGTATTGGTGGTTTGCGGAAACGCCGAGGTGGAGGCGAATAGCGCTAGAAGCAATGCAGCCTGCAGGCATCGCATAGGAGGTCCCCCTGCACCAGGTTGCCCTCGTGGGGCACCCGGTTGGGTCAAGTATACACCCGTGCCGCCTGCTTGGGAACGGTGCTGGCGGAGTTGGCGGGGCGGCGGGGGCCGGAGGGCGAGGACCGGCGCTCGGGGACAAACAGGCGAAGCGTCCCCGGTTTTCCCTACACCCGCTGGACGTCGTGGATGCCGGAGAGGCGGCGCATGGCGGCGACCAGGCGCAGAAGCTGCTCATTGTCGCGCACCTCGACGGTCATATCGACGACGGCGGCGCCGCCCCAGGAGGTATCCTGACGGGCTTCCAGGCTGCGGATGTTCGAGTTCTCGTCGGAGAGGACCTTGGTGAGGTCATTGAGCATGCCCGGGCGGTCATCCATGTGCACGACCATCTTGACGGGGAAAGGCTCGCCGGCGCTGCGGCCCCACTCGACGTCGATGCGGCGCTCGACCTGGTACATGAGGCTCTGGACGTTGGGGCAGTTGGTGGAGTGGACGGCGACGCCCTTGCCGCGGGTGATGTAGCCGACGATGGGCTCGCCGAAGATGGGATTGCAGCACTTGGCGCGGTAGACCAGCAGGTCATCGACGCCCTGGACCCGCAGGACCAGGTCGCCCGGGGGCGGAGCGGTGGCGGGGACCGCGGGCGCGGCCGGTTCGGCGAGCTGCTCGGCGAGGGCTGCGGGGGATCCCGGCGACACCTTCTGGAGGATCTTCCTGGGGGAGAAGCGGCCGTAGCCCAGCGCCGCGTAGAGGTCGTCGCTCTTGGCGAAGCCGTATTCGGCGGCCACGGCCTCGAGATTCTCGCGGTTGAGCCTGGCCAGTTGCACGCCCAGGCGGCGGGCCTCGCGCTCGAGCAGCTTCTGGCCGATTTCGATGGCGCGGGCGCGCTCGGCGGCGTTGATGACGGCCTTGATCTTATGGCGGGCGCGGGGGGTACGGACCAGGGCCAGCCAATCCTTGCTGGGCAGGTGGCCGGGCTGGGTGAGGATCTCGACGACGTCGCCGTTGCGCAGGGCGTACTTGAGGGGGACGATGCGGCCGTTGACCTTGGCGCCCACGCAGGTATGGCCGACCTGGGTGTGGATGGCGTAGGCGAAGTCGATGGGAGTGGCCTCGCGGGGCAGGACCATCACTTTGCCGCGGGGCGTGAAGGTGTAGACCTCTTCCCGGTAGAGATCGACCTTGAGGGTGGAGATGAACTCGCCGGGATCGCGCATGTCCTGCATCCACTCGAGCAGGGAGCGCATCCAGACGACGCGCTGGTCGTCGCCGCCGTCGTCCTGGCGGCCCTCCTTGTACTTCCAGTGGGCGGCGATGCCCTGCTCGGCGACGCGGTGCATCTTCTCGGTGCGGATTTGGACCTCGAAGCTCTGGCCGCCGGGCCCGATGACGGAGGTGTGGAGGGACTGGTAGAGGTTGAGGCGGGGGATGGCGATGAAGTCCTTGAAGCGGCCGGGGATGGGGTGCCACTCGTGGTGGATGACGCCCAGGGCGGCGTAGCAGTCGCGGACGCTGTCGGTGACGATGCGCAGGGCCAGCAGGTCGTAGACCTGCTCGATGGGGATTTTCTGCCGCTTCATCTTCTGGTGGACAGAGTAGGTGCGCTTGACGCGGCCTTCCACGCGGGCGGAGATAGCGTCGCGGCGGAGCACGTCCTCGACGGTCTGCTGGATCTGGCGGAGGAACTCGGCGGTGGCCTGGCGGCGGGATTCGATGGCGCGGAGGATCTCGGCGTGCTCCTCGGGCTCGAGGTGGCTGAAGGCCAGGTCCTCGAGCTCGCCGCGGATCTTGCCCATGCCGAGGCGGTGGGCGATGGGGGCGTAGATTTCGAGGGTCTCCTGGGCCACGCGGCGGCGGCGCTCGGGGTCCTTGAGGAAGGCCAGGGTGCGGATATTGTGGAGGCGGTCGGCGAGCTTGACGATGACGACGCGCACGTCATCCACCATGGCCAGCAGCATCTTGCGGACGCTCTCGGCCTGGCGCTCCTCGCGGGAGTAGAACTTGAGCTTGCCGAGCTTGGTGACGCCGTCCACGGAGCGGGCCACCTCGTCGCCGAACTGGCGGCGGAGATCGTCCAGAGCCACGCCGGTGTCCTCGACGACGTCGTGAAGCAGGCCGGTCTGGAGGCAGACCAGGTCCATGTTCATACCGGCCAGGATAAGGGCGGTGTGGAGGGGGTGGACGATGTAGGGTTCGCCGGACTCGCGCCACTGGCCGCTATGGGAGGCGGCAGCGAAGCGGTAGGCCTGGGCGAGGGCGGAGAGGTCTTCGCGGGGGCGCGCCTCCCGAACCTTGGCTTCCAGTTCGCGGTAGAGCTGCGCGGCAGGGCCGGCCTGAGGCTCGACCGCCGGAAGCGCCGCAGTGGAGTCGGCTGGCATTGGAAAAAACGGGCGGCCTGGGCAGCCGCCCGTCAGTTTCCATTATAGCGGAGGGAGGAAACAGCCAGCGGGCCGCCCAGATGCGCCTGGCGCCGCTCCCGGAGGGTCGCGGCGCGGAAACAGGGGCGTTTGTCAGGAGCCGGCCGGTCCCTACTTGGTTTCGGTGGTGATGCCCCGGGCGCCGGGGGTGCGAGCGGCCTTGACCTTCTTGGTCTCGAGGGTCCGCTGGATCCAGGCGTCGGCCGTGTCGGTGTCCTTCCGATAGGCGTCGGCGGTGTCCTGGAGGTCAGCGCGCTGGCGCAAGAGCAGGTTCAGGTAGGCCATGGCCTCGTCGTACTCGCGGTCGAGCTCCAGGGCCTTCTCGAGGTCCTTGATGCCCTGCTCGATGGACCCCCAGTGCTGGGCCTTCAAGTCCTCGCGGACCTTCTTGTCCTTGAGGGGGCCGGGATCCTCGGGCCGCATGCCGAGCTTGGCGCGGGCCTCGGCGTTGACCTGGAAGGCCTTGGTCCAGGCGATGACACCCAGGGTGTAGAAGGCGTCCTTGTTCTTGGAATCGACCTCGATGAGCTTGCGGTTCCACTCGCGGGCCTGGTCGAACTCCTTCTGGTTGAAGTACAGGGAGGCGACGGAGGCGAGGGCCACGGTGTTCTTGGGGTCCCGTCCGAGGACCTTGATGAAATTCTCGTGGGCCGCCTGGGCCATCTGGGCGTTCTCCGGGGAATCGGCGCCCGGGATGTACTGCATCATGTAGGCGGTGGCCAGGTAGAGCCGGGCGGTGGGGAAGTCCGGATCCAGATCAATGGCCCGCTTGAAAAAGTCGACCGCCTCCGGGTACCTGGCGTTGCGGTAAGCCTGCACGCCCTTGTTGAGCTGGTCGCGGGCCTTGAGCTTCGCGCAACCGGTGGCCAGCAAAGCGGCCAAGGCCAAGGCCAGGGCAGCCGTCATAAATCTCCACGTGCGGTTCATATCAGCTCAGCTCCTCATCCACGCTAGGCCGGCCTACTGGCCGGCCTCGATCTTGGCGGTGATCAGACCGACTTTGTCGATACCAGCTCCGTGGGCGATGTCGATGGCCCGGGCCACGTACTGAAACTCGAGGTCCGGGTCGCCCTTAACGAAGACCACGCGCTCGGCGCGGGTCTTAAAGATCTCTTCCAGGCGCTGCCCTAGCGCCTGTTCGGTAGTGGGTTCGGCATTGATGAGCAGGGAGCGATCACGGTTGATGACGATCACCACCGTGCGCTGGCTGGCGGCGTCCGCCTGGGCGCCGGGGGGCGGGGGTTGGGGGACGAGCGCCTCGAGCCCCTTGGGGGTCAAGGGCGTGATGACCATGAAGATGATCAGCAGCACCAAGAGCACGTCGATCATGGGAACGACGTTGGGTTCAGCCTTGGCGCCTGAACCGGAGCCGACATTCATTGCCATGGTAAGTTCTCCTCATAAACTCGGCGCCTGCCGCGCAGACTGCTCATGGCGCCGCGGCGGCCGCTTTTTCTTTTTCCGCAACCAGCTCGGTCAACAACCCGATCTGGTCCACGCCGGAGGCGCGCAGGTTGTCCACCACCTCGACGACGCGATCATAGCGGGCGCGGGCATCGCTCTTGATGTAGCACATCTTGTCGAGCCGGCTGACCAGCAGGTCCTTGACCTTGGCGGGCAGCTCGTCGGGCTTCAACTGCACGTTGCCCAGGAAGGTGCGGCCCTCGCGGGTGACGGCTACGATGATGGCATCGTCCTTGTCGGCGCCCTGCATGGAGATGGCGCTGCGGGTGCGGACCATGTCCACGCTGATGCCCTTGGAAAGCATGGGGGTGATCACCATAAAGATGATCAACAGCACCAGCATGACGTCCACCATGGGGACCACGTTGGGGGTGGCGATAGGCTCACTTTTGACTCGTTTTAGCATGACGGCCTCCGCGAACTCTCCGCGGGACCCGCGGGGGCCGTCTGGGGCCCCCGCGGGGAACCGCGATTCAACTCGCTAGTTGGTTCCGCTGCGTCACTTGCCGGCGGCGCGCTGCGCCCGCTTCAGGAAGTAGTCGATGAGCTCGGAGCTGGAGTTGCTCATCTCGACGTCGAAGCTCTCGATGCGGGTGGAGAAGGCGTTGAACGCCCAGAAGGCCGGGATGGCCACGAACAACCCGAAGGCGGTGGTGACCAGGGCCTCGGAGATGCCCCCGGCGACCGCGCCCAGGCCGGTGGACTTCTCCGTGGAGATGCCCTTGAAGGCGTTGATGATGCCCACCACGGTGCCGAACAGGCCGATGAAGGGGGCGGTGGCGCCGATGGTAGCCAGGTTGGGAACGCCGCGCTTGAGCTCGGCGTGTACGATGGCCTCGGCGCGCTCCAGGGCCCGTTTGGAGGCCTCGACCTCTTCGCCGGGGATTTCCGAGCTGAGCTGGTGGGCGCGGAACTCCTGGAGGCCGGCCACGACCACCTTGGCCAGGTGGCTCTTCTTGTAACGGTCGGCGATCTTGATGGCCTCATCCAGCTTGCCCTCGCGCAGGGCGCCGGCCACGGCCGGAGCGAACTGCCGCGACTGCTTGCGGGCGCCGGAGTAGGCGAGGAAGCGGTCGATCATGACGCCGATCGACCAGGCCGACATCAAGAAGAGGACGACGACCACGGTCTTGGCTAGTCCACCCATCTGGGTCCACAGAGAGCGGATGTCAAACCCGGGGGCTTGCTGGAGCAACAGAGCCCAGACTTGCGATTGTAGAAGCATGTTGTCTTTCTCCTGCGAGCTGAATTGTCTTACGACATAAAACTACTGCAACGTGAAGTTCACGTCGATTTGAGTAATGACTTCGACCGGCTCTCCGTTGAGGAGGGTCGGCTGGTACTTCCACTGCTTGACGGCCTCTTGCGCGGACGGCACCAGCAGCGGGTGACCGCTGATGAGCTGAAGGTTCTGGATCATGCCGTCGCGGCCGATGATGGCGGTGAAGCGAACGGTGCCCTGGATGCGCGCCTGCTTGGCCAGGGGCGGGTAGAGGGGCTTGGGCTGGTTGACGATCTTGGCCGCTTGCACGTTGCCGCCCACGCGGATGCGCTGGGGGGTGACGGGCTTCTGGACCTCAATCTTGGGGGGAGGCGGCAGGGGAGCGACCGGAGCCGCGCCGATGATGCCGCCGATGACGCCGCCGGGGTTGCCGCCGGGGATGCCGCCGGGGACGCCGCCGACGACGCCGCCGGGATCGGGCATCTCATCCTCCCGGATGACGGCGATCTGCTTGGGGATCACCTTGGGGGCCATCAGGCGGCCGGCGTCGAACTGACGGGGGATGATCTTGACCACCTTGACGGGGGCCGCGGCGGGGGGCGGAGGAGGCGGCGGAGGTGGCGGGGGGGCCACCAGGAAGCTCAGGAGCTGGGCCCTGGGGAGGGTGTCGGTGACGATCAGGGGCACCAGGATCATCAGACCGACCAGAATGGTCTGAACGATGAACGAGACTCCCACGGTCCAGGGCCGGGAGGTCCTGCCGGCAGTATCGAGAAAACTCTGTTCAAACATGGCGACTTCCTACCTTCCATCTTCAGCCGCCCCGGCCGGCCCGCCCGCGGGCGGGCCGGCCGGGGCCGGCGGTGGTTGCCAAGGCTTCCATCCTCCTTCACTGTCTTGGCGGAACGCTTCCTGGTTGCGTCCCTTCCATTAGACACCGGGACGCCAACCGCAGATCCCCGGGCCTTGCGGCGGCGCTCCAGGTAGTCCTGCCAGGCCACCAAAATCGCGCTGGCCACGAAAATCGAGGAATAGGTCCCCACCACAATGCCGATAAAGAGAGCGAAAGCGATGCTGTTCAAGACCGGCCCTCCCAGGTAGTACAGGGCCACGGTACACAGCAGGGTCGGGCCGGCGGTCAGCAGGGTCCGGCTCAGGGTCTGGTTAATGCTCTTGTTGACCAGGGCGTACAGAGAGCCCCGGAAGCGCAGCTTCAAGTTCTCGCGGACCCGGTCGAAGACCACGATCTTGTCGTTCATCGAGTAGCCGATCAGGGTCAGCAGCGCGGCGATCACGGTGAGCGTGATCTCGCGGCCGAAGAACGCGAAGAAGCCGATGGTGATGATCGTGTCGTGGAGGATGGCCACGATGGCGGCGACGCCGGCGATGAACTCGAAGCGCAGGGCGATGTAAACCAGCATGCCCCCCAAGGCGTAGAGGGTTGCCAGGATGGCCTTCTGGCGCAGGTCGGCCCCCACCTTGGGGCCCACGATCTCGACCTGGCGGATGTTGAAAGGAGCCAGGGCGGCCTCCTGCTCGAGGGTGGCGATGACGGCCGGGGTCACCCCAGGCACCTGCGCGAGCTCCTTGAAGCTGGCGAGGATGCCGGAGCGGTCGCGGTCGCGGAAGGCCAGCATGCGGGCGGTGAGGTCCTGCAACTGCTGCTCGGAGAGCGCCACGCTGTTGCGCTGCAAGGGATCCCGGAGGCGGTCTACCAGAACCTGCTGGCCGGCGTTGTTGAAGTCCACCTTGGCGCCGGTCTTGCCGAGCCGTTCCTGCAAGGTCTGGGTAATGACCCGGCGGGCCTCGTCCAGGGAGCGCTCGTCCTTGAGCTCGGTGCCGATGATGACCTCGCGGGTGGTAGTGATCTCCTGGACGGTGACCTCGCCGGGGACGCGGGCTTCCAGGGCGGTGCGGATGGCCTCCACCGGAGGACGTTCGCGGAACTTGACGTAGACCAGGGTGCCGCCGCGGAAGTCGATGCCCCACTTGGGGCCCTTCTGGAGGACCAGGACGACGATAGTGGCCAGGACGAGGGCCGCGGAGATGCCCAGCGTCAAGGGCTTCTTGCCCAGAAAGTCGATGTTCGTCTGGCGAAACAGTTCCATCCCTAAGGCCTAGACAAGAACTCGTGAGCTTTGGACACCGCCGGGAAGGGGCAAGTTCCCAACCCTCTTAAAAAAACTACCATAAAACCCCTAGATGCTCAACGTGGTGACCTGCCGCTGGCGGGACAGGGCGAAATCGAACATGGTCCGGGAGACGAACACAGCCGTAAAGAGGTTCGCCACCAGGCCGATGACCAGGGTGACGGCGAAGCCCTTGACGGGGCCAGTGCCAAAGATGAACAGGAAGGCGCTGGAAACCACCGTGGTAACGTGGGTGTCGATGATAGTGACAAAGGCGCGGTCGAAGCCGGCCTCGACGGAGGCGACGACACCCTTGCCGCCGCGCAGTTCCTCCCGGATGCGCTCAAAAATCAAGACGTTAGAGTCCACCGCCATGCCCAGGCTGAGGATCATGCCGGCGATGCCGGGCAGGGTCCAGACGGCCTGGAAGTAGCTGAGCGCGGCCAAGGTGATGACGCCGTTCAGCAACAGGGCGATGACCGCATTGACGCCGCTCTTCTTGTAGTAGACCAGCATGACGGTGATCACCATGGCCAGGCCGACCAGGCCGGAGACGATGCCCTGGCGGATGGAGTCGGCGCCCAGCGAGGGGCCGACGGTGCGCTCCTCGATGTAATCGATGCCGGCGGGCAGCGAGCCGGATTGCAGGACCAGCGCCAGGTCCTGGGCGTCCTGCTGGTTGGCGGCGCCGGTGATGCGGCCGCTATCCTCGATGCGGTTCTGGATGACGGGGGCGCTGCGGACTTGGTTATCCAGGATGATGGCCAGGCGGTTGCCGACGTTGGCCTCGGTGTAACGGGCGAAGCGGCGGGAGCCGTCGCGGCCCAGGGTGAAATCGGTTTCCCACTTGGCGAGCTCGTCGCGGCTGGGGCGGGCGTTGCGGAGGTCGCGGCCGGTGATGACCGGGGTGCGGCTGACCAGGTAGTAGCTCTGGCCGCTCTCGCCGGGGCGGCGCATCTCGGAGACGATCTTGGTGTTCAGGGGCAGGACGCCGCCGTGCTTGGCGCGGGCCTGTTCGGGGCTGACGAAGGGGCCGTCCTTGACTTCGCTGAGCTCGAGCACCGCGGCCGTGCCCATGATCTGCTTGACGCGGGCCGGGTCATCCACGCCGGGCAACTGGACCAGGATCTGGAAGGCCTTCTCGGTGGGGCCGTGGGCCTGGATGACGGGCTCGGTGAGGCCCAGGCTGTTGATGCGGCGCTCCAGGGTGCGGATGGTGCGCTCGACGGTCTCCTTCTTGAGGGCGATCAGCTCGGTGGGACGCAGGTTGAGGCGGTAGTCGGTGGGGTTGAGGGCGGTCAACAGCCAGGCGCCGAAGCGCTCGTTGATGAGGCCGCGGAGGTCGCCGGCGCGGGCGGAGGGGACGCCGCGAATGTCGATGTGGAGGGAATCGGTCTGCTCGATGGTGGCGGGCTCGTTGCGCTCGATCGCGGCATAGTCGAGGCGGGCCTTGCGCAACTCCTCCTTGAGGCGCTCGATGACGGTGTCGGCCTCCGAGCGGGCGGCCTCGTGGACCCGCACCTGGAGGATCATGTGGGTGCCGCCGCGCAGGTCCAGGCCCAGGCGGATGTTCTCGCGGAGGTTCTCGAGCAGTTGCGCCTGCGTCTTGGGCAGCCCCAACAGGCGGTCTTCTTTCCACCAGGCGAGGACGCCGTAGACCGACAGCAGGATGACGCCCAAGATGATGATGGCTTTGGTGGGCTTGCTCATGCCGCTCTTCCTATTTCTTCTCCTCGACCGGAGCCACGCTGGACACGGCGCCGCGGTCCACTTGCAGCCGGACGTTGTCGGGCTTGACGCGCAGGATCAGGGTGTCGTCCTCCGCGTTCATGGTGATGATGGTGCCGATGAGGCCCCCGTTAGTCAGCACGAGCTGGCCGGGCTGAAGCTCCTTGAGCATCTTCTGCCGCTTCTTGCGCTGCCGCATGGCGGGCAGGAACAGCAGCAGGTAGAGCCCGACGAACATCGCGATCATCAACAGCGGGCCAAACCCGGAAGATGGGTTCTGGCTGGTCTGAAGCAACAGGGTCAGGGGCACCGTTCACCTCGTGTGCCGCTCGGATTGAGGCGGGCCAAGTATCGTACTCCAGCTTTCAGGAAATCGACAACGCGGAACTTGCCATTCTCCCACAACCGGCTCGGGGCAAGCCACTGCCGCTGCTGGGGGAACGTCCTTACAAGTATACACTGCCCAGGGCGGGGCGGGGCGTCAACGCTTGGATGGCCCAGCGGGAGGACGCCCGCCCTTCGGGTCGCCGCCCGCTATCCCTTCAGTGAAAGCCGATATCCCGTGCGAGTTCGTCGCGGGGAGATCGACGATGCCGGCGGGAGAGTACAGCGTGGAGTCGCTGGCGGTTCCCTCCGCAGTGGCCATCCGCAGCGAAGACCGCCACACGCAGACGATCGCGCTGACCAACGCGGTCGAGGCCAACTCGGTCCCGTAGGGGGCCAAGCTGGTCTTCCGCAAGTACGGGGATCGGTACTTCCTGGCGCAGATTTCGGTAAGCCGGTCGGCCCGGCGGCAACCTGCAGCCAGCACTGCTACGGGTTGCCGCCGTTTCTTGCGGGCTGGGCGATGGGGGCACAGACACGCCGAGGTGGTGACAGCGCCGGCGAAGTCGTGAGCCCGGGAGCAAACCAGGCGCTGTGGAGAATCTTGCATCGCGGAGCGCCCCAGGTTCATCCAAACACACAGAAGAGGCAATCTGGGCTTCACCAGAAGGGGCACTCAGAGGGCTGGAGAAGAGACTCAAGACAACGTAGCGGAGATGGAAAGATGCGCAGCAAGACTCTCACCACGATTACGCTGGCTGGCTGGCTGCTGGTACTGACTGGGATTCCGGCGGCCGCCCAGTTGGGAAGCCGGCTGACGGCGGAGATTCCGTTCGAGTTCGCCGCTGGGACGAAGACGATGCCGGCCGGGGAATACACCCTCACCCTGGGCGGATCCTCCGTGTCGCCCGCGCTGGTCGTGTTTCAGGCCGCGAACGGCAAGGCGGCGGTCCAACTGCTGGCCAGCGCGGCGGAATCCGCCGGGGCGGCCGAGCAGACCAAGCTGATCTTCCACAGGCACGGCGACCGGCACTTCCTGGTGGAGATCTGGACGCGCGGCGTGAACCGCGGATACCAGTTCCCGCAGAGCCAGAGCGAGCGCGAGCTGACCAAGCAGGCGGCCAACTTCGAAGTGGTGGCCCTCGTGGCCCAGCGTTAGATCTGTCAGTGGGGGCGGCAACCTGCAGCCAGCACTGCCACGGGTTGCCGCCTTCGTGTTTTTCGGTGGTCTCCACGCGGCAACCCACCCTACGGCAATTGCTTCCACCTAGGTGAGGAGATGCTGGAGTAATGATCGCGGAGGGGCAGAAATGAAGCGATGGTGGAACAACGTGGGCGACGCCTGGTGCCAGCTCATGCATCCGGACCCCCTGTGGCCGGTCAAAGGCTATTACCGTTGCCCGGTGTGTTTGCGGACGCATCCGGTACCCTGGGAGCACCCGCCGCGCCGGGCGACCCCGGCCGCCATGGTGACGAGCGCGGGTGGGGTCGGAACCCGCTCGATCGTCCCCGTGCCTTCCCGGTAGTTTCCCGCGCGAATCCCGCCGGCGACCGGGCCTCGGCCCGAGTGCTATTCTGGCTGCCAAGAGGCCCATGCCCGCCAACCTGAC
>Ga0315289_10014165_pt1 | contig 11146 bp, 8 predicted proteins | sample YL17G11_40_MG_FD_203452 | JGI IMG/M metagenome (GOLD analysis project Ga0315289, IMG submission 203452) | Sediment microbial communities from Yellowstone Lake, YNP, Wyoming, USA - YL17G11_40 | ecosystem: Environmental > Aquatic > Freshwater > Lake > Sediment | place: USA: Wyoming | collected...
TTTTGTATCTGCCTCGAATCGCTGCTGTGCTTCAATGCCGGCAAGAGCTGCCTTTTTGCCTTCGCTTTTACTAAATCCCAATTTCGCAGCGATGTCTGCGAGATTGTTTATTGCGTCAATATAGCCGCGGCTGAAGTCTAGTATGGGTATCAAAAGTCTTTCTCCGAGGTCGAGAGCTTCACGTGCTATGAACGGAGATGCTTGAATAAGAGGACAGGCATACTTTTGGTTTTCATCTCCTTCTTTTTCGCCTAGCCGGGTAGTACACGGGTAGAGGATATAATCGGCATCTGATAAGTTAGCCAAATGACCATGGAGAAGCTTGAGAGGAAAACAGCTGTCAGTGTAACTTAACTCGACCGCCTTCTCCATTATTTCCTTGGTGGTCTTGCTGGAAAGGGTAACCTTTACATTAAGTGTGTTTAGAAAGCCGATGAGCAGCGGTGCGTAGTCATATACCAATAGTGCCCTCGGTATCCCCACTGTTGGCCCAGAGCCGGAATCCTCCTGGTACTCTCGAAAGAGCAACTTTTCCCGCTCGTCAAAGAAGGTTTTTATCTTTCCCTGGCTGGTGGTGCTGTCGTAACGGTCGCATCTGCTGCCATAGAAAGTGGGTTTCTCATTGGGCACCTGCATGCGAGTAATGGCGCAATTATTTTCGCATCCTTTGCAGGTGAATGTAGAAAGAGCACACTGGCTATCTATGACATTCTGGAATCCTTTGAATTTTGTGCCTTGTCCGGACGTATGTTCTTTTGCCAGGAGCGCCGCGCCTATGGCACCGCTGATTTCCTTGTGTTCTGCTACAATCAAAGTTTTGTCTTTAAGTTGCTCATGAAACGCGGAGACAACAGCTTGGTTGTAGAATACAGCCCCGGTAAGGATGATTTTATTACCCAATTTCTTGTTGCCAACTACCTTTGATAGGTAATTTTTGGCTATGGAGTTGGCAAGGCTAGCTGTGATTATCCCAAGTGGCACACCTTCCTGTTGGACCGAAGCTACTGCTTGCCCCATGAAGGCAGCGCATCTTGTACCTAGATCGATGGTGTATGGTGCCGTGAAGGCTAGGTTGGCGAAATCACCGTTACTTACTGAAACGCCGAGCATTTCAGCCAATTCATCAATAAAGCTTCCAGTTCCAGCGGCACATGCCTTGTTCATTTGATAGTCAACGACAACGCCATTTCTTTTGATGACAAGCTTTGAATCTTGCCCACCGATCTCAATAATGTCCGCTTCCGGGTCTGTTTCTGAGGCGGCTTTAGATTGTGCGGTAATTTCGTTCTTAATCAAATCTGCCCCGATTAGGCTGCCGATAAGGTATCTACCTGAGCCGGTGATGCCGACACCAGCTATTTTAACCCTGTTTGCCCCGTTTCGAAGCAAGTTTCTAAAAACCTCTTTGACGGCGTCAACAGGTCTTCCAGCAGTCATGAGATAATGTTTTGTCAGTACGGTTTTGCCGGACTTATCTAGAATCACCGCCTTGGTGCTGGTAGAACCGACGTCAACACCGAGATAGCCCGTGCATGGGTGCTCTATTTTCTGAATTACTGTGCTGTCCTGAGAGGCGGTAAATTCTAACCCGGGCATTTTGAAATAGCGCTGCCGGGCATCAGTTTCTGGTAGCTCAATCACTCGCGAACTCTTCCCCATCGAAAGCAAAGCTGCTCCCAGGGCCTCAATGTGAAGATAGTTCTCTGGGACAATTACCTTTACGGGACACCCATTCCTTTCAGACAATATATCATTGAGAGATTTTAGTATCGCATTATTAGCCGCAACGCCGCCAACGAAGTAAGCTGGTTCCTTAAAAGCCCCTTTGTGGAGAGAGGCGACCATCCGGGCAACGCTTTCGCAGAGTGCATAGAGCATCGCTTCAATTGGGGCACCCTTTTGTTGTAGATGTATTAGGTCGGTCTTGGCAAAGACGCTGCACCGGGCAGCTATTCTAGGTGGACTACTCTCACATTTCAATGCCAGTTTGGCAAACTCATCCATACTGATGCCGAGCCTGTATGCCTGTTGTTCAAGGAATCTTCCAGTACCTGCAGCACAAAGTGGATTTGATGTTACCTTCCATGGCTTTCTTAGCCCATCCTCAAGCTGTATGACGATGGAACTTTGACCGCCAATTTGTATGATGGTCTTGGCATCAGGATGGCAGTGAAGTAGACCTGAAGTAATTGACAGCGAGCTGCTGTACCCCGACCAATTGAATTCTTCTGGGATTACGGCTTTGCCAGAGCCAGATATGCCAGCACTGACAATCTGGTCAAGATTGAACCTCTCGCTTAAACGGGTGAGGAGTGAGTTGACTGCAACCTTTGGACTCGAAGTTATCTTTTCTGTGTCAAGCTTGATGATGCTGCCGTGTGTGTCGGTTAATGCCAGCTTGGCATTAACCGAGCCGATATCTAAGCCCAGAAGACACTGCATTTTCCCGATGTAGTTCTGTAGGTTTGGGAGAGCTCCCCTGATTTTTACCTCTCCACTCGGAGATTATAGCAGACTTTGTGCTTTGGGAAAAAACCTTTGAATCTGACAAGGCCCCTTTTACCCTGAGCAGCCAACTTGTGGGGGGTGAAAGACCTTTTCCGGATGCCAGAGTTTCTTTTCGGGGATAAAGTGTAGCACAGCTATGAAATGTCCATCGAGGTTGTAAGTACGACAGTATTTCTCTGGAGGCAGGAAGGCTTCGTCTAAAGGCAATGAACAGCCGTTTCTGATGGCTAGTTCATTTTTTCTATCAACAATGATTGTTTTCCAGCTTGAGAGCGGGCTGTCCAAAGGGTGAAGGGACTCCTCCCAAGTGCCCTTATGAAAGGCATCTTCGATTTGGGGCAAATATAGTGCATCTTCAATGTGAAATGCACCGCACCGTAAGCGGATCAGGTTTTTTAAATGAGCGCCGCAGTGCAGGTATTGCCCAAGATCATGAGCCAGGGAGCGTATGTAGGTACCCTTGCTACAGTCCACGTTGATTGTTATGAGCGGTAGCTGGCAATTAATAAGCTCTAGGCTTGTAATTTCGACCTGCCTTGCTTTCAGCTTTATCGGGACACCAGCACGAGCAAGTTCATGGCATCGTTTACCCTGGTGTTTCAAAGCACTGTATACTGGAGGTACTTGATCAATGATGCCCTGGAAGGCGGTAAGAGCCTCCTCTACCTGGGTCACAGTGATACCACTGGGGTCTCCACGCTCGATTATTTTTCCTTGCCTGTCAAAGGTATCTGTGGTTACACCTAGTTCAATCTGGGCGAGGTATGTCTTGCTGCTCTCTGTTAGAAACTGGACAACTCGTGTCGCCTGACCAAAACAAATCGGAAGCACACCTGTAGCTATCGGGTCTAGTGTACCGGCATGTCCGACATGTTTTTCTCCAGTGAGACGTTTGAGCCAAGCTACCACATCGAAAGAAGTCTTGCCTTCGGGTTTATTGACGTTGAGAATCCCGTCAATGCTCATCTTCGTTTTCAGTATCGCTGGGAGCAACTTGCTCGATTAATCTGAGAACTTCAGCTCCACGCTCAATAGAATCGTCGAGATGAAAGCTAAGCTCAGGCGTATGCTTTAATTTTAGACGGTTGGCCAATTGTTTGCGAAGAAACCCTGAGGCAGCAGCGAAACCCTGAAGTATCTCGTTTTTGTTCACCTTGTTTCCTAAAGTGCTAATAAACACTTTGGTAAGTCTCAAGTCAGGGGACGTCGAAACTTTAGTTATTGAAATAAGACTGGTAAGTCTCGGGTCATTAACTTGCTCTCGGAGCAGATAACTGAGTTCTTGCTGAATTATGCTGCTTACCCGCTCAGCGCGCCGTGTCATATATGTTCCTTTAAGTTAAAGATTGTGATTTGGATATAGGTGAGAACCTAGCCTGGGAAAACCAAAATGATGGTTTAGCTTACTATTTCCTGCCGATATGATTGAATAATATCGCCGACTTGGAAATCTGTAAAGCCTTCTATTTTAATGCCACATTCAAAGCCAGCGGCAACTTCTTTAGCATCTTCCTTGAAGCGTCTTAGGCTGCTTACGCGAGATTCGTGGATTGATTCGCCTTGGCGTATGACTCGGGCTAAAGCATCTCGTCTTATTTTACCTTCTTTAACCGAAACTCCAGCGACCTTACCTTTTTTCCCTGTGTCAAAGACAGCCATTATTTCAGCCTGTCCTCCGATAACCTCAGTATAGGTTGGCTCCAGCATACCCTTCAATGCCTTATCCACATCTTTTATTACTTCATAAATTACATTGTAATACCGAATGCTTATGCTTTCTGCTTCAGCCAATCGCTGTGCCCCTGGCTCTGGTCGACTGTTAAAGCCGATGATTATTCCTTTAGAGGCCAAGGCCAGTAGCACATCGCTTTCTGTAATACTGCCACTGCCCGAGTGAATGACTCTAACCTTAATCCGCTCATCCCCCAGTTGCTCTAGAGAATCCCTGATAGGTTCGATACTGCCTTGGACATCTGTTTTAAGAATTATATTGAGCTCCTTTATCTGACCAGCGCTGATTTGGGTTGAAAGGTCACTCAGGCGCAAAGTCTTAGCGTGAGCTGGAATTTTTTGTTGCATGTCCTTGCTCTTTTCCAAGAGCATCCTTGCTTCACGCTCATTGCTAACAATTTTGAAAGAATCTCCGGCATGCGGAACCGCATTTAGCCCAAGAACTTCTACAGGAGTGGCAGGTTCAGCTTTCTTAAGGTGCTTGCCTAGTTCGTTAAACATAGCCTTAACTCTGCCCCACGTATTACCAATCGCAAGAGTATCACCTGGCTTGAGTATGCCTTTTTGGACTAGCAGGGTAGCTACTGGCCCCCTGGTTTTGTCAAGTCTAGCTTCAATCACTACACCTTCTGCTGGACAATCATGCTCAGCTTTAAGCTCCAGCATGTCAGCGACCAGAAGAAGGTTTTCTAGAAGCTCGTCTATGCCCTGTTTTTTCTTAGCTGATATTGGCACACATACAGTGTCGCCTCCCCACTCCTCGATAATCAAGCCTAAATCTGCCAACTGCTGTTTCACTTTATCTGGATTGGAGTCAGGTTTGTCGATTTTGTTGATAGCGACCACTATGGGCACACCAGCGGCTCGAGCGTGGTCTATGGCTTCTATGGTTTGGGGCATCACTCCGTCATCGGCAGCTACCACGAGGACAGCTATGTCGGTAGCTTGAGCCCCTCTGGCTCTCATGGTAGTGAAAGCTTCATGTCCTGGTGTGTCCAAAAAAGTAATTTTTCGTGAGTCTATCTCGACTTGGTAAGCTCCTATGTGTTGGGTAATAGCACCGGCTTCGGTGGCGACTACATTGCTTTGGCGGATGGCGTCGAGTAAACTTGTTTTACCGTGGTCAACATGTCCCATGATGGTGATCACTGGTGGGCGTGGTGAAAGCTTACCATCACCCGTTGACATAGGGCGTTTTATTTGAGTGGACACCGGCTGTTTTTTGGCTTCGTAGCCGAAATAGGCAGCTACCACTGCTGCGGTATCAAAATCTATGGCCTGATTGATATTGGCCATGACACCACTTCTCATGAGCTGCTTGATAACATCGACAGCACTAACCCGTAGAAGGTCAGCCAATTGTTTCACGCTGAGAGCTGGGGGAAAGCTGACGTGAGGCAGTGCCTTTGAGTCAGCCTTAGCTTCCTGGTTGTCCTTCTTTTGGTTGGCAATCGGTTCTTGCTTTTTGTTAGTCAAGCTTGACTCTCTCCCTTTTTGGGTAAGCTCTTGCCATATTCTACCAGCGCTTGGCGATTTTCCAAAATCAGCTCAGTCCGCAGGGCATGCTCCAGGCGATTGCCTTTCAATCCGATATCCCAGCATTCGCGTATTGGACATAGATAAGCTCCTCGGCCCGCCTCTTTACCCTTATGGTCTATCTCTGCAACGCCAGCACGAGATACGAGTCGAATTAGCTCTCTTTTAGCCCCTTTTTCTCGGCAAGCTATACAGCTACGCTCAGGTACGTGCCTTTGACGGAGAATTTGATTGTTAAGATTATCCTTCAATCTCGTCTTCCTCAGAATAGCTAGTTGGCCTTGAACGCGCTTTCTTAGGTCTGCTTTTGCCTTTTGGCAACTCAGCCTCCTTTTTGCCACTCTTCTTTTTTATCTTACTGGTCCTTGCTGGTAGTATGTCCTCAGCGAACCTGATCTGGCGGGACTCTGCAGATTTAGCTGGCGAGGAAACCTCCGAAGCTAAAACAAGCTCAAATTCGGTTGGAGTTGCGGATACCTCTGCGATTTGCTTCTCACCGATTGCCTCTGTCTCGCTGATGGGCATTAGACTAGGGAGTTCATCTGCGGCGGCAAATTCGGGGACTGGTTCTTCCACTTCAGCGACTGCCTCTCTGCCCAGACTGGCCTTTTCTGCCTCAAAGGATGAGATGCTCTTGATATCGATTCGCCAGCCAGTTAGCTTTGCCGTTAACCTGGCATTCTGTCCTTCTTTGCCGATGGCTAGCGATAACTGTTTGTCAGGGACAGCCACTATAGCGGTATTTTCGGCTTGGTTGAGTTCAACGCTTGATGCCTGGGCGGGGCTGAGGGCATTGGCGATGAACGCTGCTGGGGCATCAGCCCATTCGACCACGTCTATCTTTTCACCATGCAGCTCATTTACGATGTTTTGTATTCTGATGCCACGTAGCCCAACGCAGCAACCTACAGGGTCAATACCTTCCTGGCGTGCTGCTACAGCTATCTTACTTCGATGTCCTGCCTCGCGAGCTATCGACTTTATTTCTATGGTGCCGCCATACATTTCTGGGATTTCCAGTTCGAAAAGCCGGCGCAATAGGTTGCGGTGCGAGCGAGACACTAATATCTGAGGTCCTCTGCTGGTTTTGGTTACCTCCAAGACGTACAGTTTGAGCCTTTGCCCTATACGATAGCGCTCATTGTGTACCTGTTCGTTGCTTGGAAGTATTGCCTCAGCTTTGCCTAAATCGATATGGATTTGCTCTGGCGTAATGCGTTGTATTATTCCTGTAACGATATCATCCTCTTTGCCGGTGAATTCCTCGAAAATGGCATGATGTTCTGCCTCGTGCAACCGCTGCAGTATGACCTGTCTTGCCGTCTGAGCGGCGATTCGCCCAGCATTCGGGGGTGTGGATTCTATGCTTACAATATTGCCAATCTGGGCATTTCTATCGAGCTTTTGGGCGTCGGCAAGGGATATCTCACGAATCGGATCAGTGGGATTCTCAGTCGCTATCTTCCTTACATAGACCTTGACTTCGCCGGTGTTGGGGTTTATCTTGGCTGATATGTCCTGACCAGCAGCAAAAGCATCTTTTCTGTAAGCGGAGATGAGTGCTGACTCTATTGCCGACAGCACTACTTCTTTGGGCAGATGCTTCTCTGCCGATAGTTGGGTAAGGGCAACCATGAATTCGGTCTTCATCGAATACCACTCCCCATTTCTCTTTCCTTAACAAAAAAGTGGGAACTAGCCCCACTTTTTTAGTGCACTCTTAAATTCCGATTGCTAGTATAACATAACTATAAGTAAAATGCAAATTGAGCCGCTATTGATAGATTTTCATATTTTGCCTTTATACCCCGCATGTTTAGCACCTGGTGATATTTTACTCTGGTGGTAAGCCGCCAAAGCGGCGCTGGCGCTGGCTGTAGGCGGTAATGGCTTTGTCAATTTCTTTCTTGTCAAAATCAGGCCATAGGACCGGCGTGAAGTAGCTCTCAGCATAGGCAGACTGCCATATCAGGAAGTTACTCAACCGCATTTCACCACCGGTGCGAATTATTAAGTCAGGGTCAGGGATGTCGGTAGTGTAAAGGTACTGGCGGAAAACCTTTTCATTTATCTGTGGCGGTGAAATACCGTCAACAATAAGACGCCGTACTGCCTCGACAATCTCATCTCTGCCCCCGTAATTGAAAGCCAGATTCAGAGTTATCTTAGTGTTATTCCGGGTCAGCTCAATGGCCCGTTTTACTCTCTCCTGCAGCCTAAACGGCAGTCCATCGGGCTTACCCAGGTGGCGGATTCTTATACCATTCTCCTGGGCGAATTTGATTCCTTCGTCCAGTCTGGCTTCCAGAATTTTAAATATCCCGTCTATCTCACGTTTCGGTCGGTTCCAATTCTCGGTGGAGAAAGCATATAGAGTGAGGTAGGGAATCTTGTATTCCATGAAGATTTCCACTACCTTTTGCGCTGTGTTGACTCCCTGCCTGTGTCCAGCTAATCTGGGCAAACCGCGTTGTTTTGCCCACCGCCCATTACCATCCATAATAATGGCTACGTGTTGAGGCAGATGTTTCGAATTTGTCAGTTTAGTCATTTTCTGGTTCAATGCCGCCCAATTTCTCGAGTTTTTCCTTCAACTCCTTTCTTTTTGCTTCATCAAGCTTAATTGGGTTGGGCAGAGTTCGATAATGTGGCTCAGACACTATCATTTTTTCCGGTCCGAGGTCTTCCGTCAGACAGGCATGAGAACCGACGATAGAGTTTGGGCCGATTTTGATGCCAGGCATAACACTGGCGTTGATTCCGGTTTTGCAATTGTCACCGATGATTGCTCCAAGCTTATCCCGCCCTGTATCGATAGCTTTACCACCAACTATTGCTGAGATTCTCCGCTCATCAAAGCGGAAGTTGGCTAGGACTGTGCCGGCACCGAAGGAGCAGCCTTTGCCTATTATAGAGTCACCGATGTAGCTGGAGTGCATCCAGCAGCCGTTGTCTATATAGGAACCTTTGATTTCTGTAGAGTAACCAATGACACAGTCGGCTCCGATATGGCTGTAGTCTCGCACCAGGGCGTTATTGCCAATTATGGAACCGGAGCCAATGTAGACTGGCCCTCTTATCACGGCGTTTTCCAGTACCCTGACATTGTCACTTATAATAACCTTGCCCTCAATGGTGGCTTTTTCTGAGATATAAGCCGAAGCTGAAATCCTTGGTTGGCTTATATCCAGCAGATATTTGACCGCATCAAATATGTGCCAGGGGTATTTTATGGGTGCCCAGAAATCCGTGTAGGAAATAACCTTGATTTTATGTCCATCTTTGACCAGGTTGTCCAGGGCGCATTCGTAGGCATCATCATTATTTGTTTTGACCTTTTCAATGTATTCCAAGAGTCTTTTAGGGTCGGTATGAAGGTGAACCAAGATATTTACCAAATTGCTTGGCTCCTGGCCAGGTTTCGGCTTTTCCACAATGTGCTTGAGCTCGTTTTTTGAGTTTATAACTAAGTAGCCTCCGGGGAAATACCCTTTAGTCTGGTAACCCAGCATATATGAGGCTGCAGATTTCTTTTTGGCCTCTTGGATGAGACTGGTGTATGACGAGGCTGCAAAGATATCGTTAGGATTCACTACTATTATATCTCCATCTAAGAAAGATGCGGCGCTTTTTAGTGCATCAGCAATGCCCAGCGGTTGTTTTTGTAGGGTTAGTTCAATCCTGGCGCCAGAGACCATTCCGGCTATTTGCTCTATTTGTCTTATGTTTGCTGGATTACCGATGATTAGGAACTGGTTCAGACCAGCCCGCTTGGCTGCCTCCATCTGATGCTGGAGTAGTGTTTTATCCAAGAAATTTATCAGGAATTTGTCCTCAGTGATGGGGAACATCCTTTTACCAATGCCACCGCAAAGAAAGATTACCTTCATCTTTTTATCTCCCAACTATACTGCAAAGCCAAACAGGGCTTTTCGGCTTATTTTAACCTAATTTTAAACCTTTCGGCTATACCAAGCTAGTAGCAATTTAATGAATTTGTGGTTACTTTGTGTTTTATAAGGGGTTTGATTGTCTGGGCGGGAATAGCGACAGCCAGGTGCTTTAGTGTTTTCAAGATGAGCTTACTGTGCCAGTCAAAAGAGAAATCATCCAGCTCGGCTATGAACTGTGGTATACCGTTTTTGTTTATGAAATCATGCAGGCGTTCAATCTGCCGATTATCAAGTTTCTTGTAAAGACAGTGTGCCCAGTAGCCGGCTTGAAGCTCTTTACCTAACCTAGCTCGCCACTTCTTCTGATAGGAAGCTAGTCTGGATTCAGAGAAGTCATGGGCTTGAAATGCCTGGTGGAGAACATCAGCGGCTATGTCAGCACACATGAGTCCGAAGTATATACCACCACCAGTGGTTGGCTTAACCTGCCCGGCTGCTTCACCAACTACCAGTGTTCGGTCAGTATATGTCTTGGGGAGGGGTCGGAGGGGCATAGCCCCGTAACCCGGGATTACTTCGGTTGAAGTTATTTTACCTTGAGTTTTAAGTGTTGATAGTAACTTTTCTAAGTGCCGTTCGGGTCGCTGGCGTGTTAATAATCCAGCTAGGCCTCTATTATCTCTGGTGGGTACCAGCCAGGCAAAACCACCAGGAGCTAGTTTCTGGTCAAAGCAGATTTCTACCTCGTCGGGGCCGCTCATGTTTACCTCGGCTTGAGCCCCGATGATAAAATCGTTTATCTCTCCTAAACCAAGCTTTCCGGGTAATGGTGAGCCAAAACCTGTGGCTATGACTGCCGTCTCGGCCTCAAATAATTTCTTTTGTTCTCCGCAATTTGCTAAGACTTGCAAGCGCTCGGTTCCAGCCTGTATATCAGCCACTTGTGTACCGAAAAAATAACGGGCGCCAGATTCCTTAGCCTGGTCTGCCAGCGCTAGGTTAAGAGCCGGACGGTCAATGACGTAGGCCACTTCATGGCTCTGCCACAGTCTAAGTGATTTGCCTGAAGGTGATAAGAATCTGGCTGAGCTAACTGGCCTTATAATGAGGTTTTTATCAATGGGTATCAAATCAAGGCATTCTTTGCTAACAATGCCAGTACAGCAAACATCCTGCCCAGCAGCCATTTTCTTGTCCAGGACAAGCACCTTGTAGCCAAGCTGAGCTAAATTTCTAGCTAGATAGCTGCCAACCGGCCCGGCGCCGATTATTATGATGTCATACAATTTCATCTCCTAGAGAAGTGGAACCTTTTAAGTCTACCCGGCTAAGCTAAAGCTCTCCATATACAAGTCTAAGCAACCTGCTATGGGGGGATAACATCGATGTACAACCTGAGTGGGTCCTTCAAATAAGGCTCATCTTCGCCGTTTTTGTATAGATAGAAGTCGACTCTCTGTCTTTCCCCAGCGAACTGA
>Ga0315289_10014166_pt1 | contig 11146 bp, 8 predicted proteins | sample YL17G11_40_MG_FD_203452 | JGI IMG/M metagenome (GOLD analysis project Ga0315289, IMG submission 203452) | Sediment microbial communities from Yellowstone Lake, YNP, Wyoming, USA - YL17G11_40 | ecosystem: Environmental > Aquatic > Freshwater > Lake > Sediment | place: USA: Wyoming | collected...
GCGCGCGTGAGGCGGCCGCCCCCCGCGGCCCCCCGGCCCCCCCCCCCCCCCCCCGGGGGGGGGGGGCGGCCCCCAACGAAAGAAAAGAGTGTGCGCGCGTGCGCGCACACTCTGACGCTCTGACCTCCTTCAGACAACACTCGCATCTTTTTTTCTTTTCACGCACGCCGCAGGGGGGAAAGTCATTTTCGTTTACAGTCACTCGCCGGCCGCGCTCACGCACGCACGCACACACACCGACTTTCCCCCCCCCACCCACCCACCCACCCCCACACACACACACCCACACCCACCCTCACTTTTACAAAACCTTGTCTCTCATTTCTTCAGGCTCATCAGGCTCACCATTCCCGCCGCATCCAGCGCAAACACGTCCTTCCGCCCCGACAGCACCTTCATCAGCTTGGGCGCGGCGGGCGGGCGCTTCACGGCGGCGCCCAGGTTGGCGACCCGGGTGGGGCCGGAGGCTTTGAGGTGGGACGCCAGGGCGGCAGTGTAGAGGGCGGCCGCCGACCCGCCGCTGCCTCCTCCCACAGCGGCCGCCGAGGCGGGCGTGGGGGGCGTCGCGGGGCCGGCGGTGGCGGCTTTGGGGGGCCCACCGCCCGCCCTGGCTTTCTTGGGGCCGGGCGGGGTGGCCGGCGGCGGCGCGGCCCGCTTCCCCCCGACGCCCGCGCCCTCCTCCTCCTCGCTGCTCGACCCGCCCGCAAGGGCCGCCGCCGCTGCGGCCTCCTCTGCGGCGAGGCCTGCCTCGTCCTCGCTCTCCTCCTCCTCCTCCTCCTCGTCGGACCAGGCGTCCTCGCCGTCGCCCGCCTCGTCAGCACCATCATCGTCAGACGACAGGTCGAGCTCCTTGCCCGCCGGCTCGCCCGCCGCCAGCGGGGCGGCCGCTCTCTTGCCCTTCTTCGGCGGCGCAGCCTTTTTTGGGATAAGAGGCACGGCCGGGGGGGCCCCCTCCTCCGCCTCGCTGTCCAGCTCGCCATCTGACCCGCCGCCTTCCTCGTCATCATCCTCAGACAGGGCGGAGGAGTCGTCGTCGTCGTCGCCGTCGCCGTCGCCGTCGTCGTCGTCGTCATCGTCGTCCTCGTCGCTCTCCTCGCCCGGCGCGCCCAGCCGTACCAGCCCTCCCCGCGCGCGCGGGCGGTGGCAGCCCGGCCCGTGCTCGCGCAGGACAACGCCCTCCTCCTCGCTCTCCTCCTCGCTCTCCTCGCTTTCCTGCTCCTCCTCCTCCTCCTCGGAGCCGGCCCCATAGTCCAGTAGGCAGGAAACCGTCTTGTAGCCCGTCAGATGGACGGGCGAGGCACCCGTGTGGCGGAAAGAGACGGCGCCGTAGCCGCCGTCGGCCGCGCTCCCGCCCGCATCGCACCCACCCCCCAGAGCCGACCACATGAAGTCCGCGCTGAACTGGTCCACCCGGCCAGCCTCCAATGTGCCGACCGCGTACTCTGATCCGTCGGACCGGACGGCCAGGATGGTGTGGCGGCCGGGGGAGGGGGAGGGGCCCAACGCAAACTGGGTGACATGCACGAGCGAGGTCTCCTCGTCCGCGTCCTCATCTGTCGCCGTGCAGGTGACCGTCTTGCCGGGCGGGACGGTGACGCCGAAGAACTCGACGTCGGGATCCATTGGTGCAAGGTGTGGGGGTATGCTTTTGTGTTGGAGGCGAGACCGAAAAAGAGAGAGTGAGGGACATGCCAAGATGCTAGCCCACTCTCATTTTTTTCTCTCGCACGCGTTGCATCCACGCACACACACACACACACACACACACACACACACACACACACACACACGCACAAACACACACACACACCACGCGCCCGCACCATGACTGAAGCAGGTGGAGCCAAGCGCAAGGGTGGCTGGCGCGGCGGGCGCAGCGGCGGCGGGCGCGGCAGCAGCGGCGACCGCCCCGGCAGCGGCGGCCGGGCCGACCACAAGCGCAGGCGCTACCAGCACTCGGCGGGCATCACGCCGGGGGGCCCGGACGCGGGCTTCCGCGTTGGGGCGCGCGGCTTTTTGGTCTCCTGCGTGACGGGCAAGGAGGCGCCGGCGGGGCGGGAGGCGGTCGGCCTGGTGGAGGAGGTGTGGGAGGGCCTCATGACGGCCCGGGCGGCCGCGGCTGCCGGCGACGACCCCCCCGGCGCGGCGGCGGCGGCGCCCGCCGCCCCCCCGCCCGCCGACCTGGGCGGGGCCTTGGAAGCCGACCTGGCCAGCCTGCGGGAGGACCGTGGCCAGGGCGGCGGCGGCGGCGGCGGCGGCGGCGCCCCCTTCTCCCCGACCTTCAAGTGGCACGGCCTGGGCGTCGGCTGCTTGGTCTTCGTGTCCATGGCCCGGCCGCCCAAGCCGGGCCCGCCGCTGCCGCCCCTCCCCGCGGCGGCGGGTGGAGGCCCGGGCCCTGGGCCGGAGGGGGCGGGTGGTGACAAGGAAGGGGAGGGCGCGGCGCCGGCGCCTGGGGAGCCGCCGCCCCCGCCGCCCGCCCCGGCGACGCCCGCCCTCCCTGGCCCGGTCGACATCGCCCTCGCCCTCGCCACCTCCATTCTCGCGTCCGGCCAGGGCCGGGCCCGCCACGTCCTGCGCCTGCTGCCCGTGGAGGCCGTCGTGCCGGCCACCCTGGCCAGCCTGACGTCCGCGGTGTCCGGGCTGGCCCGCCGCCACCTGCCCGGAGCGGCAGAGGGGGGGGCGGCAGGCGGCGGCGGCGGCGGCGGCGACGGCGACACAAAACATGAAGAAAAAAAAGCGGCCGCGGCCGCCGCCACGTACGCGGTCCAGTATGAGCACCGGTCCTCCTCCTCCCTGGACCGCATGGCGGTCATCAACGCCCTGGTCGACGGCATCCCGCCCGGGCACGCCGTGAACTTGGGCAGCCCGGACGTCACCGTCCTGGCGTCCGCGGTGCGGGGGCAGGTGTCCCTCGGGGTCGTCCCGGGGTATGCCGCCCTCCACAAGCTCAACCTGCGGGAGTTGGCGTGCCCCTCGCCCGGGGCGGCCAAAGCCCGGGAGGAGCGGGAGGCTCGGAGGTTGAAGGGAGGGGGGGAGGGGGAGGCGGGGGGGGGCGCCAAGGAGGAGGGTGGGGGAGTGGAGAAGGTGGAGGAGGGGGTGGGGGGCGCGGCGGCGGAGGCGGGGGGGGGCGCGGCGGAGGAGCAGGCGGGCGCGGCGGCGGAGGAGGAGGAAAAGGCGGACGGCTAGGTGTGTTGACACTCCTTTTTTTCTTTTTTTTCCTTTCCGCCAAATCGGCGCTCACCCTCTCTTCTCACGCGCCTCCACAGGCGCCCGCGCCTCCACACGCGCCCACGGCCACCATGGGCGCAGGCGCCTCTATCCCGGCCAACCCCTCCCAGACGCTGGAGGTGCTGACGACGGTGCCCGAGCCTTCAGCCGCGGTGGTCGAGGAAGCGCCAACGAGCGCGGCGGCCGGCGAGGACACAGCGGCCGCCTCGACCTCGACCCCTTCGACCCCCTCCACGCCACCCAAGCGCCTTCCGCCCGGCCGCCGCCCCTACGCCACCGTCGCCCTCCCCTCCCCCGAACAGATGGCCCAGGACGACCTCATGAACAATTGCGGCGTGCGGACAGGCCTGTCCTGCGTGATGGGGGCCGGGCTGGGCGTCGTCTTCGGCGTGTTTATGGGCACGATGGACGCGGCGGGCGGCGGGCTGGACGGAGGCGCGGCAGCCGCCACCCCGGTGGCCGCCCCCGCAGGCGCGGCCCCGCCCCCGCCCGCGACCGCCCGCCAGACGGCGCTGGCCATGGCCCGGTCCGTGGGGGCCCGGTCGGCGTCGTACGCGAAGGGTTTTGCGGCGATGGGGGCACTGTTTGCGGGCGCCGAGTGCGTGGTCGAAAAGGCGCGCGCCCGGCATGACGCGTGGAATGCTGTGTATGCGGGCTGCGCGGCGGGCGGGGCCCTCGCCTCGCCCGCGGGGGCGAAGGCGGCCGCGGTCGGGTGCGCCACCTTTGCCGCCTTTTCCGCCTTTATTGACCGGATGATGGACCATTAGAAGGAAATGTGTGTGTGTGTAGAAAAAGATGGAATGAAGGTTGGAGAGAGCATTGCTCATTTTGTTGGGGCACGTCTCTTTCCTCACGCACCACCGGCACTCGCTCGCTGCGCCATGCAACCGTCCAGCTCCCTGACGACACATTGAAGCAACAAGGAGGCGCTCGCGGGAGCAGCAGCAGCAGCAGCAGCAGCAAAAGCTTGCTCAAAAAAAAAAAAAAAAGGGAGAGAGAGGGAATGCGGACCCCAACAACCGGCCGCAGCAGGCTCGCCGCGGCCCTGGCGTCCCGCTTTGCGTCCGCGCTCTCCTCGGCCGGCCTTGGAGGCGGCCCCGGCCAGGCCCGCCTGGCCATCGCCTTTTCCGGCGGACCGGACAGTGCGGCCACCGGCCTGCTGGCGGCCTGGTGGGCGGGGTCAGGTGAGCGCCGGGGGGGCGTGGTGATGTGTTCCATCCATCAACAACATGCCCCTCTCCCCCCAGGCGCGCGCGCGTGCTCACACGCTCACCCCTCACGGCCACACAGCACGCCCCCCCGCCAGTGTCGCGGCCGCCCTGGCGGCCCACCGCCGTCGTATTCATGCGGCTGGGTGTCACCCTCCCCCTGGAGGGAGGCGAACCCCCCCCCCCACCCTGCTGGAGGCGGCCCGGGCGGCCCTAGGGCTGCCCCCACCGCCGCCGCCAGCCGGGCCGCCCCCGCCCCACCCCTCGCCCGCCGTCCGCCCGCTCGCCGTCATCGTCGACCACGGCCTGCGCGGGGCGCAATCGTGTAGAGAGGCAGCCGCGGCGGCGGTCCTGGCACGGAGGCTGGGCCTGGAGCCGCTGGTGGTGGGCGCGGCGTGGAGGGGAGGGGGCGGCGGGTGCGCCTCGACCCCCTCCCTCCCGGCCCGCCCGCCCCCCGGCGCGCCCGCCTCCGCGCCCGCCCGGGCGGCTCGCTACGCCGCCCTGGCCGCTGCCACGCGGGCAGCAGGCGCGGCCGCCCTCCTCACCGGTCACACGGCGGACGACCAGGCGGAGACGGTCCTGCTGCGGCTGGGGCGGGCGAGCGGCGTGGACGGCCTGGCCGGCATGGCGCCCGCGACCCGCTGGGGCGGCCGCGCGCCGCTGCCCGGCTGTGGGGGGGGGGGGGGCGCCGCCCGGGCGGCCGCCGCCCCGCTCCTCGTCATCCGCCCCCTGCTGACCACGCCCAAGGCCGCCCTGCTGCGCTTGCTGGGGAGGGCCGGCGTCGCCTGGGTGGCCGACCCGACCAACGCGGTGGCGGGCGCGGGCGGGCGGAACGCGGTGCGAGCGGCGCTAGGGGGGGCGCCCGCGGCCGCAGCACGCGCGTGTGGCGGGGGGGGGGGGGGGCGGGGGCAGGGGGGGCCCCCCCCGCCCCCCCCCCCCCCCCCCCCCCCCCCCCCCCCCCCCCACCCCCCCCCCCGGGCAAACCAGGGGGCGGGGGCAGGAGGGGCGCGCCCGGCCCACCCGCGCGCCGCCCCCGCCCGCCGCCGCCCGCGACGCCCGCCGCCTGGCATCCCTGTGCTCGGCCGCCCGAGCCGTGGGCGAGGCCGGGGCGGTGGCGGTGTTGCTGGAGGCGGCGGCGGGCGACGGCACGCTGGCCGTGGCGCCCCTGGCGACCGCTCCGGCCCCCCTTGCCCGCCGGGCGGTGGCTGCCCTGCTCGCCGCGGCCGCCGGCTCGCCCTACCCGCCCTCCACGGCAGTGGTACAGCGCGTGGTGGGCGCTCTGGCGTCAGGCCGGATGAAGGGGGCGGTCAGTGGGGGGCGGTGCGTAGTGAGGGCGGTGCCGGGCAGCAAGGGCGGGCGCCTGGTGGTCGAAAAAGAAAGAGTGCAGAAGAAAAGGTTGTAGGGGTGGGGATGATACACACACACACAAACGCCCCCGCGCTCGCCGGACTCCAGGCACGCTCTCTCCTCTCTCGTTCCTCTCATCCCCATCCGCACACTCTCCCCTCGCTCTGGCTGTCTTTCCATATTCCATTTTTGTTTTGCCTCTTCCATTCTCGTTTTGCTTCACGCCCCAATCATCCAGGGCGCCACCGCCGCGGGGGGCTCCTCATCCGCCCCGTACGCCGCCATGGCGGCGGGCCCCGCAGCCAGCAGGGCGGCCGGCACCTTGCGCGGCTGGCCGTTGGGGGCGACCATGCGGGCGGTGCCGCCACCGCCAGGCGACGCGACGACAGGTGGCGAGGAGCAGGCCGCCGCCGCCTCCGCCGCGGGCGACCCCTTCCCCGCCAGCCTCCCCAGGAAGCTGGTCAGGCGGGAGGTGGTGGAGGAGGAGGGCGGGGTGGAGCTGGACGGCGAGGCGCCCGGCCCGACCGCGGGCGGCGGGGTGGCGGGGGGGGCTGCGGCCGCGGCGGGCGCCCGGGGCGCGCCCGCCCGCCCCGCCCGCCCGTCGGCACACAGGTCCACCACCACCGCGCCCGCCTTGCGCGCCGCCGCCCGGGCCGCCACACCCTCCGCCGCCAGGGCCGCCTCGTGCGAGGCCAGCCAGTTCTGTTGCAGGCCCAGGACGGAGCCCGGGCGCATGACCCGGATGTAACCGATCGCCTCGGCCGCGCTGAAGCCCGCGTGCTTGATCAGCCAGGCGCAGATCAGGACGCCCGTCCGGCCCAGGCCGGCCTTGCAGTGGATGGCCAGGGCGCCGGGGGCCGTCTCAGCGATGGTCAGGAATCGGCGCAGCAGGTGGGGCGGGGGCGTGGAGCCGTCCGGGAAGTAGAGCTCGTGCATGTCCAGGCCCGCGCTCTGGAAGCGGGCGCCCTCGTACAGGGGCCGGTTGAGGCGGACGACGCCGCACACGCCCCGGGCCTTGAAGTAGGCATGGTAGTCTTCGGGCACGTGCGCCCGGTACCCGTACGTCATGCGCGGGGCGGGGGAGGGGCCGGAGAAGGCCAGGAAGCGGCCGGGCACGATCCAGTTGAGGTCACCATTCTCGACGGCCTCGTAGTGGTCGTACTCGACCACGTCGAATGCTGACGTGGCGGACGTCCAGTCATCGATCAAGCCGACGGCCCGGGCCCGGGCAAAGCCGGCCAGGACGTCAAGGACGCGGAGGTGGTAGGTGGAGGGCCCCGTGGAGGCGTCGCGGAAGGGGGTGTAAGGCTCCAGCTGGGAGAGCGGCGCAAAGGCGGCCGGGCCGGACAGGCCGCGCGCGATGACGCCGAACAGGCCGACCAGGACAGCCGAATTGGCGAGGGCGTGGGGGTGGGGGCCGGCGACCAGGATGAGGCGGCGGCGGGTGGTTTGGCAGTCCTGGGAGAGGGGACGAGAGAGAGCAGGGTGGGTGAGGTGGTGGGTGTCAGCTCGCTTCGCTCTCTATAGCCCGGCGGGCGAGCAGGGGCGAGCCCCGCATTCGGCCGGTGTGACAGGGCCCACGCCGCCTCCGTCCACCATTGCCCGCACATTACTAGTCAGCGTTGCCAGCCTTGGCTCCGGGGCCTGCCGTGGCAAGCGTTGAACGCACACGGGCAGTACCCCGCGCAAATTCGGACTGGCCAAGGTTTTTTTGCGGCGGGCCCCGTTTACGCGGCCCGCCGAACCCCCTCTCCAAATCACTCTCTCACCTGCAGCAGCTGGTGCGTCCGCATCACAAACTTGTGAGTCTTGCCCAGGTTCAGAGGCCCAAAATCCTCGTAGAAGGGCTCGTACAGCTATGGTGAATCGGGGGTGGCGGTGTGTGAGGTGGCGGGGCCTTGTCCTCTCGCCAAACCAATCGCTAGCCCGCCGGGTCCCCCCTCCCCCCTCCCCCTGCTTAGGTCCCTGCTCGCTCGCTCGCCTTCGCCTTTTTTTTTTTTTGCAAAAACTCACCAGCTCCCGGTCCACCGAGTAGCAGACGGACGCCCGGGCCAGCGCGGTCTGTGCGAATGCAGCCTCATCGCGGACGGCGGCAAGGGCAAAGGCGCCGTCGATTACGTCGACGACCTGTGGGGGAGGGAGAGGATGAAAATGGTGAGCCATCTGTCAGTATGCTTTTTTTTAACACGGCGGGCTAGCGCCGAGTCTTTTTGATGGCACGCCCCTTGCGGTCCCTTCCCGCGCGTTTGCCACCCGGCGCAACACACCTGAGCACAGCCGATGTCAATCATGATTGGAATGAAGGGAGAGCGGGGGAAGGTAACAGAGAGGAGGGCGGGGCTGGGGAGGGGGGCGCGAATTCCGCGGGTCTCTCGGCAGGCGGCGCTTGAGGGCAGTGTGATGTGTGAGGTGGGCGGCCTCTTTTTTCCCTCTTTCAAAACCCTTTTCCCACACGCACTCTCGCCCGTTGTTCTTCTTTTCTTCTACACGGCCGCCAGCTGGGGCCCACCCTCACGAGCAGCCCACACCCGGGCCAGTACCGCCGCAGCCGCCGCCACCACTGTGACCGCCGCCGCCACCGCCAACAGCACGGCCGGCGGCCTCCCTGATCCTGGTGGCGACGCCGCTTGGGCGGACCTCCCAACCTGCTGCTGCTGCCCAGTCGCCGCCGCCGCCGCCGCCGCCTCCTTCACAGGCGCCGCCCGCCGCTTTCCCACGGGGGACGGTGTGGCTGGAGCTGCGGCAGCACCAGCAGCTCCAGGCAGCGGCGAGAAAACGACCTTCACCACCCGCCCCTTGACACTCCACCGCCCTGCGCTCTCCACGGCCACCTCCACCACGTCGCCCGGCCGCGCCTGCGCCGCGTCCAGCAGGACCTGGCAGTAATCCCGGGTGTGTGCGACCGTGGAGGTGCCGTCAGCGGCGACCGAGACGCACCAGGCGCGCTGGGTGGTGCCGACATGGTGCTCCCAGGCGGACGGCCCCCACGATGCGACCAGGTCGGTGACCTCCTTGGACCGCCGGGCGACGAGCGGCCGGGGCAGCTGGGGCATGGCGGCCGCGGGCGTGCCCGGGCGGGGGTGGAAGCGCGATATGTGGACGGCGGGCGGCCGCCAGCGGGCCAGCAGGGTGAGCGTGGCCGCGTGGTCGGACGCCGTCTCGCCTGGGAAGCCGCAAATGATGTCGGTGGCCAGGGTCACGCCCGCCTCTCTGGCCGCCGCCGCCACCCGCTCAAACTCCGCGGCCGTGTACTCCCGCCGCATGGCTCCCAGCACGGCGTCCGAGCCGGACTGGACGGGCACGTGCAAGAAGGAGAAGGCGCGGGCGTCGCACGCCAGGGTCTGCATGAGAGAGGCCAAGTGGCCACGCTGGTCGAGGACGTACGGCGGGTTGGTCATGCCCACCCTCAGGAGCGTGTGGCCGCTCTCCGGCAGGACGCCTAGGCACGCAGTTAGCAGCTCGGGCAGGCTGGTCCCGATGTCCCGGCCGTACGCGCCCGTGTCCTCCGAGGAAAACCAGATCTCGCGGACCAAGGGGTCGGCCGCGGCTGCCGCGACCCGCGCCACGATCGCGCCCGGCGCGTGCGAGCCCAGGGCGCCCCGGGCGTGGACGGTCTTGCAGTAGGTGCACCGCCCCAGGCAGCCGGTGGAGAGCGGGACGATCTCGATGTGGGCGTTGCGCCGGATGCGGGGCAGCTCCAGGGACGGCAGGTCGCCCCGGCCAAGGAGGTGAACGGTGTTCCCCGCCAGGGCGTGCGCGACCACCTCCGCCACCCGGCCCGTGTGGTTGGTGCCCAGGAGCGAGGCGCCCTCCAGTTCGGGAGCGGCCTTGTCAGCGGACGGGACGCACCCCGCCACGACCAGCGGGATCCCGGCCGCCCTCGCCCGGGCGGCCAGGCGGCCGACCGAGGTCTGGGACGGCGTCTTCACGGTGCACGAGTTGACGACCCACACGTCCGCCGTGCCGGGGTCCGCGCTGGCAGCATCACCGTTCCCGCCCCCACCGCACTCCGCGTCCGCCATGAGAATGCGGTAGCCCTGAGCCGCCAGGACGCCCGCCATCGTCTCGCCATCCGCGTGGTTGTGCGCGCAGCCAAAAGTTTTCAGCCACACGGTGGCGGTGCCCGGAATGGGAGGTGGGGCGTCGAGGGTGGTGAGGAGGGAAGATGCAGCAGTGGGCGCGTCATCTGGTGCTGCCCGGCGGATGATGCGGACGGGGCGGACGGTGCCGGCGGAGGGCGGAGGAGGAGCGGGGGCGGGTTGAAGTTGAAGTTGAGGTGCGCCGGCGGCGGCGGCTAGCGGGCGGGCGAGTGCGCCGCCCGGCGCGATGCCAGCGCCCGGCGGGTCGCGCGGGGGGCGGCCAATGTCTTCAAGGTCGTCGGACATGTTATGTTGTGGGCGTGCACAGGGCAGAAGAGGGGTGAAGGCGTGGGGCTGGGCCCCCCTCACGAAAAGAACGAATGAGAAGAAAAACCGCCCGTCTTCCCAGTCTTAATTTAGCAGCGACGGGGGCCGTGTGTGTGCCCCGCCCCTTCTCCTCCACCGCACAAACACGAATGCCCCTCCTCCCTTCCTCCGTCGTAGCCGCCTTACCCCGGGCCAAACGGGCGGCCGCCGCGGCGGCGGCCGCCGCCGCAGCGGCGGCCAAGGCGGCAGCTGGTGGCAGCGAGGCGGCGGCGACCTCCAGCACCACCTCCCCCGCGCCCGCCCGGGGCTCCGCCGCCACCTCCACGCCGCCCGCCGCCTCCACCGCCCTGGCCGCCTCCAGCCGAGCGGAGGAGGCCATGGTATACGAGAGGAAGAGAAAGAGAGAGAAAGGGCGGGTGCGTGTGCTCGTCCAGGCGCGCTCTCCCCAGCCCAGCCCGCGCGCGCGCGCGCGCGCGCGCGCCTGGGTGGGCGGCCTGTCATCGCTCTCTCAACCCTCCATATTTTTCACACCCAGGCCGACCCCGCCCACTCCACCCCCACCCCCCTCCTGGACACCTCGGCCGGCCTGGCAGCCTTTGACCTGGGCCCCATCCTCGGCACGGGCTCCTTCGGCCGGGTCCGCCTCGCCCGCCACAAGGCGAGCGGCGCCCCGCTCGCCCTCAAGGCCCTCTCCAAGGCGCACCTGGTCCGCCACGGCCAGGTCGCCCACCTGCGGTCGGAGCGGGACGTGCTGCTGGGCCTGGACGGGCCGGCATACGTGCGGCTGCTGGGCGTGTTCCAGGTGTGGTGGGAAAGGAGAGGGAAAGGGGAGAGGCACACGCGCGCACGTGTGTGCTTCGCGGGGGGGCGGGGCCGGCGCGCCCGCGGGGCGGGCGGGGGGGGGGGGGGGGCGGGCGCCGGGCGGGGCGGGGGGCGGGGGGGGGGGGGGCGAGCGGG
>Ga0315289_10014167_pt1 | contig 11145 bp, 9 predicted proteins | sample YL17G11_40_MG_FD_203452 | JGI IMG/M metagenome (GOLD analysis project Ga0315289, IMG submission 203452) | Sediment microbial communities from Yellowstone Lake, YNP, Wyoming, USA - YL17G11_40 | ecosystem: Environmental > Aquatic > Freshwater > Lake > Sediment | place: USA: Wyoming | collected...
CTCTATGAGCAGGCCCTCGCGCTCTTGCCCGAGGCCGCAGTCGAGACCCGCACGCGCGTCTTCGTCCGCCTCGCCGAGGCGCACTTCGACCTCGCCACAGCGTACCTCACCGACCGGCACGAGCAGGAGGTCGCGTTCGGGAAGGGAAAGGACTACGCCCTTGCCGGCCTGCGCCTCGACCCGGGCTTCGGCCGCGTGGAGACGGCGAGCGGCTTCCGCGCCGCGCTGCGCTCGGCGAACGACGTCGCGCCGATCTTCTGGTACGGGAACACCCTGGGCCGGTTCATCGAGTTCCATCCGCTGACCGCGATCTCGGGGGGAATGGAGGACGTCCGGGCCTCGTTCAGTCGGGCGATCGAGCTCGATCCGGCCTACCTGGCCGGAGCCCCGCTCCGGTCGCTCGCCTCGTTCCTTGCCCAGGTCCCGGCGTTCCTGGGGGGAAACCTGGACGAGGCCGCGGCCGACTTTGAGCGGGCAATCGCCCTCGAGCCCCTCTTTCTCGAGAACTACGTGAACTACGCCGAGTACGTCGCCAAGGCCAGAGGGGACTGGCCCCTCTTCTGCGGGGAGCTCCGCCGGGCGCTGGAGCTCGGGAAGGACCCCGCCGTCATGGCCCGATGGCCGCTCTACAACGCCCTCGCGCTGGCACGAGCCGAGGCGCTCGTCCAGCACAGCGTCGGCGAGGCACGCGTCTGCGGGGAGTAGGCGTCGGGGAACACCCTGCGGTTGCGGGCCACGGGGGAGACTCCTAGACTATGAGCCGGAGCCGCCGCTCCGCTCTCTTGCAGGGCGGTCATTGAGGAGGAGAGATGGGAACGAACGCGGGGTGCCGAGTCCTTGCCGAGATGCCGTACGTCCCCGCCCCGGTGGTGCGGGGGTACAACGGCCGGACCCTGTACGTGAACGTGGGGAGCGGGGCGATCGAGAGCCGACCCGTGACCCAGGTGATGAAGGACGTCTTCGTTGGCGGTCGCGGGTTTGGCCTATGGCGCCTGTGGAACGCGGTCGGACCGAACACGCGATGGGACGACCCAGAGAACGAGATCGTCATCTCCGCCGGGCCGATCGGGGGGATCACCACCTACGCCGGGACGGGGAAGTCCCTCGTGGTCAGCCTGTCCCCGACGACCGACTCGGTCATGGACTGCAACGTGGGGGGCTACTTTGGACCCTACCTGAAGTTCGCCGGCTGGGACGCCCTGGAGGTCCAGGGGAAGGCAAGGCGCGACGTCATCGTCAACATCGACGGAGCCAAGCACGTCGTCCAGCTCCTGGAGTGCCCGGAAGCGGACGTCAACACCCACGTCCTCGCGGAGAAGCTGACACGGGCGTTCGCCGACTCAGACGACCCGCGGGCCCTAGCGACCGTCTCCACGGTGACGGCAGGAGCCGGGGCGGAGCACACGCGCATCGGGTGTCTCAACTTCAGTTTCTTCGACCTGAAGCGCAAGGCGGTGCGAGTGAAGCAGGCGGGGCGAGGCGGAATCGGGACCGTCTTCCGGAAGAAGGGGATCGCGGCCCTCGTCGTAAAGCACACGGGGGGTGTGGGGCTGGAGATGAACGGTCCAGCCGACCCGGAGCGCCTGAAGCGCGCCGGGGCGCGGATCAACAAGGAGATCCTCACCCTCGACGCCTCACAGAACGACATGCGCAGCGTGGGGACGTCGAACATCGTCGAGGTGATGAACGAGTTCGACCTCCTGCCGGTGAAGAACTACCAGTACGGCTCCCATCCCGAGGCGGATCGCATCTCCTCGCCGGTCTGGCGGACGAGGTTCGGCCAGGGGATGCCGGACGGGTGCTGGTACGGGTGCACGATGTCGTGTTCCCACGCAGTCGATGGATTCGTCCTTCGTACCGGTCCCTACAAGGGGGAGACGGTCCTGGTCGACGGGCCGGAGTACGAGACGGCCGCCGGGAGCGCCAACATGGGGATCTTCGACCCAGACCTCGTCCTCGAGTACAACTTCTACTGCGACACCTACGGGATCGACACCATCTCCTTCGCCACCGCCACCGCCTTCGCCATGGAGTGCTACGAGGCCGGGATCCTCGACAAGGTGCGCACCGGCGGCCTTGACCTGCGCTTCGGAAACGGCGAGGCGATGCTCGCTCTCCTGCACCAGATGGCGCGCGGCGAGGGGTTCGGCGCCGTCGTCGGCGAGGGGGTCCGCCGGATGAAGGCGCGCTTCGCGCGCGACTTCAAGGCCGACCCGGCCTTCCTCGCCGACATCGGCATGGAGTGCAAGGGGCTCGAGTACTCGGAGTACGTGACCAAGGAGTCCCTCGCCATGCAGGGGGGCTATGGCCTGGCCAACAAGGGCCCCCAGCACGACGAGGCGTGGCTCATCTTCATGGATCTGGTGAACAAGCAGCTCCCCACCTTCGCCGACAAGGCCGAGGCCCTGCACTACTTCCCGATGTGGCGGACCTGGTTCGGCCTGGTCGGCCTGTGCAAGCTTCCGTGGAACGATATCGAGCCGGCGGACAACCGGACCCGCCACAAGGGGATCGAAGCAGCGAAGGTTCCAGAGCACGTCGAGAACTACTGCGACCTCTTCGCCGGGGTGACCGGGATCGAGGTCGGGCCGGACGACCTCATCCGCATGTCCGAGCGGGTGTACAACTTCCAGCGGGTCTTCAACCTGCGGATGGGGTTCGGGACGCGCGAGCACGACCGCATCCCATACCGTTCCGCGGGTCCCGTGACGGAAGAGGAGTACCGCTCGCGGGAGGAGCGCTACGACGCGGCCCTGCGCGAGAAGGTCGGCGTCGACCCGGCGCGGATGAGCGTCGCGGAGAAGGTGAGGGCCCTGCGCTCCTTCCGCGAGAAGGCGTACGAGACGCTCTGCGACGCCGTGTACCAGCGCCGGGGATGGACGAAGGACGGGGTCCCGACCCTAGAGACCCTGAGGCGCTTGGAGATCGACTTCCCGGACGCGGTCGAGGTCGTCCGAAGCCACGAGCGGACGACGAAACGCTGAGAACGATCTTCCAGAAAGCGCCTTCTCCCCTCCACGTACTCCCCCGGAGAGGACGCGGAGGGGACGTTTTTGCAGTCCGATGCGGCTTTGGCTATAATCCGGCCGGGTGGTGACATGGCCTACGAAGCCGATCAGATCAAAGTCCTTGAGGATCTGGAGGCCGTTCGCGCCCGCCCCGGGATGTACATCGGGAGCACCGGGCAGAGCGGGCTCATGCATCTCATCGAGGAGATCGTCGACAACAGCATCGACGAAGCCCTCGCCGACTACTGCACCGAGATCAACGTCGTCGTCCACGCCGACAACCGGGTGACGGTGACGGACAACGGGCGCGGGATGCCGGTCGGTGTCCACAAGGAGACCGGGATCCCGGCCCTGGAGCTCGTCATGACCACCCTCCACTCCGGAGGGAAGTTCGACAACGAGAGCTACCGCGTCAGCGGCGGGCTGCACGGGGTCGGGATCTCCGTGGTGAACGCCCTCTCCGAGCGCCTCGTCGCCGAGGTGAAGCGCAGCGGGAAGCTGTATCGGCAGGAGTTCTCCCGCGGAGCGAAGGCGACCGAGCTCGAGGTGACCGGCGCTGCCCAGGGGACCGGGACGACGATCACCTTCCTCCCCGACACCCAGATCTTCGGCGAGATCCACTACAACTTCCCTAAGCTCTCCCACCGGCTGAAGGAACTCTCCTACCTGAACGGCGGTCTCCTGATCACCCTGGAGAACGAGGCGGCCGGGGTCTCCCGGCGCTTCCAGGCCAAGGGCGGGGTGAAGTCGTTCGTCGAGGAGCTCGCCTCGGACAAGGAACCCCTCCACCCCGAGGCGATCTACCTCTGCGGCGAGGAGGGCGGAATCTCGGTCGAGATCGCGATGCAGGCAACCGGGAGCTACGATGAGGCCATCTTCGCCTTCGCCAACAACATCAACACCGTGGACGGGGGGACGCACCTCGTCGGGTTCAAGGGCGCCCTCACCAAGTTCCTGAACGACTACGGCCGGGACAAGAAGATCCTCCGCAAGGACGACCCCAACCTGCGAGGCGAGGACATCCGCGAGGGCCTGGTGACGGTGATCAGCGTCAAGATTCCCAACCCCGAGTTCGAGGGGCAGACGAAGACCAAGCTCGGGAACCCGGAGGTGGCGGGGATCGTCTCCGGGATCCTCACCGAGCAGCTCGGCCTCTTCTTCGGGAAGAACCCGGCCCTGGCGCGCACGATCCTCGAGAAGTCGGTCACGGCGGGGCGGGCGCGGCTGGCGGCGGCGAAGGCGCGGACGATGGCTCGCCGCAAGGGTCCCCTCTTCTCGATGGCCCTTCCCGGGAAGCTCGCGGACTGCTCGAACAGCGACCCGGCGCAGAGCGAGCTGTACATCGTGGAGGGAGACTCGGCCGGCGGCAGCGCGAAGCAGGGCCGCGATCGCGTGTTCCAGGCGATCCTCCCATTGAGGGGGAAGGTCCTGAACGTGGAGAAGGCGGGGCTCGCGAAACTCCTGGACAACGCCGAGCTGAAGTCGCTGATCACCGCAGTGGGGACCGGGATCCGCGAGGAGTTCTCCCTCGACCGGATCCGCTACCACAAGCTGATCATCATGGCGGACGCCGACGTCGATGGGGCGCACATCTGCACGCTCCTCCTCACCTTCTTCTACCGCTACCTGCGCGCCCTGATCGAGAACGGGTACATCTACATCGCCAAGCCCCCCCTCTACCAGGTGAAGGACGGAAAGAAGGTCGTCTACCTGTACACGGACGAGGAGCTTGCCCGCTACCGGGAAGGCCGAGACGGGGGCTTCACCGTCAAGCGGTTCAAGGGACTCGGGGAGATGAACCCGCCGGAGCTGTGGGAGACGACGATGAACCCGGCGAACCGGGTCCTGAAGAAGGTGGAGATCCGGAACGCCCTGGAGGCGGACGAGGTCTTCTCGACCCTGATGGGGGACGACGTCGCCGTTCGCCGCGACTTCATCTGGGAGAACAGCGGCAAGATCACCACCCTCGACATCTAGCCCGGAGGCCGATGGGGCTCTACCTCGGGATCGCGCTCGGGGCCGCCTGCGCGGCGTGGGTCGGCTGGAACCTCACCCTGGACGCCATGTGGCAGCCCACGGACCGTCTGACCGCGCAGCGGATCCTCCGCCTCGCCCGGCTCCGGCGGGAAGAGCATCTCGTCGACCTCGGCTGCGGGGACGGCCGGATCGTGATCGCCGCGGCGCGCCGGTTCGGGGCACGGGCGACCGGGGTGGAGATCGACCCCTTGCGTGCCCTGTGGGGGAAGGCATGGATCCGCCTCGCCGGCCTCTCCAAGCGGGCGAGGGTCGTCTGGGGAGACATGTACAAGGCCGACCTCTCCGACGCAGACGTCGTCGTCCTCTTCCTGTCGGCCACCTCGAACTTCAAGCTCGAGGGGCTGCTCAAGCGCGGGCTCCGGCCTGGGGCGCGCGTCGTCTCCTACTACCACCCCATCTGGGGATGGAAGCCGGAGCGGATCGGGCAGGCGCGCGGCGGCTACTCGCTCTACCTGTACCGGATGGGAGGCGCGAATGCCGCGGACGCTCGCTGACCTCGCGAGCGCGGCGGGGGTGAGCCCCGTTGCGGCCTGGCGCGACGTAGAGATCACCGGCGTTGCCCAGGACTCTCGACAGGTGGCCCCCGGAGACCTCTTCGTCGCGGTGCGGGGGTTCGTCACCGATGGGCACGACCACATCGGGGAGGCGGTCGTGCGGGGGGCGCGGGCGGTCGTCGTCGAGCGGGATGTCTCGGTCTCTGTCCCCGTCCTCCGCGTCGCCGATGGGCGGGTCGCCCTCGCTCAAGTCGCGGCGGCGTTCTACGGCCACCCGACGAGGGAGCTGTTCACGGTCGGGGTGACCGGGACGAAGGGGAAGACGACTGTCTGCCACCTCGTCGCCCACCTCCTCGGCCTGGAGCGGACCGCCCTCGTCAGCACGGTCACGAACGAGGACCGAGACCTCCGCGCGACGACGACCCCGTCGGGCCTCGTCGTCCAACGCCTCGCCCGCGAGGCGCTCGACGCGGGGAAGGAGGCGTTCGTCCTCGAGACCTCCTCCGCTGCCCTGGCCCTGCACCGCGTACGCGAGGTCGACTTCGACGTCGGGGTCTTCACCAACCTGACCCACGACCACCTCGACTTCCACGCCGACTGGAGGGACTACCAGGAAGCGAAGCGCCTCCTCTTCCGCGGCCTGCGGAGGGACGCCTGGGCGGTCGTGAACACGGACGACCCCGCGGCGCCGGCGTTCCTTGAGGTGAGCCCTCCCCGACGGCTGACCTTCTCCGTCCGCTCCGCCGCTGACCTTGCGATCGCCGGCCTCACCTTGAGCCAGCGCGGGTCCACGTTTGCCCTCCGCCATCGGGGCGACTCAGCAGAGGTCACCCTCCGGCTCCCGGGCGAACACAACGTCTCCAATGCCCTTGCCGCTGCCGCCGTGGCGATCGTCCGCGGCCTTTCCGTCGAAGAGGTTGCGCTGAGTCTCTCGTCCGCGCGGAGCGTCCTCGGCCGCTACCAGTTCTTCCGCCGGGAGGGCTCGCCCGAGGTCGTGGTCGACTTTGCCCACACCCCGGACTCCTTCGAGCGGATGCTCCGCTCCCTCCGTCCGCACTACGGGAGGGTCGTCTCCGTCTTCGGCTGCGGCGGGGAGAGCGACCGCGCGAAACGCCCCCTGATGGGCGAGATCTCCGGCCGCCTCGCCGAGGTCACGATCCTCACGAGCGACAACCCGAAGTCCGAGGACCCCTGCGCGATCATCGACGAGATCGAGCGCGGGATCGTCCCAACGCGCGGGAAGTACGAGCGGATCCTCGACCGGCGGGAAGCGATCCGGCGTGCCCTCGCCGCCGCCGGGCCCGGGGACGTCGTCCTCCTTGCCGGGAAGGGACACGAGACCTACCAGATCGTCGGACACGACTTCGTGCCCTACAGTGACGCCGGCTTCCTGCGCGAGCTGGGGTTCGACGAGGCGAGAGAAGGCTAGAGCGCCTCGATCGCCTGAGCGACCCGCTCGGTGGTCTCAGCGAGGGTCCCCTCGGCGCTGATGCGGACGAAGCCGCCCGGCGCGGGCGTCCCGATCGGACGAGCGGTGTGCTCCGGGCGTCCGTCGGCCGCGACGCGGCAGGCGCGGGTGCGGGACGACGTCTCCAGGACGAGGATCGCGTCGAGCAGGGTCCGATCGACATGGGGAGAGGAGGCGAGGAGGGCCCCCTCGACCAGGAGGATCTGCGTCCCGCGCTCCTTCTCGCTCGCGATTCGCTCGCGCAGACGATCGATCACCGCTGGGTGGACAATCGCGGACAGAGCCTGCCGGGCCTCCTCGGTTCGGAATGCCAGCTCAGCCAGGTGCAGCCGGCTGATCGTCCCGTCGGGAGCGAGGATCCCCTTCCCGAACCGCGACACGAGGCGCCAGTAGGTCGGGCTCCGCGGCCGGTACGTCTCCCACGCCTCCCGATCGAGCTCCATCCAGACGACGCCCTCGCGGCGGGAGAGCTCGCGCGCCACGGCGCTCTTCCCGCTCCCCGGCTCCCCAGCGAGGCCGACGACCTTCATGTCCCCAAGGTAGCCCGACCTGTCGCCGAGGGCAACCTTCTCCGGCCGGCTGCCGAGCGAAACCCGCCCAGGGTGACGGGTGTACGTCCAGGCGAGGTGGTCACAATGAGAAAGACAATCCGAGTCACATCCTTCCTCCTCCTGATTGCGCTCGCGGGGTGGGCGGTCTCCGCGGCGGGTCCGTCATCCCCTGCCCCCCTGGGGATCACCCCCACTCCGACCCCCACCCCGCAGCCGCTCTCGGTCTCGCTGTGGACGGACAAGTCGACGTACATGCTCGGGGAGGCGGTGCGCGTCACCTACACCGTCAGCCAGCCGGCGTACATCTACCTCTACGACATCCAGCCCCACGGGGTCGTCCTTATCGTCTTCCCCAACGCCTACTCGCAGGCGAACTTCGTCTCCGCCGGGACACACACCCTCCCCGACGGAGCCTACCAGTTCCTCGTCTCCCCGCCCTTGGGTGTGGAGCAGCTTCAGATCTTCGCCAGCCTGACGCCCCTCCCGTTCAACCCGACGTCGTACAGCGAGCCCTATCCCACGGTCGCCCCGAACCCGAACGCCGCCATGCAGCAACTCCAGGTGCAGATCCAGGGGATCACCCCGACGCCGGCCTGGGCGACGGCGTGGGCGTCGTTCACGATCACGTCGGCCTCCTACGGATACACTCCGCCGGGCTACAACCCGCCTGGATACCCGTCGTACCCTCCGAGTTTCTACCCGCCGTTCTTCGGCTGGGGTCCCGGCCAGGGGCAGTGGTTCTTCGACCACGGCCAGTGGTACTTCGGGACGCCGGGGAGCGGCTGGTACTGGTACTACAGTCCCGATGGGAAGTGGCACATGATCTTCCGGATCCACATCGGAGGCGGAAGCTAGTCCTGAGACGAGAACTGGATGCCTCCTCCCGCGAGGGGCCGGCCGCTCCGGTGGCCGGCCCCTTCTCTCTTCTCCCAGGATGCGGCACCTGCGGGCGCTCGGGGAGATCCTTCGCACGTTCCCCGTCATTCGTTGTTGCACCTGAGAGGCGGGCAGGCACGTAGAGCGCAGGATGTGGACGGGGAGAGGATGGTAGGGCGGCTCTGCGTTCATCGAACAACCGGAATCGGTTGATCTCGGAGAAGCAACCGCTTCTCATTGCGGGACCTGCGGCCGACACCTCGCACGAGGCTGCAGACGGCGGCAGGATCCCGCACCGACCAGGACGACTCGCGCAGCAAGCGTTCCAGGAGCGGGCGCAGAGGCGGAAGGTCGTGCCGAGCCGTCTCCCACAGGATCTCCGCGTCCACGCCGAAGTACTCGTGCACAACGACGTTCCGAATCCCTCGCATCTTGTCCCACGGGATTTCTGGGTGGCGTTGCTCAACGTCCTCCGGGATATGGCGGCTCGCTTCGCCGATGACGACCAGGTTCCGAACGACCGCGTCGACGGTCTTCTCGCCCGCCCGGAAGGCGTCCGAGGTCATCCCGCGGGTGTAACGATCGATCTTTCCGATCGCCAGAGCGATGTCTTGAAGCCGCGCCTTCCAGTCCCTAGCGGGCATAGACTGCCTCGCGCAGGACGGCCTCACGGAGGTCGGCCCGGAGCGCGTTAGGCGTCACGAGGTCGACGGGGCGGGCGAGAAGGCGCTCGAGATAGCCCTTCAATTCGAGGAAAGCGAACAGGCCCACGGGGTGGTCGAACTCCACGAGGAGATCGACGTCGCTGTCCGGCCGGGCGTCGCCCCGCGCCGTGGAGCCGAAGAGAGCTAGTGTCGCGTCTTGTTAGTGTCTGTACATGTGGAGCGGGATGGGGTACGCTGTCTCATGGCACGACAAGCAGCGGTTGTGACGTTGGATCCTGACGAGCGGAAGGCTCTCGAGACCTAGGCCGCCGCTCGCACCGAACCGTACCGGAAGGCTCAACGGGCACGCGTGGTCCTGCTGGCAGCGGAGGGAAAGACCAACTCGGCCATTGCCAGAGAAGTGGATCTCACGCGGAGGATGGTCATCCAGTGGCGGCAGCGGTTCGTCAAGGAACGTTTGGCCGACCTCCCCGATCGGCCGCGGTCGGGAAGACCGCGGACGTACAGCGACGCCGATCGGCTACGGGTGGTGGAGACGGCGTGCACAACGACTCCTCCCGGCGCGACCCATTGGAGTGTGCGCAGCTTGGCGAACGCGACCGGAGTCGGTCGGGACGCCGTGCATCAGATTCTGCGGGAGAACCGACTGAAGCCGCATCGCGCCGGCACGTTCTCGCGGTCGTCTGATCCCAACTTCGCGGCGAAGGGGATCGACGTCGTAGGGCTGTACATGAACCCACCCCAGAACGCCGTCGTGCTGTGCGTGGATGAGAAGACGCAGGTTCAGGCGCTCGATCGAACCCAACCGATGCTGCCGATGCGACCGGATCAGATCGAGCGACACACCCACAACGACAAGCGAAACGGTACCGTGCAGTTGTACGCCGCTCTCGCGGTTCACGCCGGCCAAGTCATCCCGCGCATCGAGGATCGGCATCGCTCGCGGGAGTTCATCGCGTTCATGAACCAGCTGTTGCGGATCTACCCCGAAGGAGACATCCACGTCATCCTGGACAACGTCATCACCCATCGCTCGGAGAAGGTGCACACCTGGCACGCGAAGCCGAAGAAGCAACGGGTCCTCCTTCACTTCAACCCCACCTACTCCTCGTAGCTGAACCTGGTCGAGGTGCTGTTCAACCTCGTGCAGGCGAAGGTCCTCCGCCGTGGGAGGTTCCCGTCGAAACAAGACCTCACGGCCAAGCTGCTCGCGTACATCGAGCGCTTCAATCAAGAGAGGACACCCCAACCAGATCCTAACGCCCTCTTCTTGAGCCTTCTGTCTCGAGCGGTCTCAAAGTCGGGCCAGAGAGAGGGACGTCGGCTCAGGAGAAGCACCCGGATGTGAGGACTGGTGCTGATCTCGTCTCGCGCTTGGCCTATCGGGGCCAGAGGGTCCCTTTCTTCTGTCTCGCGCCGAGCCGCTCCAGCATGTCGGCGGTCATCGCCTCGAGGTCAAAGGTCGGCCTCCAACCCCACTCCTCGCGTGCCGAGCCGTCGTCGATCGTCTGGGGCCATGAGTCGGCGATCGCTTGCCGGGAGTCCGGCCGGTAGTCGCAGATGAAGGTGGGGACGCGCTTTCGGATCTCTTCTGCCCGCTCTCCGGCGGAGAAGCTCATGGCAGCCAGGAGTGGGGGGTCTTGCAGTGCAACACCGCCTCGACCGGCCGTCGTTGCCCCAACCGCCATAGGCACCGCTCTGTACGACGTGGCGCGCCTTGAAGGCACGTCACCCGCTGTTCATGATCGAGGTCTGGAACGCCTCCCACAGGCGGTCCCGCTCGTCCTTGGGGATCGCGTGCCAGCGGACTCCGCGGATCGCCCCCTCCAGTCCGGAGAGCATGCTGCGGCAGGGCGGATCGGCTGACCGGGCGGCCGCCATTCGGACTGCTGCCTGGACGCTCCCCAGCCGTCGCAGCCCGTCCGGCGTCGTGATCCCCACCTCGCGCAGCCGGGAAGCGACCTCGTCGCCGATGTTCGGCAGGGCCTGCAGCGGATCAGCCCCAGACTTCGATTTCACGAATCTCACCTCGCGACAGAGCATACC
>Ga0315289_10014168_pt1 | contig 11145 bp, 9 predicted proteins | sample YL17G11_40_MG_FD_203452 | JGI IMG/M metagenome (GOLD analysis project Ga0315289, IMG submission 203452) | Sediment microbial communities from Yellowstone Lake, YNP, Wyoming, USA - YL17G11_40 | ecosystem: Environmental > Aquatic > Freshwater > Lake > Sediment | place: USA: Wyoming | collected...
ACAGCTAGAGGCTTACTCTACTCCTCGTGATTATTTACAAACTTTAAGTACACCGACCTATCAGGGAGAAACGGGATGGACACCAGAAGATTTTCTCACCCACTTTGTAACTCAGCTTGAGTCAACCAATCAAGTAAGCCATGACCGGTATGACAGCAATGCTTTGTGGTTGCTTGGTTCGTATGTACCAAACTCGGGTTTTGGTCTGAGGTCGGACAGTGGTCGTGCCTGGGGGGTTCGTAATCTCGTGCCGGTTGGCTACTGGGCTCGTGTTCCTGGGCGGATGGACGTAAGCGCGCATCGCTCAGGCAATAGGCTTAAGGGTTGGGTGGCGCGTTCCATGGTGAGACTTGGCACGTAAATTTTATCCTTTCTTCATCTTCTGTCTTCGCCTCTCCTCAGGCAGGACTCACGCAGGAAAACAGGGCCTGTGACGATAATTTATATAGTCCTGTCCCCAATAATCTACACTCGCATCACACGGATTGTGAGATTCCATATTTCCATCGGTAAACTGGAGGATTAAGGTTTATGGCAGCGGCAAAGCCCCATCTCAATCTTGCCATCATTGGCCACATCGACCACGGGAAGTCAACTCTCGTGGGCAGGCTCCTCTTCGAGACGGGAGCGGTACCCCAGCATGTCATCGACGGCTACCGGAAGGAAGCCGAGAGCAAAGGGAAGGGAACCTTCGAGTTCGCCTGGGTGATGGACAACCTGAAGGAGGAACGGGAGCGGGGGATCACCATCGATATCGCCCACAAGCGCTTCGACACCGCTAAGTACTACTTCACCATCGTGGACTGCCCGGGCCACCGCGACTTCGTGAAGAACATGATCACCGGCGCATCCCAGGCGGATGCGGCGGTGCTCGTTGTCGCGGCCTCGGAAGGCGTCCAGGAGCAGACCAAGGAGCACGTCTTCCTCGCACGGACCCTCGGGATCAACCAGCTCATCATCGTCATCAACAAGATGGACGCGGTGAACTACGACCAGAAGCGCTTCGATGCCGTAAAGGCGGACGTGACCGCGCTCCTCAAGATGGTCGCCTACAAGCCGGAGGATATGCTCTTCATCGCCGCCTCGGCCTTCCAGGGCGTGAACATCTCCAAGAAGTCTGACAAGACCCCCTGGTACAAGGGCCCGACCATCCTCGAGGCCCTCGACACCCTCAAGGAGCCCGAGAAGCCGACGACCCTTCCCCTCCGCCTTCCCATCCAGGACGTGTACAGCATCAGCGGTATCGGGACTGTGCCTGTCGGGAGGGTGGAGACCGGCATCCTGAAGAAGGGGATGAACATCATCTTCATGCCGGCGAACAAGACCGGCGAGGTGAAGTCCGTGGAGATGCACCACGAGGAGATCCCCCAGGCAGTACCCGGGGACAACGTGGGCTTCAACGTCCGCGGGGTCGCGAAGAACGAGATCCGGCGGGGCGACGTGGTAGGCCCGGTCGACAACCCGCCGACGGTAGCCGAGGAGTTCACGGCCCAGATCGTCATCCTCTTCCACCCGAGCGCGATCACCGTGGGCTACACGCCCGTCTTCCACTGCCACACCGCCCAGGTGGCATGCACGGTCACGGCCCTCAAGAAGAAGCTCGACCCGAGGACCGGCCAGGTGAAGGAGGAGAATCCCACCTTCTTGAAGACCGGTGACGCGGCCATCGTCCAGATCAAGCCGAGCCGCCCCCTCGTGATCGAGAAGATCAAGGAGATACCCCCGATGGGCAGGTTCGCCATCCGGGACATGGGGTCAACCATCGCTGCGGGCATGTGCATCGACATCGTGCCCAAGATGATGAGATAAATTTTTTTGGGGTTGTTCTCGATGCAGAAAGCCAGAATACGCCTGACAGGGACGGATTGCAGGAAAGTCGAGATGGTCTGCGAGAAGATCAGGGAGATCGCGGAGCGGACGGGCGTGAATCTGGCCGGGCCAATAGCCCTCCCGACGAGGCGCCTCGTGGTCCCCGTCAGGAAGAGCCCTGATGGCGAGGGGACCGCGACCTGGGACCGGTGGCAGATGCGGATCCACAAGCGGCTGATCGATATCGACGCGGATGAGCGGGCCCTCCGGCAGCTCATGCGCATCCAGGTCCCGAAGGACATCGGCATAGAGATCGTTCTGGAGAGTTAAGCATGCGGCGGGGAGCCGCCGGTCTCATCGACCGCCTCCGGACCGTCTTCACCTTCGAACGGACCTTCCTCCTCATTCTCGCACTCACCGTCTTCCTCCGTTTCTACCGCCTGGATCTCAAGCTCTTCCACCACGACGAGGCCATCCACGCGTGGTTCTCCTACCGGCTCCTCCACGAGGGGATCTGGACGTACGACCCCTCATACCACGGTCCCCTCCTCTACGATGTCACCGCGGGGATGTTCTGGCTCTTCGGCGACGGGGATCTCGTGGGAAGGATCGTCCCCTCGCTCCTGGGAACCCTGATCGTCGCCCTCGTCTATCCCCTCTACCGGATGGGCTACCTGAACAGGCGCCAGACCCTCGTCGGGGCCCTCTTCCTCTCCCTCTCGCCGGATCTCGTGTACTTCTCCCGGTTCCTCAGGCATGATATCTTCATGCTCTTTTTTATCATGCTCCTCCTCGTCACACTCCTCGCCTATATCGAGACAGGCAGCAGGTGGTACGGCCTCGGGGTCGCGATCGCTGTGGCCGGCGGGATGACCTGCAAGGAGGAGTTCCCCGTCATCCTCCTCATCTTTGCGATCTACTTCATCTATGCCGCGTGGAGGGGCAGGATCCATTTCCCCACCCGGTGGAAAGAGGATCTCGCCATCTTCACCCCGATAGCCATCGGGATCATCGCCCTCTTCTACTCGTCTCTCGGGCAGCATCCGGAGATCCTCCTCTCCGGGGGGCTTTCGGCCATCCAGCACTGGACCGAGATGCATGAGGCGTGCCGGCTCTGCGGCCCCTGGTTCTTCTACCTCCTCCTCTTCATCCTCTATGAGCTTCCCCTCCTTATCCTCGCCGTCATCGGGACCATTCAGTTCCTGGCAGCCCACTCAGATCTCCCCGGGAGGATCGATGGGCTCATCCGGAAGATCCGGCGGGAGGAGATCTCCACGAGCAGCCTGGTGGTCCGGATCAGTGCAGGTACAGGAATCCCCTTGATGGAGAACAGGAAACAGGAGGAGTTCTTCGGGTTCTGCATCTGGTGGATGGTCCTTTCCATGGCCTTCTATGCCGTGGTGAACGAGAAGGTCCCCTGGCTCATCATCCCCCAGCTCCTCCCGGCGGTCTTTGTTGCGGTGTACCGGATGACCAGCACAAAGACCATCCTCGCCGTCGCCTCGGTCATCTTCCTCATCCTCTGCACCTGGCACACCTCATTTGTCCCTGTCGACGTGAACGAGCCGATCGTCCAGGTCCAGAACTCCGAGGACCTCAGGGAATTGTTCGCGCAGATCGACAACTCAAGCCATGTCGCCGTGGCATCCAAGAACTACTGGCCCCTCCCCTGGTACTACAGGGGGGTTATGGCGAAGAAGCTCTCCTACTACGGGCAGAAGGTGAGCGAAGGGACCCTGTACGATAACAACTACGACCTGGTCATCGCCTACGACGCGGATAGCTACCCGTTGCTGGACGGGTACACGAAGAGGACTATCAGGCTGGACTACTGGTTCTCGATGTATGACAACGAGAACCGGCTCCTGGAATGGTACGTGAAAAGGGATGGGAAGCTGGGGAGTATGAACCTGGATCTCTTCACCCGAGTTCGTCCCACTGCGTCTTCTTCCGGTATATGATGACCCCGGCGATGATGAGCACGACCGCTACCACGACGAGGAACGGGAGGAAGGCCCCCAGATTCGGCAGGGAGAAGCCCTGGTCAAGCTCCCCCTTGAGGGTGAGGGAGAGGTTCCAGGCCTCGTTCGCATACCCGAGGCTCTGGGCTGCATCAGATCGTACAGCATTGTAGGAGTTCTGATCAAAGAGGTTCTTTGCACTCGAGAGCGTCCTCGCAGCAAGATCATACTTGTTGATGATGGGCACGAGCCTTGTATCGGATTCCTTTAAGCTCCGGTTCACCTTAAACTCGTTGATGAGGCCATTTACGCTGTTGATCATGGCCTCAGCTTTTTTGATGGACTGATCCGCCCAGGCCTGATCGAGAGCCGCGCTTGCGTCGTTGATATTGTTTGTCGCAGTGGTGAGGTAGTTATTGACCTCAGAGGGCGAGGATGTGATCTTGGTCGTGGCAGTGTCCAAGGCATCGCTGGCGGCCTGGTACTTCGCTTGAGCCGCTGTCACATCGACATTTATATTGCTCTTTTCGGTTATGGCACTCTTGAGATCCGCGAGCTTCGCCTTCACACTGTCGAGCTGGGTCTGTAATCCGGCAGGATTGAAGACAGTCCCATTCTTGTATAATCCTGGACCAACCTTCTCAGATCTGTCGTCGAGCTCAAGGGCACGGGCAAGAATAATATCACCGCTGGAGAAGTTGGAGGGAACCATCCCCTCAGTCATTGAAAATTTTACTTTAACCTCAATTTCGCTGGGGTAAGCAAGGTCATTACCAAGGATAATCTTCTTGACAGTCCCATATGGAAGATAAGGGTTATCTTTCCCATCTTTCACGATTGAAAACGACCACTTAGCCTTTTCAAGCTGGGTATAGAACTCCAGACTGTCGTACAGGTCAAAGGTCTGGGTGCCGCTCCCTGGTAACCTGATGATCCCGCTGACCATGATGACATCTCCAGGTTGAATGGCATTTGTTGCATGGTTGTGATCATTTGAATACTCCAGCGTTCCTTCATACGTGAGCGCTGCCCCCACCTGCACCAGGCAGAGAAATACAACAGAACAAAGCAGGATAACAGATAGATGCTTCATACACTCCTCACTCGAAGAGCGGCTCGATGTCCTCGTCAAAGAGGGAGACCCGCTTCTCCTTGGCCTTCGCCGCATCCTCCTTCGTCTCCTTGGCTATCTCAAGGAGCTCCCGGATCCTCGGGGCGTTCCCCACCGTTGCGAGGACAACGACGGCAGCGATGTAGTTGGAGTCCACCGGGTAATCGCCTCCCCGGACCTCGATCCCCGCGATATTCTCCTCCACCCAGCTCTTGGACTTCTCAACCCCCTTCCGGTCCATCTCCTCCGGTGGGCCTGCGATCAGGACCAGGGCCCGCTCGGCGGACGAGTAGTCGCAGGGGAGAGTGAGCCGGCCGAGCATGGCCCGGCGGACGAGGGCGATGATCTTTGCAGACTTGTCCTCCCCGAGGAGAACCTCCTCGGAAGCCTCCTTCTTGCCCGAGGTTGTCCTGGAGATGGTATCCTTCAGCCCGCCGAAGATGCCCTTCTTCTGCTTGGTACGCCTGGAGACGACCTCGGTGATGGCGTACCCGACGCTCGTGATCCCCCCGCCCCGGAGCGTATTGATGATCTCGCTCGAGTCAACGACCATCTCGCCGACCCCCATCTTCGTGACCTCGCCTGCCCGGAAGAGGACCCCGAACCTCCGCACGATCTCGTCGTTTAAGCGCTGGTAGGCCGACTTGATGCTCTCCCCCTCGTTTTTCCAGGCGCTGTTGTCAAAGAGGAAGGTGCTGTCCACCTCGTTCACGAGAGTTGAGAGGCTCCGGGCGGCGTTGTAGGAGTAGAGGCGTCCTTCCTCGGGGGCCGGGAGTATCCCGAGGGCATAGACGGGTTCCCGGTAGATCCTTTTCAGGGCTCGTGCAAGGACCGGGGAGCCACCGGAGCCGGTTCCGCCGCCGAGCCCGGCAATGATGACAAAGGCGTCGATATCATGGGTCCCTCGGGAGTCGATGGCATTGATGATGCTGTCGATCTCGTCGGAGGTGACCTTGGCCCCGGTGACGTTGTCGGTCCCGACGCCATGCCCCTTCACCATCGTCTGGCCGATGAGGATCCGGTCCCGGAGCCCGATGTTCTTGAGGCCCATCAGGTCGGTTCTTGCGGTATTGACAGAAATGGCCCTGAAACTCTGGGCGGCCATCTTTTTATCCTGTTCTACGAACATATCAGCTATTTTGCCGCCCGCCTGGCCAAATCCTATGAAAAATACACGCATTAAATGACACCAACCAGCAGGAATCCACTCCCCGGGAGCTCAATTTCCTTAACTCATTTTATTCCAGATAGTTCAAAAACTTTCTTATGCGCTTTCCGCGATAAACTATGGGACGAGTGATGAGGGTTTGTATCCTTGGCGGAGGTGTATGCGGCCTTGTTGCAGCCCTGCACCTCTCGAAGTCCTCTGAGGTGACCATTCTCGAGAGGGACAAGGACCCGGGAGGGTGCCTCTCGTCCTACCGGCTCGACGGCACCTGGGTGGAACGGTTCTACCACCACTGCTTCGCCGGGGATTCCCACCTCCTCTCCCTTCTTTCCGAGATCGGCCTCTCGGACCGTCTGGAGTGGCTGAAAGGGACGACCGGTTCATTCGCCAACGGAGAGATCTATCCCCTCAATACCCCTCTCGAGATCCTCCGTTACCCCTGCCTGAGTGCCCTCGATAAGGCGAGGCTCGCCCTCTTCACCATGGGAGCCCGGCGCCAGAAGCTGGAAGACCTTGACATGGTCTCGGCCCGGTCCTTTATCGTCGACCGGCTCGGGGAGAAGATCTACAGCCAGTTCTTCCGCCCCCTGCTCAGGAGCAAGTTCGGCGACAGGGAGAACGACGTCTCGGCAGGGTGGCTCGTCTCCCGGGTCGCCATCAGGTCGAACCGGGGGCTCTCCGGGGAACGCCTCGGGTATCTCAAAGGCGGCTTCCACCTCCTCGTCGAACGCCTCGCGGAGATCGCCTCGAAACAGGCGTGCACCATCCTGACCGGTACACCTGCAACACGAATCGAACGAAAGGATGGCGGCTGGGTCGTAAACGGCACCCGGTACGACCGGGTCCTCTCCACCATCCCGCCCCAGGAGGTGATGAGGATCGGGGGACCGGATCTCCCTGCCATCCCCTACCAGGGGGCAGCCTGCATGACCCTCGGTATCGACAGGGACGTTACCGACGGCGTATATTGGCTCAACATGAAGGATCCCGCTCCCTACGGGGCGGTGGTATCCCACACAAACTTCATCCCGCCGGACCGCTACGGCGGGAGAATCCTGTACCTCGCCTCCTACTTCCAGGGAAAGATGGACCCCGGGCTCCCCGGAGAGATGGTCGACGACTTCTGCAGCCGTTTCGGTGTGGCACCGGCATCCATCCGCTGGAAGAAGATGGCGGTGGAACCCTTCGCGGGCCCGGTCTATACCACCGGTTACCGGAGGCATATCCCCGACTATGAGCAGGGGGGGCTCTTCCTGGCAGGGATGTTCTCGCTCCCCAACTACCCCGAGCGGTCCATGGAGGGGTCGATCGTCGCGGGAACCGAGGTGGCGAGACGGATGGAGGAGGCGATCACCCATGGGTGATATCGAGGTCGCTGCCGTCATCCCGGTGTACAACGACCGCACCGCCCTCGAGACGGCCATGCCGAGATCCCTCTCGGCCCTGGAGCAGATCGCCCCGGGTTTTGAGCTTATCATCGCTGAGGACGGATCCACCGACGGCACAGCTGAATTTGTCCGGGAGAAGGCAGCAGCAGACCCCAGGATCCGGCTCCTCCATTCCGACGAGCGCCTCGGCCGGGGGAGAGCCCTCACCAGGGCTTTTTCCGAAGCGAAGGGAAGGATCGTCTGCTATTACGACGTGGACCTCGCCACAGACCTTGCGCACCTCGGGGAACTCATCGGGGCCATCCGGGGAGGCTCCGATATCGCGACCGGGTCCCGGCTCCTCCCTTCGAGTGACGTGACCCGGACCGGGGAAAGGGAGGTTGCGAGCCGGGCGTATAATGCCCTTGTCCGGGTCATCCTCGGGAGCAGGGTGCATGACCACCAGTGCGGTTTCAAGGCCTTCAACCGGGAGAGGATCCTCCCCCTCCTCCCCTCGGTGAGAGCCGCCCACTGGTTCTGGGACACCGAGGTACTCGTAAGAGGGCAGCGTGCAGGATTCAGGGTAACCGAGTTCCCCGTAGTCTGGAGGACGGGCAGGACCACAACGGTGCGCCTCGCGGACATCTTCGAGATGGGAGGGGCGATCCTCTCCCTCTGGTGGCATCTCCATGGACCGAAGGGTTAGCGTACTCATCGTCTCGGCGATCCTTGCCGCAGGGATCATAGTCTTCATGCTCCTCCGGGTATGGGGCGATCTCCTCCTTGCCATCGAGCATTGGAACCCCCTCTTTCTCATTCCGGCCATCGCCTTCTCCACGGCCGGGTGGTGGATGCGCGGGGCACGCTACCGTTCCATCTTAAAAAGCCTCGAGATCAGGGCGGGCCTCGGGTTCTCCACGGCCTGTGTCCTCATCAGCCAGACGGCAAACCTCATCATCCCCGCCCGCCTCGGCGACCTGGTCCGTATCTTCATCCTGAAGCACGAGGACCTCTCGGGTTACCCCACCGGGATCTCATCCATCGGCATCGAGCGGTTCTTTGATATCCTCACGGTGGCGATCCTGGGCCTCATCGCCCTCCCCTTCGTCCTCGGGGTTCCCCCCTGGGTGTACCCCGTCATCGTCCTCCCCCTCGCGATCTGCGCTGCCTTCGTCATAGTCCTCCTCGCTCTCGGAAAGGTGCAGTCCGAGAACCGGATCCTCTCCATCGCGTTTTCAATGATCCACGAGATGAGGAAGGCCTCCCTTACCCCCGGATCCGTCCTCGGCCTCTCCGGCCTCTCGGCGGCCATCTGGGCGACCGATGTCCTCACCACGCTCTCCATCGCAGCGATGTTCCAGGCAGAGATAAGCCTCGCCGTGGTCCTCCTCGCCGTCGTGGTGGGCAACCTCTTCAAGGCGGTCCCCCTGACCCCGGGCGGTATCGGGACCTACGAAGCTGCCGTGGCAGTCATCCTCGTCCTCTCGGGGACCACCCAGGCCACGGCGACCCTCATCGCCGTCTCCGATCACCTGGTCAAGAACGTCATCACCGCCGCAGGGGGGGTCCTCTCCATCAGGCTCCTGGGCACGTGGGTCGTGGACGCCATCAGAGACGCCTTCCGCGGGAAAAAAGGGACCGGAGCGTAACATGGAGGCCTGGGTCCAGATCCTGTCTGTCCTCTCCTGGCTGATCCTCTTAAAGTTCCTCCAGATCTCCGTCTATCCGGTTCTCAGGGCCCCGCTCGGGAAGCTCGCCTATCCCGTCTCCTTCTCGGGGGGCGTCCTCGCCTTCTCGGCCCTCTCCTGGTACCTGGGCCTCCTCCGGCTCCCCGTCTCCCTCGCGGCCCTCCCATTCCTCGGGCTCCTGGTATGGGCCACCGTGAAGGACAGGTACAGCTGGGAGGATCTGAAGCCGCACCTGACCTGGGATTTCGTCTTCCTCATCGCGTTTGCCGCCATGCTCGTGGTCCGGCTCTCGAACCCGGCGATCATCAGTGCCGAGAAGTTCATGGACCATGCCTTCATCGCCTCCATCATGCGGAGCCCCGTGGTCCCGCCGCCCGATCCATGGTATGCAGGCGGCACCATGAACATCTACTACTACGGGGGGTACTGGCTGATGGGGATCCTCGGTACCCTCACCGGCGTCCCGTCATCGGTTGTCTTCACCCTGGCCCTCCCCACGGTCCTCGCCCTGGCCGCGGTGAACCTGTACGCCATCGGGGACCTCATCCTCCCGCGGTTCAGGTGGTTCCCCCTGCTCACCCTCGTCCTCGTGAACCCTGCCTTCCTCCGGTTCTTTATCCTCGGGAATGCCCCTGCCGGGATACTCTGGGACAGCACCCGGGTCATCACGAACACCATCAACGAGTATACCCTCTTCTCTTTCCTGTGGGGCGATGCCCATCCCCATGTCCTTGACATCTTCAACCAGGTATTTCTCCTCCTCATCCTCATTATCGCCCTGAATCGCTGGTATGAGATGGGCCGGCCCGGGCGGATCACCCTCATCGCCCTCGCCGCCCTCTCCCTGGGCTCCATGCCCGTGATGAACACCTGGGACGTCCTCGTCTACGCGCCCATGACCATCCTCTTCGGGGCCCTCATCCTCTGGGACGGGCTCCATCGGGAGAAGCGGGACCTGTCAGCGCTGGGATTCCTCCTCGTCGTGCCACCCTGCTCCATCCTCCTGTACCTCTCCTACTACCTCCAGATGGCAACCACCGGCTACCTGGGGATCTTCCCCATCACGACGCCGTCGGATCCCTGGGAGTTCCTCCTTGTCCACGGGTTCTTCCTCGCGATCTTCCTCGCCTGCGGAGCCCGCCACCTGGCCAGGCGGCCCTACCTCCTCCTCCCTGCGTTGCTCGTTGCTATCGCAGGCAATGCCCCGGCAGCCATCGCCATCGCAGCAGGCACCGCACTCATCGCACGTTGGGAGAGAAGGCCGGAGATCCTGATGGCCCTCGTCGGGATCTCCATCATCACCTTTGCCGAGATCTTCTACCTGAAGGACTACCTGGGCGGGATCTACTACCGGATGAACACGGTCTTCAAGTTCTACAACATCGCCTGGATCCTCATGGGGACCTCATCCCTTAGCATCGTGGCGGGGGCCCTGGGAAGGGTGAGGATACCGACGATCCCCCTGGACACGGGGAGGGCTGCCCTGGTCATCGCCTCCGTCATCCTCATCATCGCTGCCCCTGCCATTCTCGTGATCGCCAATGGGGACGGGGTTCCAACCCTCGATGGCCTCCAGTACCTCAAGAGTACTCATCCGGGGGATTCAGCCGCGCTTCCGTTTGTCCGGGGACTCCCGCCCGGCACCGTGATAGCCGAGGGAGCGAAGGGGGACTATGGCTATCCCTCCCGGATCTCCTCCTTCACCGGGGTCCAGACCATCATCGGCTGGCCCGGCCACGAGTTCATGTGGAGGGGCGCCGGGGGGAGAACCTCGGACCGGATAGAGGAGGTGCGGGCGGTCTACGAGGACCCGGAGAGAGCGCCCGGGATCCTGAGACGGTATAACGCCACCTATGTCTACACCGGGGATACCGAGCGGGAGCTCTACACCCGCCTCTCGCTCCCGATGGAAGACCTCGTTCCGGTCTACGGGGCGCAGGGCGTCTCCATCTACCGGTTCACCGGGTGAGATACCGCCGGGATCAGCCCGGAGAACCCGAGCGACAAACCTTTATCTCCCGCCCTGATGACATGGTATGGT
>Ga0315289_10014171_pt1 | contig 11144 bp, 9 predicted proteins | sample YL17G11_40_MG_FD_203452 | JGI IMG/M metagenome (GOLD analysis project Ga0315289, IMG submission 203452) | Sediment microbial communities from Yellowstone Lake, YNP, Wyoming, USA - YL17G11_40 | ecosystem: Environmental > Aquatic > Freshwater > Lake > Sediment | place: USA: Wyoming | collected...
GCCTCCGGATGGGAGAGGTTGTATTCCTCCAGGGTCGTCACCGGCGGCAGCCCTTTCGCCTGCAGCATGGTGCCCACTGCCCCGCTGGAGACCATCGGACCGCGGGAAAGTCTTTCTAAGAGACGATGCATATTTGCCTCCTCGCGAAAAAAGTTACTTGATGATCTACTTACCGAAGACCTTGGTGATCTCATCCCTCGCAAAGTAGGACAATTCCCTCTCTCCCCTCGCCTCCCATGCCCGGATCCCTTCTTCCTTCGAAGCAATCCTCCCGATGCGAGAGGCCTCGATCCCCTCCTGGGCGAAGCGCTGCAGGAGTCCTGGAGTCTCCTGTGGAGCGAGGGTGATCAGCAGGGCCCCGGAGGCGATGAGGCCCAGCGGGTCGAGGGAGAACTCCTGGCAGAGGAGCCGGGTCTCAGGATAGATCGGGATGGCCTCCAGATCGATGCACAATCCGACGCCGGCGGCCCAGGCCAGCTCGAAGAGGCCGTTGGCCAGGCCTCCCTCGGTGGGGTCGTGCATGGAATGGATAGGGGCCACCTCGGAGGCCACCCTCGCCTCCCTGACCACGCTGATCCCTGGATGATAGAGAAAATCCTTGCATCGGGCGACGAAGTCCTCCCCGCACCCCCTCTCCCGCAGCCACCCTGCCCGCTCCCGAGCGATGATGGAGGTCGCCTCGATGGCGATCCCCTTGGTCAGGAGGATATCATCTCCCACCTGGGCCCCGGCAGTGGTGATCAGCCTTTCCTTCTCCACCTCCCCCACCATACACCCCACCACGATGGGCCGGTCTAACCCATAGGTGATCTCGGTGTGACCCCCTACCCAGCTAATCCCCAAAGGCTTGCAGGCCTCAGAGATCTGAGCAAAGATCCCCTCGACCAGGGAGATAGAGGTGCTTTTCTCCGGAAGCAACAGGGTCGCCAAGAACCATTGAGGCTGGGCCCCGCGGGTGGCCAGGTCATTGGCATTGATGTTGATCACATACCAGCCGATATCCTCGGCCACGAAGGTGATGGGGTCGGTCTTCAGCACCAGATAGCGATCGCCTCCCTCGATGACCGCCGCATCCTCTCCAATCCTTGCCCCCACAATGACCCGGGGATCGGCCAGGGTATACCTGTCGAGTAGCCTCTGAAGAAGCTCCAGGGGTAGCTTCCCCGGGGGAAAGGTCTCTTCCTTCGCCTTCATGGCCCAGCCCTCAGCAGTGACCGATCGAAAAGGGCAGGCAGGTCCTTGACGCCCTCCAAGATCAGGTCCGCCCCCTCCTCCTCAAAGTCGTGGGCCTGGTGCCGGCCACTCAGGACCCCGGCGGAGTAAGTCCCCAACCTCTTGGCCACCCGAATATCCAGGGGATGATCCCCCACCATGAGGCAAGTCTGGGGGATCCCCTCCAGCCTCTGCAAGGCCTTCTCCAGATGGTCCGGATTGGGCTTCACCCTGGCCCGACCCACATCCTCCCGAGAGAGCAGGAGATCATGCGCCAGCTCTCCTCGGGCGAGGATGGAGTTTACGGCCAGGGCTGAATTACGGGTGATGATCCCCAGCCGCAAGCCTCTCGCCTTCAAATCGAGAAGGGCCTCTGGGACCCCAGGAAGCAGGAAGCTTTCCCGTGCGGCCTCCAATTCCAAAGAGACCATGGCCTCCTCCGCCCGGGCCTCAAAGGAGGATGCCTCCGCTTCCCCCTGATCCCTCATGACATGCCTGGCGGCCTCGATGCCCTCCAAAAGATACCTGCCCTCCATGAGCGTCGGGTCCAAGCCATAATCGGGGAAGAGGGCCAGCACCCGCCTCCTCATCTCGGAAAAGTCAATATTCAGATGGGCCAGGGTGCCATCGAAATCGAAAATGATCGTCCTCAGCCGCACCGGTCTTCTCCCTCTGCCATCGTTCTCTCTGCGCTTATATAGATGAGGAGGTGGGGTCCTGTCAATCGAATATCGCTGGATGGGCGCCTTCGTCGCCAGCCGATCATGTCGCCGATCATTGACTTTCCTGCTGGTTCCCTATAAGGTATTTGGGGGAAGGGGAGAGATGGACCGATGGAAAAGCGTGATCAGGAGAGACTCGCCAAGATACTGTCTTATGTCCTCAGACATCGGCCGGACGAATACGGATTGGTGTTGGACTCTGAAGGGTATGTCCCGATTAAAGAGCTGGTCCAGGCCCTTCACGAAGAGGAGGGATGGTCATTCGTGCGGAAGGATCACCTGCAAGAGGTGGCCGTGACCTCTGGACGGGGTCGGCTTCAGATCGATGAGAGCCGCATCCGGGCCCTGGATGCTCAATCTGGTCCGACCTCCATCCGCTTCGAGAGGGCCGAGCCCCCCAAAACCCTCTACTATGGAGCCCGGCGCCGCACCTACCCGGTCATCTTGGAACAGGGCCTCAAGGCCGTGGGCCGCCCCTATCTCCATCTGGCGGTCACCAAGGAACTGGCCCTGCGGATTGGCCGCCGCCGAGATCCTGATCCGGTGATGTTGGAGGTCCAGGCCCTCAAGGCGCACCAGGACGGAATCCACTTCTACCGGGCCAATGAGCTCCTCTTCCTGGCCGAGGCCCTTCTCCCCCAATATCTGATGGGGCCTCCCCTCTCCAGGGTCAAGATGGACAAACCCCACAAGGAGGAGAAACCGGAGCCCCCTCCTTCGCCCTTTGCCGTTCCGGATTTGGGACTTCAGCCCTTTCTCCCTCCCCGGCGCCGAAGTGACAAGCTTCCTGACTGGAAACGGGAGACGCGCAAATGGCGGCGGAGGCCGGGAGGAGAAACTCCCTGATCCTTTCTCTGCCCAAGCAGGGCGCGGTCTATTCAGTTTTCCTCTGCGCAGCACCGTAGCTCCTCAATCCCGAGCTCCTTCCCCACCTGCGATTGAACTCCCGCCCCCGATACTACAAAGTTGTAATGTCCATGGCAAGCTCGATTTCTCCCCCTAACGCGGATGGATATCAATATTGTTAATTAGTTAAGAAGGCCTCAAGGTCTCTGAGGCCAAGAGCACGACCTTCTATGAGGGAACGGAGAAGACCATTTTCCTACAAAATTGTATTCTGGATTGCGGACAAACACGGAGGAAATCGCTTAACTAATTGATCTTATTGCCTCCCATCAAATGGCATGCAAGTTGCTCATACCCTGAGTGGAGCTTCAACCATCGTGGAAAAGGAGGCAAACGAAATGATCAACCCTGGAGATACCGGCTTCATGCTCGTCTCCGCAGCCCTGGTGATGCTCATGACCCCCGGATTGGCCTTCTTCTATGGAGGCATGGTGCGAAGCAAGAATGTCCTGGGGACCATCATGCAGAGTTTCATCGTCATCGCCCTCGTCACCATCATCTGGGTCCTTTATGGATACAGTCTCTCCTTTGGCCCGGATGTCGGGCACTTCATCGGAGGCTTGCAGTGGTTGGGACTGAAAGGAGTGGGCTTGGAGCCCAACAAGGATTATGCGGAAACGATCCCCCATATGGCCTTCATGATCTACCAGGCGATGTTCGCCATCATCACTCCCGCTTTGATCACCGGGGCCATTGCGGAGCGCATGAAATTCAAGGCATTCCTGGCCTTCATCGTCCTGTGGAGCACCTTCGTGTACGCCCCCATCGCCCACTGGGTCTGGGGAGTGGGAGGCTGGATTCGAAATCTGGGGGCCCTCGATTTTGCGGGAGGGACCGTGGTGCACATCTCCTCCGGCATCGCCGCCCTGGCAGCTGCCCTGGTCATGGGAAAGAGGAGGGGTTTCAGGAAGGAACCGATGACGCCCCACAACCTCCCCCTCACCATCCTGGGAGCCGGCATACTCTGGTTTGGCTGGTTTGGGTTCAATGCGGGATCGGCCCTCACAGCCGGGGCCCTGAGCACGAACGCTTTCGTAGTCACCCATATTGCAGCGGCCACGGCCGCCTTAGTCTGGACCATCGTGGAGTGGATGCACCGCGGCAAACCCACCACTCTGGGGACCGCCAGCGGCTCCGTAGCGGGCCTGGTGGCCATCACTCCGACGTCTGGCTTTGTGAGCCCCATGGCGGCTATCCTCATCGGGATTGGCGCGGGCATATTCTGCTACTGGGCCATCGTTTTGAAGTGGAAGTTAGGTTATGATGATTCCCTGGATGTGGTGGGAGTCCATGGGGTAGGCGGAACCTGGGGGGCCCTGGCAACGGGCCTCTTTGCCCAGAAGGCGATCAACCCTTCGGGTGCAAATGGCCTCTTCTTCGGAAACCCCTCCCTCTTAGGAGCACAGGCGATTGCCGTCCTTGCCACGATAGCCTACTCTTTCCTCGTTACCCTTATCATTTTGAAGGTCATCTCCGCCTTATTCGGATTGCGGGTGGCCGAGGATGAGGAGGAGACTGGGTTGGATCTCTCGCAGCACAGCGAAACCGGCTATGCCTTTTTTGATCGTACCTAAGGAGGTTGACGCGAGATGAAAAAGATCGAAGCCATCATCAAGCCCTTCAAGTTAGAAGAGGTCAAAGCCGCCCTGAGCGGCATAAACATCACTGGAATGACCATCATGGAAGTCAGGGGATTTGGGCGGCAAAAGGGGCACACCGAGATCTACCGCGGGGCCGAATATAATATCGATTTCGTCCCCAAGATCATGATCCAGATAATCGTCGAGGAAGAGAAGGCGGCTCAAGTGGTAGAAATCATCGAGCGGACAGCCCGCACGGGCACCATCGGGGATGGGAAGATCTTCGTCCTTCCCGTAGAAGAAGCGGTGAGAATTCGCACCGGGGAGCGGGACAGGGACGCCCTGTGAAAAAGCGGGGGAGCAGGGGTATTGGGATGCCCTCTTTCCGGGAGGGGGAGAGGGGGTCAGGAGGAAAGTGATAATTCAAGACCTGACCCTCGCTCTCGCTCAGTCCTCGCTCATACAAGCCTCATTCCGCAATCCCAAATCAGCAACCCGCAATCCATTTGCATCGTGGCGGGTCTAAGGGCGGCCCACCTGGTGGTCAAAGGATATCGAGCTGGAAAAAACTGAGTTATGATCTAAATCATCTTTTCTTGGATATTTGAGATGAATCTGCGAGGCGCCGGCAATAGACAGGAGGAGGGAGAAAGAATAGAGAAATCTACGAGTCCCGTCTGCTCACTTGAGGGCCGCGGAGAAGAACCTCTCCACCCTCTCCTCGTACTCGGCCCCGGCGGCGGAGAGGGTCCCGCCATGATCGGCCCCCTGGATCAGCCAGAGCTCCTTGGGCTGGCCGGCTGCTTCATAGAGGTAGCCGGCATGGGCATCAGGGATGGTCTCATCGCCCACCCCCGCAATCAGCAAAATAGGGCGGCCCCTCAGTCTTCCGATGGCGGACATAGGGGAAATGTCCTCCAGGCCAAACCCAAACATTAGCCGATAAGCAAGCTTCCCCAAACTCAGAAAGGGAAACCGAGGGAGGTGGTAAACCCGGGTCAGCACATGGGTCGCTTCCTCCTCCATGTTGGAGAAGGCAGTATCGGCCACTACCGCTTTGATATCTGAGCACTCTGCCGCGGTCATGATCGCCACCGCCCCTCCCAGGGAGAAGCCATAGACCCCGATGCGATGGGGATCGACCCCTTCTCTTTTTCCAATCAGGTCTAGGGCTGCCCGCAGATCCATCTTCTCCAGATACCCCAAGGAACACCTTCTGCCCCCACTCTCTCCATGGGCCCGAAAATCGAAGAGCAGGACATGAAAGCCTTTCGATACCAGGTAGGCCGCCAGGTCCACGAAGTCAGACTTGCTCGCCCCCAGGCCGTGGCAGACGACCACCGCTGGCCCCTGGCCCCCGCTCCTGCCCTGGGCCGGGAGGGCCCATCCCTTCAGCTCAACCCCATCCTGGGAAGAGAAGGCAACTTCTTCAAATGACAAGCCATATTGGGCAGGAGAGGTCCGCACCGGATATCGGGGGGGATGGGTATTGGACCAGACCAGTAGGAAGGAGAGCCCCAGTACCAGGAGGAGAGCCAACAACAGCACGCTGGGCGCGGTCTTGAGCAGGGAGGCCATCAGCTCCATCATCCCTCTTTCCCGAAAGACAAAATGCTTGACTATTGAGTCAGATGCCATCAGAATCTACTGAAAAAAGAGGGAATTGCAATCAATTTTTTCACGATGAGGAGAATGGAGGACAAAATGGCTGAACAGCTCCCAAGCAATGATCCAGAGACCACCGATCAGATCATCCACCAGAGTCAACCTCAAGGCCTGGCCCAGAGCGAGATTCATCCCCTCTCTGAGGATCATGTGGCTCAGATGGTGCAACTTGCCCTTTCGGGCCAGGCCCGCCTGGCGGCGGACCATCTCCTCTTTGCGAAAGGGCCGGGGCCCCTTTCCGAGATGGTCTCCGGCCTGATCCGGCAGCTCGATGTCCGCTTCTTCCAGGCGAAGATCCTGCCTTCCGACGGGCAGGCCCAGAGGGAGGAGAAGATTCGCCTCCGCGGCTATGCCTACGAAACCTTGCTGGAGGCGGCCCTGAATCTCTTCGGCCTGGAAAGCCGCCCCTGGAGCGAAAGAGAAAAGCTCCAATGCCTTACCTTCCTCCTCAACGCCCTGGCGGAGTGGGAAGGCCAGGAGAAGCGAGAGGGAAGCGGATCCATCGCCGCCTCCGTCATCAAGAAGCACCTCTTCGAGATGAAGCTGGTCATGGCCGGGGCTTCCATGCTGGCCCGGATCGCCGGTGAGATCGAGACTGGGCTATACGAGCAGTATCCGGTCACCCTGGCTTTTCTCCAAAGGGCGGAGGAGGCGATCAAGGGAAACATCTATTATCAGATCGTCAAGAAAGGGAAATGCCGTTTCGGCAATGACTACGCCCTGGGGCTGCGGTGGCTCCGCCATCTGGGCTACGAACAGGTGTCTACCAACCCGGTCCTGGCAGCCCGGGCCTATCAGGACGATCCGCGCCTGAGCCAGGCCTTCCTGGAGGAGGCCAAGGGACATCCCCGGTATGAGGCCTGGCGCAAAGACCCGGCCCGTTACGGGGATGAGATCGCCCTCTACGCGACCCTCATTGCCCTCTGGGATAACCTCCATGTCTACCGCCCCCTCTTCTATCAGCTCAAGGAGGGGAGCGGAGGCGGCGTGGTCAGCTTCCAGTTGAATCCCAACATCGCCCATCTGGCCAAGGAATCTGTGGCGGACGCCTTCGCGGCCTTCGAGCACGCCGCGCAGGACCTTCGCCGCTACGATGCCCACCTCCTATCCGGTTACGGCCCAGACCGGGAGAGGGCGCGCCCCAACATGGTGATCAAGGTGGCCGCCAGCTCCCCGGCCGCCCGGGAGATCACCCAAACCCTCAACTCCTTCGGCTATGGGACCAACATCACCGTGGTCTTCACCGTGGCCCAGGAAGCCACCTTGATCCTGGACGAGGCGGCCGGGATGGCCGCGGGCATGAAGAAAGGGATCCGGCCCACCCAGCTCTATATGACCAACATGGGCGGACGATTGGAGAGCCATCTCCGAGAGGTCAAGCTGGAGGAGCTCTTCAGTCGGCTCAAGGAAAAGGAGGGGGAGGCGAAAGCCCTGCAGGCGGTACGGTCCCTGGCAGAGGCGAACGGGACAAAGGACAAGGTGGACGCGGCAGGAACCTATGAGGAGAAGGCGATCGCCGTCACTCGCTTCCTGCACGGGCAGAAGAAGATCGATGGTCCCGTCATCAAAGCCCTGGAGCCGGTATCCTCCCCGGAGGATCTCCAGAAGTGGGAGTCGGCCATCTCCGTGGCCGGAACCTGCGTGGCCCGTCGGGTATGGGGCCTCTTCTTTTCCCGGGAGAACAAGCGGAAATGGGCCTCTTATCTGATGAAGAGATATGGCCTCTCCCGTCCCCAGGCCTGGCTCATTCTGGATCGGATCAACTATCTCCCTGCCTCCAAGCGCAAGGCAGAGGACACCTTCTGGACCCTCTCCAGCAATAACATGGTCCACACCGAATTTCCCAATCAGCAGGAGGCGGTGCGGCAGATGGGCAAGCAAGCCGGGTTCCGGCTCTCCCGTTACGAGGATTCGATTCGCGAGGAGGCCCCGGAGGAGGCCCTGGCAAAGCTGAACCAGATGGAGGAGTTTCGGAGGGCCTACGAGATCAACGAGGAGATCACCGAGACACTGAGGGAGGCAGGGATCAAGGGGGACTTCGGCGCCTCCGGGCTAAAGCCCTCGGAGTGGGCCGATTACGGGGCGGTGAGCAAGACCCTGGAGGAATTCAAGGCCGCCTACGCCAAGTTCAAGGCCGAGATGGTGGCCCTGGTTCAAGAAGCTTGAGGGATCAAGGGAGAAGGGATTCCAGTCTGCTCCCCTGAATCTGCCATGGATCTACCTTTCAAGAATTTTTGCAACGTAGGAAACAATGTCCTCGAGGTCGACTGAATGGAAGACATGATGTCGATGACCCAGAAGCGCGTGATGCCCAACGATCTTCGGGACTTCTGCGCCGCCGCCATGGTGAAATGCGGTCTCACGCCGTCGGATGCCGCCGTCTCCGCCGAGATCTTTGCCACCACCGACGCCTGGGGCACCCACTCCCATGGCACCCGGCAGATCCGGGGCCTGATGCGGAATGTTCGCGACGGCCGGATCGATCCCGGGGCCACCCCCGTCATTGTCGGCGAGGGCCCCGCCTGGGCCGTCATCGACGGGCGGCGCGCCATGCCGACGGTCGTCGCCTCGTGGTCCATGGAGCAGGCCATGCGAAAGGCCAAGGAGGCCGGGATCGGCTACGTGGGCGTCCGGGGGAGCAACCACTTCGGCGCCGCCGGCTGCTACGCCACCATGGCCCTCAGGAACGATATGATCGGTATGGCCATGACCAACACCGATCCCTGGATGACCGTCCCCGGGGGGCGTGGCCCCATCCTGGGAACGAACCCCATTGCCTTCGCCATTCCCGCAGGACAGGAGCGACCCATCTTCCTGGACATCGCCACCAGCGTGACCGCCGTGACCAAGGTTCTCATCGCCAAGGCCCTCGGCAAAGCGGTGCCTGAGGGATGGCTGGTGGACGAGGATGGTCTCCCCAGTACCGACCCCAGCCAGTATCCCGAGAAGAGGGCCCTCCTTCCCATGGCCCCCCTGCACAAAGGGTACGGTCTGGCCCTCCTGGTCGAGACGCTCACCGCCGCACTCAGCGGCGCCGCCATGATGAGTCAGGTCCAATTCTGGCTCTCTGACGTGCCCCTCCCCCCCAACCAGGGACATGCCTTTCTGGCCATCGACGTTCCCGCCATGACACTCATCCAGACCTTCAAGGAGCGGATCGACCGGATGATCCGCGAGATCAAGAACGCCCCCCGCTCCAAGGGCGCGGATCGCATCTACCTGCCGGGCGAGATGGAGTGGGAGCACCAGGAGGCCGCTCTGCGCGACGGGATGCGGCTTCCGGACTACGTCATTACCAATCTGGTAGGCCTAGCCGAGGATGTGGGGACGCTGCCGGAGCTGAAGGCAATCTTCCGATAACGCCGATGCGGCCGTTTGTGATTGTAGTAGTCCATGGATGGAGTTCCCTCCGCCAAATCCGCCCCTCCGAGTCTTACTGCTATCCTCTTCAGCCCCTCCACCATGAATCCGACGAGAGAGTCCGGGACAACAACATAGAGGCAGATGACTTCGCAGGGGACAATCCTGGGCCTCTCACCGGACTTTGGAATCTATATAGGGGATGATGGGTGGCTCTTCTACAGAGGGCACGTCGGATGGAGATAACGATGAGATACGAGGTTCGATTCCGGTGAGAGACTCGTCGAAGCAACGGGAAGCCTACTACAAAAGGCTACAGGAGAGGTCTGTCCAAAAAGAAGAACGATTTCTATCTGGTTGAAATCAAAAGCCTTCTAATGCGTAAACCTTTCTCTTGCCAGGGGGGAAGATGGGATGTCCCGCTTGTTCCCCGAACGTTTGTTCCCGACTACCTTAACTTAGCCCCTTTGCTGTCCTAATGATGGGGACCACCTCAGAATACTAGTCTGTCTCCTAAGCTGGTCCATGCATTTCAAAATTCATTGGTGTTTCTGATTTGTCCTTTAATTCAATATTAAACCTTAAGCCAGGTGGAGGAACTAGTAGTTTTTGCAGGATCTGTAATCCCCCGCACTTAAAAACCCATATATCATCTGTCTGAGACGAATTAGGTGCTTTAATACTTACTACGCACTGCGATTTAGACATAGTAAATTGCTTTAAAGTAAAACTCTTAAATTCTTCGGCGTATTTGGCTTCATCCAAGTGCTTTGGTCGTCCCCATTCATGTGAGTTATCACAATACATCAGAATGAAAGTTAACGGGTCTTTGATGAAATCAATCTTTGTGAGTTTTCTGTTTGGTGGAAGACAATCAAAAACTTCGTCTTCTTTACCTTGCTTAGTCCACACCTTATCGTGATGATGTAATGCAATTGCCAGCGCAGCAGGCGCGAATAAAGTCGACAGTAACTCCTCTTTGTCTACTGCAGCCTTTTTCAATAGAAACAGACTGCTTAGTAGGCAATGGTGTTTTAGCTCAGTTATCCTTCCATGGAGAAACCTAATTAAACCCCGTTCTTGGTGTAACCAGTTCCCGCTCAAGTCTGCTACGTTAAAATGCTTTTTACACAACTCGGTTACCAAAAATCCAAGACTAGACATTAGGCTTTTTTCTACGAAGTGCGACTTGATGTCAGAGACTCCTATTTCAGGGATTCCAAGTGAATCAAGGAAGAACTTTTTCGCCCAATCATCATAGTTCTGCAATGGATATGCCATATCATGGAAAGATGCCGCGATAAGCCACTGCTCATCTATTTCATTACATAATTGGAAATCGTTGTTTTGCCTCAGCATATCTATAATACACAGCCCAGTAATAAAGACTTGGAACTGATGTATATAGTGGTCGCGATATGGTTTCTCCCCTGTTAAAGATAAATGATATAAATGTGGCTCGGAAATCCGTAAAAAGTCTTCGTAGTCACCCAGATTACGATCTAACCACAGAGCTTTAAACGTGTTATTTACGAAGTCATATTCACTATATTTGTTCATTAAATGTTCAGCGACTAGTGTTCCGTAACGTAAATAAGTTTACTTATTTCTCCGCCTTTGATACCTTGCTGCCAACGAACCCGGCCAGACTGGGTACAGGAGGTATCACATGGCAAGGCGTGGGCGAATGGCGTTGGCA
>Ga0315289_10014172_pt1 | contig 11144 bp, 8 predicted proteins | sample YL17G11_40_MG_FD_203452 | JGI IMG/M metagenome (GOLD analysis project Ga0315289, IMG submission 203452) | Sediment microbial communities from Yellowstone Lake, YNP, Wyoming, USA - YL17G11_40 | ecosystem: Environmental > Aquatic > Freshwater > Lake > Sediment | place: USA: Wyoming | collected...
AACAGGAAGCCTGTAGTCACGAGTGCCTCTCTGCCTGCGACCACCGGCCTCCTACACTCGCTTGAAATGGCCCACCTGGTAGATATTCCGCGGCATTCCGAGCGGCCCCGCCATCATGGTCAGTCGCACCTCAGCCAGCACGCTGGATGCGGCCCGTCGTACCTCAATCTCCGTTGAGAAGTGGTGCTTGCGGATGTCATATCCCAGGATTCGAAACGCCCACCGCATCAAGCGCCGGTCGACGGGCACGCCGTAGACGAGTTGTCCGCATGCCTTGAGCACTCTGACCAACTCTCGAAGCGCCCTTCGGAGTTCCTCGCCGCCGAGGTGCTCAAGAATGCTGATGAGGAGGATTGAATCGAAGAACATGTCCGGAAACGGGAGGTTGATGACGGTGCCCTTCCTGAGGTCGACGTCCATACCTTTACCCCTGAAGAATTCAGTCGCCATGTCGAGATCGACGTCCTTGTCGATGCCGTATACACGCTCATACTTCCGCAGTAGATTGCGGAACGTCAACCCAGATCCAAACCCCACCTCCAGCACCCGCGGGCCTCCGGTGAGTTCGGCCAAGCAGAGCTCGACCCTCCTGCGGTACAACCCCCCAATGATCGGGTAGGTGTAGAATCGAAGGGGATCGCTCTCGCCCGCGGTGGCGTACTCGTGGGCGGGGAACATGTCCAGGCGCTCACGTTTGCGCATCATCTGCCTCAGTACCGGCCGTCCGACGGCTCACTGGACAAGTCCTTGCTTCGGGCCTCAAGCGGTTGATGTAACCTGGCAAAGGCGTCGCGCCAGGCCGACAATGCCTCTTCCGGGCGGCCAAGGCGGAGCCAGGAGACAAGGAACAGGACGACGAAAGCCAGGAGGGGAAGCAGTGCCAACACAGGCTGTCTCTACCCCGCCCCGCCGCCGGGGCAAAGCGAGAGATACAGGTCCTGGTATCTGGTGACGGTTGCCTGCAGGCTGTAGCGCTCCTCGATCCGCTTGCGCGCCAGCTCGCCCAGCCGCGCCCGCCCCTCGGGGCCAGCCTCGATCAGCTTGTTCCAGGCCTCGGCCAGCGCCTGCAGATCCCTTGGCGCGACCACCACCCCGGTCGTTCCCACGATCTCGGCCGCATCCCCGACATCGGTGACGACACACGGCACGCCACTCGCCATCGCTTCGCCCACGACGAGGGGGAACGCCTCACTGCGCGACGACAGGGTCGAGATGTCCAGGGAGGCGAACAATCTGGGTGTGTCTTCTCGCCGGCCGAGAAGGTGGAACCTCCCGCCCAGCCCCGCCTGCTCGATCCAGCCTGATAGCTCGGCGTTCTCGGGAAGGATGCCTTCGCCGCAGAGCAAGAAGCGGGCATCCGACACCTCGGCAAGCCGCTGCGCGGCCCGCACGAAGTTGTGGTGATCCTTCAGTGGATGGAAGCGGGCCACCATCCCGATCAGCAACGCCTCCGGGTCGAGGCCCAGCTCCGCCCGGACCGAAAGCCTGGCCTCTGGATTGGGACCGAAGCGTTCGAGGTCAATTCCGTTGGGGATGACAACCATCTTCTCGGTCGCATAGCCCATCTGAGCGTGAACCTGGCGCGTGGCCTCCGAGCAGCACACGATCCGCCTCGGGATCCAGTGGGACAGCCGCGCATTCACACAGGCGGTCCAGAGGGTGTTGGCCGGGGTGGTTTGCCTCTCCAGCCGGGTGTGATGGATTCCCCACACGACGGGCAAGCGGCCAGCCAGCCTCCCGGCCACTCCCCCAAAAAGATCCGCGTGGTACATCCAGGTTTGGACTACTTCCGGCTTCGCCTGCCGCAGCCGACGAATCAATGGCAGGAGGTGCCAGGGGGTCGGGAGGCCGCGCTTCATGCGCAGCGCATGGACCGGGATACCCAGGGCCTCGATCCACTCACCGACCGGCCCGCGGGTGGTCATCGAGACGACCTCGGACTGGAACGCGGATTGATCGCTCGCCCTGATGAGCCGGTAGAGCATCGTCTCCGCCCCGCCCAACTCGAGGCCCGAGATGACGTGGACGACCCGCAAAGGGAGGTGTCCGCCGAGGACGGCGGACACCTCAGTCCTCTCAGCCATCAAGACAGACCTCGATATCGAAAGCGGTCACTGGCATGGACACAGGACCTCCAGGTACTGTTCGGCGATCCTCTCGAGGGAGAAGTCCTGTGCCCGGGCACGGAGGCGATCGGCATCCCGAGGTTCGGCCATGGTTGCCAGGATTGCCTCCGCCAACGCCTGCGGATCGCAGACCGGGACCAGCCGTCCGATCCTCCCTCCGTCGAGGATCTCCGACGGCCCCCCGCAGTCCGTGCTCACAACGGGGGCGCCGCAGGCCATCGCCTCCGCCAGGACCGTCCCGAAGCCCTCCCAGGCAGACGAGAGTGCAAACACCCCTGCCCGGGCCATATAGGCATACGGATTGTCGGCGAAGCCCGGCAGCGAGACTTCCTCGCCGAGACCGAGCTCGGCCACCAGCTCCTCGAGGCCGGGCCGGAGCTCCCCCTCGCCGAGGATCAGAAGGCGCGCCGGCTGCTCCTGCCGGACGATGGCAAAGGCCCGGATGAGCGTGGCGAAGTCCTTGGCCGGGGTCAGCCGCCCCACCCCCAGGATCACCGGCGGTTCCCCAGGCCTGAACCACGGATGGTCGATCGGCGCTCGAGCCTGGCTGGGTAGACCCGGGGTCACCACCGGATTGTAGATGACGCGGATCCGATCGCGTGGCAGCCGGATCACCCTGGTCAGGTCATCGGCCGCGCTTTCCGAGACGGCCACGATGCCGTCGGCCCACGGGTAGAAGAAGTGCTCGAGCAGCGGCAGCAGCCTCTCCCGGCGGTTTGGGGCGTTCCGGATTGCTAGACCGGCCGTGCTGGGCTCGCACACGACGACCCGCGCAACCGCTCCGGCCAACTTCCTGGCCCACAGGGCAACCAGGTTGGCATGCCCCAGAACCGACAGGAGGGACTCGGGCCTCTCGCGCTTAAGGTAGCCTGCCAGGCCGAGGATGGAGGACAGCGTCCGGCGGGCCTCCAGATCAACCAAGCGAACCCCCGCGGGCACCTTGCTCTGGAAGGCGCCCTCTGCCTTGGCCACGACCAGATCCACCCGCAGGCCAAGCTCCTGGAAGCGCGCGGCCAGGTTGATGAGCTGGCGCTCGGCGCCGCCGCCGTGCAGGGTCGGGAGAAACAGCGCCACCTCAGGTCCGGAGCATCGTCCGTTGGTTGCCATCACCTCAGCCGCAGTCGCCTCCGTCGTAGGACGCATTGTCCCATCCCTGCCCCTGCCCGTCAAACCCTCTGGCCCCATCCCTGCCAACGGGTTCCTCTCGAGCACCACCCGATCCTCGACCCGGTCTGCCAGCGCCTCGTGGGTCTCCACGCGGGCCCGGAGGTCCTCCATGCCTTGCCACGTTTCCGCTGAGCACCCAGGGCAGAGGTCAGCCTTGCTGGCGCCGAAACAGGGGATGCCGGCGAGCGATTCCCTACGACGCGCAGCGGGCATCAGCCAATTCGCCTGCCGCTCTTCGGCCCGTCGGAGAGGCGCTCACCGGCGTCGCAGGAGGATGATGGCGAACATCGCCAGCCTCCCCATCCACGGCTCCAGCGCGCGCTCCACGGAACGCCACATCCCGAACGACCAGGCCGGCATCAGGCTCCGCAGGGAGATGCCCCCGGAGACCAGGTAGCGGAACGGCATCAAAGGCGTGACCTCGGCAATCACCCAGTCGGGGAACTCGCTCTCGAATCGCTGCCTGTCCCGGGCGAAGATCATCCAGGGGAGCGCCCCGTTCGCCCCCGAAAGCGGCCCGCCGGAAGCCGCCGCCCAACCGGACGCCTCCGGCAGGAACGGCTCAGCGTGTAGGGCATAGGCCCACCTCGACCACGTGGTCACCCAGGGCTCCAGCATGCAGATGCTCCCGCCCGTCCGCACGCAGCGTGACGCCTCCCGAAAGAACCGCTCCGGATCCGGGATGTGGTGAAGCACGTTGATCATCACAACGGCCCGCAGACTGTCGTCCGAGAACGGCAGGTGCATCCCATCCAGGGCCAGATCGTTGCCGCTGAACCTGAGCACATCGGAGGCGATCAGGCCAGGGATTTCCTGCTTGAGGAAGCCAGCGCCGGACCCGAGCTCGAGGATCGGGCCATCCACCGGGGGGAGTCGTCCCGAGATTCCCCGGTACCACTCCGCATAGATGAGCCGGAGGAAGGGCTTCCCCAGGATGACCCGCTTCCGCAGCTCCGTCGTTCGTGGGTCATCGACATCCAATCCGCGTGTCAAAGGATGAGTCAGCCAGGTCCGGAGGATGGCAGCCATCTTCACGCTCACGCCGCCTGGGCTAGCGTCAGTCGCCGGCATGGAACAGCCCCGTTCTCACCAGCAGCCAGCCGTGCTTCCAGCGCTGGATGTTGGCCGATCGGTAGGTGCGCTCCCGGCAGCGGATGGGTAGGTCGACGATCTTGAGACTCTGCTTGGCGGCGCCGAAAAGAAGGTCGAAGTCGCCGAAGGGATCGAAGTCTTCCAGGCCTGCCTGGTTGACAGCGACGGTCGCAAGCCGATGAGCCATCGCAGACCCGCGGCAATGAACACTGCACCATTTCTACCTGGGAAAGCGTGCACGTCGCAGACGGGACACCGACCTCTCGTCGATCGGCCACCCGGCACGCCCTGCCCAGACAGTTGCCCCTCCCGACCGAGCCGGTTTCTTTCCACAAAGGGGAACCCCTGCATATCCCGCCACTGCCACCGTACTACTGATCGGATGAGACGCACCAGTCCTGCGCGTTGACTGCGCGCCCAGAGGTCGTGACGGGGGTATCCCCGGCACTCACCGATGAGGTTCGTCCCTTTGTCTTTCCACCGCATGAAGACGAGCCCTTGGCCTCGGATGTCCCCAGCTCTCGGCTGACTCGATCAAGGGAGGCGCGCCGCAAACAGGTAGATGTTACCCATGGGATAGCCCCTGTAGTGCATCCAGTCGCTCCCGAACTCAGCCAATCGCTGACCGGGGCGGTCAAACGCAGCCTCCCAGATCGTCCCTGAGATCGAGCCGTACTCGTCTTCAAACCTGTCCGTGCCGACCACAACCGTCAGCCCACGCGCCCTCAAGGCGGAGAGGGTTTCGTGTACCCCGATGCGCTCAAAGTCAATCCCCCTCGCCCGCAAGTCCTGCTCAACCCATGGGATGAAATCGAGGATGCCTACCTTGTCACCTGGCTCCAGGGATCCTGACAAATAGCGTGCCACCTGAACCTGCGACGTTTCGTAGCTCGCCATGCTCCTCACAAACCCGATCGTCGATCTTAGTTGTTGACTTGACAGGAGAACGAACAGAACAAGCACGAGCACTGCGCTGGCCGACTTCTCGGATCCGATGGCGGACCAACCGCGCTCTAGCCACAGCGGTGCGTGAGTCCATCGACCGAATCGGCCAAGCAGGCGGGCGAGCAATCTGGCGCCGCCGTCCAAGCCCATTCCGGCGAGGATGCACGCAATCGGGTAGAGGACCAGCACGTGCCGGGGGTATCGCTGCAGTATTGGAGACACCACATAGAGCTGACTCCCTACGAACAGCAAGGCTGCGACCGCAACCCGCGACTTCTTTGCCAAGAGGACCCCCAGCCCGAGGAGCGCAATCACCAGAACGGCCAAGCCCAAACCCCCGCTTCCTGAACCCGAGTCGCCAAAGGCGGGTGGACTCAGGGGCGCGAACATGCCGCGCAGGTAGAACACAAGGCTCGCCAGCCGGCTCTCCACCGTGCCTTCGCCGTACCAGACAAGCCCGGTCACTCGTCGCAGGTAGGAGGGGAAATCAAGAAGAAACGATGGGGAGGCAACCAAGAAGCCGGCCATGATCCCCCCCAGTGCGGACCCCAACTTGCGCCACAGGATTCTGTGGTTCTGCGTAAGACCCACGGCCGCGAGGGGAACGACCATCAGGGTGGCATACCTGATCGCAACCGCCATTGCCAGCCCCACCAGCAACCCAGAAGACACATACGGCGCGACTCTCTCGCTCCGATCTTCAATCGCGGCGATGGCCGCGACAAGGGCACCAAGCGAGAGCGTTGTTGCGAGCCCATCAGGTACGATGAAGGATGAGTGGTAAATCACATTGGGGCTAAGGACCGCATAGATACCTCCCCCGGCGAAACTTGCCCAGCGGCTTGCTCCCAGGTACTTGCGCAGAACGACGAACACGAGAATGGGCGACGCACTATTCATGAGGACGAGGAGAACTCGCGGGGAGCGCAGCGGGATTCCAGACACGTGCACGGCTTCGAATACCGAACCCACCCCCGCAGGAGGGGAAAGGAACCCGTTTAGAGAGGCGACTTCTCCTGCGCGCAGGCCGCTCAGCAATCCTGCCGTCTGGCCAGCGGCGGTGGTGTAGATGAGGAGGTCCCCGTAGGAAGAGCTCCCGTACCCAGGAACGCTCTCCACAGGCAACGTATCCGGGCCTGCAAGCAGGCTCAGGCCACGGCTGTAGGTGACCACCTCGTCCCACACTGCTTGATAAGGCAGGGCATAGCCTGTGAGTGGAAGGCGTGCCCACACCGCGAGCCCGAACAGCACGGCGGCAAGCCCACAGTCGAGAAACACAGGCCAGACCCGGACACGCACACCCGACCAATGGCGCCACCATGTCAGACCGAGGGCCGTCAGGAGCACCACGGGCAAGGCCAAATATGGAAGTAGACGCTCAACATGCCCAATCGTCAAACCCAGAAGCAGCTCTGGCCAAAGGATGACAATCGCCATGAGGATGGATGCCCCAGCCACCACCGATCCGACCAGCAGGCTGGGTACGGTCTGCTTCCTCCCGTAGACCATGAAGCCGGCGCGGTCCCCCCATCTTGGTTCTCGCGCCGTCTTGAGCGTCAGCCAAGACAGGAGCGCCGACACGCAAAGCATGCCTGCTATCAGGACCATTCTGGCCAGTGAGTAAGGACCCAGGATCCGCCTTTCAACGTCTGAGGGCAGAAGAGCAAGGTAGATAAGGGAGGCGAATCCGAAGAGACACCCTACTCCCAGGACCAAGGTCAAGTGTCTCCTCTGAGGAGTCGCCCTTTTCTCAACGCTCCCGTCCGGAACCTTGTTTCGTTCCTCCATTGAGGATCTCTGCTTACTCACAACCGCGCGCTCCTCTCGCCAAAGGGCATATCCAAGGGCCTCCACGGTTCCTTCCCCGCCGCTCCCCGGCCTAGCCTCGCGGGAATCGCCGCATCCCACCCCAACCGCGGGCGCTCCAGGGACTTCCCATTGATCGGCACCCAACAGTGCCTATCGCCGGCCACACAGCCTCCTGACGGCGATTCTCGGGCTGGCTGCCCGCCTCGGGTCGCACGGCTCTTGCCGGATCCGCGGAGCCCATTCGCGAAGCCCCGTATTCGGGACCGATAGGGCCGATGCGATGAGACACGCCTCGAGGCTCTCCTGGGACCGACACTCCGACCGCACCTCGCCAACACGACACGTGGATCGGCCCAACGCAATGATGTGTCGAATGGCTGCTCGCATCCTGGCCACGCCTTCATAGGGACCCGCCACGGTCGATACCACTGTAGTCGCCGGAGGCGGTGCGGGATGCCAAGCCCAAGGATCATTCGTGGTGCGTTCCCCGACCTCACGCTCGTACGCCCCAGCCACGGTAGCGAGCTCTGATCCTGGTGTGTGTTCACGCCAGCTTCAGCCTGAGGAATGCGACGATCGTCATCCGCAACAGCAGCCAGCCGTGCTTCCAGCGCTGGATGTTCGTTGTTCCATAGGTGCGCTCGCGGTAGCGGATCGGCAGGTCGACGATCTTGAGATTCTGCTTGGCTGCGCCGAACAGAAGGTCGAAATCGCCAAACGGATCGAAGTCCCCGAAGTACGCCCGGTTGGCGGCGATCCGTTCGTAGTCGCTCCGCCATAGGACCTTGGTGCCGCACAGCGTGTCCTTGATCGGCTGGCCGAGAAGCCAGCTGAACGCCAGGCTGAAGAGCTTGTTCCCGATCAGATTCAGGAAGCGCATCGCCTGCTGTTCCATCGGGTACACCAGTCGCACGCCGTTGATGAACTCGCCGCGTCGTTCCACGAGCGCGGCATAGAAGCGCGGCAGCGTCTCCGGCGCCACCGTCAGGTCGGCATCCAGGATCATCAGGATGTCCCCGCTGGCATTGGCGAAGCCCAAGCGAACGGCGTCCCCTTTGCCCACGCCGGTTTGCCGCAGCAGCTTGCAGTGCCGCTGCGGATGATCCCGCATCCCGCGCTCGATGGCTTCGTAGGTCTCATCCCGCGAGTGCCCTTCGACGAAGATCAGCTCGGTCCCCCCTCCCATCTCCGGAACGCCCGCCAGGATCTGGGGGATGTTCCCGGCTTCGTTGCGCGCCGGGACGACAACCGATACCCGCGGCGCCGGCCGACCTTCGCCAGGCCTCGGGCAGCGCCGGGCGACGACTAAGTTGGTCAGCGCCAGCTCGTTGAAAGGCCAAAAGCGCACCAGGAAGCGGTTGAAGAAGGGCGCCAGACCCGGAACGGGTAGCGGGAAGAGGACTTCCGACCACGACCGGATCGTCTCCAGCCCGGCGAGCCTTAGCAGGTTGCCGACGTCGTCAACGGTGAGCCAGTTCTCGTCGAGGGCCGGCTTGCTCAGCCTCAGCTTGCGGGTGACCTCCAACGGGAGCTCCCAGAGACGGCTGTAGGCATTCAGGAGAATGCGCGTCTGCGGCCCCGATAGGCGGGCGACCTCCTCGAAGACGCACTGAACATCCCACAGGTCGTTGACCAGGTCGGAGAGCAAGATCACATCGAACTCGCCGGTGAGCGGCAGGTTATGTGCGTCCGCCTGGAAAAAGGTCAAGTTGGGATGTCGTCTCGCGGCCCGGCGGATCATCTCCGGGGAGAAGTCCACGCCCACGCCGTAGCCCGGCCTGAGCGCCGCCAGCAGATCCCCGCGGCCACAGCCGATTTCCAGGACGCGCTGTCCCGGCGCTACCAGGAACTGGTAGACCTGGATCAGGCGGCGGTGGTAGGAGCTCCCCCAGCCGGTCCAGGAATCCAGCTGCCGGGCAACGAGGTCCCAGTGGCCCCTGCGGCCAGCCTGGTAATCGCTGAAGGAGGAGTGTAAGGCGCTCGCGGATCTTGAAGTCATGACAGTGCAGCTCCGTCTCCCCTCGGATCCGACAGCACCCCGGCACGCCTCCCGATAACAGTGGATGGAGCGCTCGCGCCCCCTCCGTGCAGGGTCGGAACGAAGAGCGCCACGTGGAGCCGAGTGGATTCTCCGCCGGGCGTCGTCGTCTCCCTCACAGCCCAAGCCTCATCCAATGCTTCACCGGTCTCTCTCGAAGACGACCCAATCGCCGATCTCGTCAACCAGTGAGTAGCCAATCTCCACGTAGGCCTTAAGCTCCCGCATGCCCTCCCTTGCTTCCGGCAGACAGCCCGGACAGAGATCCTCCTCGCTGGCGCCGAAATAGGGAATGCCGGCCGAAGACACCTCTTGGGCGAAGATGAGAACCGGAGGATTGCGGCGCAGGTCCTGCAGGAACACCTCCAACCGGCCTTCCCCATCGGGGGCGGCGATGAAGAGCTGCATGGCGAACATGTATCGGGAGGGTGCCGGTCTTCCGGTGAGGAAGTTGACGTCCGGATGGTCGCCCCACACGAGGACCATATCCGATGGGTCCGTGTGCTGGACAACGTACTGGCTCATGCCGTCCAGCATGTAGCTGCCCCACAAGGGTTGAGCGATGCTCGCCAGTTGGTCTCCTCGCGGCAGTTCCTTAGCGGCGACCTCGACGAGCCAACCCCCCATCAGGGTAGCCAACAGGGCCAATCCGACGATCGCACCCACGCCGAGCGTGCGGGCGCTCATCAAGAGGCGCCTGATTTCGTAGAAGAGGTACGCGGCCGCGGTCGACAGCGCCGGGAGCGGGGTCAGGAAGTAGTGGCCGAAGTTCCTTCCCGAGATCAGCAAGAACGCGAGCTCCAAGGGGATTGCCAGCAGGACGCTAGCGAGCGCCCACATCCGCCAGTCACGCACTCGCGCCGCCTCTCGGGGCTCACCGGCCTGCTGAGAGACCTCTGCCCCCTTCGGCCCCGCGGGCGCCGGACTCCGGCATCGCCAGGCGAAGGCGGCCATCCCCGCGACCGCAACCGCAAACACCGTCTCCATTGGCTGGAGGACGGCGAGCCTCCGCACAGCCCCGTAGACCCCCGTGAGTGAGAACCCCTGTTCCGCATACTGCAGGGTGAAGACGACTGTGGCCTGCCATAGATCCACCAGCGCCCCGCGGGCCCACCAATAGAACGCAACGATCGCAATGGGTGCAGCCAGACCGGCGGCTATGCAAGCCAGACCAGCAATCGACAGCCGGGGACCTGCCTGTCTGAAGTCGTGGTAAGCAATGACCGCCGCCGCGGCGAGACCGATGGAGACAGATGTCGGCTTGAACAGACAGACCACGGCGGTGAACACGCCGATCCCGACGAGGGAGAGCCGCTTGCGGGATCGGAAGTACGCGGCCGTGAGGCCAATCACCAGGATCTGGGGCAGCAGCGCGTAGATCTCCGTGAGGTTGCCGCCCGTGTAGTAGCCCGGATACAGGAGTGTCAAGAGGAAGACCAGACTGCCCAGGAAGGCCGAACCACGATCGATCAGCCGGGCCACGATGAGTAGAAACGCCGTCGAGATCAGGGAGACCCAGAGGATCCCGAGCCACCAGATCGCCCAGGGCGAGCCTCCGCCGAGGAGCAGCGCCAGCGCGTCGAGGTAGAAGACTCCGGGCGGCTTGCTATCCCACACGTCCCGGTACAAGATCCTGCCCGACAGGACCTCCTGGGCACCGTAGGCGAACATCCCGCTGTCGGGCCCCATGGTCGTGTTTCGAGGGCTGACGGGAAGATGCAGCCCGAACGCCAGGAGAGTGAGCACAACCGCCATAAGGGCCAGCACCCAGCGGCGCCCCGTCAGGGTCTCAGGTCCGTGTCTCATCCGTCTCGTCCTCTCCGTGACGTCCCGGCCGCAGTCTCCCCCGGGGATCCTGGTGCGGGCAGGAACATCCCGCCTTGTGGGCCCCGGGCGCCACACCAGCGGGTGATGAAAGAGCGCCTTGCCCGGAGAAGGGAACCGTATGTGTGGTGGGTGGGGGGCAG
>Ga0315289_10014174_pt1 | contig 11144 bp, 10 predicted proteins | sample YL17G11_40_MG_FD_203452 | JGI IMG/M metagenome (GOLD analysis project Ga0315289, IMG submission 203452) | Sediment microbial communities from Yellowstone Lake, YNP, Wyoming, USA - YL17G11_40 | ecosystem: Environmental > Aquatic > Freshwater > Lake > Sediment | place: USA: Wyoming | collected...
TAATTGAGCGTTGAAATCTTGCACTTGGTTATAATTAGTGCGGTCAAATTTATGTTTTTCGACAGTCTCGTTAGTCTGCATTTCCCATTTTGCACCGCATACTACCATGAACGCTTTACTTGGCAAACCCCTTCAACTTGTTTGCCCTTCAATAATCCCAACGGATGACCGAAGTAGCCAGCACAAGCCAGCACAACCTGAACTACGCGACAGCAACCAGACTTCCTACTTGCTGCTTGGGCTTATTGCGCACCAGGTCATACGCCAGCTGCAGATTCATCCAAAACTCCGGCGTGGTGCCAAAGGCCTGCGCCAGCAGCCAGGCCGTGCTGGGGGTCACGCCGCGCTTGCCGCGCACGATCTCGTTGACACGCTGTACAGGAATGCTGAGATGCTTGGCCAGGGCAACCTGAGAAATACCCATTGGGATCAGGAATTCTTCCATTAATACTTCACCCGGATGGGTGGGGATGCGGTTTTCGGGCAGTAACATCGCTTTACCTCCTAATGATAATCAATCAGGGCAACATCGTAGGCGTTATTGTTATCCCAACGAAAGATCAGTCGCCATTGATCGTTGACCCGAATGCTAAAGAATCCGTTCAGGTCGCCTTTGAGTGATTCCAGCCGGTTGCCTGGCGGCATTTGCAAATCCGTCAGACGATACGCAGCGTTGAGAACATCCAATTTGCGCAGTGCGGTGCGGTGCTGCGAATGTTGGTTGGAAATCGCGCTGCTCGATGCGTTGGCCGGTTGTGATAGAAATCTTCAGTAGCCTGGTCTCGAAATGACAGGATCATTGTTTACTCCTTTTGATTATATCATGCTTTCACGGTAAGCGTGTAATTGAATTCACTTTGTTCCAGCACTCACCCTCCCGACCAGCGGCCTGGAGAGCATGGCCCGGTGCTCGCTTATGTCAAGGGTTGAACAGATCGCGCAGCTCGCCCTTGACAACGCTGCAACTCCGGGCCGGTTTTCCTTTGCCGCTGGTGGGGTAAAATGGGGTGGGGGTAGGTTATTTCTTGGGCTGTAAACCATCCATGGTTAAGTCATAATCGTCCAATCGCAGATCCAGGCGCTGTAAAGCATCATCATCCAGGGTATCTTTGACATACAGCAAGTGGACCGTCAGGGTGCGGATTTCATCCTGTCCCAAGATATGATCCACAAAGGCATACAACTGCTGGGGCGTGATCCACAGTTCCACGAAAACCAGCGCGCTGACCCGCGCCAAATGCCAGGCTAACTCGACATCGCTGGCCACGATCAGCGCCTGAGAGCCCTCAGGATGGATGAAACAGGCGGCGGCGATGGAACGGCGCTGATCTTCGTCCGGTGCCTTACCGTAGATCGCCGGTAGGTTGAGCGCGGCTGCCAGCTCCTCCACCACATCATTATGATGGGCGAAGATCAGGACTTTACCGGGATTCTGGGCCAGGAAGCGGCGCAGCCAAGCAATCGCCTGCTCCGTTTTCTGTAAACCGAGGTAACGCAGGTCGCTGAGAACAACATCCGAGTTGATGTGGGCGGGGATGGAGCTCAAATTAATCTGGTGGATGTGCTCATGTGAGCGCAAACCGGGCTCATTGGCCCTGCGCACCAGGCAGGTGCGGCGTAATTGGCGATACAACTTCGCTAGCCTGGTGTGGTACTCGGTATTCGAGCGCAGGAATTCCCAGTAATCCAGCAGGTCGGTGTTGACCACCTACAGAAAGCCGTGTAAGGTGCAAATATTCCGTCCATTCAGAATGCACAAAAAAATCTCATTAACTAAAAAGTGATACCTAAGAAATTCTATGGATGAGTGAAGTAGACACGACAGGTGTTCGGAAAAGGCCAAATCGTTTCTTTGGGTCCGTAAGCAAATTGTGCTATAATGTAGGAAAGTATGACTGTATGATTATATGGTTGTATGGAATACTGGAGGAAATATGGATGAAATCAGCGTTCGTATTCAAGAAAAAGGGCAGGTTACCATTCCCCGTCAGATTCGTAAAAAGCTCAATCTGAAGCGCGGCGATCTGGTAGTGTTTGTGGAAACCGAAGCTGGGGTCATCGTCAAACACGCCTCGGTGATCGCCACCGATGAACTGCAGGCTGAGGTCACTGCAATCGTGCGTTCTATCCGTGAGAAGTTCAAGGATTATTCTGCGGATGAGATCGAGTCGCTGGTGGGTGATGCCATCCTCGAAGCACGGAGGAAACGCGCGTAATTCGATCGGTGCTGGATGCCAACGTTTTGATCAGCGGGTTGATTTCCACAAAAGGCACACCCGGCAATATTTTAAATGCCTGGCTCAAAGAGCAGTTCCAACTTTGGATATCGCCTCAAATATACAGTGGGTTATCGCGCGTTTTTAAATATCCACGCATCGCGAAACGATTAGAAAGAGGACAGGCGACTAACTTGCTGGAGAATTTGAGCGTGCTGGCCGAATGGGCGGATGGAAAATTAAAACTGGATATCTTGACCCTTGATCCCTCCGATAACATTTATCTTGCCTGCTCAGTGGAAGCGCACTGCGATTATTTAGTCACTGGAGATCGTGATCATTTTAAAGAAGCGGGGACGGAATATCGAGGTGTGAGAATTGTGACTCCTCATGATTTCCTGGATTTGCTGGCTGCAGAATAAAACATGAAAGACTATCAGGTTTGATCATTGCTGTACAATCTCAGGGGCGGGGAATATAGTATAATTATTTTAGTATCCTATGTCGGATGCAGGTGGATGCGCGGATATTCTTGCTTCGCTGATCCACCCCCCTCATTATCATTTCTCTAAGGAGGAGAAATATGACACGCACTGTTTATGTACTATTGTCCATGTTTGTTTTGACGAGCATGCTTCTGGTGGCTTGCGGTACCCCGGCCACTGTAGCGCCTCCAGCTGCGACTGCTGTTCCAGCTACGACTGCCGCTCCTGCTTTTGTAGGCGATAAGCTGGTTGCCCCCGACTGCACCTATGGCGGTGAGTTCAAGGCCATTGAGGCTGTCGATGCGTCGACCGTCAAGTTCAGCCTGTGCTATCCCGATCCAGCCTTCCTTGCCAAGGTTGCCTTCGGTGTGTTTGCCATCCAGGACAAGGATTACCTGAATACAAACGGTGGTGATACTATTAAGATGGCCGCTGCTCCCAATGGCACTGGTCCGTATATCTTGAAGGAATGGGTGCAAGGTGACCATATCACCTTTGAAGCCAACCCGAATTACTGGGGGGATGCGCCTAAGAATAAAACACTGATCTTCCGTTGGTCTGCCGAAGCTGCTCAACGTCTGTTGGAACTGCAATCCGGTACCGTTGACGGCATCTTTACCCCGTCTAGCGAAGACTATGCGACCATCCAGGGTGATAAGACCTTGAGCTTAGTGCCCTTCCAGACTGGAAACGTATTATATATCGGCTTAAACAACACGATGAAGCCATTCGACAATGAGAAAGTCCGTCAGGCAGTGGCCATGGCGATCGATAAGCAGCGAATTATCGACTCCTTCTATCCAGCCGGTTCCACCGTTGCAGAACAGTTTATTCCCGAAAGCTTCTACCCCGGGTTTAGCACCACAGGCGATGGCGCCAATTGGTACAAGTATGATCCTGCGGCTGCCAAAGCTCTTTTGGCGGAAGCAGGTTACCCCAATGGTTTCGAGATTACGCTGTCTTACCGCGATGTGGTTCGTGTTTATGTTCCACATATCAACCAGGTAGCACAGGACATCCAGGCCCAGCTGGCCGATGTAGGCATCAAAGTTACACTCGACAAGGGGGAATCTGGCCCGTTCCTTGAGTCCGTATCCAAGGGCAACGAGATTTTCCACTTGAATGGCTGGGGCATGGATTATCCTGACTCATCCAACTTTTATGATTTTCACTTTGCAATGAATTCTCCGCGCTTCGGAACCGAGTTCCCCGATATCGTCACGGAGATCAAGGCTGCGGCGCAATTGAGCGACCCGGTTGAGCGCCAGAAGCATTATGATCAAGTCAACGCGCTTATCAAGCTACACGTGCCTGTGATCCCGGTTGCACACGGTACAACAGCCGACGCCTTTAAGGCGAATGTTGGAAATGTGATTATCGGACCGCTCAACGAAAACTTTAGCGAAATGACAACCGACTCCGGGCAGCTCGTCTGGATGCAAAGCGCTGAACCGATCACCCTTTGGTGCGGTGATGAGTCTGATGGCGAAACTTTGCGTGCCTGCTTACAGCTTTATGATAGCCTTCTGGGCTTTGAATACGGCGGTACCAAAGTTATTCCAGCCCTGGCAGAAAGCTGGGATTCAAATCCGGAGGCGTCCGAATGGATCTTCCACCTGCGCCAGGGTGTCAAGTTCAGCAATGGTGCAGATTTCGACGCGAATGATGTAGTAGCTTCTTACACTGCCCAGTGGGATGCCAGTAATCCGAACCATACGGGCAGAACTGGCGTTTTTGAATACTTTGCCGGCTTTTTCGGCCAATACCTCAATGCGCCTCCCAAATAGAATTTAACCTATCGGAGCCCGATCCCAAGCTTGGGATCGGGCTCCACTTATACTCATTTATGCCAAAACCTGTCTGTCAGGTTTTTGTGTAGTATCTTAGATATTGTTGTATCACCCTCCTAAATGACCACATTTATCATCCGCCGCTTGATTTTGCTCCTGCCCGTGCTTCTGGGGATCACTTTCATTACGTTTATCATGACTCGCCTGCTTCCGGGCGATCCCTGTTTCGCGGTCATGGGCGAAAAGGCAACAGTTGCGCAATGCGAAGAATATAGCCAGCGCCAGGGATTGAATGACCCGCTCCTAGTTCAGTTTGTCCATTATTTGAACAATATTGCACATGGCGATTTCGGCCAGTCTTTGAGGAACAACCGCCAGATTACCGACATCGTGATGGAGCGTCTGCCAATGACGCTGGAAGTAGCCATTGGCGCGACACTGTTTTCGACCACATTTGGCATTTTGCTCGGCATTGTCTCGGCGGTAAAGCGCAACTCTATTATCGATGTGGTTACAATGATGATTGCCAATGTCGGTGTTTCGATGCCGGTTTTCTGGCTTGGTTTGGTGCTGGCTTATGTTTTTGCGCTTACTTTCAAAGGCACTCCCTTGTGGATTCCACCATCCGGCAGGCTCACCTCGGGTCTTTCCATCCCGCCCTTGGTGGAAACTTTTAACCTGCAGAACTTGAGCGGTCCCATGTTAACGTTGGTCACGTTTGCATCAAACACCGTCACATTCAATGCGCTCATAACTGGCAATTTCAAGGTGTTGCGGGATGCCTTATGGCATCTGATCCTGCCTTGTGTCGCCGTCGGCACAATTCCCCTGTCCATTATCGCGCGCATGACCCGCTCGAGCCTTTTGGAGGTCTTGGGGCAGGATTATATTCGCACTGCTCGCGCCAAGGGTCTAGGGTTGCGAGTTGTCATCATTAAACATGCTCTTCGCAATGCAATGCTCCCGATTGTCACCATCGTTGGCCTTTCCATCGGTGGTTTGTTGAGCGGTGCGCCTCTCACCGAAACCGTGTTTTCCTTACCCGGGATGGGCACCCAACTTATTACTTCCATTCTGTCTCGTGATTATACCGTGGTGCAGGCCTTCACGGTTATTATCGCTCTCATATTCGTCACCATTAATCTCATCGTCGATCTTTCCTATGTATTTCTCGATCCGCGCATCCGCCTGCAGTAGGCTGGGGTTGCTTGATATTTATTCGACTACGGATGAAGACATTGAATTCTACCAAACTACTTAAGCAAGCCAGCCAACGCACACCTTTTCAAAACGTTTTGCACCGGATTACGCGGCACCGTTCCGCACAGGTGGGTTTTTTAATTTTGGGCTTTATGATCGCCATGGCCATTCTGGCGCCGGTTCTTGCCCCATTTGGTCCGATTAAGGTGCTTACTGATGTCAAGGTGCGTGCCCCTCCTTGTATTCACTGGCTTGGCTGCCCGGCGGATAAACCGGAGCACATCTTTGGGGTGGATGGAAACCGCCGCGACCTGCTTTCACGTATCATCTTCGGGTCGCGCCTTTCACTTGTAATTGGTATGGCATCTGCGACTTTTGCCATTCTTGCGGGGGTAATATTGGGGGCACTGGCAGGTTTTATTGGTGGATGGTTCGATAACCTGATCATGCGGCTAATGGATGTGCTGTTGGCATTTCCTAGCCTGATTCTGGCCATCGCCATTGTTGCAGTACTTGGCTCGGGTTTGATCAATGTGCTGCTCGCCGTTTCTATCGTGGCCATCCCGGTCTACGCTCGTGTTGTGCGTGCCAGCGTTTTACAAGTCAAAGAGCAGGATTTTGTCTCCGCCTCGCGCGCACTGGGTGCTTCGAGTTTTGGCCTGTTGATCAACCATGTTATGCCGAATGCGCTGACTCCCCTCATCGTGCAGGGTACCCTGGGTATTGCTTCTGCCATTCTCGATTCTGCAGCCCTTTCCTTCCTTGGTCTTGGCGCCCCGCCACCCACGCCTGAATGGGGACTTATGTTGGGCGAGGAGCGTAACAGTGTATTCAATGCACCACATTTGGTTTTCATACCGGGCATTGCCATCATGCTTACTGTACTGGCTTTTAATTTGATCGGCGATGGTCTGCGCGACGCGCTTGATCCGCGCTTGGTGCACGGCGGATAAGAAATTATTGTATGAAAAGCAAAAGGGGCGGCCAACTTTTAGGGTGCACAAAAAGTTGGACATTAATTAGATAGAAATAGAGGACTGGGTTCTGAATTCCATGAAATGCTGGCAGTCGAGGGTGGCAAAGAAGTCCGCCCCGGCCTTCCAGGCGTCTGCCAATACCCGCCCGTCATTTCTCGCGTTCTTCGTGCAGGGTGGTCAGCATGCTTTCAAGTGACTCGCCGTGTTCAGCCAGGACAGAACTGATCTCGTCCGCCAGGCGGTCCACCTCCAACCGGCGCAGGCTGATGACAAACACCCCGCCCAGGTCGACCACGGCCACCACGTCACCGGGTTCGAGCTTGTAACTGTCGCGCAAGGATTTTGGAAGGATGAGCGCCCCGCGTTGTGAGATTTGAGCGGTATAAGTTTTAAGCATGGGAAACTCCTGTATTTCTGAATTTCAGGATAACAGGAAATCAGAATATGGTCAAATTATAAAAACCACCCTATGAATTTCACAGGATCATTCCTCCCTCGGATTAACGATCTCCATCCCGGAAGCAATGAAATCATCCACGTTGCGCGTGACCAGCGCCAGCCCATGCGCCCGGGCTGTGGCTGCGATCAAAGAGTCGCTGGCTAAAGTCAAGCGGAATAGGCCGCGCCTGGCCCGGTCCCGCACGCCCCGTTCACGAACGCTTTGCGGGGGATACCCAACATTTCGCCTTCGAGGCAGGGATCATGTGTTTTTTCTCGGATTTCTTCATCCGGTGTCGATATTCCTGCAGCGGGTAAGTGTTCACGTCTGCCGTGCCGGTGATGCCTTTGCTGGAATGATTCTTGAAGGGCTGATCGATATCGCGAATGAGCCGGTCCAGGTAAATATAGATGAGCGGGAGCAGGGTGATCAGGAAATACTCGGAAACCACGGTTTTATAGTTGGCTGCCAGCAGCATCAGCAGGGTACTGCCGACCAGCATGTCCAGCAGGGCATACCCGACCGGTAGAAATGAAGTGCGCTCAATGACATCCGCACGGGTGATTGAGCGCAGTAACGAATATGCAAAAGATGAGATTGGGTGGGATGAATTCCAAACCCGTAAATATCGCGTTTGGAATCATCAACTTGCGCTAACGATTTTGGCATCCTGGTTTGTCGCAGAAACTCGCTTCGACTGGCAACAAACACTTTCAGCAAAGCCCAGATTTATTGGCTCAGTATGAAGTTGATGCTTTTCCGAAACTCCCTGTTGCAAACGTGCGTGAATTGTTACGTGCCTCAATGCCATTACAACAACTGACACCGGAAGAAGCTGCTCATTTGATGGTGAGTCATCCTGTTAATAGAACGCGCTATTGTAAATCAAGTATGCACCATAGGAATAGTAGAACAAACGTCTAATGTAACATTGTCAAAGTAGTAACATTTTTTCTATGAAATTAGAACTGGAAGGTGAATGGGCTGCCTTTGCGCCAAAAGACAGGGATACGCTCCAACGGCGCTTCAGCTTGGTGGTCTTGCCCACCCTTGTATTCGCGTTTGCTCCAGGCTTCCACCCAGTTTGCTCCTGCAGGGAGATAAACAGTGCGTGAAATCGCACCCTCTTCGGTTACCGGGGCAATCAGCAGGTCAGGACCAAACATAAACTGGTCCTCAATATTATAACTAGCCAGGTCATTAGGGAAGTTGAAGAACAAGGGACGCATTGGTGGGGCGCCGACATTGCTGGCGACGCGCATCTGTTCCATAATATAGGGGCGTAGGCGCTCACGTAAGAAAAGGAATTCCTTTAAGATGCCATAGACTTTCTCGCCGAATGACCATACCTCGTTCGGGCCGCCGTGAAGGGTGGGGATCCGGACCATCGGCTCGCGGAATCCATGTGATCGAAAGAGCGGGCAGAATGCGCCGAATTGAAACCAGCGAACTAGTAGCTCACGGAAAGAGGGGTCTTCGTGAAAACCGCCGAAGAAGCCGCCAATATCAGCTGTCCACCATGGGATACCGCTCAGACCCATATTCAACCCGGCACGCACCTGAATGCGCAGTTCTTCAAACGTCGGGTCAAGATCGCCCGACCAGGTGGCGGCGCCGTAGCGTTGACTGCCAACCCATGCACTCCGGACCAGGTTGATAATCTCAGTTTCGCCTTCGGAACGCATGCCATCATAGAAACCCTTAGCGAACATCAGCGGGTACAGGTTGCCAACAGCCAGCCCACTACCCAAGTGATAGCGCACGATGTCCGGGTCCATCGGTTCCATATCCGGCTCGGCTTCATCTAACCAGAAAACCTTGATGCCGTAACGGTAATAGTTGTCACGGACTTTTTCCCACACGAACTGCTGCGCCTCAGGATTCAGCGAATCATAGAAATGCAGGTGCAACGGGCCTTGGGGGCGGTTATCCACAAAGGTCATATTGACAGGGATACCACGGTCGTTGCGTACCAATAGACCGCGTTCATTCATCTCGTTATAGTATTTGCTGTGTTCGCTGACTGTCGGCCAGATTGACACCATCACTTTAATGCCCATTGAATCCAGTTCGTCGATCATCGCCTGCGGGTCAGGCCAGCATTCAGAGTCGAATTCCCACTCGCCCATCACTGTCCAGTGTAAGAAGTCGATCACGATCACCGAGATAGGTAGGCCGCGGCGTTTATGCTCGCGGGCTACCGCCATAAGCTGGTCCTGGGAGTCATAGCGCAACTTGGACTGCCAATAGCCGGAGGCAAATTCGGGCAGTACAGGGGCGTGACCGGTGGCATCCACGTAGTGTTCAATAATCTCGGCCGGGGTATCGCCAGCAGTGATCCAGTAATCGATCTGGGGAGAAGCCTGCGCCACCCATTTCGTGCCGTTATAACCTAATTCCACTCTCCCAATGGCTGGATTATTCCACAAAAAGCCATAGCCGTGAGAGGATAGTACGAAGGGGATCGACGTGCGAGTGTTAAGGTGCATCAGTTCGATTACGCAGCCCTTCTGGTTTAGCCGCCCATGGCGTTGCTGCCCGAGGCCATATAGCTTTTCATCTACGTTGGGTTTGAAGCGAACTTCGATCTTCCAGAGCTCACCCGGCACAGCCTGGTACCAACGCGCCGCAGGCCAGTTACTCAGGTGCTTTGGTCTCAAGTCTTCCTCGAGAAGGGTAACCCCTGCGGAATTTAAGAAGCGCAAGTCTCCGTTTTCCAACACAACGGCAGTGATATCACCATTACGGATTGTCGCCTTCTCCAGACCAATCTCGATTTGTGCGTCACCCTGAACATGGTCGATTAACCCAGTGGGCAGTTCCATCTGGATCCGAGTCCCCATTGATGCACGTACGCGTAGACTGTCAATCCCCCACGGTTCAATGCGCATTTTTTCATAGTTTCGTTCCCAAATGAGTGCACTACCATCTTGAAAGAAGCCTCTCATAAATGTTTCTCCTTGGGTTATCATTAACAAGTTGGGATTTTTCCAAACGTAACGAAAGTGTATTTCAGTATCTTGAATATTAGTGGGTTAATAGTATGGATAAATCATACTTGAACAAGCGCATATTCAATAAAGAGAAAGTCGCACGGTATAAAGGAATAGACACATTTGAAAACATCGCCAGAAAGATTTTTGCATTATTTTAAATAGGTATTCACAGGATTTTGGATCAATTTGATAATTTATCCTGGTTAAGCCTTCAAACCATTTGCCCGGGAGGATACTAGAATCCAACCACTTGAAATTCCCGGTGCATGTCGCTCATGCTTTCTACGCCATTTTCGGTGACGATCATATCATCTTCAATACGCACCCCGTTACGTTCGATCAGATATATGCCTGGTTCAACGGTGTAGCACATGCCCGGTTCAAGGATTTGCAAATTGTCGCCGCGAATATACGGGTCTTCGTGACATTCCATGCCAATTCCGTGACCTGTGCGGCTATTGAAGTAGATACCATAACCGGATTTCTCGATAACATCACGGGCAGCTTTGTCCACTGCGGCGCAAGCAGCGCCAGGTTTTCCTGCGGCGCGCCCTGCGGCGTTGGCTTCTTGCACGATTGTGTAAATCTTTTGGCATTCGGCATCCACCTCGCCGACTGCGAAGGTACGGGTCAGATCGGAGATATATCCGTCAAAGGCCGCGCCCCAATCAATCACCAGCATGTCTCCGGCCTGGAGTTTTCGGTCGGATGGTGATGCGTGCGGATTGGCGCTGTTTAGCCCACTGGAGACAATCGGGGTGAATGGGAATTCTGGCGAGGATCCATGCCTGAGTAGTTGAATGGTCAATTCAGCGGCCAGTTCTTTTTCACGCATACCGATCTTGATCAAGGGGATGCAGGCTTTGAGGGCATCCTGGGCGATGATCACCGCTCGGCGCATTTTGGTGATCTCATCAGAATTTTTTGTTATGCGAAGTGAAGCCAGGGCTACAGAAGCATCAGGGAAGGTGGCTCTAGGCGCGGCTTGTACGATGATACGATATTCCAGTATCCGAAGTGCACGCGGTTCCACGCCAATGG
>Ga0315289_10014176_pt1 | contig 11143 bp, 7 predicted proteins | sample YL17G11_40_MG_FD_203452 | JGI IMG/M metagenome (GOLD analysis project Ga0315289, IMG submission 203452) | Sediment microbial communities from Yellowstone Lake, YNP, Wyoming, USA - YL17G11_40 | ecosystem: Environmental > Aquatic > Freshwater > Lake > Sediment | place: USA: Wyoming | collected...
TGATTGATTGCGGATAATATACGTTCCCTTGGCATCATCCCCATAATCATTTCCTTTCTAAAATGTGGTGCGACATTTGTGGTGCGACATTTATGTCGCAAGAGAGATGTAGCGGTCGCATTGATGCGACGATTATGTTTGATAAATCAAACCGCTACAATTTCCATTTTAGTTTGACACGAACAAATTGTGGGAAATAAACGGTCGGGTCTGTAAATATACCCCAGAAATCGTTGGCGTTCACGACATAAGTAATTATGAGTTCATTCGATTCTCTGGCAAGTTCAGGATGAGCCTTACTTGCATAAGCGGAATAATTTTTATCTTTAGCAGGTTCTGGGGCAGTGTAAACTTTAATAGGGTCAGTCCAAGGACCCGTTATTTTAGGGGCAGAAATGATGTAGATGTCAGGTTCAAATAATTTCATAAATACAGTTATGTATCGACCGCTGTTTGAATCATATTGAAGTGAAGTTTCAGTTTCTCCCGGAACAAAAAGAGGTAAGAGGTTTTCTATTTTATTGCTCCATACGCCTCCTTCGGATGATTCTGTCCAGAATTCAAGAGCTTCCCTTCCTTTACCACTTTTCAACTCGTCGATTTTAGCACGAGCAAGAATAGCACGGCGTTCTAAGGCTTTATCGGCTGGACCATCATCGAACCCTAAGAGATAAAAGAAGGGTTTTTCTACCAAAACTGCCGAACAAAATCCTTGATTATTATTGCCAATTCCTAATGGAGTAATAATTTTTTTCCATTTTGCTGGATTATCCAATGGATTGGTAATTTGTATCAAAGTCATCTCACCAATTTCAAATGCGAAAGCTTCTGGACCTGTCCCCGGGAAAATTTTGTAACAAAAAAGGAATAGTTCCCCATCGACCATTGCTCCGCTACCGGGCCAATACCAAAAATCCTGGTCAAATCCTTCTGCTAAGAGATAAGCGGCAGGGATATTTCCTGGTATTTCCCAGTAGAAATCCACATTGCCGGGGTAACCTTCAGTTAAATCCTGCACACCGATTGTATTTCTTACAATAGTGCCCGATCGTTTTCCAGCATCAGTCTTGTTTCCGAGAATTGTATCACCAAAAAGCCAGAGGATTTTGTCTTTAGAAATTGCAACCGAGGCAGCACCATCAGATCCAAGCCACCCCCTTCTGGATGGTCTAAAAAGCTCGGTAAGTTCAGGAGCGGATTCTGCTGATATAACTTCAACGATTGGGGATTTTTGCTTGTCAGCAGGAATCGAATTTGACAGTATTATAAATAGAAGAAAGAGAAAAAGGAATAAAAATGACGGTCTTATTAATTTAAATTTGTTCATTATGTATGTCGCTTTCAATCGGTTTGGTATATAAAAAATTAAAAGTATGTATACACAGATACATTACAGCCTATACTTAAGGTGTCAAGTTAAATGTTACCTGAATGTGTAGTGTGAGATTTATCTCTTGTAGGGAACGCATATATGCGTTCCCTACTATGCGGCAGGGATGTCGCATTACAATGTCTTCTTTTTTTGTCCGAGTATATATACATATATTAGTCCTAATATAAATAGGGGAGTAAGAATGAATTTGGGCAATATATCACCGAATTTACAGTAAAATGTTTTTCTGCTTCTTGGATAAATAGTACCGTTTAATGTTGTTTCTTTCATTACATTAGTGCGGTATTCAGGTCGAATTATTCCCACTGCATCAATAATAGCTGAAATACCTGAGTTGGTGCATCTTATAACTGGTAAGCGATTTTCAACGGCTCGAAAAACTGCGAAGCTCAAGTGTTGTTGAGGTTGTTGCTTAGCTCCATACCATCTGTCATTTGTCAAATTTACCAGATAGCTTGCATCAATATTTTGTTTAACAAATTCCCGAACAAAATTCTCAGAAACTATTTCGAAGCATATTGATGGGACAAATGCTCCTCCAGGTCCATCGATAAGTTTTTTCTCTTTGCCTTTTAGAACCGAACGAGTCTGAGAGAAGAATTTTCTGAGGAAAGGAAACATTCTCTCTCCAGGTAAATATTCTGCGAAAGGCAATAGAAGATTTTTTCGATAACCATCCAGGTAATCACCATCAGGTCCAATGAGAGATATATGATTATAATATCCTATGTTTGATGTTCTTGGTATTTTGACAAACTCTGTATCCTGAACCAAAAGCGTAATCGGTATTTCCTGTAAGAGTTTTTTAATTGCATCAGTAAATTCGGAATTAAACTCAGGTGTTTTGTATGAAAAAGATGCGGCACCCTCGGGCCATATAAGGATATCAGGCTTTTGGGGTGCTTCTGATAAAGCTTTTCTTGATAATCGTAATAAATTTTCTGCGACTTGCGATTTCGTCTTATGGTCTGCGTTCATAATTTTGAGTGGCGACATAGACTGAATCATAGCAACATTTAAGGGGGTGTCAGAGGGAGAGGGTTTATATTTCTGAAGACAAAATAGTCCATAAGAAATTTGAAATCCTAATATGATAAGGAGAATAATTAACCACACCAAGAAAATTTTTTGTTCTTTTTTTTGCCACTTTTCAAATAGTGTAAAAAGGATACCATTAGTGAGTGCAATTGAAAGAGTAATCCCTGCCATTCCTACAATATCGGCTATTTGAATAAGGATGGGGACCCAAACCAAACTCATCGCAACGTCGATATAGAAAGGGAAAGGCATCCAGAAATTAATAAGGGTGTATATTATAGCGCCTAAAATTCCTAATGGAAAACCAGTTTTTTCATAAAATAGTCTTGTGAGCAGAAAGAAAATTGGGAATTGGAGACCAAGAACGAGACCAATGATAATGAACACAGGTAAAAGTATAAGAGGAGAATAATCTAAGAGGTTTATCAATCCGTCCCATAACCAACCGGATATGCCTATTGTTATTAAGCTTCCAATCCACAATCCGTAAAGAAATAAAATAAGTCGGGTAGAAGTTTTTTTAATGATAATAAACATTGGAATTAATATTCCCGGAACGAGAAACTGCAATCCTAATCCCCCCGGGTCAACACAAAGGAAAATAACAACAGATATAAACCCGATTGGAATGAGTGATGTAATTATTTTTTTCCAGGATAGGAAAGTTAGTATTAGAAGTAGGATAATATCAAACCAGGCTATTGGAATATAATGATTTTTTAGACGCACTCCTAATATTTGTAATAATGCAACCAACAGTGCTGTGATAAAATTTTTTGACTTCGCTCTTTCAAACCAATTTTTCATTTCAGAAGTTCTTAAAGAGATTAAGTAACACATTAATTTATTGATCTTAGATAAATATTTAGATATTAAAAATCAAGATATAATACTCTTTAATACAAATAGGAAGATAGAATCATTTGAGCAATATATATTGTTAATTGGATTGAATTAACAATATGTAATTTAGTACTTTTTTAAATAACAATTGACTTATTAAGCGATTTTATCCAGATTTATATTGAGCTTACTATAATAGAAAATTAGATAATACAACAAATGATATTAATTTTGATTTAATGAATTTATTAAGGTAAATGAAGAGTCCTGACTAATTTCTTGGTTATTCAAACTGTGTAAGAGTCAAGATTTAAGGAGAAACATTATGAAGAAAGAATCATTAGAAGAATTTCTGATAAAGAAGAAAGCCAAAAACGAAACTCAGCTGAAAGCTATGAACTGGGATAAAAGGAAACAGAAATGGCTTCAATCTATTGATACACTTTACAAGCAAGTTGAAGAATGGCTATCTAATCTAAAGAAAAAAGGTGTAGTAAAAATAAGTTACAAGGAAGAAATGATATTTGAAGAACATATAGGTCAATACAATATAAAAAAGATGTATCTGGATGTCGGCTCTGAAAGAGTAACTCTATCTCCAAAAGGGACATTTGTAGTAGGTGCTTATGGAAGAGTTGATTTAATTGGAGATGAGGGTTCTATTATGATAGTTATGTTAAAGTGGGGAGAGTGGTTTATCGCATCAAGAACTCCCGCTGTGAAGTATTGGCCTCTTACTAAGGGGTCTTTTTCAGATGCTCTAAAGCAGGTTATGTGAGAATGAGTGGAAAAACATTCTATGAACAAGAAAAGAAAATTAAAGAGATTTGGGAAGAGAAATCACAGAAGCACTGAAAAATGGAAGCACAGAAATGTCGCGATACGGAAATTAGGAGATGCCTATTATAAACAGTGATTCTAAAATTCCGTGTTTCCGTGATTAAATTTAGTACTTGAAGAGAAATCACAGAAATGTCGAGATACGGAAATTAGGAGATGCCTATTATAAACAGTGATTCTAAAATTCCGTGTTCAGGAATTAGATTTTCTATTTAGCTTTGATATTATTTCAACAATAGAAGCTACACTACGATTTGATTATATGGAACGAGCTCATAGAAAAAGAAAAGGTGAGATTAGTCACGTATTCCGCGATATATACAAGTCTAAAAAAGACAGAGTGCGATTAGAGGAAGACATATTAGATATTTGGGGAAGATGTAAACCTTCCTGTAAATCAATAATTGGTAAGTTTAAAGGAGTCTTAAAATATCGTGATTGGATAGCTCATGGGAGATACTGGATTCTAAAGGTTCAGAAATATAATACACGAGATGTGCATGCCATAGCTTGTGAGTTGATAAAAAGGCTTTCAATATTTACATAATCCAATAATAACAGATAGTCTGTATCCTAAGATATTTTCACAGAAATATATCTCAAAATTCACAAGGTATTTGGGAGGTAAGATAATAGTCTTTTAAATATTCTGTTCGATTAGAAAATTTTCTTTTAATATTTTTTGTTTATAGTATTCTTTATTTTAATTTAAGAGCAAGAAACTTGGGATAATATATCCGTTTATCTATGAATACATCCCGGGGGTATAATGAGTTACTGATATAGGTAATGAAAAGTTCATTCCCATCCGGGCTAAGCTCTGGATGGGCTTTTGGCGCATAAGAAAAATAATGTTTATTCCAATCGCGTTCGGGTGGTCTGTAGAATTCCTGGTAATGACTCCAGGGACCCTCTATATTTCTTGCTATCCTGAGACCCAAACTTTTATCTTTATGAAATCCATAAACAGTAAGAAAAATTTTTTGTTTCTCTAAATAATGGAGACTCATTTCTGGAGCTCTATGGGAAAATAATGGATGAAGGTAGTTAGATTGATATGACCAGACAGGACTTGACTTTCCCTCAACAAAAAATTCCCATCCTTTTCCTTTATTTTCTTCGAGAAATTCGAATGGACATCTCGCCATCACCGTGCCTTTTTTACGATGTCCCCGTGTAGCTCCCCAGAGATATAAAAAGCTATCTTTTCCTGAAAAGCAAGAAATTCCCCAAACTACTGAATCGCATAGTTTCGGAATATTAATATGTTCGATGTTCCAGTTATCAGGTGTATCATCAGGATTATCCGTTCGCAATATCCTAAACCCTGTGCGACGAAACTTGAAACTATCATATTTACTATTTTTATTATCCGTCTGAAATGCATGTAAAAAGTAATAGATTTTCTGGTTAACCACACAAGCAGAGCCGGGCCAAAGCCATTGACCTGCTTTTGGAGCGGGGAAAAATGCCCTTGCTCTCCTGTTTTCAGTTCGCCAGTGGAAAGTGAATTTTAATGTTGAAGGGTCAGGCAGTCTCTCTTTTTTTAAAGAATCAGTAGGAAACGAGTTTTTGTAGGGGCGAACCTGTGTGTTCGCCCGATATAGAGGGCAGACAAATAGGTCTGCCCCTACAGTGGGATTGGTTTTACCTGCTAAAGCAGGCACTACGAACTTTGCTTTTGCATTATGATGAAGAATCCCAATGGCATTTCGGGGCATTTCATATTTTGGTGGATTAAAGCGAGGTCCAACAAGTGTATCCCCGAATAGCCAGAGAGAACGCCCCCTTCCGATAGGCAATGAAAAATCCGCATCTGCGCCGTTGAAGCCCTTCTCTCTCCGAAGAAATATAATATCCAAATCTTTTCTTCTTTTAGCTGGAAGTGAAACAATCAGTTGTTTCGGGTTCGGGGTAGGGGCATATTGCATATGCCCTGAAATTGTTGGGCACGTGCAACGTGCCCCTACTTTTGATTTTGAATATTTCATAATTAGAAATTCAGTCCTACAGTAATAACTCTTTTCTTTAGAACTTTGATTTTAATTGTATGTCCCCGTTCAATATCTATACCTTTGATAATATCCTCATTTAATTTAAGAAGATTAGCTTTTTTAATCTTAAAACGAGTCCAGATTGTGCCGTCCACCACTTTTTCTGTGGGATTGTATAATCTCACTATAATAGAATTATCCTTCTCACTCTTTTTAATAGCTGATAGACAAAGTGTCTCGGGTTCGATCTTGAAGAAGGATTCACATTTCGCTAATCCTTTTCCCGGATAACAACTATGATGAACAGCGATAGGTGGATATTTATGCTCGTATTCCTGACGCAGAACTCCATTTTCGTGCCATTTTCCTTTATAGAAATATAATGCAAGATTGTAAATGTGTTTTCCAGGACACTGGGAACCTTCATTATACCAGCGTGGAACCCTATCTTCTCTTCCCAATCCAGACATTTTAGGATAAGCGTATGTCCTCAGTAATGTCAATGCTATTGCTCCCTGTTCGGTATCAAGAACTTCATATTCAGTTAGACCTAAAGAGAATGCGGATAATCCGCGCTTACCATTTCCTACACAAACGAATCCGTAATAGGGATTCGTTCCTGTCATAGGTTCAAGCCAATTAGACGTATCGGGAAGATGAACAGGGCGTTCTAAGACATCAAATTGTCCGTGCACTATTGCTTGAAGTGGGTGAAATCCCGAATCAAACATTGCTCTCAGACGATGATTCTTTATGGTATTATCGACTTCGACGGTAATAAGAAGGCGAGGATTGCCTTTTTGTAAAGAAACATTTGAGATAATAGTCAATTCCTTTTCTTCTTGTGTTCTTTGTTTCGTTGCAAAATCCAATCCCGCAGGCAAAGACCATTTATTAGTAATCGAAAATGTCGTAAGGATAAGACCATCATTAAGGAGCTGAATATTCACTGAGACGCCAAGCGTGTTGTAAATCTTATCAGCGAACGGTGGGATACGCATCCAGGGATCACCGGCTTCTCCTGAATCTTCAAAATAGAGAAGGTTACTATATTTCTCACCGGTCTTCTTATCTAAAACAGTTAATGTTCCATTAGATTCAATTTTGACCTTAAGGAATTCGTTTTCCATTATGTTTGGTCCTGTTATTTGGGAGCCGTAGTTGCTTTTTTTGCCCATTTCTGGTTTAAAAGTAAAGGTCTTGAACCCGAGTGGTGGCAGATTCTTGGCTTCGAATGCGACTTTCCATTTGGTTGTGTAGACTGAACCCGGAATCTCATTAGGTTCTGTCGCTATCAAATAGCTATCTTCACGCGAGATAATTTGCTGTGTAATCTTCTTTCCTTTATCGTCATAAACGGAGAACGAGCGATATTCCTTTTCTCTCGGGAAATCAACGAAAACTGTAGGTATAACATCACATTCAAAAGGAAGCGGATTGAATATGGTAACAAGAACATCTTCCGGACTATTTTTAGACGTATCAATATGTGCAACTATTTCACCGAGAGCTTTTTTAGTTAGTGAAATTCCAATTATCTCAGCCTGGTCGAATCGGTACATCATATCTTTGTGAATCTGGTCAGGACTTAGACCGCCGATGCTATCATGAGCATGACAGGAAAGCAGATATTTCCAAGCCTTAAGTAATGAATTAGTCGGATATTCTTGTCCGCTTAATAGATGAGTAAAGCAAGAGAATGGTTCAGCCCATCTGATAAGAGCGCGTTCAGCTTCAGCATTGCGTTGTTTGATATAAAGACGAGAAGAAATGGAATCTTTTAAGAAGGCGTTAAATAAATTGTCGATACTGGGATGACGCCTTTCACCTTTTAACACGGTGAGCTTTTCGGGATTTATGCGGGACTTCAGGTCTTCAAGGAAAAGAGGGAGAGAGCTGTGTATGAATTTCCAATTCGGATTTACTTTATTGGCTTCTTTGAGAATTTCAGGAATGTTTTCGTTAGGATAAGTGCTATCCATCCCATCCATCATAATTAAACAATCAGTGGTTGTGTCCTGAAGAATATCCGCCATTGCTTTATTAACGCCATCTTTGATAATATCAAGGTTGCAATTATCTTTGTATGGCGATTTAATGATAGCAGGTTCTTCTTCATGGTCTTCATCAGCTCTACAGAGGTGGAATGGAAGGCATCCTTTTTCACCCCATTTATAACCCCACCAATCATTGTGATGCATTGTGAGCCTTGAGATATATATAAAGAAAGCACCTCTACTCACGTAACGACTTAGACGAATTCCCAAAATTCGAGAACCATCAGGCGCCTCTAAAAAATACTCATTAGTACATTCCGTCGGATAAATTCCACGATAAAAAATGATACCATCTATATCGAACCCAGAATAAATCTGAGCTATCTGAGATATCTGACCATATGAAGTGGGCGTATAACCCACGCAGGAAGTTTTTCCAAAAGAATCACCCACCTTGTGACCCATCAAAAGATTTCTTACCAGTGCTTCTCCGCTCACCGAATATTCTTCTGGTAATGTATACCAGGGTCCGACGATTAGTCTTCCTTCTTTAATTAGTTTAGTAAGTCGGTCACGGTTTTCAGGTCTAAAATCGAGATAATCTTCTAAAAAAATTGTCTGTGAATCGAAATTAAAATATTTATAATTTGGGTTTTTCTCCATCAAATTAATTAATCTATCAAGAAGAGCGACCAGCAGGAGTCGTGTCTCTTGAAAAGGAAATCGCCATTCTCTGTCCCAGTGTGTATTTGAAAGAACGTGAATCGTCTTTTTCTTTCCCATATTAAATACTCCTTTTTCTGTGTTTCCGTGTTTCTGTGTTTCCGTGATTTATTAGTGTTCTATTTAGTAATCTTTATTATCCATCCAAATAGAATGAATCAGGTCATAATTTTCAAGTGGCATACCTCGGAAAACGCAATTCGATGTACTGAAAATATAACCACCATTTGGTTTAGCATATTTCAAACAATATTCAGCACTATTGCGAATTTGTTCTTTAGTGCCCGTTTGCATCAAAGAGCAATCAACATTTCCACACAAGGCAACTTTATTGCCGTATTTTTCTTTCACGTTCTTAATATTCACACCAGCCATTGGGTCAAGGGAATGAAGTGCGTGAGGTTCGGCATCTATGAGATAATCGATGATAGGCATAATATTGCCGTCTGTATGTTTAATTACGTAAGCTCCTTGTGATTTAAAATAAGTGATTGCGTCTTTGAGATAGGGTGCGATGAACTCGGCAAATTGATTCGGACTAATAAAAGGTCCATTGTTAAAACAATAGTCACAGCACATAATAAAACCATCAGCTCCGGCTTTGAGAAGTTGATGACACTTCTTTTTGCTCTCCTCGAGATTTTTCTTTGCAATTCTGTGCATATGCTTTGGTCGGTCAATAAGGTCAAAACAAAATTGTTCCATATTTGTAAATGGAATCATAAAAGTTGGGTCGTTATGAGCCATTATAAGATATTCATTGCCAGAGATTTCTCTTATTTCTTTTATAGTATCAATAACACCCGATTCTTTCTTATTTTCGTGTTTGCCAAGTGTGCGACATATAAAAATAATTGAATGATTGTAACGCTTTGCGACATCCACATAAAGTCGCGCATTATATTTTATCTTGTCTTTATATGACATACCTATTGTATCAGGCTCGGCTGGACCACCAATCCAGGTTCTGCCCTGGAAATCTCTTTCTGTCTCATCAAAAACGAGTTCAAATGTCGGGACAAAATCCGGGATTCCACCAGTCAGAGCCGTTATGGCACGTTCTCGATGTTTCATATAATAAACCACTTTAACTTTCATTATATCCCCTCACCTTAATCCTCTCCCCTGAGGGGAGAGGGAAGGGTGAGGGGGCGTATTCACTGAGACGCAAAATGTTGCGTCTCTACACATATCTGGATTAACAGCACAGATTGACGCGGATTTTCGCTGATTTAAACAAAATTTATTTAAAAATGAATTTCAAAATAAATTAGTTTGAATCCGTTTTTATCCGCGTTAATCCGTGTTCTATTTTATTTTCTTGTGTTTCTGCATATATTCAAGATAGTAGTCGTTATAAGTAAGTTGGTCATCTAATGACCGTTGAATTGTTCTTTCAGCAGTTTCTAAGGCTTCGCGAGCCGTTTTCTTCCCACGCATAACTTCATCCCACGCGACAGCATATTCACGCCAGAAGACTGAATGGGCTAAAGGGATTATGGTAGGAGTTTGAGCCCACTTCATACTCTCCAGAAAAATTGGCATCCCCGGAATAGCCATCTGTTTCGGACATTGGGCGGCTTTAATATTTGCGGGGAAGAAGGAGATTATGTTCTGGTCTATTGCATATTCCGCCGACTTTTGTGCTGTGTCAGACCTTGTGTAAAATTTTATGTATTCCCAGGCTTCATCAGGATGTTTAGCCCCGGCAGGGATACCAATCCATACAGCACCAGAAGTTGTGGCAGGATGCCCCCCTTCGGGAGTCGGAAACATTGAGATACCATATTCGATACTTGGTGCATATTTCGACAATTCTTGAGGAAAGCTCGATTTTTGTTCAATCATAGATACTCTGCCACTTGCAAAACCGTGTTGACCACCATATCCGAAAGAGGCACGCAAGTGTATTAACTCGTCACGACCAAGTTTCTCGAATAATTTACCCTCCCATTCCAGAGCCTCGATGCAAGCTGGTGAAGTTAAGGTTACTTTTCTTCCATCAGGACTTAGATATTTTGCATCTTTTTGTAGGGCCCAATAAATAAATATGGGCAGTCCCATAGCACTCCAATAGCCCGGGACAAAACCCGCTCTCTTGATGCTTCCGTCAGAATTCTTAATTGTTAATTTTTCGGCGTATTCCTCCAGTTCCTTCCAGGTTTTAGGTGGTCTTTCCGGGTCAAGTCCTGCTTCGCGAAAATGCTGTTTATTCCAGTAGAATGCATCGCAAGCCGTGCCTGTGGGAATAGCATAAATTTTTCCATCCCACTTCATCTCTTCCCATAGAGCGGGGAAAATCTGAGAGCGGTCAT
>Ga0315289_10014178_pt1 | contig 11143 bp, 9 predicted proteins | sample YL17G11_40_MG_FD_203452 | JGI IMG/M metagenome (GOLD analysis project Ga0315289, IMG submission 203452) | Sediment microbial communities from Yellowstone Lake, YNP, Wyoming, USA - YL17G11_40 | ecosystem: Environmental > Aquatic > Freshwater > Lake > Sediment | place: USA: Wyoming | collected...
TGATACTCGGCTGATCGAAAAACTTTGTTCATAAAGAGACTCCTTTAATAGGGTTGTTGATTATTACCAATAAAAAGATACCTTATTTATTGGGGTCTCTTATAAAATCAAAGATTGCCGCGCCAGGTTTCCGTGGGAAAATTCATCTCTTCAATCCCAACCTCAAATACACAAGCGGCTGCAGGCGCATAACCCATCCTGTAAACGGCTTGATCTTCGTATATCCGGCATAGGGGGTGTTCGCGGGATACGTCTTCGTGACCGGCACTTCCGCGACGCGGTAGCCGAGTTGGCGGATTTTAATGGTCAGATAATATTCCAGGCAATCCCGCAGCCAGGGCTGATTGAGATTAATGGCGGGATTACGCAGAATCCCGGCGCGAAAGGCGCGGAAGCCGTTGGTGGCGTCGGTCACGCGAAAGCCGAACGCCATCCGCAACAACGTTGAGTAGCCGCGGGTGAAGAGCAGCCGGTGCATCGGCGTCTTATCATGGCCGCCGCCCGAAAGATAGCGCGAGCCCTGCACGAAATCAGCCGCGCCGTCGCGCACCGGCCGCACCAGGCGCGGGATCTCCTGCGGATCGTCCTTGCCGTTGCCGGCCATGATGACGATGAGGCCGAACTTCCGGTCAAGCGCGTAGGTCAAGCCCTGCCGTATGGCAAAGCCGATTCCCTGCCGCACCGGATTATGAAGCACCGTGGCGCGGGCCGTTTCCGCCACCGCCTGCGCCGTATCGTCGCTCGAACAGTCGTTGACGACCACGATTCCATCGACGGCGCCGGCTGGTACGCGGCGCACCACGTCGGCGCATCGCCGGCCTTCGTTGAAGGCGGGAATGATAAGCGCGGATTTCAGCGCGCGGCTATCGTTCATGGCCGCTCCGGCCTGCAAGGATTTTCAAGCCCATGGACGCCGTGCGCATAAACTGGCGCGCGGATGTGATCCGCGTGAGTTGGCGGAGAATATATGACGGCCTGCCGTAGAACGAACGATAAAACCGGTGCAGGCACGTAATGAGCTGTTCGCGCGAAAGCTCTTTTTCCCAGTAGCGGACCGCAACACCGGGCGCCGGGTCGCGCGCGAATTCGCGCCAGTAGTCGCCGGGCGCCACGCCTTCGCTTAATGCGCGGCTGTAAAGTTCGGTGCCGGGATACGGCGTCAGGACCGTGATGTGCGCGTAGGCAGGATCAAGCCGCCGCGCAAGGTCAATGGTGGTTTGTATGTCGCGCGCGGTTTCGCCCGGAGAGCCGATCATGAAATACGCCAGCGTTTCCATGCCCGCTTCCTTAGCGTCCGCGAATGCCGCGAGGACCTGCGCAACGGTAAAGCCTTTGCGCAGGGTCCGCAGAACGGCGTCGCTGCCGGACTCCACGCCGAAGTGGATGCGGTGGCATCCGGCCTTGCGCAGCAGCTTGAGGAGGTCTTCATCCACCGTGTCCACGCGTGCGCGGATGTCCCACGCGCATGGGAGCTTGCGGCGCAGGATTTCCTCGCATATGCCCACTACGCGCTGCCGATTGACGGTGAAGGTGTCGTCGTAGACCAGTATTTCCCCGATCCCCAGCCGCGCGCACTCTTCCATTTCATCAACCACGTTCAACGGGCCGCGCGCGCGGAACTTTTTTCCCAGATGCGGCCGGTCGCAGAAGGAACAGGCGTACGGGCATCCGCGCGAGGTGATCATGGTGGTGACCACGGCGCCGGGGCTGAGGATGGAGCGATAATTCGCGACCGGCGCGAGCGCGCGCGCGGGAAAGGGCAGCGCGTCGAGGTCCTCGATCGGCGCGCCGTGCGGGTTGATCTGCGCAGTACCGTCGCGCCGGTATCCAAGGCCGGGGATGGACGCGAGACCGGCGCCGGTTTCCAATGCGTCAAGCAATCGCGGCAGGACCGGTTCGCCTTCGCCCAGCACCACGTAATCGACGCCCGCTAGTGCGAGCGTCTCGCGCGGAAAGAGGTGCGCATGCGGCCCCCCGACGATAATGGGCACGGCGCATTTCAGCCGCTGCGCCGCGGCGCGCACCGAGGCGATCGTTGCGACCACGTCGATCAGCGTGGGCGTCATTGCCGTGATGCCCACGATGTCCGGATGCGCGGCCATGATCCGGTTGACTAATGCGTCATCATATCCCAGTTGTTCCGCCTGCGCGTCGATCAGCGCGGCGGTATGCCGGCGGGCGCGCAGCACGGACGCGGCGCAATAGAGCAGCCCCAGGGGAGGATTGCAGCCGCGCTCTTCGTCGATAAAGGCCGGGTTGTCGGCCACGATTTCATTGAGCCGCGGCGGGTTGATAAGCAGCAGGCGCATGGTCAGCGGCCGTTTTTTGGAGTTGATGCAAAGAACCGGCGGATCCGGCCGGTGATTGAGCTGATCTGCGGTCCGGTCAAAAACGGGTGCATGGGCAGCGACAGCACCTCGCGGCAGCATGCTTCGGTATGGGGAAGCCGGCTCGATTTCCAGCGCCGCGCCGCCGGATGATTGCGCATGGCCGGCTGCTTATGGCAGGGCACGGGATAATGGACGCCCGTCTCGATCCCGTGCGCGGCAAGGTAGCGGGCCAGGTCGTCGCGGCGCGGGGTGCGGACCACGAACATATGGTACACATGGCGGCCCTGCGGCTGCTCGACCGGAAGCACGAGCGGTGCGTCCTTGAGCAACGCCCGATAGCGGGCGGCGATATGCCTGCGCCGGTTGTTGAATTCGTCAAGATGCCCGAGCTGCACCAGGCCGATGGCCGCCTGGATTTCGTTGGCGCGCATGTTGAACCCGGGGAATTCATGCAGGTACTTTGCCTTGCGGCCGTGGTCGCGCAGCATGCGTACGCGCAAAGCAAGCTCCTGATCGCCGGTGACCATGATGCCGCCGTCGCCCAGAAAAGTCAGGTTCTTGGAAGGATAGAAGCTGAAAAATCCGGCATGGCCGAATGATCCGCATTTTTTGCGCGCGTATTCCGCGCCGTGCGCCTGGCAGGCGTCCTCGAGCAGCGTCAGCCGGCGCGTGCGGGCCAACCGGGCGATCTCCGTCATGTTCGCCGGATTGCCATACAGGTGCACAGGCATGATCGCGCGCGTGCGGCGGGTAATTCTTTCCGCTATGCGCACCGGGTCAAGCGTGGCGGTATCATCCACATCCGCGAACACCGGCACGGCCCCAACGTGGAGGATCGGCTCGATGGTGGGGAAGGCGGTGAGTGAAGGCACGATCACTTCGTCCCCGGGACCGATACCGAGCGCTATGAGCGTCAGTTGCATCGCCGAGGTGGCGGAATTCGCAAGCACGCCATGCGACATGTTGACATAACCGCTGAATCGGCGCTCGAACCCGGCGCAGGAGGCGCCCAGAATGTAGCGGCCCGAGTTGATGGCCGCGCACGCGGCCGCGCGCACCTCCCGGTTGACAAAGGCCTTTGAGAGTTGGATGGAATGTTTTTTCATGGCTTCACACCCCCAGCCGCGCGCTTATGGGCCTGTCGGCCAGGAACGCCTCGCGGCCGGTCTCGATTGACGCGTACAACGCATGGATCAGCGCCAGCGATTTCATTCCTTCCGCGCCGTCAACCAGCGAGGCGCGGCCGCTCTGGATCGCCCCGATGATATCGCGCAGACACTGGGCGTGTCCGTAGCCGTACACGCTGGGCGGATTGGTCATGTATTTCATGATCGCCTCGTCGTCGCCGGGCTCCCGGTCTTCGAATTGCCAGGTCCTCAATTGATTAGCAGCAAATCCGCCGATCTCCGCCATGCCTTTGCATCCCATGATGCTGATGGACCCTTCGGTATCGGTGGGCCGCGCGGCGGTGGTGGCCTCGATGGTCCCCAGCGCGCCGCTTTTAAACCTGAGCACGGCCACGCCGGTGTCTTCGGCCTCAATGCGCGCAAAGGCGTTCATGCTGCGCGCGTACACGCTCTGCACGTCGCCGGCAAGCCAGGCAAGAAGGTCGAGATGGTGGCTGGCCTGGTTGCTGAGCGCGCCGCCGTCCATTTTCCAGGTGCCGCGCCATGCGTCCTGATCGTAGTACGGCTGGCGGCGGCACCAGCGCACGCGCACCGTGGCCATGAACAGGTCGCCAAAGCGCTGCGCGTCAACGGCTTCCTTTACTTTGCGGACCGCCGGATTATAGCGGTTCTGCAGTACCACGAAGAGGCGGCACCGGTTTTTTGCGCAGGCGGCGATCATGCTCTCGGCGTCCCCAATGCGCAGGGCCATGGGTTTTTCGACGATGATGTGCTTTCCGTAAACCGCAAGGTCGAGTACGTGGCGTGCGTGGTTGCCGCTCTCGGTGAGTACGGTCACCACGTCGATCTCCGGGTGCCGCCGCACCATGTCGTGATAATCCGCATAGTGCGGAACGCCGTATTTTTCGCCCCACCGGCGCGCGCGGTCGGACTGTATGTCGCAGACGGCGCTCAGATGCGCCTGCTTGATTTCGCGCGCCACCAGTTCAATGTGTTTGTGAATGGCGATTCGGCCGCAGCCGATGATCCCGAAGTTAAGCCTGTCCGTTGTGTCCATTATGATTGCGGTCCTCCCGCATGTGCCAGAAATCATAGAAATTATACCATTCATAGGGATACGCGCGCACCGTCTTTTCCAATGCCGCGGCGTATTCGCGAACAGCCGAACGGATGGCAGCGTCCCGGTCGCTGCCGTGCACGCTGATCGGCGATAAGATTATAAGGCGATAGCGTTTCCAGCTTTCCCTGACGGCAAAGACCGGCGTCAGCGCCGCGCCGGTGATGGCGGCGATTTCAAAAGGCCCGCGGGGGAACAGGGCCGGCGCGCCGAGGAAATCCGCGGTTTCGTCGTTCCGGCCTATGGAGCGGTCGCCGTGCATACAGACGATCTCGTGCCGGTCAAGCGCCGCCTTGATGGCGAACGCGGGTTCCAGCATGTTCCTGCCGAACGGAATGACATTGATGCGCCGCCGGGAAAGCGCGCGCTGAAAAAGTTCCCGGATTCGCGGGCGCTCGTTATCGACCATGATGACATTGACAGTACGCGTATCGCCCAGCGCGTTGCCCGCCACCTCCCAGTTTCCCACATGCGCGCTGATCACGATTGCGCCGCGGTCCGGCGGAAGGATCGATTCCGGCGTGCGGCCGTCGTAGCCGGTATACGCGAATTCCGTTTTGCCCAGAAGGTATGCGAGCCGGTCGATCATAGATATGCCGAAGTGGAAAAAATGGCGCCAGAAATCGATGCGCCGGGTTGGCAGGCCCAGACGGTTTCGCATGGAGCGCAGCGCGGCCGCGGACGTCCGGTCCGTCAACGCATACCATGCGGCGACTAAGACAAGGAGCGCATAGGCCGGGGGCCTGCCGAACAGCGAAATCAGCCGGATGAATATCCGGGTCCCGGCTGCGCTGCCTTTGGAGGCGCCGGTCCAGGCGCCGGTTGTTGGCGTATCGATACGGGGTATCAATTCTTCACCACCCAATACCGTTTCATCAGCTCAAGAGCCTCCTGCCGCCTGGCCGGGTCCGTTTCCAGCGACAGGTACTGGTGGAAATGCTCCTGCGCCCTTGCCTGATCGGCGAACCGCGTCGAATACAGCAGCATGAGTTGACGATGCGACATTGCCGCCGCATAACGCAATACGTCCGGCGAAATGGGCAGACCCAGGGGCCGTATGCGGAATTTTTCGAACAGGGCGATCTCCTGCTCGTAGTACCTGCGCGCGTTGTGGGCGCTGTCGTCCTCTATGGCGATTTCACCCAGCACATAATTGCAGATGGGAAGTTCGCTGCGGACCGTCAAGAGACGCAGCAGATACTCGCGGGCCCGCGGCCGGTCGTGCTTTTCAAAGTAATTCAGCAGGCCGAGGTTATGCAGTGCAAGGATATGGTCGGGGTTGACGGCAAGCGTTCGTTCGTACCATTGCTCCGCGCGCGGATGGTCGCCGGCCGTGGTGTATGCCCGTCCCAGATTATAATAGAACCGGGCGATCGGCGGATTGCTCTCGATGGATTTCTCGAAATAGCGTAGTGCGCTATCCAGCGGGCCCTTCTCGCGATCGACGCTATGCAGATCATACCAGGCGATGCCGATATTGTGGTAAATATGCATGCGCTGCACCGCGTCATGCTCTTTAGTTAAGGCTTTATCGAGTTCGAGGATGCTTCCCATGATGATCTGCTTCTGGTGAAGCACGGTATCAAAATTGCGCAGGTCGATGGACGTTTGCGGTGCACTTGAAAAGGAGTATCGGATATAGAGAATGCACATGCCCAGCACCCACGCGGCCAGCACCGCGGGGTAAAAGTAGCGGTCACGATAGACAAGAGAGACAATCATTTTGGCGCAAACTCGAAGACAAAGGTATACGGGTTGTTCAGCGCATAGACGATCTTGAAATAATCGGGATGGCTGATGATTACCGGGTAAAGATATTTCAGCGTCGTCTGCGTCCAGCTGAAATCGTCATAGATCACATAGCGGACGCCGGCGGCCTTCATGGCGTCCACGATATGGTCCACGTCGTGGGAATACGGATAGACCATGCCTCGGTGGCGCGACCGGAGATAGACCAGCTCCGGTTTTCTGCTCATGACCACAGCGTCCGTCGGCGCATTTTCGCGGACCCAGTCGGCGCAGCTGTAGAAGTTGGTCCAGTCCGGCGTGCGGCGCGTTTCGGCGGCAAAACCGGCCCGCGCGTTGATGTTGACGAAAGCGATAATGAACGCGGCCGCGAACACGGCGATGGTTCCCGCCGCGGGCACCGGGCCCGGCGTCCGGTCGGTAAACAGGAGCTTCGCCTGCTGCCACGAAAAACGATGCGCCATGCGTATCGCGTCAATCGTCATGCGCAGGCCGACGATCATGAAATACAGAAGGAAGGGCAGAATGCAGACGAGGCGTCGTTCGCTGACAATGCTCCAGCTGATGATGATGCAGGTATACAGAACACAGTAAAGGCTGATGATCCGATCGCGGCCGAACAGCCCTTTTGCCCATCCGAAAAGCGCGAACACCGACGGCAGCTGAAAGACCGTCATCAGAAGCGGCAACGGCGGACGGTTGTTGAAGTACAGGAAGGCTTTGGGAAACAGAATTCCCGCATGGATCTTGATGTTTTCCATCACGCGCATGACCAGGTCCTGGGACGTTATGGCGCCCATTTCGGGATCATAGATGTTCAGCAGAGCGCCTTCGCGCGCATAGGCGTTGCTCCCGGGCGTAAGGAGAACATAGACGGCTATCGTGATGGCCGCCAGAACCGCGTGCGCAAGGGCGTAGCGATAGCGCTTTGCCGTCAGATTGCCGATGATCCACGCCGCGCAAAAGGCGATGCCCACGGTCCGGCAATGCACGGGCATCACCGAGACCGCAATGGCGCCCCAGAACCAGATACGGCTTTTTGGATTGTCAAGGCTTTTCCGCAGCATGAGCAGGGCGGCCAGCGTCAGCACGACATAGGGCGTTTCGGTCATGAGCGCGATCTGGTATTCCATGAGCAGGCGCGACGACGCCACCAGAATCAACAACGGCAGCAGCAGGCCCGGCGGCAGCGTCCTGCGGAAGAGATAATAGCACAGCAGCGTGATCAGCGCTCCCAGAACGCCCATGCATATCTGCGGGAAGACAGGATTGTCGGAGAAGAATTGCGTTATGGCGATGAACACCGGGAAGAGCACCGGATACGAGCTTTCCACCGGCATGCCGGCCTCATGCATCCTGCGATAGCCGGTGCCGTCGGCAAGCGATTTGCCAAGTACATAGTAGACGGCATTGTCGCCGTTGGTGCTCGGTTCGGGATTGAACTGCACGGCCAGAAGCGAAAGCTGGATTATAATGATTATTTTAACCCAGATGTTCGTACCCGGCGAATACGAATCCTGCGTTATCGATGAGATGGTTTCCATAGGCTGTCTGCTGTCGCGCGTGCGCGGCGAATTGATAAAATAATACCGTTGTACTGGGCGCGAGTCGATAATTATTTGCAGGACGGGGGCGGCCGCATACCTCATGCCTGATGCACATCGAACCATTCTGCACGTCGACATGGACGCGTTTTTCGCCTCCATCGAGCAGCGCGACAATCCGTCGTATCGCGGCAAGCCGGTTATTGTGGGCGCGCGGCCGGGACACCGCGGCGTGGTGTCGGCGGCAAGCTACGAAGCGCGGCGGTTCGGCATACATTCGGCAATGCCGATCAACGAGGCGCACGGCCGCTGCCCGCAGGGCGTTTTCGTGCGGCCGCGCATGGAGCTATACGCGCGCGAATCGCAGGAGATCATGGCGGTACTGACCTCCTTTTCTCCGGCCGTGGAGCAGGTCTCCATCGACGAGGCGTTTGTCGACATCACGGGGACTTCGCGCTTGTGGGGATCGCCGGCAAAAACGGCAGAAGCGCTGGCCGCCCGTGTCCGCGACGAACGGTGGCTTACCGCGTCCATCGGCATTGCGCCCAATAAATTCATCGCGAAAATCGCGTCGGACCTCAACAAGCCCAACGGCATTACCCTGGCGCCGTTTGAGCAGGCGGATATCGAGCTGTGGCTTGCGCCCATGCCGGTGGGCCGCATCTGGGGCGTGGGCGCTAAAACCGAAGCGCTGCTTGACGCCATGGGGGTGTGCACCATCGGCGAATTGCAGCAATGCCCCTGCGAGTTTCTGGTCAGGCGGTTCGGCGCTGCCGGCCGGTCGCTTTGGGAGCTCGCTCGCGGAATCGACGACCGGCCGGTGGGCGAGGATGGGCCGGCGCGATCGATATCCCGCGAGCATACGTTCGACCGCGATTGCCGCGACCGTGAGGAATTCCGTCGCATACTCCTGTCGCTTGCGCGCGATGTGGGCCGCCAGGCGCGGCAGCAGGGGCTTTCGGCCGCCACGGTGTTCCTGACCTACCGGCTGCCCGATTTTTCCCGCCACACGCGCCGCACCACGCTCGCGCGGCCTACGGCCCTGACCCGCCGCATTTTCGAGGAGGCGGCGCGCATGCTTGACGCTACGCGCATTCCGGACGGCGCCCTGCGCCTGATCGGCGTGGGCGTCACCAACTTTGGGCGGGCCGCGCAAATGGATCTGTTCGCCGGCGAAAACGACGATCCGGCCGTCGAGGCCTCCGAATCGGCCATGGACCGGATCAACCGCCGGTTCGGGGAAAAGGCGCTTTTTCTGGGCGGCGAGGCGAAAGGCACGGCCGCGTCCGACAGACGCATGCGCGGAAAATAATGCATTTTTCCGGTCCGACGGATATAATGAGCGATGGATCTGCTTCTTCAATGGCGCGCGCAATGATCAGCATTATCGTATGTTCGCGGGACCCCGCGCAGAGCGATCTGCACCGGCGCAACGTCGCCCGCACCGTGGGCTGCGAATTCGAATACCTCCGGATCGACAATTCAGCGCGCCGACTCGGCATCTGCGCGGCATATAATCAAGGAGTGGCATCGGCGGGCGGCGAGATTCTGGTATTCGCGCACGAAGATGTCTTTTTCCTCGAACCGGCGTGGGGCATTATTCTCGAAAAGAAATTCGCCGCCAGCCAAAAGCTGGGCGTGCTGGGGGTTGCCGGAACGCAATATCTTTTCGCGGACCCGCCGGGATGGCCCGTGGCCGGCCGGCCGTTTCTCCATGGTAAAGTGGTCCAGCAGACCGGCGCACGCATGACCCTGACGGTTTTTTCATGGGAGGAATGCGACCGGGAGATGGTGGCGGTGGACGGCCTGTTTTTTGCCGTGCGCGCGGGATTGTTCAAGCATATCCGATTTGATGAAACGACCTTCGACGGTTTTCATTTCTACGATCTCGATCTGTGTATGCAGGCGCGACGCACGCACACTATTATCGTGACGCCCGATATCATGGTCAAGCATCTTTCGGCCGGGTCATTCGACGCCGTGTGGCGCACCTATGCCGGCCGGTTCTCGGAAAAATACAGGGCCGAGCTGCCGGCTTCGTGCACCGGGGAGACGCCGGACCTTTCCCGGCGCATTAATTTTGAAAGTTTCGATATTACCGGCCGCGTCTCAGCCGAAACGCCGGTATGATCGGTCGCTTCCCAAATGCCGATTTTTGCGCCGGGCAGGGATACACGAACGTATTTTCTATCAAAGGACCGTGCATTGATAATAAGCGAACCTCTGAAAGCGACCAAATTCTGACGCATGACCGGCAAACGCACGCGGCTGCTTAAAACCACGTTCATCGATTTCAAGTCCCTGCCTCTCGCGCGGATCACGCTGATTGCTGTCCTCTTCCTCCTCGTTTTTGGTTTTATCATCGCCGCCATTACCGCATGGCGCAATTTTCTTCCGCTGGTGATCATCCTGTCGGTGGTGCTGGTTTTTTTTGCCGGCGGCTTCATCGTCCTCTCGCGTTGGTTTTTGGCAAGCATTAATCAGAAGATCGATAAAATTTCCGCCACATCGCGGCGATATCACAATATCGTCAAATACTACGAAAGCGTTCTGCAGGATTCCACGGACATCATCTTCACCATCGACCGCGACGGCCTGATCCTTAAATTCAACAAGGGTTCCCAGCTCCATTTCGGGTATACCCAGGCCGAGATCGTGGGCAAGCCGTTCAGAAACCTTTTTGTCAATGAAGCCGACAATCAGAAAATCCTGGACGCCGTCCTGCAACTCGGCAAATCGGTCAATGAAGAGATCCCCATGAAAACCAAGGAAGGGGAGATCATTCATCTCAATCTGAGCATCTCCGAAATGAAAGACGAAACAGGGCGGATCATCGGCATGGTGGTCACCGCAAAAGACATCACGGAAAAAAAGAAGCTCGAACTGGAGTTGCTCAGGAAAAACGAACTGCTGGAAAAACTCGCTATCACCGACTCCATGACCGAACTGTATAATCCGCGCCATTTTTACGATCAGATCAAACGCGAACTCTCCCGCTTGAAACGCAATCCGGGCCGCGTGCTTTCGCTCTCCCTTCTGGACGTGGACCATTTCAAGGAATATAACGACACCGAGGGACATCAGCGCGGCGATGAAGTCCTTAAAAGCCTGGCGACTATCATGAAGGGCTCGATCCGGCGTGACATTGATTCGTGCTACCGCTATGGAGGCGACGAATTCATCATCCTGCTGCCCGATACCGACAAGGTGCATGCCCAGGTGGTGGCCGAGCGTATCCAGAAGCAGTTCAATTCGCTCAAGCTGGGCCGCACGAGCCTT
>Ga0315289_10014180_pt1 | contig 11142 bp, 13 predicted proteins | sample YL17G11_40_MG_FD_203452 | JGI IMG/M metagenome (GOLD analysis project Ga0315289, IMG submission 203452) | Sediment microbial communities from Yellowstone Lake, YNP, Wyoming, USA - YL17G11_40 | ecosystem: Environmental > Aquatic > Freshwater > Lake > Sediment | place: USA: Wyoming | collected...
TCAAACCGAATCAAAACCCCACTTCACAAGTCATGTAAAAACCGCCTCCAACTGAATCGTTCCGGCTTAGCGAGAGCTACATCCAGCGAAGGGCTACTTGGTGAAATACTCAAACTGACCTTCCTTGTTCTTCTCTCTGTCAAGCTTTCCACTTCGGACAAAACGTGCCAGAGGCCCTGACATGTCGTTAGGCTTTATGTTGGCTGCGAGTTTCGAGCGACTATGCTCCAGAATCGCGCTTAAAGGACGACGAGTTTTGAAAAAGCCATCACCAATCAAGCGATTCAGCACTGAAACCGATCCCATTTTACCGGACTTTTGAACCGAATTCTTCTTCGGCTTGGGAGAAGTCTTGGATGACGAGCCAGCAATCACAGTCTTCGCCCGCCGTCGCCTTTGGCTAGCACCAACCGGTTCTTCAGGTGGAGCAGCCGCCTCTTGCTCTTGGAAAACAAGTTCAACAATCTTTAGCTGAACAGCCTCACTTTTGTAGAGGTTGATGACACTGGCTAGCTGGGTCAGTTCCTTCTTCAGTTCGTCGAAGTTTTTAAGCATGGGTACCTACTATCAGGTTTGGTTTCGTTACGCAATTGTTCAAACGCATTGACCTCATTCCTCAAACAACGCCTGCGCAAATTGTTTCGCGTCGAACGGCTGCAAATCGTCAGTTGGTCAAGGAAAGTGGCGATATATTTCTTTCCGGTTGAGACAACGAACAAACGTCACCGCGCCCTGCTCAAAGACAAAGCCGAGCCGATAATCGCCGACGCGAATGCGATGGTATTTTCCGGTGGCTTCCAGTCGTTTGAGATTGGGAATTTGCTGGAAGTTTCGGGCCGCCTCCACCTGTTCGATGACCTTTCGGATGCGGCGCAGCAGCGCGGCATCCCGGACGGCCGACAAGTCCGCATCGAAGGATTCGCGAAAAGCAGTGTTCACGCGGCGCGGGCGAAGTGCTGAAAGATTTTCTTGCGAGTCGCGAGCGGCGACTTTTCCCCGTCCTGAATGGCTTTGAGCATGGCCATGTCTTCCAGACTTTCCTGCAAGGCGGCGCGAAGGAGGTCGTGGCGCTCTTCGAGCACTTCGACGACGGCGTTCTTCAGCAGAACTTTGAGGCGGCGTTCTTCGGTGATAGTCATGCAAACACACTAGGCAGCCAAGCCGCGACAGTCAAACGCGCATCCCAAATGCGAAGATTGCGCCCGGTGCCGCTCGGAATGAGCGGGAGGTTCTATTCCTCAAACAACGCCGGCGCAAATTGTTTCGCGTCGAAGGGCTGCAAATCGTCCGGTTGCTCGCCGAGTTTCACCGATACACCTCCCGCCGGTGGCCGACGGTCACAACGATGACTTGCAAAACTTGGTCGTGGATTTCGTAAATCACCCGGTAGTCGCCCACGCGGATGCGCCAGGCATCGCGGTTCTTAAGTTTCTTGCAGCCGGGCGGACGCGGATTTGCTTCCAGTTCGGACAATTTGGCAAGCACGCGGATTTCGGTTTCGCCTGAAATGCGTTCCAATTGTTTTCGCGTGGAACGGGAGAGAATGACGCGATAGTTCATTTTCGCTTCGCGGCACGCGCTTTTCGGTAATCGGCCAGGGTGACGAAATCTCCCTTGGCTATCTCCGCTTTTACGCGCGGAGCGGCGGCATCATAAGCCCGGATGTCATCCAGTTCCTCTTCCGCCTCGCGCAGCCGTTCGTAGGTCGGCAGGTCGAGCACCACGCCCACGCGCTCACCGGAAGCGTCCACGATGAATTGTTCCTTTTCTTCCAACACTGTTTTCATCGCCGCAGGATAACTGACGTGGCGGCGCGGCGCAAACAAACATCATTCCTCAAACAACGCCTGCGCGAATTGTTTCGCGTCGAACGGCTGCAAATCGTCCGGTTGCTCGCCGAGGCCGATGAATTTGACGGGCAGGCCGAGTTCCTGCTGGATCGCCACGACCATGCCGCCTTTGCTCGTGCCGTCGAGCTTGGTCACGATGAGGCCGGTCAGCGGGACAGCTTTGTTGAATTCGCGCGCCTGGTTGAGCGCGTTCATGCCGGTCGTCGCGTCGAGCACCAGCAGCACTTCGTGCGGCGCGCCGGGTAGTTGCCTGCCGATGACGCGATGCAGCTTCTGCAATTCCTGCATCAAGTTGTGCTTGGTGTGCAAGCGACCGGCAGTGTCAATGAAGAGGTAATCGGCCCGGCGCGCCTGCGCGGCGGTGACGGCGTCGTGCGCCACCGCAGCGGCGTCCGCGCCGTAAGCTCCGGCAATGACTTCGACCTTGAGGCGTTGTCCCCACAAATTGATTTGCTCGATGGCGGCGGCGCGGAAGGTGTCGCAGGCCGCGAGCAACGCGGTTTGTCCGCGCGATTGCACGGCGTGGGCGAGCTTGGCGGCGGTGGTGGTCTTGCCGCTGCCGTTGACGCCCGCGATTAAGACGACCGTTGGCCCCTGCGCAGCCCTGAGCAAACCGGCCTTGTTCGACGCCAAGCTTTTCTCGACTTGCTGCCGCGCGATGCTGAACACGTCCAAGCCCGCGCCGCCTTGCGTTTCATAAGCCTGTTTCACGGCGGCAACGATCTGGCTGGTGACAGCCATGCCAAGGTCCGCGGCGATGAGCGCGGCCTCCAGTTCTTCCAGGCTGGCCGCGTCGAGTTTCGGCGAACGGGTGACGATGCGCGTGATCTCGTGCGCAAGCTCGCCGTGCGTTTTTTGCAGGCCGGCTTTGAATTTGTCGAACAGTCCCATGAGTTAGTCGAGGGTTGAGAGCGCTCCCCTCACCCTCCCCTATGGAAATGCGTTTGGTGTCCACCCTTTAGCCCGGAAATTTCACACGCTGTAGCCGCAAACTTCAGTTTGCGCCGCACGGCCAGCGTCTGTCCGGGAATCGCAACCTGAAGGTTGCGGCTACAGGCCGTTGGCAATCCCAGCCGCGTGTGAAATTTCCGGGTTAGGGTGCGGCGGGCGTCCGGACACGCTGAAGCGTGGACACCAAACAGGCTGGCGAGATTTCCATCCTGCCGGGAGAACCGAAGTTCATGGTGACTCCCCTCGTCAGACGAGGGGAGAGGGTGGCCTCCGGCCGGGTGAGGGGTGCGGGCAAGAAACCTCGCAGTGGCGGCAATCCTTCCAGAAAAGCAACACGGACGAGTTGATATGGATTGCGATGCAGCGAACATGTATAATTTGCAAATACCTTCGACGAGGACTAGCGGTTTCTGGTGGCCGTGCCTACCCTCGCCCCTCGACTCTCGACTTTCGACTCTCGACCCGCGACTTGAGTTCGCGCACGTATTCGTAAGGAAGTTTCACCGTGCCGATGAGCGGCTTGCCCTTGCTCGCGCCGTGACAATCAGACCCGCCGGTGACCAACAGGCCGTGCTCCTCGGCCACGCCAAGATATTGCTCCATCATGGCCGTGGAGTGTTTGGCGTGGAAACACTCGAGGCCGTCTAGTCCCGCTTCCACCAGACCGGGGATGACATCATCCGTCCGGTTGAGACCGGGATGCGCCAGCACGGCCAGGCCGCCGGCGTGATGAATCAGGTCAATCGCGTCCGCGGCGGACATCTTGAACTTGGGCACCCAGGCGGGCCGGTTCTTCTTCAGGAATCGCTCAAACGCCTCGTCGAGGTTGCGGCAATGCCCGCCGTTGACCAGCGCGCGCGCCACGTGCGGTCGGCCCGGCGAGCGGCAGTTCGCCAGTGCGAACACCTGTTCAGCTTCGAGCGGGACTTTGAGCCGGTTCAGCCGCGCGACCATTTCGCGAATGCGGTTCTGGCGCACCGCCTGGAATTTGGCGATTTCTTCCAGCAACCTCCTGTTGCTCGTGTCGATGAAGTAACCCAGAAAATGGATCTCGTTGCCATCGTGCTCGGCGGTCAGTTCCGTTCCGGTGATGAATTCGATCCCGGCGGCTTGGCAGGCCGCCGCCATGCGCGCGCAACCCTCGACGGTGTCGTGGTCGGTCAGCGCCATGGCGACCAATCCGAGCCGCTTCCCGCGCGGCGCCAGTTCCTCCGGCGTGTAAGTGCCGTCGGAGAAATTCGAGTGCAGATGGAGGTCGGCGAACATCTCTCAAAAAGGATGAAGGATGAAGGATGAAGGATGAAGCCGTGCAAAACCACGCTCCACCTGCTGGCAAAGCTGCTTCATAATTCATCCTTCATAATTCATCCTTTCACGATCCTTGCCGGCCGCATCAGTTCGCTCTTCACCTTGTCAAGGATGCCGTTGACGAATTTGCCGCTGTCCTCGGTGGAAAATTTCTTCGCAATGTCCACCGCCTCGTTGATGCTGACCACGGGCGGGATGTCGTCGCGATGGAGCATTTCGTAAATCGCCAGGCGCAGGACGTTGCGGTCCACCGCCGCGATGCGGTGGAACGCCCAGTTCCTGGTGTGTTTTTTGATGAGCGCGTCAATCTCGTCGCGGTGCTGGATCGTGCCGCGAACCAGCGGCTCGGCAAAGCGCCGGACTTCCGCCTCGGCGGCTGTGGGCGGAGGAAACTCGACCGGTTGCCCCCAGTTGGCGGCGCCCTTTTCCTCGGCGATCACGGCGGCACGCTGCGATTCCCAAAACCGCTCCAGCGCGCCGTCGAGGTCTTCTGGCAGATTCAAGTCGTATTGAAACAAAAACTGCACGGCGCGTTCGCGCGCCTCGCGTCGTCTGCGCATAACTGCCCTGCAGGATGCCGGAGGACGCGCGCCTGAGAAACGAAAATCTTCGCCGCGTGATTGTCGAGCGGACCACGACCGCCAATTCTTTTGACAGCGGTTCCGGTGACTGGCAAAGTCTGCGCGCAATTTGAATCTTTTCGCGGTTCCTGGGTGACGAGGAGAGTTGCCCCCCGGCGCTCATGAACGCACGACAGAACTATGGCAGAACTGATTGGAAGTCTTTTGGTGGCGCAGTCCGGCGGCCCCACCTCGGTCATCAACGCCAGCATCGCGGGCGTGATCCAGGAAGCGGGCCGACACGACTGCGTCGAGGAAATCTACGGCGGCCTCAACGGCATCCTCGGCATCCTCAACGAGGACTTGATTGACCTGGGCGACGAGAAGCGCAGCGCCATGGAGGGCATCAAGCACGCGCCCGGCGCCGCGCTTGGCACGTGCCGCTACAAGATTGATTTCAAAAAGAAACCGGCCAAAGCCGCGCAGGACATGGACCGCCTGTTCCAGGTTTTTGCGGCCCACAACATCCGCTATTTCTTCTACGTGGGCGGCAACGATTCGCAGGACACCTCGCACAAAATCCACGACGAAGCCGTCAAGCGCGGCTACGAGCTGCGCGTCATCGGCGTGCCCAAGACCATTGACAACGACCTGCCGTACACCGACCACTGCCCCGGCTACGGCTCGGTCGTCAAATACAACGCCACCACCGTCATGGAAGTGGGCATTGACGTGGGCAGCATGGCGACCGACGACGGCTCGTGCTGCATCATCGAGGTGATGGGCCGCTCGGCGGGCTGGATCGCCGCCGGCACCGTGCTGGCCAAGCGCGGCGACCCGGCCAACCCGCCGCACATCATCCTGCTGCCCGAAATTGTGTTCGACGAGGGAAAGTTCCTGGCCAAGGTCAAGGAGACAGTGGAAGCTTACAAGTATTGTATCGTCGTCGCCGGTGAAGGCATCAAGAACGCCGCCGGTGAGGAAATCGGCGCGGACAAGGCCCGGCTCGACGCCTTCGGCCATCCGGTGCTGGCCGGCGCGGCTGAGGCGCTCAAGGAAATCGTCCAAGGCCGCATGAACCTGAAGACCCGCACTGTGATGCTCGGCTATGCCCAGCGCGCCGCCGCGCATTGCGCCAGTTTGACCGACGCGAACAACGCCTTTGCCTGCGGTGAGGCAGCCGTGAAAGCGGCCGTCGCAGGCCAGAGCGGTTTCATGGTCAAGATCGTCCGCAACGTGCAGCCGGACGGGGTCATCAAGTGGAGCACGGGCCTGCAACCGTTGCAGGACATCGCCAACGTCGAGCATGGCGTCCCGCGCGACTGGATCAGCGAAGACGGCTTCCTGCCCAACGAGAAGTTTGTCGAGTATGCGCGCCCGCTCATCGAAGGCGAAGTGAGGGCGCCGATGGAAGGCGGCCTGCCGAAATACGTCACACTGGAAAAAGTCCGGGTGGAAAAGAAGCTGCCGCCGCGGGCGTAACCTAGTGCCACGTGACACGTGACCCATGACACCTGACACACTTGCCAAGGCGAAGTCGCTCGGATTCTCCGACCGGCAGATCGCCCATTTGACCGGCCAGACCGAAGACGCCGTCCGCGCCCTGCGGAAGCAACTCGGCCTCGTCCCAAGCTACCGGCTCGTGGACACCTGCGCCGCCGAGTTCGAGGCGTACACGCCGTACTACTACTCGACCTACGACCGCGGCGACGACGAGGTGAAGCCCAGCGACCGCAAGAAGGTCATGATCCTCGGCGGCGGCCCGAACCGCATCGGGCAGGGCATCGAGTTCGATTACTGCTGCGTCCACGCCGCCTTCGCGCTCAAGGAGGACGGCTTCGAGACGCTCATGGTCAACTCGAACCCCGAGACCGTCTCGACCGATTACGACACGAGCGACAAGCTTTACTTCGAGCCGCTCACGCTCGAGGACGTGCTGCACATTTACGAGCGGGAGAAATGCTGGGGCGCGATCGCGCAGTTCGGCGGGCAGACGCCGCTGAATCTCGCCCTCGGCCTCCAGAAAAACGGCGTCAATATTCTCGGCACGTCGCCGCAGAGCATCGAGATCGCCGAAGACCGCAAGCTCTTCGCCGCGATGCTCCACAAGCTCAACATCCCGCAGCCGCCCAACGGCATCGCCACCAACGAACACGAAGCGGTCGAAGTTGCCAAGAAGCTCGGCTACCCCATCCTCGTCCGCCCGAGTTTCGTCCTCGGCGGACGCGCGATGCAGATCGTTTTCTCTGACGCCGAACTCACGCATTACATGCGCTTCGCCGTCGAGGCGTCGCCCGAACGGCCGGTGCTGGTGGACAAATTCCTCGAAGACGCCACCGAGGTGGACGTGGATTGCATCGCGGATGTCGGCCACTTCGACAATCCGGCTCAGGGCCACATCGTCATCGGCGGATTACTGGAGCATATTGAGTTCGCGGGCGTTCACTCCGGCGACGCCGCGATGGTCCTGCCGCCGCATACGCTTTCTGGGAAAGTCATGGCCGCCATTCGGGATCGCACGCACGCGATGGCAAAGGAGCTGAAAGTCATCGGCCTGATGAACGTGCAATATGCCGTGAAGGACGAGACGGTCTATTGCCTTGAAGTCAACCCGCGCGCCTCGCGCACGGTGCCGTTTGTGAGCAAGGCCATCGGCGTGCCACTGGCCAAGCTGGCCGCGAAAGTAATGGCCGGGAAAACCCTGGGGGAACTGGGTTTCACGAAGGGAATCTGGCCGAAGTATTGGGCCGTCAAGGAATCCGTTTTCCCGTTCAACCGTTTTCACGGGCAGGACATTTTGCTTTCGCCGGAAATGCGTTCCACCGGCGAAGTCATGGGCTTGGACGCCGACCTCGGCATTGCTTACGCCAAATCGCAAATGGCCGCCGGCGCGCCGCTGCCATTGAGCGGGCGCGTGTTCATCAGCGTGAGCGACGCGCATAAGCACGCGGCCGTGGGCATTGCCCGGCAGTTCGTCGAACTGGGTTTTGACCTCGTGGCCACGGGCGGCACGGCGGCGGCGCTCGAGCAGGCCGGCCTGAAGGTGCAGCGTATTTTCAAACTGGCGGAAGGCCGTCCCAACGCGCTGGACCTGCTCAAGAACCGGGAAATCCAACTCGTCATCAACACGCCCTCTGGCGCCACACCGCTGGCGGACGGCGTGAAAATCCGCACCACAGCCGTTTACACCAACACGCCGATCATGACCACGCTCAGCGGCGCGCAGGCGGCGGTCCATGGCATCGCGGCGCTCAAGAAGCAAGGCTATGGCGTCAAGACACTGCAGGAGTATCACTGATTCATGTAGCCGCTGATTCGCGTAGCCGCGACCTTTAGGTCGCGCTTCCCGCCGCACAAATCGCCCGACGCAAACTAAAGTTTGCGGCTACAGCGCCGCCGCCGGCTCGGAGAGCCAACCTCGGCGTCCGTCCGGCAATTGATTTTGGCGATGGCTCTAGCTCGCCGCGCCTGCCGTTTGGTTGGTCAGGTAATTTTGCAGGCCCATCTGCTCGATCTGGTCGCGCTGCATCTCCGCCCAGTCCACGTGGCCCTCTTCCATCTTGAGAATCTGGGTCAATAGGTCGGCCGTGGCCTCGTCCGAGACCTCGCGCGCCAAGGCAATGCCGTCGTTGTAGGCGCGCACGGCCGCCAGCTCGGCGTCTTGGTCGTTGCCCACCATTTCCAACACCGTCTTGCCGAGCTTGATGGGATTGAGTTTGGAGACCACCGGCGCGCCCTCCAGGAAAATGATGCGGCGGATGAGCCACTCGGCATGGTGCATTTCGTCCACCGCCTGCTTCTCGATGGCTTTGTGCAGCTTCTCATAACCCCAGTTGTCGCACATCTCGGAGTGGACCATGTATTGACTGATGGCGGTGAGTTCGTCCGCCAAAAGTTGATTGAGCACTTTGATTAACTTCTCATTTCCTTTCATGTTCGTCCTTTTTGTTGTGGCGTCTGTTATTTGTTCATACCGCACTCTGCTGTTGACACTTGAAATCCGCGTAGGCCTGGCAGTCCAGACGGATGTTGCTCCGGAAGGAGAGATTGCCCACCAAGCTGATCAGCGGCTGGCGGCGTCCCCATAAGTTGCTCCACACCCGGCGCAGAATGCGCGGCATGGAGTAGAAGTTCCGGTTGCAGGACATCATCTCTTGGATGATGCCGTCCAGAGACAAATGCTTGTACCGAGCCACCGGGAAGGTCAGCGTGTAGTACTTCCAGTCTTCCGGGAACGCACCGAGGGCGATGCGATCCTCTGATTTCATCTGGTCCCACAGGCGCGTGCCGGGCAGGGGCGTCAGAAACAGCACGTTGAGATTGTCCACGCCGTACTCGCTGGCCACTTCGGCGATACGTTTGCCGATGCCCGGTTCGTCAACGTCCAAGCCGATGATGAAGGAACCGACGACCAGCATCTTGTGCCGCTGGATGCGCCGCACGGAGGCGCGAAAGTCCCGGCCCTGCAGCAGATTGAATTTCTTGCCGAGTTCCCGCAGCCCTTCCGGCGTGGGCGACTCAAAGCCGATGAAGACACCGCTGCACCCGGCCTTCACAGCCAACACCAGCAGTTCCTCGTCATCGGCGAAGTTAATGGTGGCCTGGGCAACCCATTGCTTTCCCAGGTTCGCTTGAGCCAACGCGCGGAAAAGTTCCTTGGCGCGGGCGAGGTGTTCCGGGCGCGTGCCGATGAGGTTGTCGTCCACCACCAGAACGTGTTTCTCGCGGATGGACTGGAATTCGCGGACGACATCCGGGATGGGTCGCTGCCGGTAGCGGGCGCCATTGAACGCTGTCACACTGCAAAAGCTGCAATTCAAGGGACAGCCGCGGGTGGTCTGAACGGCGCCGAAGGCATATCCTTCAGACAGCAGATCGTGACGGGCGAGCGGAACACCGTTCATCGCGGCGAACCCGCCGTCATACCGGCGCTTCAGGCAGCCATGCTGGGCGTCCTCCAAGACCTGCGGCCAGACGCTTTCGGCTTCCCCGGTGACGACCGAGTCCACTCGCTCCACGACCTCGTCCAAGCACATGGTGGCGTGAATGCCGCCCATGACGACGGGCACGCCCAGACGCCGGAAGTGAGCAGCCACTTCATAGGCGCGGTTCGCCTGCGAGGTGAAAGCGGTAATGCCCACCAAGTCCGGCCGGGGCATGGCCGCATAGTCCGGCGCGCCGAGGTTCTCGTCTATGATCGAGATTTCCCACGCCGGCGGCGTCAGGCCGGCGAGCACCATCAGGCTGAGCGGTTTCCACACGCGGTAACGGTTCCAGCGGCTCTCCTTGACGTGGACGATGCTGACCAGCGGGTTGGAGGGGTTGATCAGATAGAGTCGCATGGCACGCCTTCACTCATGGAAAGTGATTTGCTTTCTTCGTCTTTCCTTCGATGCCGGTTTAATGAATTGGATGTCGTGATTACTATTCGTTGGCCTGTCCATCGTCAAGCAAATCGTCCAGTGCCACGGCGGCAAGGTACGGGTCGAAAGCGAGCCGGGCAAAGGCGCGACGTTTCTCTTCACGCTGCCAAACGAAAAAGCCTAACGTAAAAGGTGAGCGACCGCCGTCCCGACGAGTCGGGATGGAGCGCACGAAGCACTCCCAAACTGCCGCCCGGCGTCGAGCGGAGAAGCGGGGCAGCGGTTCGCTCGACCGATCTTGTTAGATTTTATTTGTTTCGTTTCCACAACCAACGAGGTCCTTCCATGTCCTTAATGGCTGCTCGCGCCACTTCAAAGAAGGAGACTGCTTCGTGCAATCGCTCTGCTGGAACGTTCCCCCTGATATGGGCCAGTGCGGCAGCAGGAAGATCGAAGTGGAATACCTTCTCATAATCCACATCAACCAGAATACTCCCCTTCGCGGTGGATACGCTGCGAATACTTGGCCACGGGATGAGTATCGGAATTCGGCGTGCAAAACGTGGACGCACGCAAATCCCTTCTTGAGCAAGTTGGATGTCGAATGCTCGGCTATAATGACCAATCCCAAGATCCCCCTGCTGGCCACGATAGATGTCACCAAGCGCGTGAAGCTCCGAGGCGGGAAACTTCTCCGCAATCTCCTTCCACCCGCTCATCTTCCTGGCGATCGCCTTAAAGCTCCATGCCGAAACGAAGGCAAAGGCAGCCATGCCAGATGCGAACAACACTAATTTTGTGTAAGTGTTAAGCACGACCGTTGCGAGCAACTGTTCATGGATGAGCATAAAATTTAACAGTATTATTGGGACAAACACCGCGCACGCCGTCATGCACGGCTGATTTTTCCAACCCGGCCTGCTCTCATGACGTTATGAAAGCAGACCTGCGAATTTCGATCAAGGATTATTGCCAAGTGGGGGGGGTGAGGGACTGTTCCGGCGGTGATCGGGTCGGGTGCCGGGGATTGCGCCCCGGCACCCTCCCACACCACCGGACGTGCGGTTTTCCGCATCCGGCGGTTGGACCTTCAGGAGTGCTTCCTTCTCG
>Ga0315289_10014182_pt1 | contig 11142 bp, 18 predicted proteins | sample YL17G11_40_MG_FD_203452 | JGI IMG/M metagenome (GOLD analysis project Ga0315289, IMG submission 203452) | Sediment microbial communities from Yellowstone Lake, YNP, Wyoming, USA - YL17G11_40 | ecosystem: Environmental > Aquatic > Freshwater > Lake > Sediment | place: USA: Wyoming | collected...
TTTAAGATGCCCTGCCACCTTTAAGACGGCATAATATTAATGCCCGTTCCAGAAGGCATGACAACCCTTTGTAACGGCTATAAAAGACGTGGGTCAAGCGGGGGTCAAACTTCAATAAAATCATAATGGGATTGTTTGTTATCCAATTAACCATCTACTTGAGATTCATTTAATTGATGTTGTGCATTTTTACACCAACTCCTGGACTGTGGTGTTAGAGGTTTGTCAAAGATAAAAATACACAAGATCATTTAAATGAATGTTTTTCAAGTAGATGTACAACCCATTTTGATTGTGTTGATGTTTGACCCCCGATTGAACCACTTGACAAAAATGCCGTTGCGAAGGGTTGGCGTGACTTTTGGTTCGGGCCACCTTAGTCTCCGATTGCCGGCTAGGACTTGACCTCTATGGTTCATTTGATGAGGCTAAAGGGCTAGCAGGTAGTTTAAAAATACCTCGTTGGTTAGGGATAAAGGGATTTTGTGTTTTATGGCATTCACGATTTGATCACCTTTATATCCTAGTCTCCACATGATCATTCCTGTTATAAGTGATGATCTGTTCATCCCAAAAAAGCAGTGGACCAAAACTCTCATTTTTCGATTGATAAAAAATGAGCCTATAAGGGATATTTGTTGGAGGGTTTGGATGTCTGGAAGTGGGCCATCTGCGATGGGCCAGTAAAGGTACGCGGTTACAAGTTTTGCAAGGGAGCCTCTATCAAATCCCCCTTCTAAATCAATGACTAAATTAAAATCGCAACGGGCTAGTAAACTGGGGCTTATGATGAAGCCTGATTGGAAAAGGTTGGGGATTATTTCTTGTGGAAAAAAAGCCGATTGAATAATACCTGTCATGGGTTATACCTCCTTTTTGATTTTTGGTGGGTAATTGGCCCACACAAAAGACGGGATTGGATATGTTGGGTGCTGGTCAACATGGATATGGTGGGGGTAGATTCTAAATCGCTCAAGGCCTGCCATGAGCAATCCCTTAATGATTAAAAAACAGTTAAAGGGAGTCTCGTTTGCAATGTCTGCGTGTGCGCCGTAAAGGGAGGGGCTGTCTTGTGATCCTTCTACCTCAACGTTATGTTGGGGGCAACGACAACCTGATGTGATTGGGTAATCGATTCCGGTGATGGTTTGAGCAAATGAGATTTTGCTCAAAAAATCATCAGTGGTGTTGTTCCGGCCACAACCACATTTACATGTAAATTTTTGCCTGAGATCGTTAAAATTTTTTTCTTCTGTTTCCATTTTTTGATTCCTCCTTTTTTATTTTTGTTGTTAATGGCGGTTCCTTCCCGAATGGCTATTTTTTAGATTTTGATTTAGTATCCCCTGATCTTAACCCAGTCGGGCTTCATGCCAAAGAAATATTTTTGAGTTGGGTTAAACCACTGGTCCACCGTTAGGTGACATCGCTGACAAAGAGCAACGAGGTTTGTATCATCCATGTTTTCTAGGTTGTGGTCCAGGTGGTGAACGGTTAGTACATAGCCTGTGTTATGCTCGTTTGGATGGTTACAATGTTCACACTTCCAACCCGCGCGGTCTTTGATTCGGTGGGAGATCAAGGGCCAATTTTCAGGATAAAGGATTTGTTTTTTTTTCATCGTCCGATCCGTGGAGAATTTTTATTTTTTGAGCATGTTCAAATCTTGGGGGTAAGTTCTTCCCGATATAAAAACTGACGAAACTTCCTTTACTCCGGTAGTAACCATACCAATACGGACCATGGGGGCAGCCGGTGCAATTCTTTCCACATCTAATTAGCCTCGAAAGTAAAAAAACCTTTCCTTTGATCCTTGCTTCTATAATTTTGTCAAGGGTAGCTGGCGGGGCTAATATTTTAATTTCGGATTTTAGAAGCTGAGCATCGATATTTTGAATAATGCGCTGAATGTGTTTAGGTGTTTCTCTTTGCCTTCGGGTTGGCAGGATATGAATTTTTTGTGCCACGGCTGAATTTGACCCCTTCCTTAAAAGAGGAGTGTTAAAATCTTTAGTTCTACAAGGTTTATTTTATGACTGGCCAGTATCTGGCCAAACCTTTAATGTTTTACTCCTATAGATACTCACTTAACACATCTTTACTAGCGTATTTAAAGACTACGGCTTCGCCGTAAGAAAAAAAAAACGTGGAAAACTCGTTCACAAGCTAAACAGTTGTTTAGTAGTGTTCAATTTTGAACACTGGTAGTGATTGGGTGAAAGTTAACATAATTCTAAACAAAGGCCCCTCCAAGGAGTAGCGTTACGTAAGAATAGACGCAAATTAGGAAAAGGGTGAATGTAATCCCAAACAATAATACAATGATAGCTATTTCAATCGTCCTGAAACAAGCCTTAATCATACAAAACAACCCGAAGTTTACATAATCTACATTATCAGACCTTTTTCAATACCCGCTTTTTGATATGTAAGAAACGACAAAAATCCCCTAATTCGAGATTGTTGAAATCCTGTTCAATTCTTGTTGAAAAGCAACATATCTTACTGTAATTATAGGGGCATCTGGTCTTTTCACAAAGTAGGTGCATTGTTGATTTCCTGTTTAAACACTTTAAAAATCGGGGGGTTATCCTATCCGTGGCATTGCTGGTTATTTAACCAGGGGGGGTAATGCCTGGGTTCAGATCCCCCCTAATGGTTTAAACTGCTTTTTTTGTATCGTGCTTGAACTTTCCAGACTGGTTGTAGATGGAAACTCTCTGGTCGATCGACCGTGAAATGATTTCAGGGAGATCCGGGATTACCTGGGTGCAAGCGGGCATAAGCGCATTGATTGTTTTTGTGGCAGCTTCTTTCTTTTCTCGACCGGTTTTCTTTGGGAATAATTTTTCGATCCAGAGAACGACTTGGTCAATGATAGGCATTAACGCAGTTATTAGGGCGATTATTGCAACAAAATCTGTAGCCATTTATAGTACCTCCTTTGTGTAAAAAAAAAGACGCACGTATCGCGTGTGTCTTTTTGTTTGAGACAATTAAAATAGTGTGACAACGACCCCCCCTAAATGGTGTCAGAATTCCCCTTATCTCCTGTGGATCACCTTTGCCTTTTTAGGAGCTATAGCGGGGATAGTTGGTAAATGAGATTGCAAGCAATATTGAGACACAAAGTAATTGAACCCCGATATCGGGGGGTATACGTCTCTTGCTGCAATATTCCAGGTAAGCTGGTCAGCCCAATAAAGAGTTTGCCATGCCAAAACGGCAGCTTTGAACCTGTTACGGACCACTTTTTGTGGGTCCGTGTTTGGGTTGGTCGGGATAAAATGTCCCCTCATATAGTTCCTACCCTTCCAAATCGACGCGACTAGCGTGTTGTACAATTTACCCGAAGCGTCGATAGAAAGGAAAGGACCGTTAACGCGTGCCATTTTTTAAATCACCTCCTTTCTTGTCGTTATTTATTACGATGTTAGCCTTATCGAAAGCCCTTGTCAAGGAATTTATTGCATTAGTTAATTTTTTCATTGCCCGGTCATGGATAACGAGCATCCATATTGCCACAAAAATAGGGAAGCCAAGTTCTTTTATTAGGGTGGTGCAACGGGTTAAGGTTTCCAAAAGTTGGTTTTCCATGGGGTTTCCTTATGTTGAATCAAATAGGGGAGGGGTTGACAAGCCGCGGGGGTCTCCTGCAGAAGTAGCGGGGGCTTCGACAGCTATTTCGGCTTCCGAAATAGCGTAGCCTGATGTGCCAAATAAACCTAAATTGATTGGGTGGGGGTTTAGGAGGTGGGGGAATAGGGTTTGGATACGGGTCCAGACCATTTCGGAAGAGATTAGGTTAATGCAATCGTTAGTCCCTTTGGGGCAACCTGCGCAAATATTGTTGATGCAACTGATATCCGCACGGATGTCAATAAGGCAGGGGGCTCGTCCCAGTATGTCTCCTGGTCCCGATCCCCCCCATATGATGAGTTGGTTTATTCCGGCAGCACGGCCTAGGTGCATGGGACCTGAGTCAACGCAGACCAGAAGGTCAAGGGATAGTAACACCGCTGCGGTTGATGCCCAATCACAGGGCCAGGAGGTGGTAAAGGTCCAAGGATCACGGGCGATCCATTTTGCTGGGTCGCCGACAAGGAAGACATCGCCGTTTGTTTTGTTATGCCAAAGGGTCGCCAGGTCTAATGCGGGTTGTAATTTCCAAGATGCGGTTGAGCGGGAATTACATTGAATGTGGATCCCAATTATTGGGCGGTGCTTATCGTTAATGTTAATGCCTGCTCGTGTAGCCCACGATTGCTGGTCGTCGGGGGGCATGGCGAGACGTACGGATTGTCTTACATCTTCTATTCCAATTTCTGTTCCATAAAGGCATGCTAAACCCTGCAGGCCTCCCCTAGGATCCCAAAGCTTTATATCACGGTTCAGGTTTACGTAATAGGTTTCGGGGGGGAGGTCTTTAGTCCCGTGTAAAACCAGAGGTGGGTGTGGGGTTAGGTACGGGACGATATTTGCAAAGTGGGGGTTGATGCCTGCGTAAATTTTTTTCTGAGGGTAGAGTATAGAAAATTCGAGCAAGGCCTCGAGGCCAGTGACCTGGTCCCCCATTCCGTAGCGTAGGTCAACTTTAAGGGAATTTACGAGCGAAATGGCTTCATGACGTTTTTTAATCAAAGAATAAAGTGCCTTCGAGGCGCCGCTTGGATCGCATAAAAAGGGGGTGTGACCGTGAAACAGGGCAAGAACACGGTCTATACCAGGGATGACGTTAATATCTTCATCTTCGTAATAAAAAGATATGCGGTCAAGAGGTAGATCGGGGACGTATTTTAAAATTTGGGTTCGCTTGGTGATTGTTCCTCCTGGGACCGATTTTAATACCAATCGGGTTTGATTGTCATAAAAAACAATTTGTCTACGGCTCATGTTGTTGGTTTTTTAAAACAAAATTTCCTTTCTAAAATTAGATTACCATCTAGGGGGTTACCCGCTAGCTGTAAAAGAGTATATCCGTAATGAGAGAAAAATGAAAGGGGTTCAGGGTAAGAATCAACTTCGGTTATGATTATTTTTGGGCGGTATAATGATGTTTGAAAAAGGTGCTGAATAACCAGGCGATCCATGCCTTCGATGTCGATGGAGAGGAGGTCAAAATCAACGGGGATAGAGTGGGGCTCTAAAATTAGGGGGAGGGGGGTGGAGGGGACAGTGATAGTTTCTTTGGTTTTGGTTGCCTCGTGCCAGGTTGGGAGGAGAGAGTCATTACCACCCACAGTATTTATGTATAACGTTGCGGGGGTAGTGTCAAGGGAGACGGCGAGGTTTAGGATTGTTATGTTAAGGCCCTTAAATCCGTTTTTTATAAAGGGTATTCTTTGAGGGTTTGCTTCGATAAGAATCCCATGCCAGGAATTGTTAAGCAAGCCCCACGTATTAGATAGCGATCTGCCATAAGCACCGACATCGACTAACTGCTTATATTTGGGTGGGTTGTTATTGAAATACTTTTCAATAATTACTTGTTCCCCATGCTGTGAAACGTCTGGAAGTTTTATTATGGTCCTTTTTCCCCCTTACTGGGATATCAACTTGGGGGAGAAGTCGTGCCACAGGCTATCCTGAGAGCAAGAAATTCTTCATATATGCGTTAAAACCTGTTTGAAGGCCCGTTGCTTGGGTTTCCCAATAATTTTTGTCTGATTGGGGAAGTGAATACCAAGCTTGGAGGGCGGCTTTGAACTTGTTTTTATGGTCTTCCCTTGCGACTGCTAGGCTGTCGGGGAAGGAGAGCTTTGAGGTGATATGAAATCGCTCGCCTGGATCGGGGTCTGTATAGTTTTTATTTGGAACCCTTTTGAAATAGAGGAGGGTGTTTTTTATCCTTCCGTAAGCTTCCGTGCCAAATAGTGGGTGATCGAGTATTGCCATTTTTACGGTCCTTTTTTAGTGGGCTCAGGGTCTTTAATTAATTTTACACCCAGGTTTTGTTTAGTCGAAGAATTAAAATCAATGCCCAAGTGGTTGTAAAGTGCGCCTAGGTGATGGGGATATTTTTTAATTTCTTTACAAGCGGTGCAGGTGGTTTGAGTTAAAAATTTTCCTCCTTCTGATTGAGAGCATGATGGGCAGAGCTCAGAAATGATCATTTTTTTCTGAGAGCACGACGGGCACTGATAGTAAGGGCCAGTTTCCCATGGGGTAGGTAGGTGGTGAATGGTTTTGGACGAGATTTTTTTATACGGAATGCCTGTAGCTTCTGATGCGGCCTTTATTAACTTGCCCACATCTTTTTCACCTGGGAGCAAGGTTTGGCCTAGGGTGCGGAGATATTCTTTAATTTGGTGTGCCTCGAGATCAAATTTCATAAATTTCTTGTCGTTTAAGTAATACGTTAAGTAATTGATTAACCCACAGGCAACTAATAAGGGAGGCCTGTTAATGGGTTTATCGGACAGCAACCCTCTTGTTTGTCGGCAACGGTACGAGAATCTTTTATACCATCACAAGGGACATTGGGTGTACCCCAATTACAATATAAACAATATCCGGTCCCCCCCCAGCAACCACAAGTATTTACTCCGCAAGTGCAGGGGCAATTATTAACGCACGGGGGAGGGGGTGGGTCCGAACACATGGCGGGGGGGAAGGCGTCGTATACGATACCTTTCCACCACCATTTCTCCCAGCTAACATTTCCGGCACAATCGAATTTTCGCCAGTAGAGGCCAGAAGAAGATTGGTATTCCATACCCGCGCAATTTGGGTTTGTGATTTTGCAACACCAACATGGTAGACGGCTAGCCGATTGGAGGACATCAGCTTTTGTTTTGCAGTTTATTGCTAGTTGAATTGATGCGGAATCACCGCATACATCGATGCAGGTTATTGTCGGATTTTCTGTACAGTTTGGATTTGTTGCGGGGGAATGATAAGTCGGGGGGTATTTATCGGGGTTTACAGGGTCTAAAACTAATTCGCCCCCCCCAGAGAGAGACCATTCAAGGGGGGGACATCCTGATGCGTCGGGGTCTAATTCAATGGTTTGGGTTTGATTACAACCCATAACAAGGCTATCAACACCAATGGCTAGGTCAGGGCCTGTTAAACAACAACACTCCTCTTCTGATAATATTGTAATCATACAACAACCCTTTCGGCCCTGCGAATCAGTAAAAAAAACAACGATAGGGTCCGGGCAGCCAAAGGGGTCTTCTGGGGCGGTATAAATTATTATACAAAAGGGATCCCCTCCTGGGTATTCAGGGACGGAAAGTTCACCGCAGTCGGCCCCATAAGAATAAGGGGGGACTCCGTTTTCTATGGTAATTGTGATTTCTTCGCCTGGGCAGAGGTAAGCGGAGGAGGGGGAGACTCCTAGGTCTTCGCACAAAGGGGGGGTGCGGCCAGGGTTGGCCTTTCGCCAGTCCAAGCAATCCTTCATAAAAAGGTCGTGAAAGGTTCTACTTGCGCCCGGGACATAATTCCAGTCCTGGATATAATGTTTAGAGCCTGCCGATTTGCATCGAGAAATTTGACTAGTATAATTTGGTTGCCTCATCCAACACCGGGAACAAAGATCGAATTCATTTCGCCATTCCCGTTGAATTGGGGAGGGGCCAGGGGCCGATGAATTTCGTTGGGGGGGTCTTGATTCTTTTTTTGAGAAGGTAACTATTTCAACGCCTTCGGGGAGTTTCGGCCAGTCGATCCCTTCGCTTAAAACGCGCCTGTATTGGTCCTTGAATTCAAGGGGGGGATAGAGGGTTTCTTCAAATTGGTCTGTTGGGATGTCTTGGTTTTTAACCTTTGCCATAATGGGGAGAGGGTAAAATATATTTAAAATTGTTGATTAAAAACATTTGAGTGCTTCTTGATTTTTTGGGAATGGTTCTGATAAGGGGCCATTCCATAAAGCGTAGAAATAGACGACGGCAGAATTGGTTAAAAAGTCGTCTCTGCATTCAAAAGTTAGTTCAAAAGGGGAATAAAGACTACTATTAGTTATATTGTGGGAGCCTGCAAGAAATGTTTGTCGGTCGAAAATGAGGAGCTTTATGTGGAGAGTTTTAGAAACTGAAAGGCATCTAACAGGGATACCGTGGGCCATTAATTGCCATGCGGTATTGATATTTGCGCGGGAGTTTGCAGAGTGGGGTTTGGGTCTATCGAAGAGAATTTTTATATCAATACCCCTAGAATATGATTTAATAATTGCGTTAAAAACCTTGTTTGACCGCTGCCATTGTCTAGTGTCTGAGATTGAAAATACGTATTGACACGCCATTATGGTTTCTTTTGATTGGCGGATGAGATCGAGAAGGCGGCTAAAATAAGTTGTCTGATGGGGGAAGATAGGTGAGGTGGTAGAATTATTTTGGATTATTTTAACTATGCTCATTTGATCTATCCTTCTAAAGGAAGGATAACATAGCCGAGGGGTTGGTTCAAAGGGTTTTTTTAATGGGTTGATTTTTTTGTATTGAAACCTTGGAGCAAATCAAAAACATAATCGATATCTAAACCGTTAATGATCAAAAACAGGGACATCTGTAGGGCGTCAATACCCATATCTAAGATGATAGGTTGGTATGCTTGGCAAGCACGTTTTTTGTCTTGTTCTGAGAGGTAATTAATTGATGGCATATTTTTTTATCCTTTTTTTTTAAATAGGGGGAGGGTGGAAGGGGTAGAATCGTTTTGATCACAGGGCACCTTTTATGTAAAGTGATATGTAGAGAGAGCGACCGGATATGTTTTTGGGGAATCTTCTAGGGTCTATTCTATAAAATTCTTTTTGTGGTTCAGATAAGGCTTTCCATGATGCAACCGCATCTGAAAATTTCTGCTTTGCAGAACTCCAAATTCCCGAAGGGGTATGGGGGGGATAATTAATCCTGGTTAGGCATAGCTTTCCAGAATCCCGTTGGAAGTAATATTCAGCCCCACCTGGTTCTATAAGCTGGGAGATAATTCGGGGGAGTTTGAGGGTGGCGGACGGTGACATAACGGTTGAGGTTGGGGTTATTATTTCCTGTTCGGTTGCTGTTAAAGGGAAGAGGAAAACCCCGTCGAAGGCGGAAGAAAAAAAGGGGACTGTAAGGCCCATGATGTTAGGTTGAAAAAATATTACAGATCCAAACGATTGAACTGGGAGCATTTTAAGCACACCTAAAAAATATTATAGGAGAACTGGTTGACGATCTATCTGCGCCTGATGGGAATGGATCGGGGAGTGGGGCGAAAGGGAATGCTTTTATCCACCTTTTAAAGCGAAAGTAGATTGATATAACCGGCCACGTGATAAGGGGGCTTGCATAATCACCCATCGCACTCACCGAGAGGTAGGGGGACGTATACGCGGCAGAGGTTAGCCAAGCGCACCAAATAATGGCGCCAGGGTGGACTTTGAAAGAAAATGCCTTGGGGTAGAGTCCGGGGAGTCCGGTTGATTCAAGGGCAGATGAGGAAAGGAGTTTTCCAGGGTAAAACCACCCATTGTCGAGGTATAGGCCAAAATAGCAGGTGCCTGTTTTTCCGGTGAGAATACGAATGTTGTACTCATCAAAGGATTGTTGGGTGGGGAAGATTGTTGGAGCGGCTTGGATAACGTTTGGAACAGAACAAGTAGCTGGTGCATCAAAGATCGGTATTCGGGAGAAGAACTCACCGGGGACACAAATTGGTTTAAGTTTGTCCGGCCATGAGTCATTGAGTTTTTTCATATTTTTATTTTAGAATAATTCCGGAGTAGCCAACGAGTGTTGCGGTGTTTGATACGTTTTTGACACGCAAATAAATAGAATTGGTTAAGTGGATTACTTCCCATGACCATCTTCCAAAGCCAAGATAACAATCGCACAGCAAGTTGTTCACACCATCGGACCAGTAAAGTTCGACAGATGAGTTGAAAAAAATATTATTCACCACCCATTCTCGCTTTAAGGCTGGGTGGATGTCTAAAAAAGCCGCTGCTTCGATAGATTGAATATCTGATATAACGTCTCCCTTTGACATGGTTTACCTCTAATTAAATAATGATAGGATAAAAAGGGGTTAAAAACAAGGAAAAAAACAAGCCGCGGGTGTCGTAAACAAACCACCCTAAATCCTTCGTTCGAGTTGCTTAAAGTATTTTTAAGGATTTTTTTTTGGCGGGGGATCAACAAGGAATGGTTATGTGTTCTGAGGTTTAGCGGGGGCTTCGACAGCTATTTCGGCTTCCGAAATAGCGTAGCCTGATGCTGCAAAAAAGGCAATTTTAACTTTTTTATAGTTTAACCCATCCACAGGGATCGCCGAGGAATTGTAAAAAAGCATATCCGTTTGGTTTAGGGAACAAATGGACGGGAATAGAGGTGGGGGTTGATCTAGAGTTTTAAAAAGGGGGGATGACGAGATGACCACGAATGAGGCACGAAGGGGACGACACCCCCCCCCCTAAAGGGCAGATAGGATTAACAGAGACAATGAATTTAACAGGGGGGGGTGCCCCGTAAGGGGCAATAGGCGCCCAAGGGAACCGATGGGCGCCGTTACGGCGTTCCGGTGGCTGCTAACGTGGTCGATGAAAAGAGCAGCTGTTTTTTTTCTTGTTTTCTTTTGTGCATTCTATGAGCTTGACAAGCATGGGGGGTTGGGGGGTCCCATGCGTAGTAGGGTTTTGCCTTATTGGTGGCCCCCTGAATAAAACTGACCCCTACCTTAAAGACACATTTTGCCCACACACCCACTGGATTGTGGAAAAGCAAAATGTGGCAACCGGAAAAGGATAAAGGAAGGGGGTTTCAGGGGGCAACCATTAAGGAAAAACCGTTTCAAGCGGACAGAATTGCAAACCTGGGGGAACATAAAAAGAACGTAAAAAAGAGAAAAAAAAGGACATAAAAGGACATAAAAGGAACGTAAAAAAGAATAAATAACCGTAAGCGGATCACCCTAGCGTACGGGCTTTCGGCGTCCAGCTAGGGCGTAGATGGTGAATCAAATAGGGGAGGGGTTGACAAGCCGCGCGGATCTCCCCCAAATGACGTCCTATCACCAGGAAATGCCGTCGCTATCTACTCTTGATGCCGTCGCTATCTACTCTTGATGCCGTCGCTATCTACTCTTGATGCCGTCGCTATCTACTCTTGATGCCGTCGCTATCTACTCTTGATGCCGTCGCTATCTACTCTT